>JABLTH010021175.1_pt1 | contig 43379 bp, 39 predicted proteins | sample 7875711 | NCBI WGS metagenome assembly JABLTH01 (sample SAMN14941262, study PRJNA633318) | bioreactor metagenome | isolation source: bioreactor | place: China | collected 2019-03-05 | reverse complement strand
GCCCAGGGCAACCGCAACTACTCCGCGGGTGAACTGGACGCCCTGGTGCCCCAGACCAACACCAGCGAGTACGGCAACCTGGCCTGGCGCGCCACCTGGAGCCCCAGCTTCCTCACCGACATCCGCTACGGCTACAAGAAGCAGCGCCTGAGCGCCGGCGCCACGGACAGCAGCAAGAGCCCCTTCTACAACTACGAGCTCGGCCTGTTCTTCAACAACGGCATCTTCAACTCGAAGGACGGCGGCGACAACCGCAACAACCGGACCTTCAACGCCAAGGGCACCCTGTTCTTCGACGCCGCCGGCAACCACCAGCTGGACTTCGGCATCGACTACATCAAGGGCACGTCCCGCGCCCGCAACGAGCAGACGGTCACCGGGTACATCTTCGGCGTCTTCGGGATGAACCTCACCAACAAGACCGCCAACGGCCTGGACATCTGGACCTACCAGAGCGCCTCCGGCGAGGCCACCAACGAGAACACCGGCCTCTTCGTCAACGACAAGTGGGTGGTGAACAAGAACCTGGCCCTGCAGCTCGGCATCCGCTTCGACAAGTACGAGGCGAAGAACGAGAAGGGCGCCAAGAGCGCCGGCGCCAACGGCGTCTCCCCGCGCCTCGGCATGAAGTACGACCTGAACGGCGACGGCAAGTGGGTCTTCGGCGTGTCCGCCGCCCGCTACAACGGCAAGGTGCTGGACTCCATCGTCAATTCCGTCACCAACCAGGGCAACCCCACCGAGATCGACTACGAGTACGTCGGCCCCGGCGGCGCCCAGCCCTACTCGGTGATCACGAACCTCAGCAACTACAACATGACGCCCAGCGGGATCACGTACTACAACAACCCCGCGCTGAACGTGAAGCTGAACTCCAGCATGAAGGCCCCGAACACGGATGAGCTCCAGGTCTCGGCCCAGTACTCCTACAGCCACAAGACCTTCGGCGAGGGCTTCCTCTCGCTGACCGCCGTGAGCCGCAAGTGGAACGACCTGATCGACTACAGCGTCGGCAACAGCGGCACGGTCTCCGACATCACGGGCAACCAGTACTACATCCGCGTCTGGAACAACAGCTCCATCGCCGAGCGCAAGTACTCCGGCCTGGAGTTCCGCGCCACCCAGAACAAGGGCGCCTGGAGCATGGACGGCAACGTCACCTGGAGCAAGCTCGAGGGCAATTACGAGGGCGAGGGCAGCTCCCAGCCCGGCCGCGGTGAAGGCCTCGAGAACTTCACCACCCAGGACGGCGTGTCCATGTACGACCGCAACATCACCGCCCCCTACGGCTTCCTCGTCGGGCACGTGCCCATCCGGGCCCGGTGGCAGGGCGTCTACACCAAGGAGAGCAGCTGGGGCCGCACCACCTTCGGCCTGATCTACTCCTTCCAGACCGGTTCCCACTACAGCGACACCCGCACCATTACCCGCGCCCGCCTGAACCCGAACCTCAGCAGCCAGTTCGGATCCACCGCGACGCAGTACCGCGACAACAAGCGCGGCGCCTACGTGTTCCCCGGCACCTCCTTCCTGAACTTCTCGGTCCACCACGACTGGAAGCTCTTCGAGGTCAAGAACGTGCCCGTCCACGGCTTCGTGAAGGTCGTCATCGGCAACGTCCTGAACCACCAGCAGGTGGCCAGCTGGAACACCACCAGCGCCGCCGCCACCGGGACCTACCCGACGGCCACCAGCAGCCCCTGGGTCCGCGGCGCCACCTACGGCCAGGCCCTGACCACCTCGAACTACAGCAGCGGCCGTACCATCACCCTCTCCGGCGGCATCACGTTCTGACCGGAAGACGCAGTCCAGGAAACGCCCGGCTCCGGCCGGGCGTTTTCTTTGGCCTCCCGGAGTCCAGCCACCCCCCGCCAGGCCGTGCCCGGCGTCACGAACTCCGTGCCCCACCCTCCCGGGGACCAGGGCCGGGGCCTAGCTTGGCCCAGGCCGGAGCCTGCCATGGCCCCCCTGGATCTCATCCGGGTCACCTTCACGGGGCTCACCCGCAACGTCCTGCGGGGCGTCCTGACCATGCTCGGCATCGTGATCGGGGTGGCGGCGGTCATCGCCATGGTGGGCATCGGCGAAGGGTCCAGGAAGGCGTCCGAGTCCCTGATCCGGGGCATGGGCACCAACATCATCATGGTCTTCCCCGGCTCCGCGAGCCGCGGCGGGGGCGGTCCCGTGGGCCTGGGCGGAGTGCCCACCATCTCGGAGGCCGACGCCGAGGCCATCGCCGCCCAGCTTCCGGAGGTGGTGACCGCCACCACGCCGGCGGTGCGGGGCAGCCGGCCGGCGGTCCACCAGAACGCGAACTGGCTCGTGGGGCAGGTGCTGGGCGTGAACGCCAGCTACCCCCTGATCAGCCCCTGGAGCCTGGCCGAGGGGCGCTACTTCACGGACCAGGAGGTGAAGTCCCAGGCCAAGGTCTGCGTGCTGGGCCAGACGGTGAGGGACAACCTCTTCCCGGGCGGCGGAAGCCCGCTGGGAACCACGATCCGGGTGGGGCGCCAGCCCTTCGAGGTCATCGGCGTGCTGGAGCGGAAGGGCGGCAACGCCATGGGGGACCAGGACGACGTCATCCACGCCCCCTACACCACCGTGATGCGCAAGGTCCTGGGCCGGGACCGCATCCAGTCCATCGCCGTCTCGGTGCGCTCGGAGGACCGCATGAACCAGGCGGACGCGGAGATCACCGCCCTCCTCCGCCAGCGGCACCGCCTGCAGCCCGGAGAGGACAGCAATTTCACCCTGCGGCGCCAGGACGACTGGATCAACGCCGCGGCCCGGCAGAGCTACGTGATCACCCTCCTGCTCACCCTCGCCGCCGCCATCAGCCTCGTGGTGGGGGGCGTGGGCATCTCCAACATCATGCTGGTGGGTGTCACCGAGCGGACCCCCGAGATCGGCCTACGGCGGGCCGTGGGAGCCTCCCGGAGCAGCATCCTGGCCCAGTTCCTCCTCGAGCCGGTGGTCATGTCCACCGGCGGGGGCGCGGCCGGGGTGGGCGTGGCCCTCGGCGCCATCCGCCTGCTCCAGGCCTTCAGCGTGCCCGCCGCGGTGGTGGGCTGGGGCGTGGGCCTGGGCCTGGGCTTCTCGGTGCTCGTGGGCGTCGTCTCGGGCTTCGTGCCGGCCCTGAAGGCCGCCCGCATGGACGTGGTGGAGGCCATCCGGCACGAATGACCTCCACCCCGTCCCGGGGACGGCTCACTTCCCGAAGGATTCCGGCAGGGCCATGCCCAGGTTCTTCACCAGGAAAGCCCACATGTCCGTGCGCTCGGCGATGAGCTTGGCGGTGGGCTTGCCCGCGCCGTGGCCCGCGTCGGTCTCGATGCGGGTGAGGATGGGCGCGGGGCCCCCCTGGGCCGCCTGGAGCGTGGCGGCGAACTTGTGGCTGTGGGCGGGCACCACCCGGTCGTCGTGGTCGCCGGTGGTCACCAGGGTCGCGGGGTACTGCGTGCCCGGCTTGAGGGTGTGCAGGGGGGAGTACTTCACCAGGTTCTCGAAGCCCTCCTTGGTGTCGCTGCTCATGTAGTCGCTCTTCCACATCCAGCCGATGGTGAACTTGTGGTAGCGCAGCATGTCCATGACGCCCACCGCGGGCAGGGCCGCGCCGAAGAGGTCCGGGCGCTGGGCCAGGCAGGCCCCCACCAGCAGGCCGCCGTTGGAGCCGCCCATGATGGCGAGCTTGGGGGTGGAGGTGACCTTCTCGGCGATCAGGTACTCCGCCGCGGCGATGAAGTCGTCGAAGACGTTCTGCTTCTTCTCCCGCTTGCCCGCCTCCCACCAGTCCTTGCCGTATTCGCTGCCGCCCCGGAGGCAGGCCACCGCGTAGACGCCGCCCATCTCCATCCACACCTGGTTCACGGGGCTGTAGCCCGGGGACTGGGGGATGTTGAAGCCGCCGTAGCCGTAGAGCAGCGTGGGATTGGTCCCGTCCAGCTTGATCCCCTTCTTGTGGGCCAGGAACATCGGCACCCTCGTGCCGTCCTTGCTGGTGTAGAAGACTTCGCGCACCTCGTAGTCCGACGGCCGGATGTCCACCTTCGGGGCCCGGAAGACGCTGCTCTTCCCCTTCTTGAGGTCGTAGCGGTACAGGGTGGGCGGCTGGTTGTAGGAGGTGAAGGAGTAGAAGACCTCGGTGTCCTTGCGCTTGCCGCTGAAGCCGCCCAGGGTGCCCAGGCCCTCGGGCTTGATCTCCTTCAGGAACTTGCCCTTCAGGTCGTAGAGCTTCACCGTGTTCACCGCGTCGATCTTCCAGGTCACCGCGAAGGTGTTGCCGAGGAGGTCGGCGTCCGCCAGCACGTCCTTGCCGGGCCCCTCGGGGACGAGCGTCCGCCAGGCCTCGGGCCGAGGGTCCTTCCGGTCCACGGCGACGATGCGGTGCCTCGGGGCGCCGAAATCGGTATGGACGTAGAAGGTGTCCCCGTCGTTGCCGAGCACGCTGTAGCTGCCGTCGTAGCGGTCGAACAGGGGCTCGACCTTCGACCCGGGCTGGGCGAGGTCCTTGAGGAAGACGCGGTTCTTCCGCTCGGTCCCCTGGGACTGGTAGATCATCAGCCACCGGCCGTCGTCGCTGACCCGGGCGCTGAAGCCCCAGTCGGGCTGGTCCGGGCGCGCATAGACCACCGCGTCCTTCTCCACGGGGTCGCCCAGCCGGTGGAAGAAGAGCTTCTGGTTCTTGTACACCGCGGTGAGGGCCTTCCCGGCCTCCACCTTGGGGTAGTCGCTGTAGTAGAAGCCGCTGCCGTCCTTCGCCCAGTCGTGGACGCCCATGCGCCCCGCCGGGAAGGCGTCCGGAAGGTCCTTCCCGGTCTCCACGTCCATCACCTTCCAGGTGGCCACGTCCGACCCGCCCTTCGAGATGCGGTAGGCCGCGAGCCTCCCGTCTTCGCTGAATCGGAGGCCGCCCAGGGACACGGTGCCGTCCTTGCTGAGGGCGTTGGGATCGATGAGCACCCGCCCCTTCTCCTCCAGCTTCTCCGTGAGGTAGACCACCGACTGGTTCTGGAGCCCGGTGTTGTAGCTGTAGACGTAGTACTTCCCGTGCTTGCTCGGGGCGCTGTACTTCTCGTAGTCCCAGAGCCGGGTCATGCGCTCCCGGATCCGCTCCCGCTCGGGGATGGCCGCGAGGTAGGCGAAGGTGACTTCGTTCTGGGCCTTCACCCAGGCCTGGGTGTCGAGGCTGTGGTCGTCCTCGAGCCAGCGGTAGGGATCCGGCACGTTGACGCCGAAGTAGTGGTCCACCACGTCCAGCTTGCGGGTGGGCGGGGCCTTGAAGGGCTGCTGGGCCGCGAGCAGGCCCGCGGCCAGGGCGAGGAGGAGGGTCGGGCGGAGGATGCGCATGGGAAGCTCCTGGGGGCTCACTTGGACGGGGCCGGGATCTGCATCCCGAGGACCTTGGCGAGGAAGGCGTAGACGTCCGCGCGCTCGGCGATGGCCTTGTCCGTGGGCTTGCCGGCGCCGTGGCCCGCGTCGGTCTCGATGCGGGTGAGGATGGGCGCGGGGCCGGCCTGGGCGGCCTGGAGGGTGGCGGTGAACTTGTGGCTGTGGGCGGGCACCACGCGGTCGTCGTGGTCGCCGGTGGTGACCAGGGTGGGCGGGTACTTCGTCCCCGGCCTGATGGTGTGGAGGGGGGAGTACTTCATCAGCACGTCGAAGCCCTCCTTCGTCTCGCTGCTCCCGTAGTCGCTCTTCCAGCCCCAGCCCAGGGTGAACTTGTGGAAGCGGAGCATGTCCATCACCCCCACTTCGGGCACCGCGGCGCCGAAGAGGTCCGGGCGCTGGGTGAGGCAGGCCCCCACCAGCAGGCCGCCGTTGCTGCCCCCGTTGATGGCCAGCTTCGGGGTCGACGTGACCTTGTTCGCGATGAGCCACTCGGCGGCGGCGATGAAGTCGTCGAAGACGTTCTGCTTGTTCTTGAGCCGTCCGGACTCGTACCAGGCCATGCCGTACTCGCCCCCGCCCCGCAGGTTGGGCATGGCGAAGACCCCGCCCATCTCCAGCCAGGCGATGCGGCTGGAGGAGAAGGAGGGCGTGAGGCTGATGTTGAATCCGCCGTAGCCGTAGAGCAGCGTCGGGTTCTTCCCGTCCATGTCCAGGCCCTTGCGGTGCACCAGGAACATGGGGATCCGCGTGCCGTCCTTGCTGGTGTAGAACACTTGGCGCGTCTCGAAGGCCTCCGGGTCGAAGGCCAGCTTCGGCGCCTTCCAGCGGCTGCTCCGGCCGGTGCGGAAGTCGTACCGGTACACGGCGCCGGGATGGGTGAAGCTCGTGAAGGTGTAGAACGTCTCCGTGTCGGCGGCCTTGCCGTCGAAGCCCCCGGCCGTCCCGATCGTGGGCAGCTTCAGCTCCTTCTGGCGCCGCCCGTCCTTGGCGAAGAACTCGACGACGGTGTGCGCGTCCCGCATCCAGTTGGCCACGAAGCGCCCGCCCACCAGGGAGACGGAGGCGAGGACGTCCCGGCCCTTCGACTCGGGGATGAGGTCCCGCCAGTCCTTCGGATCCGGCCGGTCCCGCTGGATGGCCACCAGGCGGAACCGGGGCGCGCCCTTGTCCGTGAGCACGTAGAAGGTGTCGCCGTCGTTGCCCACGATGGCGTAGGCCGCGTCCATGGCGTCCAGGAAGGGCTCCACCTTCGAGCCGGGCTTCGAGAGGTCCTGCAGGTAGACGCGGGTCTTGGGGTCGGTGCCCTTCCCCGCGTAGACCGCCAGCCACCGGCCGTCCTCGCTCACGCCGGCCCCCAGGTACCACTCGGGCTGGTCGGGCCGCTGGAAGACGAGGGCGTCCTCCGCCTGGGGGGTGCCCAGCCGGTGGAAGAAGACCTGGTGCCCCTGGTTCAGGCCCTTGAGGGCGTCGCCCGCCTTGGGCTCCGGGAAGCGGCTGTAGTAGAAGCCCGAGCCGTCCTTGCGCCAGCTCGCGCCGCTGGCCTTGGACCAGCGCACTTCGTCGGCAAGGTCCTTCCCCGTGTCCACGTCGCGGACCTTCCAGGTCTGCCAGTCGCTGCCCGCCTGGGAGACCGCGTAGGCCAGGCGCTTGCCGTCCTCGCTGACCGCGGCCCCCGACAGGGCCACCGTGCCGTCCTTGCTGAGGGCGTTGGGATCCAGGAGCACGCGGCCCGGGTCCTTGAGGGATTCCGTGACATAGAGGACCGACTGGTTCTGCAGCCCCGTGTTCCGGCTGTAGAAGTAGCGCCCGCCGTGCTTCGAGGGGGCGTCGAAGCGCTCGAAGTCGAAGAGCCGCGTGATGCGCCTGCGGAGGGCCTCCCGTCCCGGGATGGACTCGAGGAAGGCGAAGGTGACCTTGTTCTGGGCCTGCACCCAGGCCTTGGTCTCCTCGGCGTTGTAGTCCTCCAGCCAGCGGTAGGGATCCGGGACCTTCGTCCCGAAGTAGTCGTCCACCACGTCGCCGCGGCGGGTCTCCGGCGCCTTGAAGGGAGTCTGGGATGCGAGCGTGGTTGCGGTCAGGGCGGCCATCAGCAGGAACCTCATCGAACCTCCGGAGGTGCTTCCATCATCGCAGCATCGTCTTTTGAGGCAATAACGGATGCGCGTGGGAGGCCGTGGTGATAGATTCGGCCCAGCACCCCGGGAGGCACGAATTGGCCGCATCCAGCAAGAAGGTGTTCGTCCTGGACACCAACGTCCTTCTTCACGACCCCAAGGCCATCTTTCACTTCCAGGAGCATGACGTGGTCATCCCGATCGTCGTGATCGAGGAGGTGGACCACTTCAAGAAGGACCAGTCCGAGATCGGGCGGAACGCCCGCACGGTCAGCCGCCACCTGGACCGCCTGCGGGAGAGCGGCAGCCTGAACCAGGGCGTGAAGCTCGAGACCGGCGGGTCGCTCAAGGTGGACGTGGCGGTCCATCCCCTGGACATCGGCATCCCGAGCCTCGACAAGCACCACGCGGACAACCAGATCCTCGCCTGCGCCTTCGCGCAGCTGAAGACCCGCAAGGAGAAGGTGGTCCTGGTCACCAAGGACACCAACCTGCGCATCAAGGCCGACGCCGCGGGGCTCCAGGCCGAGGACTACACCACCGACATGGTGGAGATGGAGGAGCTGTTCACCGGGGCGCGGCAGGTGGAGGTGGACGCCGCCGACCTGGACCGCCTCTTCGACGGGGGCCTCCCGAACTTCGCGGACAATCCGATGCTCCCCAACGAGTTCGCGACCCTGGTGGACCGCGCGAACCCCAGCCACACCGCCCTGGCCCGCTACCACGGGAACGAGGGCCTCCTCCGGCCCCTGCGCCGCCTCGAGGCCCCGCCCTGGGGCATCAAGCCGCGGAACCGCGAGCAGCAGTTCGTCTTCGAGCTGCTCCTGGACGACAGCATCCAGGTGGTGACCCTCCTCGGCAAGGCGGGCACGGGCAAGACCCTGCTCGCCATCGCCGCGGGCCTGCAGCAGGTGGTGGACGAGGAGCGCTACCACAAGCTGCTGGTGAGCCGGCCCGTCATGCCCATGGGCCGCGACCTGGGCTACCTTCCCGGGGACGTGGACGAGAAGCTGCGGCCCTACATGCAGCCCATCTACGACAACCTGGACTTCATCGTCACCGCCAACATGGAGCAGCGCCGGCGCACCACGATGACCGCGGGCCAGCTGGAGGAGGGCGGCTACCTCAGCGTCGAGCCCCTCACCTACATCCGCGGGCGCAGCATCCCCAACCAGTACCTCATCGTGGACGAGGCCCAGAACCTCACGCCCCACGAGGTGAAGACCATCCTCACCCGCGCCGGCGACGGCACGAAGGTGGTGCTCACCGGCGACCCCCACCAGATCGACAATCCCTACGTGGACGCCAGCACCAACGGGCTCTCCTTCCTCGCCGAGCACTTCAAGCACCAGGCCATCGCGGGCCACGTGACCCTCAACAAGGGCGAACGAAGCCAGCTGGCCGAGCTCGCGAGCAACCTGCTCTAGGCCGGAGGCGCCATGGATTCCTCCTGGGACAACGGCGGCCAGGGCGCGGCGCCCCGGCGCGGGGGCTGGCCCGCCTGGGCCAAGGTGCTCATGGGCTGCGGGATCGTCCTGCTGCTGGCCCTGGGCGCCTGCGTGGGGGGCGGCTACTGGATCGCCCGGCAGGCCAAGCAGGACCCCGAGGGCTTCAAGCGGGGCGCCCTCAACCTGGCGGTCTCCGCGATCCGGCCGGAGTACGACCACGGCGCCGGCCTCGTGCGGCAGCTCCTTTCCGAGGAGGGCGCGCGGGCCCTCTGGCGGGCGAATCCCGGCATCCACGCGGCCCATGGCGACGAGGCGGCCTTCCTGAAGGCGGCGGAGGGTTGGCGTCCGCACCTCCATGCCCTGCCGCCCCTGGAAGCGGACCACCTCGAGAAGGGCCGGTTGGACATCCAGAAGGACATCTTCACCGGCGTCCGCTTCGGCTACCGCATGGAGGACGGCTCGAAGATCCGCATGGCCTGGGACCCTTCGACCCGGGCCCTGTCCTCCCTGGACTGCTCCGTGGCGGGCGGCCCCGCGGCGAAGGAGGAACGGCCATGACCGACGCGTCCTGGGACAACGGGGGCATGGGCCGCCCGGCGAAGCAGGGCTGGCCCCTGTGGGGCAAGGTGCTCGCCGGCTGCGGCATCGTGGTGGTCCTGGGCGCGGCGGCCTGCGTGGGGGGCATCGCCACCTGCGCCGGGGCCGTGAGCAAGGCCGCGGACGCGGAGTGGGCGGCGCTGCGGGCCATGGAGCGCCAGCTGGAGACCGACGAGGGCGCCCGCGCGGTGTACGCCGCGAATCCCGGACTGGCCCGGACCTATGCCGACGAGGCCGCCTTCCTCGCGGCCGTGCGCGGCTGGCGGCCGAGGCTGGAGCCGCTGCCCGCCGAGAAGCCCGGCATCACCTCCGGGCGCCTGGACCTGAACGTCTCCTTCAGCAACGGGCGCCGCAGCGTGGAGCTGAACTACGTCAACGGGAAGGGCGCCAGGCTCTCCTCCCGCTGGGAGGACGGCCGGCTGGCGTACCTGCAGGTGGACTGATGGCCTTCGGCGGCGACCTCCCCGCCCCCGGGGCCCGCCCCAGGGCCAGCCTCGGCATGAAGGTCTCCCTGGGCTGCGGGATCCTGCTGCTGCTCTTCCTGGTGACCTGCGGCTCCTTCACCTGGATCGCCAAGCGCCAGGCCGAGGCCGCGGCGGACCGGGGCTGGGCCCAGCTCCACGGGCCCTTCGACAGGATCCTCACCGAGGAGGGCGCCCGGGGGCTGTACCGCGAGTCCCCCGCCCTGCAGACCCGTTACGGTTCCGAGGAGGCCTTCCTGGAGCGCGCGAAGGGCTGGCAGTCCAGGCTGGCGCGGCTCCCCGGCGCGCGCCCCAGGCTGCGGGACCTGCTGGGGCCGGATGGATCCCGCTTCCGCATCCGGACCGAGCCCGTGAAGGGCCAGCCGCGGACCTGGATCCGCTACGCCCCCCCCGGCGGGGCCGTCTACACCGTGGAATACGGCGACGGCCGGGTGGTGGACCTCGACGTGCAGTAGCCCCGCGGCCCTTGGTCCGGAGGCGCTTTTCCGCCAAGATTCGAGGATGGTTTCCAGCGCCGCGTCCCAGGCCCTTGAGCTGCTCCTCAAGGGCACCGTCACCTGCCATACCCGGGAGGCCCTCGTGGCCAAGCTGGCGGAGGGCCGGCCGCTGAGGATCAAGGCGGGCTTCGACCCCACGGCCCCGGACCTCCACCTCGGGCACGGGGTGCTGCTGCGGAAGATGGCCCAGTTCCAGAAGCTAGGCCACGAAGTCACCTTCCTCATCGGCGACTTCACCGGCATGATCGGAGACCCCACGGGCAAGAAGGCCACCCGGCCGCCCCTCACCCGGGACGAGGTCCTGGCCAACGCGGAGACCTACAAGGCCCAGGTCTTCAAGGTGCTCGACCCGGACCGCACCCGGGTCCGCTTCAACAGCGAGTGGCTGGGCGGCCTGAAGGGCGAGGACTGGGTGCGCCTGACGGCCCGCTTCACCCTCGCCCAGATGCTCGAGCGCAACGATTTCCAGAAGCGGATGGGGGCCAACGAGCCCATCGCGGTCCATGAGCTGCTCTACCCCATCACCCAGGCCTACGATTCCGTGGCGCTCCAGGCGGACGTGGAACTCGGGGGCAACGACCAGCTCTTCAACCTGATGCAGGGCCGGATCCTCCAGGGCACCTACGGCCAGGCGCCCCAGGTGGTGCTCACGGTGCCCCTGCTCCTGGGCCTGGACGGCGTGGAGAAGATGTCGAAGTCCCTGGGCAACTACATCGGGTTCACCGAGGACGCCGACACGCAGTTCGGCAAGGCCATGAGCATCAGCGACGCCACCATGTGGGACTGGTGGCTGCTGCTCACCGACCGGCTGCCCTCCGAGATCGAGGCCCTGAAGCAGGGCCATCCCATGGACGCCAAGAAGGCCCTCGCCGGGGAGATCGTCCGCCAGTTCCACGGCGAGGCGGAGGCCGGGGCGGCCCTCGAACGTTGGATCCGCCGCTTCTCCGAGCGCAGGGTGGACGACGCCCCGGAGGTGGAGGTGGATCCCACCGACGGCGAGGCCATGCTGGTGAAGCTGCTGGTGGAGCGGGGCCTGGCGCCCTCCCGCAAGGAGGCGGAGCGCCTCATCGGCCAGGGGGCGGTGAGCCTCGATGGCGAGAAGGTGACCGATCCCAGCTTCCGCCTTGCCCTGAAGGCGTCCATGAAACTCCTGGTGAAGGTGGGCAAGCTGAAGCTCGAGCGATGGGTGGTCCGGTGAGCCTGGCCGCCCTCCAGGACCTCTTCGCCCGGGTGCGCGCCGGGGCGACGGGGGTCTGGACCCTGGGCTCGGACCCCCACCGGATCATCTACCTGGAGCGGGGGCAGATCGTCTTCGCCCCGAGCACCCATCCCCTGGACCGGCTGACGCACCTCCTCGTCGAGAAGGGGAAGCTCACCCAGGCCCAGATGGACTACGCCATGGACAACCTGGCGCCGGGCCTCTCCATCGGGAGGAACCTCATCCAGATGGGCTTCATCACCCAGCGGGACCTGCTGGACATCGCCCGGTTCCAGGTGGAGCGCGTGGTGTGGGGCGCCCTGGGCTCCGACGGGCTGGACGCCCGCTTCGAGGCCCGGGACCTGGACACCTCGGTGGTGCGCCTGGCGCTGGACACCCAGGCCCTGCTGCTGGGGGGCCTCCTCAACCTGCGGGACCGGGAGCGCCTCCTGGACCTGCTCGGACCCCTGGACCAGGTGCTGGCCCTCCACACTCCGCCCCGGGACGCCTCGCTTCCTCCGGACCTGGCGCGGGTGCCCGCCCTCCTCGACGGCCAGCGCAGCCTCCTCGCCCTCGCCCGGGAATGCGGCACCGAGCCCATGCGCCTCGGGGCCCTGGCCCTCTTCCTGAAGGAGATGGGCTGGGCCGGGCCCCTGCCTTCCCCTCCTCCGGCCTCCCCGGCCCCGGCGGCCGCGCCCCGGGAGGCCCCCGACGTCCTCGTGGTGGTGGCCCCCCCCGCGCCCACGGAGCCCCCGGGCCTGACGGAGACCCAGCCCGTCCCGGCCTGGACGGCGCCGGAGCCTGAGCCTCCGACCCGCCGGCCCTCCCTCATCGAGCACATCCAGGCGGCTCAGCAACCCACCGCCAACCTCGACCAGATGGCCGAGCAGCTCGACCGCGCCCTGGAGCCGGCCGCGCCGCCCCAGGCCGTCCTCGCGGTCCCCATCCGGTCCGAGGACTGGCCCGAGCCCCCCCGCCGGGACGACGATGAGATCACCGCGGAGAATCCGGTGCCTCCTGAGCTCCCGGAATCCCATCCGGACGCGGCCTGGCACGTGGAGGAGGGGCAGGCCCTCCTGCCGGAGCCCGTGCCCGGCCCCGAGGACGAGGCGCCCGCCGGAGAGGGGATCCCGCCCCTGGTGGAACCCCTGGAACCCCAACCCGAACCTTTCCCTGTGGCTCCCGAGGGCCCCCTGCCGCCCGGCGCCGGGGAGGTTCCGGACTTCCAGCCCCGGCGGCGGCACCGGAAGAAGAAGCCCTCGGTCTTCTGGCTGAGCCTGCCCTTCCTGGCGGTGCTGGTCCTGGCCGTCTGGGTCTTCCGCGCAGGTCCCCCGCCCGAGCCCGTGCCCGCCCCGGTGCCGCCCCCGGTGGAGCCGAAGGTCCCGGCGCCCAAGCCCCCGGCCGACGCCAAGGCGGGCCCCGCGGATGCCACGGCCCCCGCGGCCAAGGCCGAGCCTCCGTCAAAACCCGAGGCCAAGCCCGAGACCAAGACCGAGCCTCCGCCGAAGCCCGAGACCAAGCCGGAACCTTCGCCGAAGCCTGGGACCAAGCCCGAGACCAAGCCGGAACCTCCGCCGAAGCCCGAGGCTGGGGCGCCTCAGGCGGAGCAGCGCTGGGCCACCCTGAAGGCGGGCAAGGTGGAGCAGGCCCTGGCCCAGGGCCGCGCCCACGTGAAGACCCTCAAGGGCAGCCGCTGGACCCTCCGCCTCGAGATCGCCTGCCAGGGGGAGACCCTGCGGAACGCCGCCGCCTGGATGGAGGCGCGGAACAAGGACCTCTTCATCCTGCCCATGACCCTGCGCGGCGGGCAGACCTGCAACCAGCTCTTCATGGGGTCCTTCGCCTCCCGGGCGGAGGCCGAGGCCGAGATCCCGAAGCTCCCCCCGCCCTTCCGGGAAGGGGGGAACAAGCCCCGGGCCTTCCAGGTCTCCGAGATCCCCGCGCGGCAGTAGCGGCGGAAGTCGCCTTCCGGATGCCCGGAAACACTGGGGGTCGCGAGACTTCGCGCACGTTTTTCCGCTTGCCTTTCCGCGGGTTCGCGGTACCCTAGCCGGATGGTTCCGGAAGGCTCCGGACCCCTGTGACACCCCTTCCCGAGGACCCGCTTGGCGGAATTCTTCCTGCATCCCGAAGGCCGGACCGGCCTTCCTGCGAACCTCTCCCGGGCCTGCCGGGTGAGCCTGGCGGCCGTCCGGGTGCAGCTGCAGCCCTTCCAGCCCGTCCGGATCGGCCGGGGCGGCCTCGTGCGGCGCCTGCGCGCCTGGGTCCTGCCCCTGGCGCCCCTGCTGGCCCTCTTCTTCACGGTCCACTGCACCCGCCCGCCGGTGGCCTCCCCCGGCACCGTCACCGGCACCGGCGGCGCCTCCCCCGACGCCCTCGCCTATCACGAGGAGGGGGAGAGCAGCTGGTACGGCGGCAATGGCGACGGCTTCGCCGGCAGGCCCACCGCCAGCGGCGAGATCTTCGATCCCTCCGCCTACACCTGCGCCCACCGCACCCTTCCCCTGGGCACCTTCCTGGAGGTCGAGAACACCGCCAACGGGCGGAAGGTGGTCGTGAAGGTGAACGACCGGGGCCCCTTCGCCCGCGGCCGCATGCTGGACCTGAGCCGGCAGGCCGCCAAGGACCTCGGCTTCCTCGGCCAGGGCGTGGCCCGGGTGAGGATCCGCAGCGTGGACGCCCAGGGCCACCCGGCGCCCTTGGACCAGAGCGCGGACCGCTCGGACCCCTACACGGTGCAGGTGGCGGCCCTCGCCAATCCCGAGAACATCGCGCGCCTCAGCGCCGACCTCGCCCGCTTCGGGCCCGTCACCACCCAGGACGCCTTCACCCGCGGCGGCGCGGCGGTGAAGCGGGTGCGCGTGGGCGCCTACACCCGGATCCAGGACGCCCAGCGGGCCCTGGACCAGATCAGCCAGGCCTTCGCCAAGGACCGCGGTGTCGAACCCTTCATCACCCGTCAGCGCTGAGGGGCGCGGCGGCGCCCCCGAGGCCTGGCTGGCCATCCCGGCCGGGGGCCAGGGCCTGCGCATGGGCGGCGGGGTGCCGAAGCAGTTCCGGGACTGGCAGGGCCGTCCCCTCCTCAGGGCCACCGTGGAGGCCTTCCTCGCGCCGGGCATGCCCCGGCTGGCGGGCATCGCCCTGGCGGTGCCCGAGGACCGCCTCGGGGAGGTCCAGGCCTGGTCCTTCGGCGTGCCCCTCTTCGCGGTGCCCGGCGGCGCCACCCGCCAGGCCAGCGTGGCCGCGGCCCTGGCGGCCCTGCCGGAAGGCCCGGACCTGCCCGTGCTCATCCATGACGGGGTGCGCCCCTTCCCGCCCGCGGGTCCCGTGCGTGAGGCCCTCGCGGCCCTCGCGGCCTGGGACGGGGCGGTCCTGGGGGAACCCTCCACGGACACCCTGAAGCGGGTGGACCCCGAGGGACGCATCGTCGGCACCGAGCCCCGGGAGGCCATCTTCCGGGCCCAGACGCCCCAGGTGGCGCGCCTCCACGTCTGGCGGGAGGCCTTCGCCTGGGCGGAGGCCCGGGGCTTCGAGGGCACCGACGACGTCTCCCTGCTGGAGGCCATGGGCCTTCGGGTGAAGCTCATCCCCTCCCCGGCCACCAATCGGAAGATCACCCGCCCCGAGGACTGGCTTCCGGACCCGGCGCAGGGCTGAAGCCACACCCTGTCGCGCCCCGGACCACGGGACCCGAGGGTACAAGCTTCATCCTATTAAAGTTTTATAACGGCTTGTGCTATTGGCATGAATCGGGCTTGGTCCTCCTCGGACAACGACAGAGATGCACGAGGACCTCCAGCCCCGAACCATGATGCAGGCCGTGACTTTGACGGGTCATGGCCTGCATGGGGCCCGGCCGTGCACCGTGACCCTCCAGCCCGTGTCCGCCCCCACCGGCCTCCAGTTCGTCCACCGGCAGACCGGCATCGTCGTCCCGGTGCACGCCGACCACGCGGGCGACACCCGCCTGGCCACCACCCTGGTGAAGGACGGCCTGCGCCTCCAGACCATCGAGCACCTCCTCTCCGCCCTCCAGGGGCTGGGCATCGACCACCTGCGCATCCTGGTGGACGCCGAAGGCACCGTCGAGCAGGGCCTGACCAGCGTCGAGCTGCCCATCCTCGACGGCAGCGCCGCCCCCTGGGTGGACGCCATCCTCGCCGCCGGGATGCAGGCGCTCCCCGGCCGCCGCCGCTTCCTCCGGGTCCTCAAGCCCGTGGAGGTCCGGAGCGGCGACAAGTGGATCCGCGTGACCCCCTTCGACGGCTTCCGCATCCGCTACACCATCGACTTCGACCATCCCTCCATCGGCCGCCAGTGCCGGGAGCTGGCCATCACGCCCTCCCGCTACGCCCAGGAGGTCGGCCTGGCCCGCACCTTCTGCCTGGAGCACGAGATCGAGTTCATGCGCGCCCACGGCCTCGCCCTCGGCGGCAGCCTCGAGAACGCCGTGGTCTTCGGCCTCGAGGGCCCCCTGAACGAATCCCTGCGCTTCGAGGACGAGGCCGTGCGCCACAAGATCCTCGACCTGGTGGGCGACCTGGCCCTGCTCGGCGCGCCGATGCTGGGCCTCGTGGAGGCCCACGCCGCGGGCCATGCCCTGCACGTCGCCCTGGCCCAGGCCCTGCTCGCGGACGCCTCCGCCTGGACCTGGTCCGAGGCCGCCCCGGCCCGCCGCGCGCCGCGCCCGGACTTCGCCGCCGCCCTCTCGGCCTGAGCCCGGTCCCGGCCCTCGTCCGGACCTTCGCCCTTGCGGACCCGTCCCCTGGCCGCTAGGCTCTTCCTTTCACCATCGAGGTGCACAGGTGTTGCTTCATCACGTCCATCACGCTTGAAACCCGGGCCGAGCTGCCCGGACGGGTGGCTTCCCTGGCGCGCGACGAGGACGCTGAGCAGGACACCCGGAACCAAGTGGAAGGCATCCTGGCGGAGGTCCGCCGGGGCGGCCTCGCCGCGGCCCTGCGATTCACCGAGGCCTTCGACGGGCTGAGGCTGGAGCCCGGCGACGTCCGGGTGCCCGGCGCGGCCATGGAAGCCGCCCTCGTCCAGCTCCGCCGGAAGGATCCGGACCTGGTCGCCGCCCTCGAGACCCTGCAGGCCAACGTCCGCCGCTTCGCCGAAGGCCAGCGGAAGGCCCTGTCCGACCTCCACCTCCCGCTTCCCGGCGGCGGCACCGTGGGCGAGCGCTGGGTGCCCCTGGAGCGCGTGGGCGTCTACGTCCCCGGCGGCCGCGCCTTCTACCCGAGCACCCTGGCCATGACGGTGATTCCCGCCCAGGTGGCGGGCGTGACGCGCATCGTGGCGGTGACGCCGCCGAAGGCCGAGGGCGTGGATCCCCTCGTCATGGCCTGCGCGGCCCTTCTGGGCGTGGACGAGCTGGTCACCCTGGGCGGCGCCCAGGCGGTGGCCTGGCTGGCCTACGGCGAGCCCGCGGTGGACCTCATCGCGGGCCCCGGCAACCGCTTCGTGGCCGAGGCCAAGCGCCAGCTGGTGGGCCGCTGCGGGATCGACAGCGTGGCGGGCCCCACGGAGCTGCTCATCCTCGCGGACGCCTCCGCCAATCCGGCCTGGCTGGCCGAGGACCTCCTCGCCCAGGCCGAGCACGATCCCGACGCGGCCGCCGTGCTGGTCTCGGAGGACGCGGCGCTGCTCGCAAAGGTCGAGGCGGAGCTGCAGGCCCGGGTGGCGGCCTCCCCCCGCCGCGCCATCCTCGAGCAGAGTCTGGCCCGCCACGGGCGCCTGATCCGCGCGGAGCGCGAGCTGGCCATCGCGTTCGCCCAGCTCTGGGCGCCGGAGCACCTGGAGCTCATCGTCGGCGACCCTGAAGCCTGGATCCCCGAACTCACCACCGCCGGCGCCCTCTTCATCGGCGCCAGCAGCGCCGAGGCCTTCGGGGACTACGGCGCGGGGCCCAACCACGTGCTGCCCACCAGCCGCACCGCGCGCTTCGCGAGCCCCCTGGGCGTGGCCACCTTCCTGAAGCGCCAGAGCCTGCTGAGCCTCGCGCCGGCGGACGCGGCCGCCATGGCCCCCTGGGTCGCCCGCCTGGCCGAGGCCGAGGGCCTGCCCCACCACGGCCGCAGCGCGAGCCTCAGGGAAGGGAACAAGTCATGAGTCTCCTGCGCCGGGATCTCGCCTCCCTGCAGCCCTACGCCCGCCCCGCCGACGAGGGCGACCGGGCCTCCCTGGTGCGCCTCCACATGAACGAGGCTCCGGAGGACTGGCCCGGGCCCGCCAAGCAGGCCCTGCTCCAGCGCCTCGCCGCCCTGCCCTTCCACGTCTACCCCGAGCGCCAGGCCGAACTCACCGAGCGCCTGCGGCGCCGCCTCGGCGCGCCGGAGGGCGGCCTGCTGCTGGGCCCCAGCAGCGGCGCCCTCCTCGACCACGTGGCCCTGGCGGGCCTGGAGCCCGGCGACACCGTGGCCGTGCCCGACCCCGGCTTCTCCCTCTATCCGCTGCTGGTGACCCGCCACCGGGGCCGCCTGCGGCGCGTGGGCGTGGGCCGGGGCTTCCCCCTGGAGGGCTGGTTCGAGGCCCTCGAGGCCGGCGCGCGCCAGCTCTGGATCACCCTGCCCAACAATCCCACCGGCGCCTGGGTGGACCCGGAAGAGCTGGAGCCCCTGCTGGAGGCCGCCGCCGCGAAGGCTGTGCCGCCGCTGGTGCTGCTGGACGAGGCCTACGCCGAATTCGCGCCCCGCACCCACCGCCTGGCGGTCGAGCGGTTCCCGAACGTCCTGCTGCTGCGCACCTTCAGCAAGGCCCTGGCCTCGGCCTCCTGGCGCCTGGGCTACCTCCTCGGCGATCCTGCGGTGGTGGGCAGGCTGGCGGCGCTGCAGCTGCCCTACTCCATCCCCGCGGCGAGCCTCGAGGCCCTGGACGTGGCCCTCGACCACGCGGGCGCCTTCGACGAGGCCATCCGCGCCACCGCGGCGAGGCGCGATCGCCTCGCCGCGGCCCTGCCCGCCCATGACGCCGCCCCCAGCGCGGCGAACTTCCTCCACGTGGTCCCCGACCCCGCGCCGGCCCTCAAGACCGCCGGCCTGCTGGTGCGCGCGCTGCCCGGCGCGGACGCGGCGCGGGTGGGCGTGGGCGTGGAGGCGGTGGCCCGGCGCACGGCGGAAGCCCTGGGCGGCGCCCTCGAAGCGCCCTCGCCCGCGCGGATCCGCAGCCTCCTGGTGCTCGACGTGGACGGCGTCCTCATCGAGGCGGACCGCAGCTTCATGGAGGCGGTGCGCCTGGCCTTGGCCGACCTCGTGCCAGGCCAGCCCTGGAGCGACGAGCACTTCCGCGCCTTCAAGCGCGCGGGGGGCTTCAACAACGACTTCCGCCTCGCCGCCGCCGCCTGGGTTCTGGCGGAGCGCAGGGCGATGGACCGCCTGTGGGCCGCCGAGGGCGGCTTCCCCGACCTCGAGCCCGAGATCCAGGCCCGCGAACCCGAGGCCCAGCGCTTCGTCCAGAAGCACTACGCCGAGACCTCGAAGCTGGAGAAGCCCCTCATCGAGCTCCACGCCCTCCAGGCCCTGGGCTGCGACCTGGCCATCCTCACGGGGCGTCCCCCCGAGGAGCTTGAGATGGCCTTCGACGTGCTCGGATGGCGCCTGCCGGCCCTGGCCGATTCCGCGGCCCACCTGCGCAAGCCCGAGCCCGCGGGCCTGCTGCAGCTGGCCGACGCCTTCCGCGCCCAGCGCGTCACCTTCGTGGGCGACACCCGGGACGATGCCGCGGCCCTGCGCGGGGCCCGGGAGGCCCGGCCGGACCTCGCGTGGCGCTTCGCCGGCGTGGGCCCGGACCGGGAGCGCTTCATCCTCGAGGCCGACCTCCACGCGCCCACCCTGCTCGACCTGCTGCCCCTGCTGAAGGAGGACCTCCCATGAGGACCGCCACCCTGCGCCGCACCACGAACGAAACCGATATCGCCCTCGAACTCTCCCTGGACGGCGGCGAGGCCCGCATCGCCACGGGCCTGGCCTACTTCGACCACATGCTGATGCAGCTCGCGAAGCACGGCGGCTTCGGCATCCAGCTGGACGCCAAGGGCGACCTGGAGGTGGACAGCCACCACCTGGTGGAGGACGTGGGCCTGGCCCTCGGCGACGCCCTCCGCGAGGCCCTCGGCGAGCGCCGCGGCATCGCCCGCTGGGGCGAGGCCCACGTGCCCATGGACGAGACCCTGGCCCGCGTCGTGGTGGACCTCAGCGGCCGCCCCTACTGCGTCTTCGACGCGGACCTGCCGCGCATCGTTCTGGGCAACGGCTTCCAGGTGGAGATGGTGCGGGAGTTCTTCATCGCCCTGGCCATGCGCGCCCAGATGAACCTGCACGCGTCCATCCTCTACGGCCAGAACACCCACCACCAGGTGGAGGCCCTCTTCAAGGGGCTGGCCCGGGCCCTGAAGCAGGCGGTGCGGGTGGAGGGCGGCGGCGTGCCCAGCACCAAGGGGACGTTGACCTCATGATCACGGTCCTCGACTATGGCGGCGGCAACCTCGCCTCCCTGGAAGGCGCGCTGGAGGCCTTCGGGATGCCCTTCCGCCGGGCGGCCTCCCCCGCGGACGCCCCGCCGGAAGGCGTGCTGGTGCTGCCGGGGGATGGCCACTTCGCCACCGCGAAATCCGGTCTCGTGGCGTCCGGCTGGTGGGCGGCGATCCCGGCCCTGGTGGCCGCCGGCCGTCCCCTGCTGGGCATCTGCGTGGGCCTGCAGCTCCTGGCCGAGGGCAGCGAGGAGGCCCCCGGCGAAGCCGGCCTCGGCCTCCTGCCCGGCCAGGTCCGGCGCCTCGGCCCGGGGGTGAAGGTCCCCCACATGGGCTGGTCGAAGGCCCGCGCGGCCGCGCCCCATCCCGCCTTCGACGGGCTCGGCGAGGCCTGGCTCTACTTCGTCCACGGCTACGCCCTCGACGTGAACGCGGCCACCCTCTACGCCGCGGAGCATGGGCGGCCCTTCGCCGCCATCGCAGGCCGGGGCCGCGTGCTCGGCTTCCAGCCCCACCCCGAGAAGTCCGGCCGCGAAGGCCGTGAGATGCTCCGGCGCGCGCTGGCATGGCTCGCGTCCCAGGAGGCCCCATGATCCAGCTCATCCCCTCCCTCGACCTCCTGGGCGGCAAGGTCGTCCGCCTGCTCCACGGCGACTTCGACCAGGTCACCACCTACGACCGGGAGCCCACCGCCTGGGTGCAGCGCCTCCTGGACGCCGGCGCCACCCGGATCCACCTGGTGGACCTGGACGGCGCCTTCGGCCTCGCCCGCCAGGGCACCTTCAAGCTCTTCCCCAAGCTCTTCCCCGAGGCCGCCTTCCAGCTGGGCGGGGGCCTGCGCACCCGCGCCGCGGTGCAGGAGGTCCTGGACCTGGGCTTCGAGGCCGTGGTGGGCACCCTCGCCGTGGAGAAGCCCCGGGACCTCGCGGGGCTCCCGGCCCACCGCGTGATCTGCGCCCTGGACCTGAAGGGGGACCGCATCGCCACCAAGGGCTGGCAGGCGGAGAGCGTGTGCGAGAGCACCGACGTCTTCGAGTCCCTGCTGACCCTCGGGTTCAGGCGGGCGCTGGTCACCGACGTGGGCCGGGACGGCACCCTGGAGGGGCCGGGCCTCGAGGCCACGCGCTTCGTGGCCCGGGAGGGCTTCGACGTGCAGGCCAGCGGCGGCCTGCGGGACCTCTCGGACCTCGAATCCCTCGCCGCGGTCCCCGGCGTGGTGGGCGCCATCACCGGCAAGGCCCTGCTGGAGGGCCGCATCGACCTCGCGGCCCCCGCCACCCGCGCCGCCCTGGCGGGGAGGCCCTGATGCCCGCCCGCCGCGTCATCCCCTGCCTCGACGTGAAGGGCGGCCGCACCGTGAAAGGCGTGCGCTTCGAGAACCTCCGGGACCTCGGCGATCCCGTGGCCCACGCCCTGCGCTACGACGCCGAGGGCGCCGACGAGGTGTGCTTCCTGGACATCAGCGCCTCCGAGGAGCAGCGCGGCACCCGGGAGGCCTGGGTGCGTGCCGTGGCCCGGACGCTGACCATCCCCTTCACCGTGGGCGGCGGCGTGCGCTCCGCCGACGACGTGGCGCGGCTGCTGCGCCTGGGCGCCGACAAGGTGGCCCTCAACACCGCCGCCGTGCGCCGGCCCGGCCTGGTGAAGGAGGCCGCGGACCGCGTGGGGGGCCAGAGCGTGGTGGCCGCGGTGGACGTGAAGCGCGACCCCGACCTCGGCTGGAGGGTGTGGATCCAGGGGGGCAAGGTGCCCACGGACCTCGCCGCCCTGCCCTGGCTCCAGGAGCTGGAGCGCCTCGGTGCCGGGGAGATCCTCCTCACCTCCATGGACCGGGACGGCACCGGGGAAGGCTTCGACCTCGACCTGCTGAAGGCGGCCGCGCGCCTGGGCATCCCCGTCATCGCCTCGGGGGGCGCGGGCACCGAGGCCCACTTCCTCGAGGCCCTGGAGGCCGGCGCCGACGCGGTGCTGGCCGCCACGCTGTTCCACGAGGGCACCCTGCCCATCCCGCGCCTGAAGCGGTTCCTCCTGGACGCGGGCCAGGACATCCGAGGGGAGGCCGCATGATCGACCTGGACACGCTGGCCTTCGACGCCGCCGGACTGATCCCCTGCGTGGCCCAGGGCCGCGCAGGGGACCTGCGCATGGTGGGCTGGATGAACCGCGAGGCGATCCAGCGCAGCCTCGACACGGGCTGGCTCACCTTCTGGAGCCGCTCCCGGCAGGTCCTCTGGACCAAGGGCGAGACCAGCGGGAACCGCCTCAGGGTCCTCGCCCTGCGGCCGGACTGCGACCGCGACACGCTGCTCGCCGTCGTCGAGCCCGAGGGCCCCACCTGCCACCGGGGCACCGAGACCTGCTTCGACAACGAGTCCGTCCTGGAGACGTCGTGGCCCTGGATGGACCGCCTCGAGGCGCTGCTGCGGGAGCGGAAGGCCGCGGCCTCGCCGGAGGGCTCCTACACCCAGAAGCTCTTCGCCCGGGGCACGGACCGCATCGCGAAGAAGGTGGTCGAGGAGGCCGGGGAGGTGATCCTCGCCGCGAAGGCCTTCGAGGGCGAGGCCAGCGAAACCCGGCGCGAGGAATTCCTCGGCGAGGCGGCGGACCTGCTCTTCCACCTGGACCTGCTCCTGGTGAACGCGGGCCTGAGCCTGCAGGACGCCGTGGAGGTCCTGAAGGCGCGGCACGCCGCGCGCGCGGCCGGGAAGGACTGAGCCATGCCCACCCACATGCCCCACTTCCCCGACCTGCTCTTCGAGCCCGCGGCGCGGCTCCGGGCCTGGGAGCACGCCCTCCTGCGCCTCCTCGCGGAGGCGGGCTACCGCGAACTGCACCCGAGCCTGGTGATGCGGGAGCCCATGGAGGCGGAGGCGGTGCGCTTCTTCGACGGCGCGGACCTGGTGGCCCTGCGCTGGGACTTCACCGTGGCCCTGGCGCGGCTCCTGGCGGCCCGATTCGACGCGCCCCCCGCCCGGGTGAGCTACGCCGGCGCCGTGTTCCGGCGGCCCCAGCAGCCCTGGGAGCCGGTGGAGCGCTTCGAAGTGGGCTGCGAGCGCCTCCAGGCCCCCGGCGAGGACACCGCCGCGGCGGACGTGGAGCTGGCCCGCCTGCTCGTGGCGATGCCCGCGGCCCTGGGCCTGAAGGGCGGCATCCTCCAGCTGGGCCACGCGGCCCTGCTCCGCCGACCCATGGAGGCCGAGGCCCTGGACGCCGGCACCGCCGCCCGGGTGGTGCGCGCCCTCCACCGCCGCGCCCCCCACCGGGTGCGGGAGGCCCTGGAGGGCCACCCGGCGGCGGAGCGGCTCACGGCCCACGCCGAGGCCCTGCTGGCGGAGCCGGACGGCCCGGCCACCCTCGACCCCCTCGCCGCGAGCCCCTACGCCACCCTCCTGGAAGAAGAGATCGCCCACCTCGGCCGCGCCCACGCCGCCGTCGCGCCCCTCCTGCCCGCGGGCCTCGAGCTGCGCCTCGACCCGGCGGACGTGCAGGGCATCGGCTTCTACACGGGACCCACCCTGCGGCTCTGGGCTCCCGGCGCCCAGGCGGAGCTGGCCAGCGGCGGGCGCTACGACGGGCTCTATCCCGAGCTGGGGCGGGACTGGAAGGCCGCGGGCTTCTGCCTGCGCCTCTCGCGCCTGCTGGACCTCGCGGAGACGCGGCCCGACCTCTTCGACGGGGAGGGCGCCCGATGAGCATCCTGATCGCCTTCCCCAAGGGCCGCCTGGGGGACGACCTCGTGCCCAGGCTCCGGGGCACCGCCCTGGCGCTGGACGAGGGGGCCCTGAAGTCCCGGGCCCTGCGCGTCCCCACGGCCACGGCCGGCGTGGAGGTCCTGCTCCTCAAGGGCGCGGACCTGCCCCGCTACGTGGCCGCCGGCATCGCGGCCCTGGGCATCGTGGGCAGCGACACCCTCGACGAATCCTCCGAGGACCTGCTGGAGCTGGCCGACCTGGGCTTCGGCGCCTGCCGGCTGTCCCTCTGCGCGGCCCAGGGCGCCACCCTCGAGGAGCTGCGGCGCCGGCCCCACCTGCGCCTGGCCACCAAGTTCCCGAAGGCCACCGCCGCGTGGCTGGCGAAGGAGGGCCTCACGGCGGAGCTGGTGGGCCTCTCCAGCAGCGCGGAGCTGGCCCCCATCCTCGGCCTCGCCGACGCCATCGTGGACCTCGTGCAGACCGGCGGCACCCTGAAGGCCCACGGCCTCGCGGAGGTGCACGTGCTGGGAACCACGTCGGCGCGCCTCGTGGCCTCCCGCGCGGCCTTCCTCGCGGAGGCCGCCGCCCTGGGGCCCGTGGTGCGCGTGCTCGAGGGCGCGCTTCGCGCCTGAGCCGCCGCCCTTCGCGCCCGCGGTGAATCGCCTACACTGGAGCGCACCCGAGGACGCGATGCCGATGGACGATCTCAAACCCTTCGATGGATTCGCCGACGACGCGCGCCTGTGGCTCGCGGCCTTCCCGCGCCCGCTGCTGGCGGAGGAGGCCGCGCGGCTGAAGGCGCACTTCGAGGGCTTCCAGCCCCACTGGAAGACCCACGGCACCCCCATCGACAGCGCCTTCGCGCTGCTGGAGGGGCAGATCCTCGCGGTGGTGGAGCGCACCATGGGCACGCAGCCCTCGGGCTGCGCCATCGACAGCATGCTGCGCCAGCTCTACAAGCTGGCGGACCTGCTGGAGCTGCCGATGCTGGACGCCCAGAAGGTGCTGGTCCGCGCCTCCGCCGGCCTGGCGGCCGTGCCGAAGGCGAGGCTGGAGGCCCTGCTCCAGTCCGGGGAGCTGGACGGCGCCACGCCGGTGCTGGACCTCACGCTGCAGCACCTCGGCGAGCTGCGGGAGGGGCGCATGGAGCGCCCCCTGGCCCAGACCTGGATCGGCCGGAAGTACGCGTCCCTGCTGGCCGCCGGCGCCTGAGGCGCCGGGCCGAAGTCCGGGCCCGGGAAGAACGGCCTGGAAGGCCGGCCTAGAAGATCGGATCGCCGGGCTTGCGCCGCCAGGCTTCCGTCTTCTTGCCGTTGCCCTCCTGCTTGGGCTTGGCCTCCTTCGCGGCGGCCAGGGTGTCCAGGAGGCTGCCGGTCAGGCTCGTCGCCACGGCCTTGGTGAGGGAGGGCTTGACGGGATTCTCCGGCACGGGCGCCGCCGCCTTCGGCCCGGCCGCGCCCGCGGCGAGCTCCTTCAGGCGCCGGTCGTGCCAGGCCTTGCGCTTGGGATCCACCACCTTGGCCTTCACCTGCACCGACTTGCGCCCGTCGGACTTCTTGGCCTTCACCACCTTGCGGTCCTCGCGGACGGCGGATTCGGGATTGGCGGATTCCTCGAGGATCTTCGCCAGGTCGGCCAGGCTGCCGAGGCTGCGCTTGCTCATAAGTGGGGGGTTCTCCAGGGGCCGCCGGGTCCAGGGGGGCGGGCCAGCGCTCCAGAATAACGGCCGAAGCCAGGCCCGCCAAGGCGATTCCTCGGCCTGACCGGAGGTAGGCGCGGGGGGGCGGGGAAGGCGCCAGAATGGCCCATGCCCTCCCGACTCCCGAGCGAGCCCGCGCCATGAAGGCGAAGCTCCAGGCCCTGAAGGCCCGCTACGAGACGCCCCAGGCCCTGGCCCTGGATCCCCTGGCCATCCCCAGGCGCTACGGGGACCCCCTGGACCAGGAGGCGGCGGCCTTCGCGGCGGCGCACCTGGCCTACGGGCGGGTGGCCCCCATGCTGCGCGCCATCGAAGCCGCCCTGGCGCCCCTGGGGCCCCGGCCCGCCGTCTGGCTCCGGGAGCGCGGCCCGGCGCGGGCCCGGCGGGACCTCGGGAAGGCCCTGGAGGGCTGGGCCTGGCGCTTCCACACCGGGGAGGACCTCGCCGGCTGGATGGCGGCCTGGGCGCGGCTGGACGCGGAAAGCGGCGGGGGCCTCGAGGCGCACCTGCTGCCCCTTCCGGGCGGCACCGCGGACGAGGCCCTCTCCCGCCTGGTGCGCCGCCTGCGCCGGGAGCTGCCGGACACCTACGGCCTTCGCTTCAACCTGCCCGATCCCCTGGAGGGCTCGGCCTGCAAGCGCTGGCGCATGTTCCTGCGCTGGATGGTGCGGCGCGGGTGGCCGGACCTGGGGCTCTGGACGCGCTATCCGGCCCGGGCGCTCGTCATCCCCCTGGACACCCACGTGGCCCGGGTGTCCCGCTTCATCGGCCTCAGCGCCCGCGCCACGCCCGACGGGAAGATGGCCGCCGAGATCACGGAGGCCCTGCGCCGGCGGGATCCGGAGGACCCCCTGGCCTACGACTTCGCCCTCTCGCACCTGGGCATCCTCGGCGACTGCCCCGGCGTCCGGAGCCTGCCGGGCTGCCGGCCCTGCCCGCTCGTGGGCGTGTGCCGGGCCGGGAAGGTGTGAGGCCCGCACGGGGCGTCGTGCCCGTCACGGATGCGCGAGCCGGTTCGAGCCGTCGACCCAGCCGTCCAGCAGGACATCGACCGTGCCGTTGCCATTGCCGTTGACCTTGCCGTTGATCTTGCCCTTGACCTTGCCGTTGACCTTGACCTTGAAAAGGTACTTGAGGCTGGCGCGGCGGCAGCATGCCGCGCCAGCCTCAAGTACGAGCAAGCGGAGCGCGCCAGGATCCACGCGCCTCCTGGCGCCATGCCGGACCGATCGAGGCGCCTCCGGAAAAGGCGCGAACCTTCCGCTTCCAGCGGGCCCTCTCCGCTGCGCTCCGGGGCCCTCGGTTTTGCTGCCCGGCGAACGCTCGCGCGTCCGCCCCGCGCCTTCGGCGCTCCCTGGGCAGCAAAAGGGCCGGGCTGACCACGGCACTCGAGGCGACGACTTAGGGCTGCTTCTTCCGACCTGACCCGGTTCATCGCACCCCGATGCATGGGGCCCGGCTTGGATCCAATATAGCGGCGGCGCGGGTTTACAACCATCCCCGGGGCGATTCCGGACTCGACAAGTGCTGAAGTCCCGAGGGTTGCCCAATGGGTGGAAAAATCCGCACGGGCCGCCCTTGACACCCCCAGATCTTGGGGTGATGCTTTGACTCCGGCACAACCCCTTGAGGTCCATAACGCCCAGCCGCACCTTCGCCTTCCCTTGACCGGAAGGTGGGATTTGTGCCGCCCGGAAACGATCTTTTAGTCACCCTCCAACCCATCGCCGGACCTGCGCCTCACCCATGCAGGTCCCCCCGCCCGAGGCATCGCATGAAGATCGCGCGCCACTTCACCCAAGCCGGCCAGGATCCCCTGAAGGACATCCCGTTCGTGCCGAGGACCTCGCGGATCACCAAGCTGGACGGCACGGTGGTCTTCGAGGCGAAGGACGTGCTGGTGCCCGAGTCCTGGTCCCAGGTGGCGGTGGACATCCTGGCCCAGAAGTACTTCCGCCGGAAGGGCACCGACGCGGCGAACAACGGCGAGAAGGACGCCCGGCAGGTCTTCCACCGCCTGGCGGGCTGCTGGCGCATGTGGGGCGAGTCCCACGGCTACTTCGACACCCCCGAGGACGCCCAGGCCTTCTACGACGAGCTGACCTACATGCTCGCCCGGCAGATGTGCGCCCCCAACAGCCCCCAGTGGTTCAACACGGGCCTGCACTACGCCTACGGCATCTCGGGCCCCGCCCAGGGCCACAGCTACGTGGATCCGAAGACCGGGGCGATGATGAAGTCCACCTCGGCCTACGAGCGGCCCCAGCCCCACGCCTGCTTTATCCAGAGCGTGAGCGACGACCTCGTGAACGAGGGCGGCATCATGGACCTCTGGACCCGCGAGGCCCGCATCTTCAAGTACGGCTCGGGCACGGGATCGAACTTCTCCCGCATCCGCGGCGCCGAGGAGCCCCTCTCGGGCGGCGGCCGCAGCTCGGGCCTGATGAGCTTCCTGGCGGTGGGCGACAAGGCCGCCGGCGCCATCAAGAGCGGCGGCACCACGCGCCGCGCGGCCAAGATGGTCTGCCTGGACCTGGACCACCCCGACATCGAGGCCTTCGTGGACTGGAAGGTCCTCGAGGAGCGCAAGGTGGCGATGATCGCCGCGGGCAGCGTCCTGCTGAAGCGCACCTGGAACGCCCTGTGCGAGGCCGTGGAGGGCAACACCCACGGCGACGCGGACCCCAAGACCAACGGCGCCCTGAAGAAGGCCCTGCAGCAGGCCAAGAAGGAGGGCGTGCCGGCGGCCTTCCTCAGCCAGTGCCTCTCCCGCCTCGCGGACGGCGACTTCGACCGGGACATCGCGGGCTACGACACCTCCTGGGACGGTGACGCCTACTACACCGTGGGCGGCATGAATTCCAACAATTCGGTGCGCGTCCCCGACGCCTTCATGAGGGCCCTGGAGCAGGACGGCGACTGGGAGCTGAAGCGCCGGGTGGACGGCAAGGTCTCGAAGAAGCTCCGGGCCAAGGACCTCTGGAAGAAGGTGAACTACGCGGCCTGGTCCTGCGCGGACCCGGGCCTGCAGTTCGACACCACCATCAACGACTGGCACACCTGCCCCGAGCACGGCCGCATCAACGCGTCGAATCCTTGCTCGGAGTACATGTTCCTGGACGACACGGCCTGCAACCTGGCCTCCCTGAACCTCTGCACCTTCCTCACGGCGGACGGCGGCTTCGACCTGGAGGGCTACCGCCACGGCATCCGCCTCTGGACGGTGGTGCTGGAGATCTCGGTGCTCATGGCCCAGTTCCCCTCGGAGGCCATCGCCCAGCTCAGCTACGACTTCCGCACCCTGGGCCTGGGCTACGCGAACCTGGGCGCCATGCTGATGCGCCTGGGCATCCCCTACGACAGCGTGGAGGGCACCCAGTGGTGCGGCGCGCTGACGGCCATCCTCACCGGCGACGCCTACGCCGCGTCGGCCGAGATGGCGGCCGAGCTGGGCCCCTTCCCCAAGTACGAGCCCAACCGCGCCCACATGCTCCGCGTCATCCGCAACCACCGCCGGGCGGCCTACAACGCCCCGGAGGGCGAGTACGAGGCCCTCTCCGTGGCGCCCCAGGGCCTGCACGGCAAGGGCGTGCCGAAGTCCATCCTGGACGCGGCCCGGGAGAGCTGGGACCGCGCGCTGCTGCTCGGCGAGCAGCACGGCTACCGCAACGCCCAGGTGACGGTGCTGGCCCCCACGGGCACCATCGGCCTGCTGATGGACTGCGACACCACGGGCGTGGAGCCGGACTTCGCCCTGGTGAAGTTCAAGAAGCTGGCGGGCGGGGGCTACTTCAAGCTCGTCAACGGCGCCATCCCCGAGGCGCTGATGCGCCTGGGCTACACGCCCTCCCAGATCAAGGACATCGAGCGCCACGTGGTGGGCTGGCAGGAGCTGAGCGACGCGACGCCGGGCATCACCCGCAAGGAGTTCCTGGCCAAGGGCTGGACCGATGAGGAATTGAACGCCATCGAGGCGAAGCTGCCCACGGCCTTCGATCCCAGCTTCGTGCTGCCCATGGAGAAGCTGAACCAGCAGTTCTCGGCGGACCAGGTGAAGGCCTTCCTGGCGGCGCTGAGCGGCACGATGACGGTGGAGGGGGCGCCGCACCTGAAGGCGGAGCACCTGCCCATCTTCGACTGCGCGAACCGCTGCGGCCGCACGGGCCAGCGCTTCATCGCGCCCATGGGGCACCTCCACATGATGGCGGCGGCGCAGCCGTTCCTTTCCGGGGCGATCAGCAAGACCATCAACCTGCCCGCCGAGAGCACGGTGAAGGACATCGCCGAGGTCTACGAGGCGAGCTGGAAGCTGATGCTGAAGGCGGTGGCGCTCTACCGCGACGGCTCGAAGATGAGCCAGGCCATGGCGACGAACCTGGACCTGCTGGACGGCGCGGAGGCTTCCGAGACGCTGCAGGACGAGGCGGCGCCGAAGGCGGAGAAGGTGGCGGCGATGGCGGCGGTGCAGACGCAGGCCCTCAATCAACATTTGTCCAACCAGATCGTGCGCACCTACCGCAAGAAGCTGCCGAACCGCCGGGGCGGCTACACCCAGAGCGCGACGGTGGGCGGGACGAAGATGTACCTGCGCACCGGGGAGTACGAGGACGGCCAGCTGGGCGAGATCTTCCTGGACATCCACAAGGAGGGCGCGGCCTTCCGCGCGGTGCTGAACTGCTTCGCCATCGCGGTGAGCATGGGCCTGCAGCACGGCGTGCCGCTGGAGGAGTACTGCGACGCCTTCCTGTTCACCCGCTTCGAGCCCAACGGCCTGGTGCAGGGCAGCGACACGGTGAAGTTCAGCACGTCGATCATTGATTTCGTGTTCCGGGAGCTGGCGATCTCGTACTTAGGCCGTTATGAGCTGGCCCAGGTGGAGCCCGAGCAGCTCATGCACCTCACCACCAAGCCCGTCAGCCACGCGCCGGGGCTGGTGACGGAAGCTCCGCAGAGCGAAGGCGGCATGACGCCGCTGTTCAACGCCGGCGACATGAACGCCCAGGCGGCTCCCGTCGCGCCTGCGCCCGCCCTGGTGGCCGTCAGCCACCGCACCGTGGCCGGCGCCACCGCCAAGAGCGCCATCCAAGCCGCCCGCGAGAAGGGCTACACCGGCGATCCCTGCCCCGAGTGCGGGCACCTGACCCTCGTGCGGAATGGCGCGTGCATGAAGTGCCAGACGTGCGGGGCGACGACGGGGTGTTCATGATCAAATTTAGTTCAGTAAATTCTTCAATCCAATTAACAATCCATGCGAAATAAATCTATTCATACACTTTTGGCTGCAAAACATCGATATAAGGAAATTCTCAACAGATTAGTAGATCAAAATAATAATCTAAAAAAAATAAACAGGAATTGCATATATAAACAATTAAATAAACTTGTATTAATCGATTATCGTTTTAGCAGAGTCTTAGATGCTCTCATTATTATAGCCATGATCAGCATCTTTTTGGTATCCATTAATTACTTTACAGCAATTAGAGAATACTTCAAAATCTCACCAATTAAGCCTGCCATCATAGCTCTTGGGATTACAAGCGCCATTTTATACCAATTTTGGGCAATGACGACACTTATGAACTATGAAGAGAAAAAGAGGGTATAAAAACCTAGTAGTATTATGGAATTACTAATCATGACTTGGCCTGCCGTATTTATAATGCCAACATTACTGGATCATGCATCCTACCATAAGCTTCATGCATGGCTAAAAATCTCAAGTTTACTAACCTATACTCAAAAAATGCAGAGTCTTTATCAATTATTACAAGGGTTCTATGTAATTGGATATTATTTTGCAACATTTCTTGCCGTATTGATAATTGTAGTTATTGTGGCACAGTGTATTTCGAAATATCAGTGGTTTAGGATGAGCAATCAATATTCTGAGTTGTACATAATGAAGTTCATATTTGAAATCGCAGATACACTAATGTCTACTAAATCCGACCGTACTACTGAATCGATACAAATCAAATCAAAAATAGCTAAAAATATACACAAGCTTTTAATCTGCTTTAACAATCGGATAAAACCTCTAACCAGAACCAAGGATTCCGATTTTAATTTAGAATATATAAAACGCTTGGAAGCATTATCTATCGCATTATCTGGTTTAAAGATCAAAGCTATGGTTGACACTACACAAACAAGAATAGCGACAACCAACAAATTGTCTGATTTGCTACTGCTATTGGAAGATCATGACTGGGATAGAGTTTCTTGGATGCCCGCCCTAAGTGCTGAACATGATAATAGAACGAGGATAAAATTCGAATTAAAAATCATTCTGCACCTCCTTCACTTATTAGTTTATCCATATCTTGGACTTTTTATAAATAGGTATTTCCATATTTTTAATGAATCAATCACACAATACATTAATCTAGCGGTTTACTCTTGGACTATATTGATATTCTTGATATTTGTTTTAACCATCGATCCAAAAAATTCATTGTTTGAAATGTTAAAAGAAATGATTTCCAAGATTAAAAGTAAATAATTATTGTGATTGATTTGGAGTGATATTTTTACAAAGATTCTAGTACATCGTGCGAACAAGCAATTGGTACCTTCAATTTCTCGCAAGACTGATTTTGACAACAGGATTTTAATTATACCAAACAAGTATATTAATATTAATACTTCTGCTCAATATTTGACTTAATCCCACCTTCTTCGCGAGGGTCTCCAGGTCAGCCAAGTTTCTTAACAGATCTTATCCATATGTAAATATGGTTAAAAAAGTGAAAAGTTCTAGCGGCTGATGCCGAATTCAGCTGATTATAATGAGAAAATAATGAAGTTATACATATCCGCTCACCTAATAATTCTTTTCCAGGGATTCCTCCTCGCTCAATCCCCGAAACCCTACCCCGACGTCGCCCGCTACATCACCCTCGACGCCCCCCGCGTGGTGCTCACCCACGTCCGCGTCATCGACGGGCTGGGCAATCCTCCGCAGGAGGACCGCAATGTCGTGATCGAGGGGGGCAAGATCGCGTCGATCTCGGCAGGGGCGGACGTCGCTGCGGCTCCGAACCAGAAGGTCCTCGACCTCAAGGGCGCGACGGTGCTGCCGGGGCTGGTGGGCATGCACGACCACCTCTTCCACATCGCGCGGCCGAACCTGCGGGCGGACGGGTCGTCGGAGGCGCCGCTGCTGGTGCCGCAGATGACCTTCTCGGCGCCGCGGCTCTACCTGGCCGCGGGCGTCACCACCATCCGCACCACGGGCAGCGTGGAGCCCTACGCGGACCTCAACCTCAAGCGGCTGGTGGACGAGGGCAAGGTGCCGGGCCCCCACATCCACGTCACGGCGCCCTACCTCGAGGGCGCGGGCAGCCCCTTCATGCAGATGCATGCCCTGAAGGGCCCCGAGGACGCCAAGGCCTTCGTCAATTTCTGGGCGGACGCCGGGGCGACCTCCTTCAAGGCCTACATGCACATCACCCGGGCCGAGCTGAAGGCCGCCTGCGACGCCGCCCACGCCCGCGGCCTCAAGGTCACCGGCCACCTCAGCTCCGTCACCTACGACGAGGCCGCCGACCTGGGCATCGACAACCTCGAGCACGGCTTCCTGGTGAACACCCAGCTCGACCCCGGGAAGCAGCCCGACGTGGCCTCGAAGGCTCCCCTCGGCACCACGCCCATGGCCATGGACCCCGAGGGGCCCGCGGCCAAGACCCTCTTCGCCAAGCTCGTCGCGAAGAAGATCGCCGTCACCTCGACGCTCCCCATCTTCGAGCACATGGTGCCCCACCGCCCGCCCCTGCGGCCCCTCGCCCTCGACGTGATGAGCCCCCAGGCCCGGGAAGCCTTCCTCGTCGCCCGCAACCGCACCGCCGCCCGGGCCCCCGAAGGCCCGACGGCGATCTTCAAGCGCGCCATGGCCCTCGAGCACGCCTTCGTGGCCGCCGGCGGCCTCCTCATCGCCGGCTGCGACCCCACCGGCAACGGCGGCACCATCCCCGGCATCAGCGACTGGCGCCAGGTGGAACTCCTCGTGGAGGCCGGCTTCAGCCCCGTCGAGGCCATCCAGGTCGCCACCCACAACGGCGCGGTGTTCCTCGGCCTGGAGCGCCGCATCGGCGCCGTCGCCCCCGGCCTCGACGCCGACCTCCTGGTGGTGCGGGGCAACCCTGCCGCGGACATCCACGACCTCGAGAAGGTCGAACTCGTCTTCAAGGACGGCCTCGGCTACGACCCCGCCAAGCTCTTCGAGTCCGTGAAGGGCCGCTACGGGCAGTACTAGCGGCCCTTGCGGAGCGGCCGGTGAAGTCCCGGACGGTCCGCTAGGGCCGCTTGTGCCCGGACCGGCGTAGCCTCGAGGCCCCCGCCCCTGTCCAACCGCGCCCCGCCGTGGTCTCCTGGGACACCCTCCCGGACCGCCCATGAACGCCGACCTCCCCTTCGTCCGCGCCGCCCTCGCCCCGGGCGCGATCTACGCCGAGGCCTGGGCCCGCATCAAGGACCAGTACGCCCTCTTCCTGGGCATCTCCTTCGTGGGGGTCATCCTCGGCGGGCTGGCGCCCATGGGCATCCTCATGGGGCCCATGATGGTGGGCATCTTCCTCTGCCACCGGGCCCGGGCGCGGGGGGAGGAGGTGCGCTTCGACCTGCTCTTCAAGGGCTTCGACCGCTTCGTGGACGCCTTTCTGGCGGCGCTGGTCATGATGGGCGCCAGCCTCGTCATCATCGTGCCCGTCGTCCTCGTCCTCTTCTTCGGCGCCATCCTCGGCACCGCCGGGATCGCCGCCGCCGGCCAGCACGCCCGGGGCCTGGAGGGCGGCGCGGCCGCCGGCGTGTGCCTGCTCTACGTCGGGCTCTTCGCCTTCATCATGCTGGCCTCCATCCTGGTGAACCTGCTCTTCACCTTCGCCTTCCCCCTCATCGCCGACCGCGGCATGCCGGGCTTCGAGGCCGTGAAGGCCAGCATCCGCGCCGCCTGGGCCAACCTCGGGGGGCTCCTGCTCCTCGCCCTCGCCACCTTCGCCCTGACCTTCCTCGGCCTCCTGCTCTGCTACGTCGGCGCCTTCCTCGTCATGCCCCTCACCCTGGGCGCCCACTGGATCGCCTACGAGCGCGTCTTCGGCATGGCCGGGGAGGGCGGGCTGGAGGACTTCCCGGGCTGAGCCCGCCGGTTCCGCGCAATCCCTGGCGCCCTCCGCCCGATGCTGCCACGCTGCGGATGGAACCCCTGGAGCCCGCTGTGCGCCGTGCCCTCCTCCCCGCTGCCCTGCTGCTCGCCGCCGCCTGCCGGACCCCCGATGCCGCCGACGCCTCGGGCTACGGGCGCTACCTCTTCACCCTCGACATCGGTCCCGACGCCACCGCCGGCTACGTCTGCATCGCCCGCGTGACGGACCAGATGGGCCGCGGGACCCTCGTCACCAAGCCCTTCCGCGCCCTGCCCGGCAAGGAGGCCCGGGAGGTCTTCGAGGACGCCGCCGCCGGCCTGCGCTTCGAGGCGGTGGTGACGGTGGACCCGGCGGGCCGCCGGGCCACCTACCGGGCCCGCCTGGAGCAGAAGGACCAGCGCACCGTCACCTTCGAGGCCACCCGGGACATCCCCAGGTCCTGATCCGGACCCCGAGGCTTCCCGGCGCCGCCCGCGGCGCCTACCATGGCTCACCCCTCCCGAGGTTTGCCATGCGCGCCATCCGCCCCGCCCTGCTCCCGGCCTGCGTCCTGCCCTGGGCCCTGGCCTTCCCCCTGCCCTGCGCCACCGCCCAGGACGCCAAGATCCATCCCTACACCGCCCAGCTCACCGCCGAGTGGCGGAGCCGCCTGGACGCCGCCGAGGCCGCCAGCCGGCCCGGGGGCGACCCCGAGAAGGCCCTGCCGGTCCTGGAGGGCCTGGAGGGCTGGTTCCAGGAGAAGCAGCAGACCCTGGAGCGCCACCCGGACTACAAGACCGACCTCAAGCGCCAGCTCCTCCTGCGCATCAAGCTGGCGAGGATCACCGCCGTGAAGGGCCTCGCCCTGGCCGAGGCGGCCCTGAAGCAGCAGAAGGGCGTCCTCCTGACGGGCAAGGGCGGCGCCTACGAGCAGCTGGAGAAGGCGGACCGCCTGGTGCAGTCCCTGGCCGCCGTCCTGGGGGACCAGCCCGCGGTGAAGGACACCCAGGCCTACGTGGAGCATGTGCGGGGGAAGGTGAAGGAGAAGGCCTCCCAGGTGAAGGGCGGGGGCGGCGACCTCGCCACCGCCGCGGGCCCCGGCGTGAAGCTGCACCCCTACACCCAGCAGACCTTCGAGACCTGGGCCGCCAATCTGGCCCAGGACGCCGCCATCCTCGCCGGGACCAAGCCCACCGAGGAGAAGATCAAGGAGCTGGAGGGCGGGCGCCGGTGGTTCGAGTCCAGCCACGCCGAGCTGAAGAAGCACCCGAACTTCGAGGCGGGACTCGCGAAGATGACGACCCTGATGGTGGGCCTCGCCGAGCTCAAGGGCCGCCGGGCCGTGGAGTTCGCCGAGAAGGGGCTCAAGGACATGAACCCGAACATGTTCAGCGAGAGCTCGGGCACCTACCAGCAGATCAAGGAGGGCGAGAAGCTCCTGGCCGAATTCGGCGGCGGCGCGGACGCGGCCTCGGCCAAGGCCTCCCTCGAGGCCGCCAAGGCCCAGGTGGCCCGACTCTCCGACCAGTACAGCGCCAAGGCCGCCGCGGCCTTCCGCCTGCCCCCGGAGGCCTACGGCGGCGCCGACAAGGCCCACCTCAAGGGGCTCGTGCTGGCGAAGTGGAAGGAGCACTACCCCGCCGACCAGGTGCTCGGCGTGCGCTTCCTGAAGGGGGACTGGGAGCGGCGCAAGGAGTCCAACTGGAACAACGGCTCCTGGTACCACTACGACAACTCCGTGCTGCTGGTCTACGTGGTGGTGCGCAAGTCCGCGGAGCTGGCCACGGTGTACCCCGCCTACATCAACAAGAACAACCAGACCGGGGCGATCGCCATCGGCGCCCAGACCAAGGGGAACAGCTACTCCCACCAGGACATGCTGATGAAGAACGTCGCCTTCTGAGGCCCGGGCCCCGGCGCCACAATGGGGGCATGCCGCCGCCCCGCCCCGACCCCTTCCTGGCCCTCGTGGAGGAGGCCCTGGCCTCCATCCCCGGCGACTTCCGCCGCCACCTGGAGCACGTGCGCCTGGAGGTCCAGGACTGGCCCGAGGCCGAGCTGCTCCGCTCCCTGGAGATGGAGCCCGACGAGGCCCTCTACGGCGTCTTCCTCGGCACGCCCCTCACCGAGCGGGGCGCCGACCCCGGCCTCCTGCCCGACCGCATCCTCATCTTCCGCGGCCCCCTGGAGGAGGACTTCGAGGACCCCGAGGAGCTGGCGGACGAGATCGCCATCACCGTGATGCACGAGATCGCCCACGCCTTCGGCATCGACGAGGCGCGGCTGGAGGAGCTCGGACTCGACTAGGCTGGGGAGGCCCCGGGAGAGACGCCATGCCCCACGCCGAGTCCTGGCCCCGCATCTACCGGGAACGCCCGGAGGTCTTCGCGGCCTTCGCCCGGGCGGAGGACCCCGAAGGCCGCATCGTCGCGCGGCTCCGGGACCTGGCCGGCCTGGCGGGCGCCACCGCGGCGGAGGTGGGCTGCGGCACGGGGCGCTACACGGCGGAGCTGGCCAGGGCCTGCGCCCGCTACGTGGCCACGGACCCGAGCCCGGCCCTCCTGGGGCTCGCCTCGGCGGCGCACCCGGGGCTGGCCCTGGTGCGGGCCCGGGCCGAGGCCCTGCCCTTCCGCCCGGCGGCCTTCGACCGCGTGCTCGCCACCTGGGTGCTGGCCTACCTGCGGCCCGCCGCCCGGGCGGCCGCGGTGGCGGAGGCGCTGCGGGTGCTGCGGCCCGGGGGCTCCGCCTGGCTGGTGGAGAACCACTGGGAGGGGGACTTCCAGGAGCTCCGGGACCGGCAGGGCTACGGCGCCGAGCCCGGCGTGGCGGACCTCCTGGAGGTCCACGGCTTCCGCGTCGCGGAGGTCCTGGAGACCGAGCTGCGCTTCGAGTCCAGCGGCGAGGCGGAGGCCATCCTCGGGGCCCTCTGCGGGGATGCGGTGGCGGAGAAGCTGCGCCGGGCCCCCCGGGCCCGTTTCGGCCACGCCGTGGCCATCCTCCACCGGCCGGCCTGACTCAGCCGGTCCTCAGCCCCCCGCCCTCGCCCCAGACGTAGGCCACCGAGGAGGCGTGGACCATGTCGGAGCGGCGGTACACGGCGAAGCCCAGGTCTGCCTGCTTCACGGCCTCCACGGCGGCCCGGTAGGTTCCTGCATCCGTGGCGAGGCGGACCGCGTTGCGCGCGCCGGCGCGGCCGATGGGCAGGAAGCGGTAGAGGTGCCAGGCGTGGAGCTTCGCGCCCCGCCCCTGGAAGCCGCGGAGCTGGTCCGCCAGCGCCCCGAGGCCCTCCAGGTTCTCCCGGGTGACCACCGTGGAGAGGGTGATCTCACGCCCCGCCTGGCGCAGGGCCTCCAGGCGCCGCCACACCAGGCCGTGGTGGCCGCCGGGATGGCGCCGCAGCCGGTCGTGGACCGCGGGGTCGGCGGACTCCAGGGGGAGGATGAAGCGGTCCACCGACTCCAGGCCCGCGAGGTCCTCCCGGAGGTGCACGGCATTGGTGCAGAGCTGCACGGTGAAGCCCAGGCCCTTGGCGAAGCGGGCGAGGTCCCCCGCGCCGTGGGGCCACTGGAGGGGTTCGCCGCCCCCCAGCACCACGTTGCGGACGCCCTGGGCCGCGAGGTCCGCGAGCACGCCCTCGGCCTGGGGCCGCGTGAGGGTGTCGAAGCCCGTGGCGCTGCCGCAGAAGGCGCAGGCCATGGCGCAGTCCGGGAGGAGGAAGAGGGACGCGATCCGCTTCCGGGGATCCAGGCGGGGCAGGAAGGCGTCTTCCATGGCGTCAGGCCGGATCCAGGAGGTCGGCCGCGCCCAGGGCGCCGACGCCCCGGGAGTCCCCGGTGGCGGCACGGCGGTGGTAGTCCAGCTGGCCCAGGTGGAAGGCCAGGTGGGCGAGGAGGTGGAGCAGGAAGACGCGCGCCTGGGGATGGCCGCCCCCCACCGCCAGGGGGAAGGGCTCCCGCAGGCGGGCGGGATCCAGGGCCTCCAGGGCGGCCTGGACGTCGGCCTCCGCGGCGTCGATCTCGGCCACCAGGTCGGCGCGGCTGCGCCCGCGCTGGGCGAATTCGGCCTCGCGGTCCCGCACGTAGCCCGAGTTCCCGAGGGTGGCGCCGATGAAGTGGCGGAGGTTGCCGCAGAGGTGGAGGACCAGGGTCCCGCCGCGGTTGGCCAGGCCCGGCACCTCGGCCCAGAGGCTCGCGTCGTCCGGGTAGGCCTCCACCTCCCGGCGCAGGGTGGCCAGTTCCCGGGCCAGGAGGCGGCGCAGGTCGGCGATCACGCGCCCGTCCCCTTCGAGCCGCGGGCGGCGGCCTTGGCCGCGAGCCGGGCGTCGAACTTCTCCCGCAGGATCACCGCCCGCTCGTGGGTGCCCCGGGCGACGAGGTCCGCCTCGTCCCGGGCCTCCACCTCGAAGCGCAGGCGCCGGCCCTCGATGGCGACGAGCTTCGCCTTGGCCACCACCTCGAAGCCCGGCGGCGTGGCGGCCTCGTGGCTCACCGCGATGTGGGTGCCGAGGCTCTGCTCGCCCTCGTCGAGGTGGGGCGTGATGAGCTCGACACAGGCCCATTCCAGGAAGCCCACCAGGAAGCCCGTGGCGAAGACCTCGGGCATCGCGCGGAAGCCCGGGGATTCGGGATAGAGGGCCGGGACGGTCTTGGACGGCGTCACCGTGAAGCGCAGCTCGCGGACCAGACCGGGCACGAGGGTGTCCTTCATGGGGCCTCCGACGGGGCCATCATTCCATGGATGGCCTGGGATCAGGGCTTCAAGCGTTCCCTCTGGAAGGCCACCGCCAGGTTCCAGGCGGACACCGAGGCCTTGGCGTTGGCGCCCTCGCGTCCGGCCTGCTGGCGCAGGAAGCCGTGGCCGGCCCCCTCGAAGACGTGGGCCTTGAAGGGCTTCTTCAGTTTCCCCATTTCGGCTTCGGCCACGGGGATCGTGGCGTTGACCCGGGCGTCGTCGCCCCCGTAGAAGCCCAGCACCGGAGCCTGGATCTGGGCGTAGGCTGCCGGGTCCGAGGGGGAGCTGCCGTAGAAGACCACCGCGCCGTCGAGCCCGGGCTGAACGACCGCGTAGTTGAAGCTGGTGGTGCCGCCCCAGCAGAAGCCCATCGTGGCGGCGCGGCCATTGGCGGCGGGCAGCTTTAGGCCGTAGGCCCGGGCGGCATTCAGGCGCTCGGTCATCTGGGCGGGGGTGAGGGTCCGGATGGCCTTGCCCACCTCGCTGCCCAGCTCGCCGGTGCCGCCGCCCTTGGGGCCGAGGCCCGAGAGGAAGTCCGGCGCGATGGCGATGAAACCCTCCTTCGCCGCGTGGTCCGCCACGGCGCGCACCCAGTCGGTGAGCCCGAAGATCTCGTGGATGACGAGCACCACGCCGGCCTTGGCCTTCACTTCGGGATAGACCACCCAGGCCACCAGCTTCTTCCCGTCGGCCAGCGGGAGGTCCACCCACTCGCCGTGGCGGGGCGAGGCGGCGAGCGCCGCCTTGGCGCCGTCGGCGTCGGGGGGGATGGCGGGGTTGCGGGGCGCGGGCTTGGAGGCCTCCCCGGCCTGGGCCTTCGCTTCGGCGGCGTGGGCCGCATGGGGGTCGGGCGCGGCCTCCTTCCTCTCGGGGGCCTGGGCCGCCAAGGCGAGGGCCGTGCAGGCGATCAGGGCGGCGCGCATGGGGGCTCCTACTTGTAGAAGGCGGCCACCGCCACGCCGAGGATCAGCAGCCGCACGGTGTCGAAGGCGCACTGCTTGGCCACCAGCAGGGCCGGGGTCGGCTGGACGACGTAGTAGATGAGGAAGGTGGGGATCGCGAAGAGGCAGGCCATGGCCAGGCCGAAGCGCAGGCCCTGGGGCAGCCAGGCCTGGCTCGTGCGGCCCTGCTCGTAGATCCACACGAAGGCGGCGGACATCATCGCGTGGGCGATGAGCATCCAGTGGAAGTACTTCTGGCTGTCCGCCTCCGTGCGCATGAGGTTCGGCAGGGCCAGGTAGTCCGGGCGCAGCGCGAGCCCGTGGATCAGGAAGTCCGTGCCCATGGCGAGCACGAAGACGACGAGCCAGGCGAGGAGGAACTTCTTCATGGGGACTCCGGGAGGATCGGGACATGCTAGCCGGGCTCGTGATGGATGGCAGCCCCGTGGGGGCGGGACGCGCGAGAGCCTTCCCAGGTTTTGACCTGCCAAGGTTTTGACCTTCCAGAGGCATGCGAGACAGGCCCCGCCCGCCTTCGGCGGGGGCTGGCTCGCATGCGGCCAAGCGACAGCGCGGCAGGACCATGAGCGGTGCGAATCCCGGGCGCTCAGGAGCGGTGGGACGAAATCCGACTTCGGAAGGTCCGTTCCTCCCCGCGACATCCCGCTTCTCGAAGGATCCCTCCCCCGACCTGCCGCGCTATCGCTTGGCCGCACCGCGCTCAACCCTCGCTTGGAAGGCGCAGGCGAGGGTTGAGCGCGGTGCCTTTTCCAAAACCTTGATGCTCTAGGTTCTCAAACGCGAAGGCCCCGGGGGTCCGGGGCCTTCGGCGCGATGGTTCGGGTCCAGGGGCTACTTCACCAGCCCCAGTTCCACCACCGCCTTGCGCTCCTCCTCCAGCTCCTTGGCCGTGGCGTCCATCTTGGCCCGGCAGAAGTCGTTGATCTCGAGGCCCTGGACGATGCTGGCCACGCCGTCCTTCACGGTGCAGGGGTAGCCGTACACCAGGCCCTTGGGGATGCCGTAGCTGCCGTCGCTGGGCAGGGCCATGGAGGTCCACTCGCCTTCGGGGGTGCCCATCACCCAGGTGCGCATGTGGTCGATGGCGGCGTTGGCGGCCGACGCGGCGCTGGAGAGGCCGCGGGCCTCGATGATGGCGGCGCCGCGCTTGGCGACGGTGGGGATGAAGGTGCCCTCGTACCAGGCCTGGTCGTTCACCGCGGCGTGGGCGTTCTGGCCGTCCACGGTGGCGTGGTAGAGGTCCGGGAACTGGGTGGTGCTGTGGTTGCCCCAGATGGTCATGTTCTGGATGGCGGTGACGGGCTTGCCCGTGCGCTCGGCCAGCTGGGCCACGGCGCGGTTGTGGTCCAGGCGCACCATGGCGTGGAACTGTTCCGGCTTCAGCTTCGGCGCGTTGGACAGCGCGATGAGCGCGTTGGTGTTGGCGGGGTTGCCCACCACGAGGATCTTCACGTTCCGGGAGGCCACCTCGCTGAGGGCCTCGCCCTGGGGCTTGAAGATGCCGCCGTTGGCGCTCAGCAGGTCGCTGCGCTCCATGCCCTGCTTGCGGGGCATGGCGCCCACCAGCAGCGCGTAGTCCACGTCCTTGAAGGCCACCATCGGATCGTCCGTGGCCACCACGCCCGCCAGCAGCGGGAAGGCGCAGTCCTTGAGCTCCATGATCACGCCGTTCAGCGCCTTCAGGGCGGGCGTGATCTCCAGCAGGTGCAGGATGACCGGCTGGTCCTTCCCGAGCATCTCGCCGGAGGCGATGCGGAAGAGGATGCTGTAGCCGATCTGGCCGGCAGCACCCGTGACGGCGACGCGGACGGGGGTCTTCATGGTTTCCTCCAGGCAAACCCTTCGATCTTAGCGGAGGGCCCCCGGCGCCACGATCACGAATTCCCGGAAGGCCGTCAGGCCTCCGGCCGGCCCGGCAGCAGGGCCTCCGTGGGGAGGATGCGCCCCCCGGCCTCGTCGCAGACGGCGTAGGTGGAGGCGTACATCGAGACCCCGGCGTGGGTGCCGTCGGCCCCCAGGACGTAGAAGCTGAGGCCGAAGTTCGGCAGGCCCCGGGCGTTGAGGAGGCGCTTCTCCACCGTGTGGGCCTGGACCCGCCGGAGGGCCTCCATCCCCGCGTCCTTGGGGTGCATGCCCTTGCGCATGAGTTCCACGATGAGGAAGGACGACAGCCCGAAGAGGTTGGCCTCCCCCCGCCCCGTGCTCCCGGCGGCCCCCACCGCGTTGTCCACGTAGAGCCCCGCGCCGAGGATGGGGGAATCCCCCACCCGGCCGGGGATCTTCCAGGCGAGGCCGCTGGTGGTGGTCACCCCGGCCACCTCGCCCTTCGCGGTCACCGCCGTGCAGTTGATGGTGCCGAAGACGTGCTCGGGGTCCAGGAGGCCCTCCCGCACCATGGCGGCCCGGGCCGCGTCCGCCGCGGCCGCGCGCTTGGACGGGTCCAGCCAGTGCTCGGGGTCCAGGCGGCGCTTCCAGGCCTTCCATTTCCGGCGGCTGTTCTCGGTGTTCAGGTCGGCCTCCACCGTGAAGCCCAGGGCGCGGGCGAAGGCCTGGGCGTCCCGGCCCACCAGCAGGTGGTGGTCCGTCTCCTCCATCACCGCCTGGGCCACCCGGCTCGGGGTGCGGATGCCCTCCAGGCAGGCCACGCCGCCGGCCGCCTTCCTGGGGCCGTGCATGCAGCAGGCGTCGAGCTGGACGACCCCCTCGGCGTTGGGCAGGCCGCCGTAGCCCACGCTGTCGTCCAGGGGGTCCAGCTCCACGAGGTTGACCCCGGAGACCACGGCCTCCAGGGGATCGCCCCCCTTCGCCAGGAGCTCGAAGGCCTTCTCCACGCAGGTCTGGCTGCCGCCGTTCTTGAAGCGGTGCCCATTGGCGCTGGCGATGACCACCGGGCGCGGGCCGCCCTTCCGGATTGCCGGGGCCTGGCCCGGGGCCAGGCTGCCCGGCGCGGGGCCGCCCCGCGCGGGGCTCCCGGGCACG
>JABLTH010035130.1_pt1 | contig 43400 bp, 62 predicted proteins | sample 7875711 | NCBI WGS metagenome assembly JABLTH01 (sample SAMN14941262, study PRJNA633318) | bioreactor metagenome | isolation source: bioreactor | place: China | collected 2019-03-05 | reverse complement strand
CGGGCTCAGCGGCATTTATGGATCGTATCGCCCGTTGGAGAAGACGTTCGTGGACGAGGTACGGGCCGCGCTTCGCAAGAAGCCGCTTGAGGCTCGGTAGACGCCAAGAAAAGTGTGCGACGAGGAGCGGCCCAACTAACGCTTTCAGCGGCCGGCGCTTCGCGCCGCAGCTGAAGCGCTATGCGTTCGCTGGGCAACGCGCGGGCGCCAGCCCTCACTTGACATCCTATGGGTTTAGGCCCATAGTCTAACTTAGCCATGCCGACCATAGTGGAAGGTGACTTTGAATGGGACTCGGCGAAGGCTGACTCCAACCTCGCAAAGCACGGCGTGTCTTTCCCCGAGGCAGCCACCGTGTTCGCGGATCCGGTCGCAGTCTATTTGGACGATGGGTCGCGTTCGGGGCGGCTTATTGTCATCGGCACTTCCATACGAGACCGGATTCTCTGCGTTGTTCATGTAGAGAGGGGAGAGCGTGATCGGATCATCAGCGCCCGACGCGCAACATCTGGCGAGAAGGACGTGTATGAGTCCGGAGGCAGAGCATGAGTTCCGCATCAAAGCACCACGACAATGACTCGATTGGAGTGCGAGTACTCGGTCGTGGGATTCGGGCACGCCGCGGTGTCCATCTCACCCTCCGGTTGCTTCGAGACGCCGCGGGCAAGACTCAGAGCGACGTGAGCGCCGCGTCCGGGATCAATCAGGGAGACATTTCCCGACTTGAGTCGCGCGAATTGCTAGACGAGTGCGTTGTCTCCACACTGCAGCGCTACATCGCGGCAATCGGAGGCACGCTGGAATTGACTGCCGTTTTCGGCGAGAAGCGAATCGCAATTGTGGGTGCCGCGAAGACTAGCGGCAAGCCAGCCAAGTCGGCATTGCAGCGGTCGGGCCGCAAAGCGGCCCGCCGCTGAATGCTCGTCGTTGGGCTGAGTAGAGCGAAGGAGGCGCGAGTGCGACGATCGGCAATCGCCGTCGGACTTGTCCTGCCGTTGTCGATGGGCTGCGCTTCCGCAACCCGCCCGAGCGAAGTGATCCAACTGTGTGCAGAGGACTACTACTGCGAGGCGGACGAATTGGGAGCGGCCCTGACCGTCACTGTCGATGTGACGACACCAGGAGGGCATGTAGCGAGCAGCGCGTTCCATCTGAAGCACTGTGCTTGTGCAGCCATCGGCGGCCTTCATGAATGCACGTACGCTGACAGCATGGTCCCGCGAGCACACGCGAACACGTGCATGGGGCTGAAAGACAGTACCGCGCAAGGCGCGCAACTCGAAGTGTCGCTGACGTGGGGACCTCCAGAGCAATCGTACTCGTTTACGCAATTCGTTCAGTTCGAACCGGAACAGCGCATCTCGCGTGCAGACGGGAGCACGGTGGTAATCCACATAAACAGGGCACCAGCCCAACTGCCGGCTTCAGCAGACGGCGCTTCGCGCCGCCGCTGATCAGCAGGACGTTGGGCTGACATCGGGGGGGCACGTGGGCGGTCGACGGCCACCAATCCAGGATATTGGCGGGGAGCTTGAAGAGAAGGCGTATCGACGATTCATCGCGTCGAGGCGCGCCTGCCTCATGAGCAACGCGAAGTGGGTCAAGGTCCTGTTGGCAGTGGCTAGGTCTCCCGTGCGGCCGCTTCGTGTTCGCTGGACGACGTGGAACAGTAGCGAGGAGAACGAGTTCAGCTTCTGGGACGAATGGCCAAGAGATTTCGATGTTGAGCCTCAGAGGTTTGCCGACGGGCGCTTCGCGCTTCTGGATTACAGGTGGATCATTGAAGCCTTCATACCCCACGAGTTCGCGACAGTGGCGGCCGTCGGTCACCGTACTAGGCAAGACACGACACAGATTCGTGCCCTGATCGAGAGTCTTGGCGAGGTACCGGTCGAAGAAACCGCGGACGGTATTGCTATCCGCGCATACGATTGACAGGCCCCGCACTCGGCAGCTCAACTCGGCATTGCAACCGACGGGCGCGCCCGAATAGGGCCTGAAGCGAACGCGAGCGCCCCGCGGCTGAATGCCAACACGTTGGGTCGACAAGAACGAGTCCCCTTGACTGTATGCACATCTGTGCATACTATCTATCTGTGTACGAGTGGGACCCGAGAAAAGCCCGTTCCAATCGGGTCAAGCACGGAGTCGCGTTCGCGGACGCCGTGGGTGCCCTTGAAGATCCTCGTGCGCTGACAGAGCCGGACGATCACGAGGGTGAAGCCCGCTTCGTAACGGTAGGCCTTGATTACCTCGCAAGAGTGGTCGTGGTCGTCTACACGTGGAGGGGGGCAATCATTCGCGTCATCTCCGCGCGGAAAGCAACGCCCGGCGAGAGGGCGCGATACGAGGCTGATTCATGAAGAAGGAATACAAGTTCACGAAAGCGCGCCGCGGTGCGGTAGTTACCGTGCCGCCTGGGAAGACGCGAATCACGATTCGACTCGATGACGATCTTCTCGAGTGGTTTCGGGGGCAGGTCGACGCTGCCGGGGGCGGGAGCTATCAGTCCCTCATCAACTCGGCATTGCGCGAGTGGATTGACACCCGAAAAGAGCCCATGGAAGAGATGCTCCGTCGAGTCTTGAGAGAAGAGCTGCCTGCTCTTGCGCAAGCCGGCGCAAAACGACGCTAATGCCAACAGCGACCCAACTGCACGCTTCAGCGGCCGGCGCTTCGCGCCGCCGCTGATCAGCAGGACGTTGGACCGTCGGGAGGCGAGCATGTCTCCGCGAGTCGTGAAGTGGTTGTGCGTCGCATCAACTTTCGCGTTGCTACTGTTTGCCTGTGGTCGCTCAGTTCGTGAGCCGGAGCGCATCTCCATTACCGAATTCACTTCAGCGGATATTGCTGCGGCACAGCGGGGCCCAATTGCAAGGGTACTCTCAAGGGTCGAACCACAGTTTCCCAGGGCTCCTCGGGTACGCGGCGTCGTCGAACTCCGCGTCTTAGTCGAACCGAGTGGTGCCTCACATGTATCGGTGCATCGCGCGCTGCCGGCAATCGACGAGGCAGCGGCCGTTGCAGTTCGTCAGTGGCGCTGGGAACCCGCCGTGGTCAATGGCACGCCGGTACTGACCATCAACCGGGTCTCTTTGCCTGTTGATACTTGTGATCCCAAGTACCCGTGCTTTGAATTGGAGCAGTTGGGGCGGTCTAACTCGGTGCTTCAGCCGATGGGCGCTGCCGCCCCCGCGGCTGAGCACTAGTCGTTGGACCGATAAGGTGACGCGTGACCATTCGCGAGCGTGAGATCGCGTACATCCATCGTCATCGCCCGGCCGCGCGCCGGGGCGATGTGTTAGCCATGTACAACGTTGCCGCGGCTTATCGAATTCTCAGCAACTACCGGGCAGCGTTCAGATGGTACGAACGTGCGGCAGCTCGCCACGATGCGTGGGCTGAGTTGGAACTCGCGTATTGCTATCACGTTGGACTCGGTGTACGCCGCGATGCAGCCAAGGCTCGTCGCGCCTACTTGGCATCCATTGCGAACAAAGGCAATTCGCAATACGCACGCGAAGAGGCGAAGTACCTCCTCGCCGTCTCGCTGCTCGCGCAACCGACTCGGTCCACGCACGCTCGGATCCTCGCTCTGCTGCGAGAAGCAAACCTCGGCGACGACTACCCGCAAGCGGGCGATCTGCTCAATCAACTTGCCCAGAACAGAGTGGGCCCCATTTGCGTTTGCCGCCGCCTGCTCAGACGGAAGCTGGCACGACCAAGGTGTCCGGTTCACCGGTCGGGCGGTTCAACGAAGCGTCCTTCTAAACCAGGCTCGATCCGACACGCGGTTGTACGTGACGGCCCTTCGGGCCGCAGGTGACCGCTATACGATGGGCCGAAGAGGCAGCATGAACTCGATTGCCGGCCAAGACTGCTTTGTGCGGGCGCTGGGCATCTGGCGTCCAGACTACATTGCATACATTCGTGAGTTGCGATACCTGGGCACGGACGGGAATCAAGGCGAAGTTGAGATCCGCTGCCTCGCTCAGGAGAGATCGCGCAACGCCAATTGGCCGGACCTTGAGCAAGCGTTCTGGGAAGTGCGCATCCGATTTCGAGGTGTGCGGAATCTTAGCCTGGTCTCCGACACGTCGGGAGATATTCAGGTGATGGGGCTCGCAATAGATGACGTGTCGGACCGTCAACTTGAAGGCATTGGAGTCGAAGTCTCGGACGTCGAGGATGGCGTTATCGCGTTCGTCGCGGCGGCGGCGGTAGTGGAGTCCTGTGAACCGTCTCGTGATAGTCCTCGCGCTTGGCCACTGAAATGCATGGGCCCCGGGCCGGCTCCAGGAGGGGATTGATGAGGCGCAGCAGAGATGAGGCGTCCTACGTGCAGAACAAGGCATGCAGTCCTCGGCCCAACTCGGTGCTTCAGCCGCGTGGCGCTGGCGCGCCCGCGGCTGAGAACTCGTGGTTGGGCTGAGAAGAACTATGCGCGCTCTGCTAGTAGAGCTAGTGCTCACCGCAACTGCTCCGTGGGTCTGGGTAGTTGAGGAGACGCGGGGAATTCCGGGCACGGCAAGCCCAGTGCCTCGCGCCGCCGCTGACGCTCCGGACGTTGGGTTGACAATGACCCCATCGAGATCGCGCTGATGACCACACGCGTCGCACTCTCGCTCGTCGTCGCAACGATCGCTGTTACGCCGCTTGCCATGGCGGTACCGCCGATCTGCCCCCCGGCACTCTCGGTGATGCAGTCCGCAACGCCGCCGTCGGAAGGGTGGGTCGTAAGCTACGGCTCTCTTCCCACTCGGCTCTGCGGTGCGGGGTTCTTTGTTGGGCCTCCTCAGGATCGCTATGAATTGCATCCCGACGAGCAGACAAGAGGGCGCGATCTGTGGGTCTTCAATCCACCGGCTGACAACATTTGGGTGAAATGTCAATACGAGGGCACGCGCGCAGAGGTCTCACGGAAGCTCCGGGCGGGTGTGAAGCGGTGCTGGGTGTCCTTTCAGTCCAACGTGACGTTTGCTTCTGGCCAGCCGGCTCTCGAAGTGGTCGCGTGCGAGTGGAACGACGCTCCCGGAAGCTCGGAGCAACCCAACCCGACAGCCGACGGACGCTGACGCGCCCGCGGCCGATCGCCAGTCGCTGAGCGGACATTGCTGCAGCGGAAGGCGTGGTCAACCGAGATGACCGTGACGCCTGCTGCCCCATTGAGAGGTAGTTGATGGAAATCGTGGTCCGTGGCCCAAGGGCAAGCACCCGTCGGCAAGTGGTTGCCGTGGCAGTCGTCGGTGGAGTTGGCGCGATCCACGTTCTGAGGGTTGGAAGCTATCTCCAGGGCACAGCACACAGGCTGTACTACAGCTACGCGTCGGACGTCCTTCTGCCCTTTGCCATGTACTTCGTCCTGTGTCTCAGCGAGCGACGCCTGGCCATCCTTGGTGGCCAGACAACCAGGGCACTGGTGGTCCTGGCTGCAGCCGGGGGGGCAGAGGTGCTGCAAGGGTTGGGAGTGCCGACGTTGGGGCGCACTTTTGATCCCCTTGACTTCGTAATGTACGGGATCGGGGTTCTGGGCGCAGTGGTTGTAGACCGCGCGCTCTGCCAGGCATCAACCGATAGCGGGACAATTCGATGAGCAGGCTGCCCAACTCGACGCTGCAACCGCGGGGCCGCTGCTCGGCCCGCGGTTGAGCGCCTGATCGCCAGAGAGGCATTTTCGAGGCCTAACACCGATGCTGAAGAGAACGCTTGGACTCCTCGCGATTGCCTTGCTGAGTGTCACGACGACACCGTTCTGTGCTCTCCCGACTCCAAATGACAATCGAAATACTGTGCGGAGGACCGAGGCGCGGCTTCATGAAGAGGAAGCGGTCTCTTCCGGAGAACACCACGGGCTCAACACCCTATCGGACAAGTCTCTCTCGCCGCTCGTGTCGAAGTACTGGAAGGCGTGGCAAAGTCGAGATGTCCACGGCCTGCTCGAGTTGACGATTGAATTGCCGCCTGAACTCGTAGTTGTTGAAGCGAACCGGCTAAGGACGCTGTTCGCCCAAGGGCCTTCTGAGCGCGAGTTGTCTGATCCGCAGCCTTACTCATACTGGGCGGACGAGTCGAACCCGGGCTTGCTCTACGTCTACACGACAGCCATGGTCCGCGTTGATGGTGAGTGGCTGGAGGACGGGGTTGTCAGTACGTGGATTCGAATGAATGGCTGCTGGTACGTGCTTCCGCGTTGGGCCCGCATCATCACAAAGTCCAGGCGAAACTCGTTACCCGAAGCAGAGGCCACGGCAAAGCTGCGGGGGCTGTCTGACTCGGCGAAGCAGCCGACGGGCGTGCAAGCACCTCGGCCATAATCAAAGACACGGGCGCGCCCGCGGCCGATCGCTAGGCGTCCGGCGGCAGGAGGGCACGCGGATGGAACACCAGGTTCGACTCGAACAACTCGGAAGCCGGCCCCTCGCGGTCGTTCGCCGTCGCGCGCGATCCGCGGATCTCTCCAAGGTCATCCCCGAAGCCTGCGGAACGGTGTGGGGCGTCATCCGGGCACAACAGGTTTCGGGGGCGGGTCGGAACGTCGCGGTCTACTGGGACTGCCAGGACGGGCAGATCAAGTTGGAGGTCGGCGTCGAAATGGACAGGCCGTTCGCCGGGCACGGCGACGTGGTGGCGTCAGCTACGCCGGCCGGCCTGGTGGCCGTCGCGACCCACTTCGGGCCATACGGCCAACTTCACGGGGCCCACGGCGCGATCCTCTCGTGGTGCCGGGCCAATGGGCGCACGCTGGCTGGCCCGAGTTGGGAGGTCTACGGCCACTGGCAGGACGAGTGGAACCGCGACCCGGCCAAGATCCGCACGGATGTGATCTACCTGCTGGCCGCGGACGGGACGCGGGGCGCCGAACCAGGCGCGGCAGCAGACGGTGGGGCATGATTCGTTTCTCGGGAACGCGGCTCACCGGTGCCCCGCCGCTACTGAGCTTCTTCGTCGTTGGGTCGCAAGCAGCCTGGTTCTTCATCGCGATGCTCGGTGCCGTAAGCGCGGCGGCAGCGGATTGCCCAACATCGATCTTCGATCAAGGTGATTGGCATCGCCTCCGCGCCGCAGCGCACGCCGCAGACGCGAAGAAGGCCCGCGCGGCGCTACCCGCAGATCCTGTGTTCACATTGGCTCTCGCGCTCCAGCTCGACCGCGTTGCCCCAAGCGCGAGCACGGACGCGTTGTTGATCAAGTCGATCCCTCGCAGCCGTTGCGATGTGTGGATGCCGACCCAACTGGCTTGGGACGTATCAGAGATTCCATCATTCCCCGCGGACATCTGGCTCGGTCCCTTGGCCAAGGCGGTGAATCGCACGAAGCAGGGGCTGAGGGAGTATCTGCTGATGGGCCAGTGGGTGGACGGCGCACTCGGAGAGAGGTGGAAGGCATGGGTAGACTGGCTGCGCCATGCGGACCAGAAGCGCTTCGCCCTGGTCGTTGCAGGACTGCCTGAGCCGTTTCGAGAGAACATATGCATGGACGACTCATGCAGTTACCCGGACCCCGCGGAGTAGCGCGCGGTCCAACCTGCTGACACAGCGGACGACGCACAGTTGAGGTGAGGCGCTGCGGACGGCGCACGTTTGAGGCGAGACGCAGCGGACGGCGCACGGTTGAGGTGATCGCGATGCCCCAGTTCCCAATCGATGTCGAGTACTCGGAAGGCGGGGATGGGCCGACACTGTTGATGTTGCCGGGGAGCTTCGGCACAGGGTCGGGATGGAAGGCCGTGACGGATCGGCTCGCTGCTCGCTACCGCGTGGTCACGACAAGCCTGCTGGGCTACGGAGCTACCGCAGAACGCCGGCCCCTTGGCAACGCGACCATGCGTCAGCAGACGGAGGTCATCGACTGCGTTCTCGATCGGATCGGCGAACCCACGCATGTTGTCGGTCATTCATTTGGCGGACTTGCCGCGCTGGCGCACGCCCTGGAAGGCACGATCAAGCCCGCGAGTCTCATGCTCGTCGAGGCCAATCCATTCGGCTTGCTGAAGGTAGCAGGTGAAGCAAGCCTCTATTCGATGTTCGGAGCCATGACGAGCGAGTACTTTGCCGATTTCGCCGCGGGTCGGGACGATGCGGCGCGCCACGTGATCGACTTCTACGGAGGCCACGGAGCCTTCGCGGCGCTCCCCGCAAAAGTGCGCGACTACGTCATGAAGACCACTCCCGCCAACATTCGGGACTGGTCATCGGGAACGCCCTTCGAGCCACCGCTGGCCGTCTGGAGACAGATCTCCGCAGCGACCCTCATCGTTCGAGGTGGCGACAGCCACCCGGCCATGATGCGGCTCGCGGAAATCCTCGCTGGAGCGATCCCGAACGCCCGGTTGGAAACCGTGGCGGGCGGCAGCCACTTTCTGCCGGCCACGCATCCGGGTGAACTCTCTCGCCTCCTCGAGGAACATGTGAAGCAGGCAACTGCCTTCGAGCGATGACGCCTGACCCGCGGGGTGCAGCCATCATGAAAGCCGCCGTCGTTGCGTTGGCTCTGACTCTCGTCTCACTACGCGGCATTGCCGCGGACGCGTCAAAACACACCGACCAGGAGAGCATCCAAGGAACCTGGTTGGCGCAAACGGAAAGTCAGAACGGCAAGAAGAGGAAAGTGGATTACCAGTATGTCTTCAACGGGGAGCATCTCGTTTTCAAGGACGAGACCGGGAAGGAGATGAAGTACTCGTTCACGTTGGACACTGCCAGCAGGCCCAAGCTGGTTATCATCCAGCCAGAGGAGTCGCCTGCCACTTCGAAGCCAGTCAGTGTCGCATATGAGCTGAAGGGAGATTCGCTGACGATCGTAGTCGCGCCCTCCGGTGCACGCCCCGTGGATATATCAGACAAGAACGATCAGGAGTTGATCGTCTGCAGGCGAAAGAGGCCATGACCAAGCCCGATCGCGCGCTGTAACGAACACGGCGGGCCCGTCGTGGTAGAACCATGAGCCAGGGGAGGGCAACGTGAACGTCAAATGCTTCGAATGTGATGCTCTTCTCGAGGCGGAGGACGCCGACGGCGCGGTTCGCGCGTTGGTTGCCCACGGCGAGGAGCAGCACGCCTGGTCGTACCCCGGGGAGACCGTCCGGGCCTACGCTCTCAACTACGTCGACGCGACCGAACGGCTCACGGGGCCGACGGAACGACTTCCCGAGATCGGCGGCGTCACGATCCATCCCGTGACCGAAGACCGCGTCAAGGACTGGCTCCAGTTCTTCGATCACGACGCGTTCGCCGGCAATCCGGACTGGGCTTCGTGCTATTGCCTCGATTCGCACGAGCTGCCGGCGCCGGAGGCGAAGGAGCTCGACTGGCGGCGCAGGCGCTCGACCATGGACGGCCGGCTTCGGTGCGGCGCGACGTTCGGATATCTCGCCTATGTCGACGGTCGCACCGCGGGATGGGTCAACGCCTCGTTCCGGTCCGAGTACGGTCTCTATCGGCTGGTCGATCCCGGCGGGCCCGAGCCGCGGTCCGTGATCGGAGTCTCGTGCTTCGCCATCGCGCCGCCGTTTCGGCGGCACGGGATCGCCTCGGCCCTGCTCGACCGTGTGATCGGGGACGCTCCGGGCCGCGGGGCCCGTTGGATCGAGGGATATCCGCACAACGATCGGGAGGGCGACGCCGGGCACTTCCGCGGCCCACGATCCATGTTCGAGGCGCGCGGATTCCGGGCGGTCGAGGTGCTGGAACACTACACGGTCGTGCGCCGGCCCGCTGGCGGAGGCGGCGCTGAATGAGTCGATTCGCAGGGATGCCCGAGAATGTGCACCGGAGGCCCAGGGTATGAAGGATTCGCGGCATCAGTGTCCGAAGTGCGGTGGTGAGATGGAGGCAGGATTCATCATCGATCACACGGACTACGCGAGCGCGCGCGTGGAGACGTGGGTCGAGGGGAAGCCGGCGAAGTCGTTCTGGACGGGCGTGAAGATGAAGGATCGCCCGCAACTCGGTGTGACGACCTACCGGTGCCACAAGTGTGGCTACCTGGAATCGTACGCCCTGGACGAGGCGTAGCGCGGGATGGCCCATCACGGCCATGGTCCTCGGGATAACCCCTTGCGATGTGCAGCGGAGCGTCGTTGGGCTCTGATCGGGCTGATGCTGCTCGTCCTCACCATGGCGCCAGGCCACGTGGGCGCCCAGCCAGGGGGAGCGACCGCAACGTACGAGCTGCAGGTCCTCCTGGCCGGGCAGGCGCGCGTCGCCGTGCGCGCGACGCTGCCGAGCGACGGCGCGGTGCTCACCATGGCGGATTCCCGACCCGCCGATGTGCCGGAGCTCGCCGATGCAGGCTGGCCGGCGCTCGTCCAGCACCTCCGAGTCACTGACAGCGGAGGAGCAGCGGTCGGCGTGACGAGCACCGGCCCCACCGGGTGGACGCTCGCGCGGTCCGTCACCGGCCCACTCACGCTCGAGTACGAGGTCGATTACGCGCCCCTCGCCGCGCGCGGCTGGCCTGCGCCGCGCGAAGCGGCATTCGCCGATGCCGATCACCTGATGATGATCGGCCGCTCGCTGTTCATAACGACCCCGGTACAGCTCGCGAGCGACGTGCGCTTCGCGTTGCCGCGCGGGTGGAAGGCGGTCGTGCCGTGGCCGGCGGCGACCGGCCCGCGCCGGAGCGCGACCGCCGCCACCGCCACCGCCACCTCCTCCGATGACCTGGCCGAGAACCTCGTTGTCTTCATGCGCGGAGCACCCGACCTGTTGACCGCCGGCGGCTTCAACCTCGAGGTCGTCGCTCTGGGGCATTGGCAGCCGGCGCGCTCCGAGGTGCGGCGGGCGCTCGGCGCCGCGCTGCAGCAACTCGTCGCGCTGATCGGGTTCGACGGTCACGCCGACTACCTCGTGGTCCTGTTGCCGCAGCCCGAGAGAGGCGGCGAATCGTATCGCGCGAGCTTTGCGCTGACGGTCGATGCGGCCCCATCACGCGCCAACGTGGGGGACTGGAGTAACACCATCGCTCACGAGGTGTTCCACTACTGGAATGGCTGGCGGCTCCAGGGTTCGGACTACGCGAGCTCACAGTGGTTCCAGGAAGGGTTCACCGAGTACGCGGCCAATCTGGCATTGGTCTCGGGGGGGCTGATCCGCCCCGACGAGTTCTTCGCCAAGCTCGCCGCGCACGTGGTCAAGTACCGCAGGCTCGCGACGCCGCTCGATGCTCCGGGCTCCCACAAGGGGCCGCCGCTCTACAGCGGTGGCGCGCTGGTCGCCTTCACCTGGGACACCATGATCCGCGAAGCGACCCACGGTGAGCGTGGCATCGGCGACATGCTGCGTGGGCTCTTGCGCAATACGAAGGGCGGCGCGCGACACTATGCATGGCCGGACATGGAGGCCGCACTGGAGGACGTCGCGCCCGGCGACTGGGCGGAGTTCCAGCGTCGCTACATCCATGGCACCGAGCCTCTGCCGCTGGCCGAGGCCTTCGCGCGCGTCGGGCTGCGCATGTCACAGGGCGATGATGGCGCGATCCGCATCGAGCCGGATCCAGCCGCGAGCGAGCCTGCACGTGCGCGTCGACGCGCGGTCATCGGGGGACGACGTCGATGAAGCGTTGGGCCGACCTCGCACCGAATCGTCCGTTCCGGTACCCCGCGTTGCTGTGCGGCGTCGCCGCCGTTCTACTCGCCGGCGCGTGCGTGGACAGGAACCCCGCCCGCGAGAAGCTGCAGGCCTGGCTCGTGGCGCTCAACGCCGCGGACCCCGGGCAGATCCGGCGCGTGAACGATGGCGCGACGCCCGGCGCAGCGCTGCTCACGTCGCGGACGCTCTCGCTCGCCGACAGCACGGGCGGGTTCGACTTGAAGGGCAGCGTCGTGTTCGAGGCCACACCGACCGCGCGGGTGGTGAAGCTGCAGAGCCGTCGAACGTCCGCCTGGTACTGTTTGGCGTTCGGCGTGGAGCCGGAGCCGCCGCACGCCATCGGGTTCATGTTCGTCAGTCCCACGACAGCGCCGACCGCGCCCTCGGGCACCCAGGAACCCGTCGGTACGTGCTCGACGCGGCGGCGCGCCAGGCCATCGTGCGCGCCATCGTCGGCGCGCTGAGCGCAGGATATGTCTATCCCGAGAAGGTGGCCGCGGTCGACAGCGCGCTCTCCGCGCGGCAGGCGCAGCACGCGTATGACGCGATAGAGAGCCGCACCGCGTTCGCGCAGGTGCTCACCCAGGACATATTCCAGGTGTTGCACGACCGGCACGTGATGGTCGGGGTGGGTTGCTCCGTGAGCGCAGAACCGGCCCGTGTCGAGCCGGCCCGTGCCGAGCCGGCCCGCACCGAGCCCCCGCCTCCGCCGCTCGCCCCCGCGTCCACTCCGCGGGTGATCGGCGAAACCCGGCGCCTGGCCGGCGGCGTCGCGTACGTCGAAGTGCGCAGCTTCGGTGCACCCGCAGAGCTGGCGCGCGCCGAGATCCACAAGGCGATGAGCGCCGTCGCGGATGCATACGCGTTGATCCTCGACATCCGCAGCAACCCCGGTGGCAACCCCGAGACCCTGGCCTTGCTCTGCAGCTACCTCTTCGACGAGGAACGCGTACACCTCAATTCGCTGGTCGGGCGGGACGCGACGACGCCCGAAGAGTTCTTCACCGATCCGCGGGTGGAGGGACCCAGGTTCGGCTCGAAGAAGCCGGTGTACGTGCTCGCCGGCGGCGGCACGTTCTCCGCGGCGGAGGAGTTCGCGTACGACCTGCAGTCCCTGAAGCGCGCGCAGATCGTCGGCGAGGCCACGGGTGGCGGCGCTCACCCCGGTGGCACCGAACCCTTGCCTTACGGGCTGTCGCTGCGTGTTCCCTCGATGCGAGCCGTCAACCCCGTCACCAAGACCAACTGGGAACGCACCGGAGTCCGACCCGACGTCCCGGTGGCTGCGGACCGAGCGCTGGAAACGGCCTACAAGCTCGCGCTGGAGCGCGTGACCGCCGCACGCAGCGTGGGTGCGTCGGAGACTGAGAAGTAGAGGGAAACGAGGCGATCGCGAGACGACCAGCGCAATCGTGGAGGAGCCATGCACATCGGCAGGGGGCACGTTTCAAGGAGCATGCGCCCGCTCCTCGGCGCGTGCGTGGCGGTGCTTGCGGCGATTCCATGTCTCGCGGGCGCACGGCCCGCGCCCTTCGAGCGCCGGTTCGTCCTGCCCGCGCCGACACTGGCGGCAGGGGCGCCGGCGGAGGTCGTCCTGATCCAGCGCGAGGAGCTGCCGCATCGGCATGTCCGGTGCAGCCTGACCGTGTCGATCAGCGGCAAGCAGGTCTTCTCGCACGTGGAAATGGCGGACTGGGACTTCGGTGATCCCGGGGTGATGCGGGGCTGGAAGTGCCACGGCTACGACGCGTGCCGGCGAGTGTGGCTCGATGCGCAGCGCGACGGAACCGTGCAGACGATCGACGCGTCGCCGGGTCACGCGTGGCACTTTCTCCTGGAGCCGGGCATTTCTCACGACGCGGCGACATTTGCAGCCGACGATCTTGCCGGGAATCCGGACGAGAACCTGCGTGTTCCCGCGGACGTTTCGAAGCGGGTCGTGCGGTACATCGTCGACGTGCTCGCGCACGGACCGGTCCAGGTGCTGGTCGTCGGCGGCACGCCCCAAGTTGGTGGCATGACGCTGATCTACGTTCCCGAACTGTCCCGTTTCGTGAAGATCAACGGTCCGTGAACGATGCGGTCGGGTCGGCCCGGCTCGCGACTGCATCTGACCGCGCCGAGCGCCGCCGCCGAACCGCTATACTGAGCCATGCCGGAAAGAGCGAAGTTCGCCTCGCACGACGAATACATCGCTTCGATGCCAAGCGACGTCCAGAAAATCCTGCTCGAGGTTCAGGCCCTGGTCGAGAAGGCGCTGCCCAGGGCCCAGCGTTGCATCAGCTACAGCATGCCGGCCTTTCGTGACGGCAAGGTCTTTTTCTGTTTCGCGGGCTTCAAGAACCACCTAGGCATCTACCCACCGTTGAGGGAGGACGCTGCCCTCGTTGCCGAGCTGGCTCCGTTCCGGAACGAGAAGGGCAACCTCGCCTTCAAGTACAAGGAGCCCATCCCCTACGACCTCATCGGCAGGGTCGCCGTGGCACTTTGCAGGGAAATCACGCAGAAACGCTGATCCGCGCGCGCTTGCGGACGGCCCCCAGCGGGGACTCAGAAGGAGCGACAACGTGAAAATCCCCATCGCTCTGTTCCTGCTCGTCCTCGCCCCGATCGCCGCGACCCTCGCCCAAGAAGGCAGGTCCGACCAGGTGGCGCAGATCCTGAAGCTCGAGTCAGAGTGGAACGACGCCCATCTTCGGGGCGACGTCGAGACCCTGGACCGCCTGTGGGCTCCCGAGCTGACCGTCATCGTTCCGGACATGCCCGTCTTCACCAAGCCGGACCTCCTGGAGATGTGGAAGAAGATCAAGGTGACCTTCACCCGGTACAAGACGTCGGATGTTCAGGTGCACTGCACCGGCCACGTCGCCGTGGTCACCGGGCGCCTGGAGCGCTCCCGCAATTTCGGTGGCCAGGTGCGAGACGAAGATTGGCTCTACACGAAGACCTATGCCCAGCTGAACGGGGAGTGGAAAGTCGTGTCCTATCACGCGTCCGTCAGGCCGACGAAGAACCGGTAGCGCCGTCGTGCGACCGTGCGCCCGCATGGCCGGCTCACGAGGAGGTACCCTCATGAACAAGGTGACGCCGTTTCTCATGTTCAACGACCAGCTCGAAGCCGCGATCGAGTTCTATACGGCGACGTTCCCGGACTCCGAAGTACGCAACGTGACCCGCACGGGGGACGATGGCCCCGTCTGTTCCGCCGAGTTCGTCGTGGGCGGTCAGTTCTTCCAGGGCTACAACGGGGGTTCGTACTTCAGCTTCTCGGAGGGGTTCTCGCTTTACGTGGACTGCGCGGACCAGGCCGAAGTGGACGAGTACTGGAACAAGCTCGTCAAGGCGGGCGGGACGCCCACGGCCTGCGGCTGGATCAAGGACCCCTTCGGACTCTCCTGGCAGATCGTCCCGCGACGGTTCGCCGAACTGATCCGTGACAGCAACCCTGAGAAGGTGCAAGCCGTGATGGATGCCATGATGACGATGGTGAAGCTCGACGTCGCGGAGCTCGAGAGGGCCTACAACGAGGCGTAGCCGCGCCCCCGCCCGGCGAGCACCGCGCGGGTGGCAGAGGATACCGATGAGTCCTGATGAACGATCCATCCGCACGCTGCATGCGTCCTGGATCGACGCCGTCAACACCGGCGACGTCGCCGGACTGCTCGGCATGATGGCGGACGACGTCGTGTTCCTCGGTCCCGGGCAGGACCCGATCGGGCGGGACGCATTCGCCCCCGGCTTGTCGGCCGCGCACCAGCAGGCCCGGATCCAGTGCGTCAGCGAACTGGAAAACCTCGTGATCGCCGGGGAGGTCGCCTATGCGCTGAGCCGGGACGCGCTGACGATGACCCCGCGCGCCGGCGGCGAAACGATGCAGCTCGCCGGCCATCGTCTCGCGGTCTACCGCAAACAGGCCGACGGGAGCTGGCTGGTGGCTCGCGATGCCCACACGTTGACCCTGGCCGTCGGCTCGGATCGACGAGGCGCGGCACCGTCGTCCACGAAGGAGAGATGACACGCATGCGACGACTCATCGTCTGCAACATCGTCTCGCTGGACGGGTTCTACTCGGGTCCTGGCGGCGATCTCGGGTGCATGCCGTTCGACGCGGGATTCTCCGACTACAACGCGGAGCGCCTGCGGTGCGCGGACACGCTCCTGCTCGGGCGTACCACCTTCGAGATGTTCCGTTCCTACTGGCCGGGCGTCGCCAGCGACCCCGATCAGTCGCCGCTCGAGCGCGAGATCTCTCGCCTCAACACGAGCATCGAGAAGGTCGTGGTCTCCGATTCGCTGACGCCGGACCGGCTGCAGGGCTGGGGCCCCGCTCGAGTTGTATCGCGCGCGGCGTCGAGAGCCGAGATCGCCGACCTCGAGCGCGGGGAGGGGAAGGACATCCTCGTGTTCGGCAGCCACGTCCTGTGGAACGACCTGCTCGAGGCCGGCCTGGTCGATGAACTGCACCTCATGATCGGCCCCGGCGTCGTCGGCGCCGGGATCCGGGCCTTCGAAGCCGGGCCGACGGGGCGCCTGAGGTTGCTCGGCACCGAGGCGTTCGACGGCTCGAGCCTGCTTCTTGTCCGCTACGGCGTCGAGCGCTGAGGTCGGGCCATGGCGTACGACGAAACGCTGGCCGAGCGAATTCGCCTAGCCATGGCGGGGGACGAGCGCCTCTCCGAAAAGCGGATGTTCGGTGGGCTGGCGTTTCTTCTCCGGGGCCTCATGTTCGTGGGCGTCTCCGGCAGCAAGCTCATGGCGCGCGTCGGGAAGGAGAACTACGAGGAGTCCCTCGCCCGCAAGCACGTGCGCGCGATGGACTTCACGGGCAAGCCCATGCAGGGCTACGTGTACGTCGAGCCGCCGGGACTCGAGAGCGACGAACAGCTCGAATTCTGGCTGCAGCGGTGCAAGAGGGTGGTCGACAAGCTTCCGGCCAAGGCGCCGAAGTAGTCCGAGGTGCGCCGGCCGAACCGAGAGCGAAGGGCTGGACGGCCAAGCGTTAGAATGCGGAAAGATGAAGCGAGTGAGATGACCATGGGCGACGAATCGAACCAGCCACGCATCTCGGAAATGAGCGACGTTGAGTTGGTCCGCCTTCTCACCATCGAGGCGGACCGCTACCCACCGGAGGTACTCGAAGCCGCTCGTGCGGAGGCTGCGCGTCGCGACCTGCCTGTCGATCCGTCGTTCATCCCAGAGAACGAAGGGGCGCACGAGGCGAGCGGGTACGAGATCGCCGGACACGCCGTGCAATGCCCCCACTGCAGGAACGCGGAATTCGAGGAGAAGGAAGTGCTCCTCAACACCCGCGGCCTGACCTTCCTCAAGCTCGATTGGTTGAATCGCTCCGCCACCGCGCTCATCTGCACCCGGTGCGGGCTCGTGCAGCTTTTCTCGCGGCGAGGCGAGTCGGGTGAGCGGCGGTAAGATGAGGCATTGTCGAGCGCAGACCGGAGCGCGAAATGGCGCTGTATACCTTCGTGATGGACTTTCTCGGCGGAACGTACATGGCTCAAGTCCGTGCCGCTTCGGTTCGATCCGCCTGTGTCAAATGGGCCCGCACCGTTGACGTAAGAGGGATCTCGGGGCTGGGGCCCGCGGGGAAGGGAGCGTTGATCGCCAACATGCAGGAACGGGACCGCCGCCCGGTGCCCATCGACGGGCTCCGCAACGCATGGTGCAGGTCAACACTGATCCGTGGTCGGTTCGCATTGATCAACATCGTTCGAACCGAAGAACGCGTCGAGCGTAGGATCCGCACGTGACTGCCAGTACGTGAGAGCCCGCCATGGCCACCCAAGCCAGCTGCCGATCCGCCCAGGAAGCGCGCCAACAAGTTGTTCGAACGCGCGTCACATGAGCCGCGATGACGCCGGGATCTCCGTTCTACGCCTTGTTCGGCGGTGCGAACGGCACGCTGTCCGCGATTGGCCTGTCACAATGAGCCGCTCATGAGACTCTTCCACGACCTCGCGTCCCGGGTTCGAGAACGTCTTCCGGAGATCGACGGAGTGGATCGGGACGGCTTCTCGATGGATCTCGACCATCACCTCACGTTCAAACTGACCGAATCCGGCATGCTGTCGAACGTGCGGGTCCAGCGATCGGACAGTTGCACGTTTCTCGTACTCGCCGAGGCTGGTCCTTCCGCGGGGACCGTCCAGCAGATGTTGGAGGCACTGGCGAGAACGTGGCTGGACCGTTATCCCCTTGCTAGAGATGCGCGCACGCGACGGGTCGACGAGCCGAATCCATGAATGGCGCGCGTCACGGTGATCGCCCACGACGTAAGTCACCCGTGCCCGTCGTTCTCGGGCTCGTCGCCGCCGTCATCACGTCCGGCTTCGTGTCATGGGCCACGCCAGACGGCAATCTCGTCGTGACGCTGGTGCCGGGGCTGGCCGTCGGCGTGGCCGTGTTCGGCGTCGCGTCGTGGTTCGTTCGTCGTGGCAAGGCGCAGTGAAGCGATACCGGCGGGAGGCTGCCCGCTCGCTTCAGGGGGGCGCCGCGGGGTCGGGAGAGTATGAGCGTGACGTATCTCAGCACCGGTCCGAACCTGAGGCGGGACGGCGTCCTGCTCGTCCTGCTCGTTCTCTTCTACCTCGTCACCGCAGCGGCCGTGTCGTTGGCATACTTCCATCGCATTCCGAAGTCCGCGACCGAATGGGCCATCGTCGTGCTGACGGGACCGCTGGGCAGCATCGCATTCGTGATCCTCGTCGGTCTCGGCGCGGCCGCCATGAGAGCCTTCCGGAGGAACGGTGGGAGTTGACCCTTCCGTCGGCCGCAGGTGATCCCCTCCGGCTGGATCGTTCCGCTTCCCGTGGCGCTTCCGAACGTCGCGTGGGCGATGCTCCCGTCACGCCCGGCTGCGGAGCCCGATTCGGGTACGTCCGCGTCCGGGCCTCGCTTCCCGGTCTTCACCGCAGTTCTCGTGTTCCTCGAGAGGGCCGGTCGAATCGGGGTCTTCGTCCTGCCGTTCTTCCTGGATGTCGATGTCCGCACGGACGCCGATCGCTTCTGCCTTGGCGCCGCGGTGCTCGCCCTCGGAATCTATTACCTCGGATGGGCGCGCTACTTCGTTCGCGGCCGGCGCCCCGAACTCCTCTATCGTTCGCTCGCTGGCATTCCGGTGCCGCTCGCGATCAGTCCGGTCGTGTATTTCCTCGCCTGCTCCGGTCTAGCCCGTTCCATCGCCCTGGCACTCGTCACCCTCGCCTTCGGCGTCGCGCATGTTGCGCTCTCTGTCCGCCGCGCCGGGACGCGCTGACCAACGGCACGGGGGCGTGATGCAGGATCGTGAGGATCGGATCGTCGGAGTCCTGCTCGGATTGGCGGCGGGCGATCGCATTGGCGGCCCCGTGCGGATGGCCTTGCGGGTTGCGGAGAGCCTCGTCGACCAAAGAGCTCTGAATATGATCGACATAGGAAGTCGTTACCTCGACTGGTGGCGCGACGGCGCTTTCGACACCGGTCCGACGGTGGCGCGGGTGTTGACATTGGTGGACTCCGGGGCGTCGTTCGCGCAGGCCTCGGCCCAGGTCGATGAAGATCTTGGCGGGATGACCGCGGGGTGCAATCCCGCGCATCGGCTCGCGCCCCTGGCCATGTGCCGCTGGCTCGACGATCCTGCGTTGGATCGCGCAGCCATCGAGGAATCTCGGCTCACGCATGGGCACCCGCTCGCCGGCGAAGTGGCCGCGGAGGTCGTGCGGCTGTGCCGGGCCCTCATCCGCGGGACGGCGTGGCCGGCCGCCCTCCGAGGCGTCGCGGACGGGTGCAGCCCCGAGATACGCCGGGCGCTCGAAAGCGCTCACGCGGGCGAACTGTCGAGAGGCGGCTTCGCGCCGGAGGTGCTTCGCGCCGCGGTCCATTTCGTGGACAGCGCCGATTCCCTGTCGGCGGCGCTCGTGCGCTCGATCGACTTCGCGGGGCCGGCGAACTACTGTCCCGTGCTTGTCGGCAGCATCGGCGGCGCGCGGTGGGGCCGCCGGCAGATCGAGGACGATCTACTGCAGCACCACAAACTCCTGATTCCACGCTTGACCGCGGCCGCGCTCGATCTTGCGGCCGGTTGGCGCGATCCTGATGCGCGCGCGGTAACCTGAGGTGGGGAGTCCCTGACCTCCATGTGCCTGATGCTCTACATCGCGACCAGCCATCCGCTCTCCGAGCGGCCGCTGCCGCACGGCTTTGCCGTGCAGGCCGTGTCGGACGAGGAGCGTGAGAAGCTGCGTGGAGCGTTCTCGAAGCCGTGTCTGCGGTTCGTCGGTTGGCCCGATGCGTGCAGCTGTGGCTTCCCGTATCTGCCGGTCTGCAACGAACCCGTCGAGTATTTCGAAGGCCTGCTGGATCCCGCGGATGAACGCAGTGATGAGGTGGATCAGGCTCAGGACTTCCTCGACGTGATTCTTGACGCCCTCACGCGAGATCCCGAGGTCGAACTGTACGCGGTGTGGGCCGGCTCGGAGGGCCAGCCGCCGAAAGGACGGCGCGAAGTACGGGCGTCCCGCGTCAAGGCGGGCGAGTTCTTCGTCATGGAACAGTGGTTCTATGTTTTCTCGTAGGCACCTTCAGACGAGCGATACCGTCGCGCACGCGCTCGCGGCCCTTTCGAGGTGCGTGTCGGAGCAGGAATGGTTCCGCGCCGCCAGGACTCCCTTCGTGGGCTCCGTGTGGGACTCCGGCTTCCGGATCTCGAGAGCGGTCAGGGGCCGCGACTCCTGGAACCCCGTCCTGTACGGGCGCGTGAGCCAGGGAGCCGGCGGTGCCGAGATCCGGGTTCTCATGACGCTTCATCCGCTCGTGTGGGTCGGGCAGATGATCTTCTCGGGCACAGCTCTCTTCGGACTGGTATCACATCCGAGTGACTCTCCTTTGCTTCTCATGGGCTTCGGCGCGATGCCCTGGATCCTCGCGGGGGTGTTCTTCCGCATTAACGCGTCTCGGGCAATGCGCCAACTGAAGGCGTGCCTCAATGCCACGGATTGCACGTAACGACTTGACGGATTCGCAGCGGACCACGGCCAAGGGAGACTCGTTGCTTCCGCATGGGTGGGCGCGCTAGCGTAGCGCGCGATGAGCCCCGAGCAGATCGTCGACGAGTACGTGCCGAAGCTCGGCGGGCGAGAGTTTGCCGACGCGAAGTGCGTCCTGGTCCAGGCCGGCGACGCGGTCGTCCCGTTGCTCATCGCGAGATTCCGGCAGGCGAAGCGGGCAGAGCTACGTCGAGAACTGATCGAGGTTCTCTACGAGTTCGCGCTGCACGCTCGACCCGAGCTGCTTTCCCTTCTTCTGGAACTCGTGACGGACGCGGATCCCCACGTTTGGCGCCGCGCCCTCGACGGCCTGGTCAGCGCGAACGAGAAGTCCGTGATTCCTGCGCTCGAGGCCCATGCGGTGTCCGCGGACGATGAGCGGGCGTCATGGATTCGGGAGGCCGCAGGCCAGATCGCCGATGGGGTCGCTTGACATGGCTGATCCGGACGTCCACTTCTACAGGTCTCCCGGCGTGAGCTATGCGATGGCCATGGCGGGAACGGCCACCACGGCCAACGGCATCAGCATCGGTGTGCGGGAAGGCGCGATGGCCGTCGCTGGCATCTTCATCCTCTGCGGGCTCGTGATCCTCGGGGAGGGAATGGCCCTCCTGAGACCCTGCGCGACGCTGTCCTCCGATTCCATGGTCCTGCGGTTCTCGCCGATCCGTCGGGCCGTCGTCGTGCCGTGGAGCGCCGTCGAGACGATCGAGCGAGACATCGTCCGTCGCTGGACGGTCCGCGTGATGGGCGGACGCTCCCTGCCCATCTGGGTCGGGCTCATTGCGAAGCGGGACCGGGACTTCTTCGGGGCCGAACTGGCACGGCGCACCTCGGCGGCGGCCGAGCACCAGCCGAGGGGCAGACACCATGAACATCGTGACGCCACCTGACCCGGCCAAGCCTCAGGCCGGCAATTTCGATTGGCTGTGGCCCGCGGTGAGCGACGAATCGTCCGCGCGCAAGGCCGCCTCGCAGGGTGCGACGGCCGCGTACATCTGCGGCGGGATCACGCTCGCCGTCGTGGTGCTCGGCCAGTTCATGCCGACGCTCTACGGGGCGCTCGGCATCTCGGCCTACGCGCTTCTCGACGCGGCGATCTTCGCGGGCCTCGGCTACGGCACACAGCGCTGCTCGCGGCTGGCGGCCGTCGGCGGGTTGAGCTTCTACGTGTTCGAACGCGTCATGTCGATCCGGCTGACCAGGGGAACCACCGCCGTGACGATCCTCATTCTCGGGCTCATGTTCGTGAACGGAGTTCGAGGCGCGTTCGGGTTCCACCGCGCGCGGTCTGCGGGCCCGCGCAGCGACACCGGATCGCCGCAGGAGCCTTCGTGAGCCACCGAGCGCGGACCCTCGTCGCCTTCGCGGTCTTGAGCGTGCCGAGCGCGCTGGGCGCGTTGAGCACGTTGAGCGCGTTGAGCGTCGCGTGGGCCGGCGCTCCCGCGCGGGGATGCGATCCCGGCCGGTCTCTGCGCGAGCTAGTCGGTCCCGCCGAGACGCTGACCCGCCTGCGTGCCGCGGCCGAGCGTGCCGACCCGTCGGTGTTTTTCGATCGCGGACAGTTCGATCTGGAGCGCCTGATCTATCTCGGTCGTGCCACCGGCAGCGGCGCGTACCAGGCCGCGGCGCTCGAAGTGACATGGGGCCAGGCGTGCCGGATGACGAAGCGGCTCCTCATCTTCGATGCGCGAGGAGGCTACGTCGGCTACTACGGCGGGTTCGACGAATCACCGTCACGTCTCGAGGGAACGGTCGTCCTGTTCCCGTTCAAGGCGGACCTGGGAGACCGCATCGACCTGGCAGGCGGGCCGCCGAAGGAAGTTCGCGTTGGCGGTCGCTCTTTCACGCTTGAGCCTGCTCCACGTTGATCGCGGCATCACACGGCGGGCGCGCCTCCTCTTTCGCAACACGATTCCGTTGAAGATCAATTGTCCACGCGCCCGCGCCGCTGTCGTACATTGATGGCTCGGTCCCAGGGCGGATTCATCGGATTCCTTGAAGGAGAGAGAGTCGTGGGCGCGCTGCCTGCCCTGCACCCTCGCCACGTGGCTGCCATCGGAGCCGCCGGCGGTCTCGGCCAAGGCATCCTGGCCGTGTGCCGCGACGAAGGGATCGGATTCACGGCCGTGGTCCGCTCGCGGCCGGAGCGCATCACGAACGTACCGCAGGGCTCCCGGACCGCCGTGGTCATATCGCTCGCCGACCGGGCCGCGCTCGCCGCGGCGCTCGCCGGAGCCGACGCGGTCCTGACCGCGCTCGGGGTGACAACCACGAGCCAGGACCGATCGGCCGCGCTCTCCGCCAACATGGATACGGTGGAGCGGGCCATGTCGGATGCGGGCGTCGACCGGATCGTCGTGATCAACACCCTCCTGTCCTCGCTGCCAGGGAAGCCCGCGAGCCGGCTCATGCGCTTCTTCGCGTTGGTCCCGGGGACGATCGGTCGAGGGGCCAGGGAGCAGCGGGCGGTCGTCGATGCGCTCGGTCGCGGGGCGTTCGCCTCGCTGCGATGGACGCTCGTCCGCGGTGGGCTCAACGCGCGCGGGAGCGACGAGCCTCCGGTTGCGTCGGCGGATTGGGCGGGCGCGTCCAACTCCTGGATGCCCGTCTCGTATCGCGCCATGGGTCGTTGGATGCTCGAGGAGGCGGCCGCCGGCGAGTTCGTGAGGGCTGCGCCGCTCGTGTCGCGGCGCCGCCGGTGAGCTTCCGCCCCGGGCCCCGGGCCCCACGCCCCACGCCGTGCGCCTCGTGCTTCACGTCCCCCGCGTTCAAGTCCCCCGCGTTCTCCACCGAGGAGACTCTCATGCGTCCGTCCGTGATCGCCGTGCTCATCGTGATCGCCGTGCCCGGTGTGATCGCTCTACTGTCGATCGGTGCCTGCTTCGCGCAAACCCCGGCTCATCCGCCACCAAACTCCGCCGAACTCGACAAGCTCGCGATGCCGGTCCCCGCCGTTCCGCAGGTTTCGAAGTGGGAGCTCGACCCGGAGAACTCGTCGGCGGAGTTCGTCTGTCGGCACGTGTTCAGCAAGGTGCGCGGGATGATCCAGCGGCCCGCCGGGACGGTCCTGCTGGACGACGCCGCGCCGGCCAAGTCCAAGATCAACGCGACACTCGACGTGAACCTGATCTCGACGGGCGTCGAAGAGCGTGACACGCACCTCAAGAGCGCGGACTTCTTCGACGTGGCCAAGTACCCGGCCATCACTTTCGTCTCGGCGAGCGTGAGCAAGTCGAGCGCGACGTCCTACTCGGTGACGGGCGACCTGACGATGCACGGCGTGACCAAGCCGGTGACGCTGGCGGTCACCGCTTCGGCGCCGTTCAACCACGCGGGCGGCATCCGCCGCGGGATCGAGGCGACCACGTCCGTCAACCGGAAGGACTTCGGACTGCGCTGGGAGTTTCCGGGCGAGGGCGCTGGTATCGTCGTGGGCGACATCATCCAGATCACCATCGACGCGGAGCTGGTGCTTCAGCCCGAGCCGACCACGGGCGGGTGAGGACAAGCATGACGGACCCGAAATCGACATCGACGGCGGCGCACCCACTCGACGCGATGATCGCGGCGCCCGATCACCACACCGTGCTCTTCGAGAACGACACGGTCCGTGTGCTGCACACCGAACTGCAGGCCGGAGAGCAGACACCGGTGCACGCGCACGAGTGGCCCGCGTCGTTCTACGTCCTGAGTTGGAGCGACTTCGTGCGCTACGACCCGGAGGGGCGGGTGCTCGTCGACTCCCGGAAGGCGGGGATGAAGCCGGAGCCGGGCACGGCGATCTGGGGAGACGCCATTCCGCCGCACTACGTGCGCAACGTCGGGACCGCTCCGCTCCGGATCATCGCCGTGGAGGTGAAGTCCGGAACGAGTTCGTCCGGACCCCGTACCTCCGGACCCGGTACCTCCGGATCCGGTTCCCCCGGGACCGACTCAGGAAAGGAGTGAGCCGTGAACACCCTCGTGTGGGTCCTCCAGGTCGCGGGCGCGTTGATCTTCGGCGCCTCGGGCGTCATGAAGGTCTTCATGTTCGACAAGGTCAGTCACGACGTCCCGTCGTTCGGAGCGCTGCCGAAGCGCGTCTGGGCGGTGATGGGCCTCTTCGAGCTCGTCTGCGTGGTGGGACTGATCGTGCCCTCGGTGCTCCGCTGGCACCCGCAGCTGACGGTCCTCGCTGCCGCGGTGCTCGCGGTCGAGACGCTCGTGTTCATCGGGGTGCACGTCAAGTACCGCGAGATCCCTCCGATCGTGATGAGCGGCGTGCTCGGCCTGGTCATGGCGTTCGTCGCGTACGGCCGGCTGGCGCTGGCGCCGATCGCCTGAGCGCGCAGGGCCGTGTCCGCGATCACCCTCGAGTTCGACAATCGGCTCGAAGACCATCTCGAAGCCGAGCGCGTCTTCTATCGCTCGACGTTCTGGTGGAAGGGGGACAAGGTCGCCGCCGTGCTGCTCGTCGTGCTCGGGGGGCTGTGCTTCGTGTCGATCTCGCGCACGTGGGCGTTCGTGTTCCTGCCGCTCGCGGTGCTCGAATGGTTCAATCTGCTCTCGCTGCGCCCGCTCGCCGTCCGCTACACGTTCGCGCGGAACCCCAAGTTCCGCGAGCGGTACCGGATCACATTCAGCGACGAAGGCCTCCATTTCCTCACCGCGTCGATCGACTCCCGCATCGCGTGGACCCACTACTCGAAGGTCCTCGCGTCGAAGTCCCTTATCCTCCTCGTGTATGGGGTGCGGATGTATACCGTGATACCGGTCCGCGCGTTCTCGAGCCCGGCGGAACAGGCGGCGTTCATGGAGCTCGTTCGCCGGCACGTGTCGTGATGGTGCGGCGCGTGGCAAGCGCCGCGTGTTGATGCTAGGCAGTAGCACTCTGGAGACGGCCCACGTGACGCGTCGCCTCATCAGCTCCGGCTCACCTCTCGAACCCACGATCGGGTTCTCCCGCGCGGTTCGCGTCGGGCCGCACGTGGCCATCGCCGGCACGGCCCCGATCGCGCCGGACGGCAGTGTCGCCGCACCGGGTGATGTCTACGGTCAGACCGTGCGCTGCCTCGACATCATCGAGGCGGCCGTCGGAGACGCGGGTCTGTCGCTCGCGCACGTCATCCGGACGCGGATCATGCTCACCGACATCTCGCGCTGGGCGGAGGCCGCGCGCGCGCACGGCGAGCGCTTCGGCGCGATCCGGCCCGCGTGCACTTTCGTCGAGGTGGTGGGTTTCATCGACCGGGGCTGGCTGGTCGAGGTGGAAGCGGACTGCATCGACGATGCGGCGGTCTGACGCGTGAGTGGTGAAGAACATTCCACTCTCGCTCGCGCGGCTCGGGCTCGTCGCGCTGCAGACCACGGGCACTCCCGTTGAAACGCCGGCTCGCCGACGTGGTCGCACTGGCGTGCCTCCTGGTCATGATCAGCGTTGCGAGCCTCGCCCTACCCCTCGACACGTGGGACCGACTTCTGACGATCGCAGCGATCGTGCTCCTCGAGGTGCCCTTCTGCATCTACCTCTGGCACGGCGACAAAGCGCCGCGGCTGAGCGCATCGGGGTGGCTCGGGGCTGCGGTGGTGTCGGTACTCGTGGGGGCCGTGTCGTTCGCGAGCGATGTGTGGCTGGGTTGGCATCACCATCCCGATCTGCCGGCGGTCGCGGCTGCGATGAACAGCGGGCCGGGGTTGATCGTGACGTTCGGGGCGTGCCCGGTGGGGACGATCGCGTGCCTCGCGAGCGCGGTCCGCGTCTTCGCGCAGAGGCGGTACAGGCGAGCGAGTACGGGAGCGAGTGCGGAGGCCGGTGCAGAAGCGAACACGGCAGCGAGTGACGCCGGGAGCGAGTAACGGGTTCTGAAGCCCAGGGAGACCCGGTCATTGAACGGAAGGAACGTGGCGCGCGTGATCGGCGAGATCCGGAAGCATTGGTTGCTCGTGGTCGGCAACGTCCTCGTGGCGTGCGCGTGCGTCCTCCTCTTCGGCATCGACGGAGGCACGGCACAACGCGCTCTCAATGCGGTCGTCACGCACCAATACTGCGGCTTGCCCGGAGCGGGCGGACCGCTCTCGATCACGGTGGTCGGGTCGGTGGAGGACGAAGCGGGCGCGCCGGTGGCCGGCTGCGAGACCCGCGTGAGCCTCGCACTCGACGTCGATGGGCCAGTCGTGATCACCGACAGAGAGGGCCGGTTCACGGTCACGTGTCGTGGCATGGGTTGGGGAAAGGGCTTTCCGACGCTGACCGTCTCGTCGCCGCGATTCGAGCCGTGGCACACCAACTTCGATTGCTGGTATCGAGGTGACAGGCAATTCAGCACCCGGGTCGTGCTGAAGCCGAAGGCGCCGGACCAGCGCGGAAGTTGAGGGGCGGCCAGCCGACCTGCGCGGTGCGACACGGGTCTCGAGAAGAGGTGCCAGGCGTCCCTGTCGATTTCCCGGGATCCCGACCGACAATCCAGCAGCCGGCGACGCCGGGCCCCACGCGGTCCACGCCCTTGCGACTGCGTGCGGATCCGGGCCTCGGACGCGTGCGGACCAGGTCCGGACGCGGAGCGCCGGTGCAGCGCGCGGGCCGTCAGGCGGCGTTCCGCAGGGAGCAAATCGTGCGACCCCTTCGATATTCGATCAACGTCACGCTGGACGGCTGCTGCGATCACACGGCGGCCATCCCCGACGAGGAACTGCATCGTCACGCGGCGGAGATCATCGCCGAGGCCGACGCGTTCCTGTGCGGCCGTGTGATCTACGAAATGATGGAGTCCGCGTGGCGGCCCGACCCCAGGACGGGGGCGTGGCCGGCGTGGATGGCCGAGTGGATGGTGCCGTTCGCGCGCACGATCGACGCGGCGAAGAAGTACGTCGTGTCGTCCACGCTCGAGCGTGTCGACTGGAACGCGGAACTCCTGCGCGGGGATCTGCGCACGGAAGTGCAGCGGCTCAAGCAGGAGCCCGGCCGGGGGATTCTCGTCGGCGGCCTGCGGCTGCCGCTGGCGCTGGCCGAGATGGGGTTGATCGACGAATACGAGTTCGTCGTGCATCCGCGCGTCGCGGGTCGCGGGCCGACGCTGTTCGCGGGGCTGTCGCGGCCGCTCGACCTCCGACCCGTGAGCCGGCAGGAGCTTCGTTCGGGGGCCGTCGTGCTGCGGTTCGCGCCGAAGCCGGCGCCGTGACGTAGCCGAGGGCGATCCGTCAACCTTGGAAGCCCGTCGGTGATCGCGGGCGCGCGCGTCACGCACTTGCGCTACCCTGTGCGCAACTCATGAATACGCGTCCCGAGCCCTGTGTCGTGCTGTTCGTCGCCAACGTCGCGCGGATGACCACCTTCTACGCGCAGGTCGGCACCATGCGCGTGGTGTCCGGTGACGCGGAGCATTCAGTCCTGCAGATCGACGGGTTTCAGCTCGTGATCCATCAGCTGCGCGGCGAGACCGACCCCGCGGACGGCGGGCAGACGCCGCCGGCCGTCCGCGAGGACGCGTATGCAAAGCTCTGCCTGCCGGTGCGGAGCATCGACGAAGCACGGACCGTGGCGGCGCCGCTGGGCGGGTCCATCAAGCCGGCGTCCGCGGAGTGGGAAGCGCGCGGCTTCAGGGCGTGCGACGGGCACGATCCGGAGGGGAACGTGATCCAGGTGCGCGAGGCCGTGAGCTGACGGCCCGCGGCGGAGGCAACGTGACATTGAAGTCGATCGCGTTCGTGCTCCTCGCGCTGGCGGCCGTGCATCCGGCGCGCTCGGCCGAACCCGCACCCGGCCCGGAAGCCATCGTGCAGAAGCAGCTCGAGGCCTACAACGCACGCGATCTGAAGGCGTTCCTCGCGACCTACGCGGACGACGCCGAGCTGTTCGAGCAGCCGTCGAAGCTGCTGGCCCGCGGCACGGCGCAGCTGCGCGAGCGCTACGCGGCGCGCTTCGCCGAGCCGAACCTGCACGGCGTCCTCGTGAAGCGGATCGTGACGGGCAACTTCGTCATCGACCAGGAGCGGGTCACGCGCACGTTCCCGGAAGGCACGGGCGTGCAGGAAGCGGTCGCGATCTACGAAGTGCAGGGGGCGCTCATCCGGCGCGTGTGGTTCATCTTCGGGGCGAAGACGCTGGATCCGAAGGTGGGCACGGAGCGTCGATGAACGGAGCCCTGCACCACGTCGGGATCTGGAGCCGCGATCTCGATGCGCACGTTCGGTTCCTCACCGAGGTCGCGGGTGCGCGGCTCGTGAGCCGCGTGCCGTTCAGCGACGGCAGCGGGGAGCGGGCATTCGTCGAAATGGCGGGTGCCGTGCGCATCGAACTGCTGCGGCAGGACACGATGACGGATCGGCCCGCGGTGCCCGCGCACATGGCCGGCGGCGAGGGTGCGGTCGTCGGCGTGCCGCACCTGTGCCTCGCCGTCGAGAGCGTGGAGCGTGTCGAGAAGACCGCTGCCGCACTCGGCTACCCGTGCCATCATCGGTTCCCGGCCCATGGGTATCGAGCGTTCGAGTTCGGCCACGTGAAGGCGATCTTCGTTGCCGGACCGGAGGGGGTCGACTACGAGTTCTTCGAGTTCGCGCCGCCCGCCTGACGGCGCAGCGCTCGCGGAGGTTCCGTGCGACGAGCAGTCGTCCTGTTCCTGGTCGCTCTCGCGGGCTGCTCCGGCCCCGGCGCCCATGTTGGGTCAGGCCGCGCGCCAGCGGCTGGTCCGACGGCCGGTGCGGCGGCCCATCGCACCGCCGTGTCCGTGCCGATCGACGAGAAGATCCTGACCGAGACGCAACGCGAAGCGTTCGAGTACTTCTATCAGGGCGCGCACTCGAGCGGCCTCGCCTACGACAGCGTGTCGAACAGCGTATCGAGCGGCGTATCGAACAACGCATCGAACAGCGTATCGAACAGCAAGCCCGGCGACGCCCCGCAGCTCGCGGTCGGGGCGACGGGCATGGGCGTCATGGCGCTGATCGTCGGCGTGGAGCGCGGCTTCATCACGCGCGCCGCGGCGGCCGAGCGCGTCGCGGCGATCCTCTCGTATCTCGAGCACAAGGCGCGGCGCTACCACGGCGCGTGGCCGCACATGCTCGATCCCGCGACGGGCGACGGGCCCGGACCCGAGGGCAACGACTCGTACCGCAAGGGGGACATCGTCGAGACGGCCTACGTGGCCGAGGGCCTCCTCGCCGCGATCCAGTATTTCGGCGATCCCGCGAGCACGACCGAGGGCACGATCCGCCGCACCGCGGACACGCTGTGGCGCGAGATCGAGTGGGACTTCTACCAGGTGCGCCCCGGCGGGCCGTTCTGGTGGCACTGGTCGAGCGACTCCGGGTTCGACTGTCCCGCGCAGACGCAGGTGTACGGCTTCAACGAGTGCATGATCGTGTACCTGCTCGCGATGGCCTCGCCGACGCACCCGGTGTCCGTGGACAGCTGGGCCGCGTGGGCGCCCGAGCACTACACCACCGACCTCGAGTACCACGGCATCCGGCAATACGTGCAGTACTCCTACGGCGGCGGCTGGGGCTTGAACCTCTCGCTGTTCTGGACGCACTACTCGTATCTCGGGTTCGATCCGCGCACGATCCGCGGGCCGGAACTCGACAAGGCCGGTGCGCCGCGCGGGTTCACGTACTTCGACGTGTTCCGCAACGTGTCGCTGATCAACCGCGCCTACGGGCTCGAGCACCATCCCGAGCACGGTGCGGCGTGGGGGCTCACCGCGAGCGACGATCCGGAGGGATACGCGGGGCACAGCCCGGGGCCGTTCAGGGACGGAATGGGGGACAACGGCACCATCACGCCGACCGCGGCGCTGAGCGCGATGCCCTACACGCCGCAGGAGTCGTACGCCGCGTTGCTCGCGTTCCGTGCCGACCCGCGGCTGCACGGGCGCTACGGCTTCAGGGACGCGTACAATCCGGCGCGCGGCTGGTACAGCGATCGGCACATCGGGATCGACCAGGGACCGATCGTGATCATGATCGAGAATCATCGAAGCGGGCTGATCTGGCGCCTGTTCATGTCGCATCCCGCGATCGCCGACCCGCAGCACGGGCTCTTGCGCAAGCTCGCGGACGCGGGGTGGACGATATCGCGGCCGCAATGACCATCGAACGCCGGCTGCAACTCGTGGACGAGATCCTCGGCTCCTTCGCGGATGCGCTGGGACGCGACGCGCGCGCGTACCGGAATCACGTCTATCGCGTCGTGAACCTGTGCTTCGCGACCGGCGATCACGACGCGGAGGCGCGCGAGAAGATCGAGATCGCGGGGGCGTTCCACGACCTCGGCATCTGGACCGAGGGCACGCTCGACTACCTGCGTCCGTCGGAACTGGCCGCGGCGAAGTACCTCGTGGCGCGCGGCCGGGAGACGTGGATTCCCGAGATCACCGAGATGATCGAGATGCACCACCGCGTCCGCTCGTGCGCCGAATCGAGGTCGCCGCTCGTCGAGGCGTTCCGCCGCGCGGACGTCGCGGACTTCTCGCTGGGGCTGTTCCGGATGGGGTTGCCGCGGGAACTGATCGCGGCGCTCAAGGCGGAGTTTCCCAACAGCGGGTTCCACAAGCGGCTGGTGCAGCTCGGGGTGAAATGGACGGCGCGGCATCCGCTCAATCCGCTGCCGATGTTCCGCGCGTAACGTCGACGATCCGCGGCCGGCGGGCGGCGCCCCTACGGCGCCTTCTCGAACACGCGGAACGGCGCGGGCTCGCCGCCGAACGTCTTGCCGATCATGCGTCCGCCGGTGAGCGGGTCGAAGCTCCCGGCGCCCTCGTGGATCAGCGGGCTCGCGGGCGGGATCACGTAGGTCGCGATCGGGGTGCCCGTGGCGTCGCGCTTCAGGGTCGCCGCGGCGAGGTCGGCGAACTCGAACTCGAACAGGCCCTGGTAGATCTGCAGCGGGTTCTGCGGGCTCACGATCAGGCGAACGCGGCCCGAGCCCGGGTCGACGTACATCGAGGGCGCGGTGAAGAACTGGAACGTCGGGTTGAAGCGCGCGGCGTCGGACGCGGCGAGCGGGCGGCCGCGGTAGGTCCACGTCGCGCCCTCGTCGTTCGACGAGAACAGCAGCACGTCGCCGATGCACGGGTTGCCGGGGCAGGTCATGCCGGTCAGCGCGAGGTAGAGCACGTCGCCGACGAAGAGCGCGCCCGGCTCGGTGAAGAGCACGTAGCGCGTGTCCCCGGGGACCGGGTCGTGCGGTGTGCCGATGGCCCACGCGTCGCTCGCGGGGACGAGGCGCGAGTCGGTGAGCAGGCCGACGAACAGGCGCGTCTCGCGCGGCGAGAGCGTGGCGAGGTCGGGCGCGGGGGTGGTCAAGGGCGGTGCCGGCGGCGGGGGCGACGCGGCGTTCGACATCGTCTTGAGCCCGATCCAGCCGTACGAGAAGAGGCGGTCGCCTGCCGCGTTGGCGGGGTAGGTGTGCCACAGCATGACCCAGCGGCGCGTCGCCGCGTGCCACGCGATAGTCGACACTTCGTGACGCCAGTGCAGCGCGCCCTCGACGGGGTCGTTCAGCGGCGTGGCCTCGTTGAGCGGGCCGAGGTCGAGGGCGCAGCGCGGTGCCGACGCGTCGACCTGGGAGAGGCGCGAACTCACCGTGTCGAAGCCGTCGGCGGCGTGGTCGACGATCGACGTGGCCCCGAACATGCGCGCGTGCGCGAGGTCGGGCACGCCGAAGTCCTGGTCGAAGTTCCCGAGCGCGCCCTCGAGCGCGAACGTGATCGCGTGCAGGTCCGAGGTCGAGGCGACGAGGTAGTACTGGATCGGGCCGGGCGGCGGCTGGTCGGTCCACGTGCGCGCGGCGGTGTCGCCGAGCACGCTCGCGGGGTCCGTGATCGCGCCGGGCGTCGCCGCGCGATAGACGCGGAACGGCGTGTCCGCGCCCGCCCAGTCCAGCGCGATCGCGCCCGGGGTCGCGCCCCGCTGCACGCGCAGCGCAAGGCCGTCGGTGGAGCAGGCGGCCTCGGCCGGAAGGGCCGCGGCCGCGGCCGCGCCGGCGAGCGCCGCCAGGATTGCAGGGAGTGTCCGCACCATCGTCACCCGGGGAATGTACGCCCCGGAACGATGCTACGCTTCGCCCCCCATGGAGACGCTCTTCACGGTCGCCTATCCGCGCATGGCGGAGTCCGACGCGCGGTTCATCGATGAATTCCGGCTTCGGCACGACGCTGCGCGGAGGGATCTCGTCGCGGCGCACTTCACGCTGGTCTTCGGCGTCCAGGACGTGGAAGAGAGCGAGTACACGCGCCACGTGAAGGATGTGGCCGCGTCGGCGACGCCGATCGAGTTCACGTGCCGCTCCGCGACGCTCGGTGCGGACGCCGGGGACGGAACCGCGCACGTGTTCCTGGTCCCCGACGAAGGACATTCGTCGATCGTGCGGTTGCACGACCGGCTCTACACCGGTCCGCTCGAGTCGTTCCTGCGGCTCGACATTCCGTACATCCCGCATATCACAATCGGCAGCCTGCCGGATCGGGCGCAGGCGAAGGCCCTGTGCGACGAGCTCAACGCGCGCGGGCTGGCGATCGCGGGGACGCTGGATGCGCTCACCGTCGGTGCGTTGGGCGACAGCGGGTTCATCGATCGCGTGTCGATCGCCCTCGGTTCGACCGCGGCGTAGCGGATCGTCTCCGCACGCCGAGTGTGCGACACTCCACGGGGGTTCCCCGAGCGGAGTGTCGAACAAAATGGTTACCAAGGCGAAGGCGAAGAAGGCGGCCACGAACCGCGCGCCGAAATCCAAGTCGCCAAAGAGCGCGGCGAGCCCACGCCTGCTGAAGGGCGGGAACCCGCAGATCGCCAAGGCCGAAGGCGACGCCCCGGTGCAGGCCTACATCGCGGCACTTCCGGGCTGGAAGAAGGAGCTCGCGACGCGCCTCGACGCGATCATCATGCGCACGGTGCCGCGGGTGACCAAGGCGGTGAAGTGGAACTCGCCGCTGTACGGCGTCGAGGGCCAGGGCTGGTTCGTCGGCATGCACGCGTTCACGAAGTACCTCAAGGTGACGTTCTTCGACGGGGCGGCGCTGCGTCCGCCGCCGCCCGGCGAGTCGAAGAACGACGACGTGCGGCATTACCACATCCACGAGGGCGACGTGTTCGACGAGGCGCGGTTCGCGTCGTGGGTGAAGCAGGCGAGCCGGCTGCCGGGCTGGGTGACCAGCGGTGTCACGACCGCTCCCGCGAAGAAGGGAAAGGACACGCCCATGACGGCGTCGAAGAAGGAACCTTCGCCTTCACAGCTGATCGACGGGCGCATCGCGGAGCTCGCCGACTGGCGCGGCAAGACGCTCGCCCGCGTGCGCGCGCTGATCAAGGCCGCGGACCCCGAGGTCGAGGAGACGTGGAAATGGCGCGGCGTCCCGGTGTGGGAGCACGGCGGCATCCTCTGCACCGGCGAGACCTACAAGGCCGCGGTCAAGCTGACCTTCGCCAAGGGCGCCGCGCTCGCCGATCCGAAGAAGCTCTTCAACGCGAGCCTCGAAGGGAACGCGCGGCGCGCGATCGACATCCACGAGGGTGAGACGCTCGACGAGGCCGCGTTCAAGGAGCTCATCCGCGCGGCCGTGGCGCTCAACACGTCGAAGGCCAAGAAGAAGTAGTCGGAGCGACGGCCCGATGATCATCGCCATCGACGATCCCGCCCGTCCCGACGTGCGCGCGCTGCTCGAGGAGCACCTGCGCAACATGTACGAGTTGTCGCCGCCGGAGAGCGTGCACGCGCTCGACGTGAGCGAGCTCGAGCGCCCCGACATCACGTTCTGGAGCGTGCGCGACGGCGACGGTCTGCTGCTGGGCTGCGGCGCGCTCAAGGAGCTCGACGCGCGGCACGGCGAGGTGAAGTCGATGCGCACGCCGGCGGCGCTGCGCCGCCGCGGGGCCGGGCGTGCCGTGCTCGAGCACATCGTCGCGGTCGCGCGCGAGCGCGGGTACACGCGGCTCAGCCTCGAGACGGGCTCGATGGAGGCGTTCGCCCCGGCGCGCCGGCTGTACGCGAGCTACGGGTTCCAGTACTGCGGCCCCTTCGGTGACTACGTGCTCGATCCGAACAGCGTCTTCATGACCCTTGTATTGAACGGTGGTATCCCTGACCTGTAGGGGCGGGGCTTGCCCCGCCCAGACATTCTTGAAACGCACAGGAGACCGCATGCGACACCACGCCCGCTTGGCCGCCGCGTTCGTCGTCGTGGGTGTCATCGCCGCATCCGCCGTGCCCGCCTCCTTCGCCGGCCAGCAGTGCAAGGACAAGCCCGCGCGCAGCGAGTCCGACTTCGTGTTCCTCGCCGGCGGCGCGCAGGTGCAGGACAACCGCACCGGCCTCATCTGGATGCGCTGCCTCGAGGGACAGACGTGGGACGGCACGACGTGCAAGGCCGACGATCCCAAGGCCGTCGACCCGGGGCCGAACCTCACGTACGCCGACGCGAAGAAGTACGCGGCCGCGCGCAGCACGCCCGACGAGACGTGGCGCATTCCGACGAAGGCCGAGCTGATCACGATCCGCGAGCCCGGCTGCTACAACCCGTCGGTCAACCTCAAGCTGTTCCCGTCCGAGCCCGCGTGGTCGTCGGACGGCGCGTACTGGACCACGACACCCGAGGCCGAGGGGGTCGCGCTCGTCGACGCGATCGGCGCCAGCGACGCGTGGCAGCGCACCGATGCGAGCCACACGAATCACGTGCGCCTCGTGCGGAACGTGCCCAAGGAGAAGAAGAAGCCGTGATCCTCGAGAACGTCGCCAACGTCGAGAAGGAGCAGCCGTGATCCTCGAAAAGGCCGATCCCCGCGCCATGGCCGTGACGCGCGCAATCCACGACGGCGACGTCGAAACCCTGCGCGCGCTGCTCCGCGACGAGCCGGCGCTCGGGACCGCGCGCATCGTCGATCCGAGCGGCGTGTCGCGCACCCTGCTCCACGTCGTGGCCGACTGGCCGGGCCACTTCAGGAACGGCGCCGAGACCGTGGCGGTGCTGGCCGCAGCCGGGGCCGAGCTCGACGCGCCGGTGCTGAACGCCTCGCATCATGCCGAAACCGCGCTGCACGGCGCCGCGAGCAGCGACGACGTGGCCGTGCTCGACGCGCTGCTCGACGCGGGCGCGAACATCGAGGCGCCCGGCGCGGTGTTCACCGGCGGGCCCGCGATGTCCGACGCGGTGATCTTCGCGCAGTGGAACTGTGCGCGCCGGCTCCTCGAGCGCGGCGCGGCGATTACGTGGTGGCAGGCCGCCGCGCTCGGGCTCCTCGAGCGCGTGCGCGCCTTCTGCGAGGCCGATCCCGGACTGGACGCCGAGCAGCTCACCAACTCGCTGTGGCACGCGTGCCGCGGCGGGCAGCTGGAGGTTGCGCAGTATCTCGTCGCGCGCGGCGCGAACGTCCACTGGATCGGCTGGGACCACAAGACGCCGTTCGACGTGGCGCGCGAGAGCGGCAACGCCGAGTTGGTCGAGTGGCTGGTCGCGCGCGGGGCGCGCCCGAACCGGACCTGATCCGGGCCGAGCTTGCTCGGCCCGTGTTCACGAGCCGTCGGCGCGGGGTGGCGGTTCGTCGGGGATTCCTGCCCTTCGTCCGATGCACCCTGCCGCCGCCCCGGCGCCCTGCGCACACTCCTCCTCGAGCCGCGGTTGCGGGCTCGTGGAGGAACGACGATGCACGTGGTCAAAGGCGCGCTCCTGGCGGTGCTCGCGCTGTTCGGCGCGACGTGGATGCTCCCGCAGACGTCCGAGGTGAAGGACAGCGGTCCGCGGACGTATCGATTCACGGTCGATTACAAGTCGCTGAGCCCGGTCGGCGACGTGGTCCATCTGCAGCACGTCGTCGGCGACTACACGCGCGGCCTGCCGAACGGCGAGATGACCTGGAAGAACGTCACGCTCGCGACCGCGGTCGGTCCGGGGGCCGCGCTTGGTCCCGCCGTGTCGCGCGCGTTCATGGACGGGCTCAGGTACCGCGCCGACATGCCCGCGGAGTCGGGCCCCATGTCGGCCGCGTTCTTCAAGGACTTCCCGCCCGACGCGGTCGTCGAGCGCAACCTCGTCTGGGACACGCTGATGTTCGAGGCCTTCGGCCAGCGGTACTTCCGGAACCTCAAGCTGAACGAGCCGTACCACGCCATGCAGGCGCAGGACCTCGCGATGCCGGGCGTCGGAACGTTCCAGAACCGCGACGTCGAGCTCACGTGGATCGGCAAGTCGCGGCGCAACGGCCAGGACTGCGCCGTGATCGACTACACTGCGCTCATGAACCCGCTCAATATTTCGAACGCGGGCGTGAAGATGACGGCGCGCAGCCACTACTGGGGGCAGATCTGGGTTGCGCTCGCGACGCGCCAGGTCGAGTACGCGACGCTGTACGAGGTCGTCACCGGCGAGCTGACGCTGCCCGGCGCCGCGGGGCCGCAGCCGCTGAGCGTGCTGCGCACCGGCGTGTTCGAGCCGGTGGGATCGGCTCGATGAGCGAGCGGCGGGCGGCGCGGCAGGTCGTCCTGAGCCTCGCGTGGGCCAACGCGCTCGTGCTGCTCGCCCTGGTCCTCTTCCGCGCGACGGGCTACGTCGGCGCGGCGAACTTCGGCCGCGTCGCCGCGTACTCGCTCGCCGTGGCCAACCTCACCGGGCTGCCGTGCGTGCTGCTGCTGCCCTTGCTCCTCGAGCGGCTGCACGTCGGCCCGCGCGCACGCGCGGTGTGGCTCGCGGCCGGCGTGCTCGCGTTCCTCGCGGCGGGGTGTCTCGTCGCGGAGTTCGTGCTCGTGCTCCTGGGGCAGGTCCCCGAGGAGCGGGTGTGGACCGAGTACGCCACGACGATGTCGTTCGCGGTACCGCTCGCGCTCGCCGCGGGCGGCGGCGCGTTCGTGTACGGGGCGCTCGGCGAGCGGGCGCGCGCGGCGGAGCAGGCCCTCGCCGCGGCGCGGCTCGCCGAGGAGCGCAGCCGCAAGCTCGCCGCCGAGGCGCGCATGCGCTCGCTCGAGTCGCGGCTCCAGCCGCACTTCCTGTTCAACACGCTGAACTCGATCAGCGCGCTGATCGCGAGCGACCCGCCGCGCGCTGAAGGGCTCGTGCTGCGGCTGTCGGCGCTCCTGCGTGCGTCGCTCGACGCGACCGCGCGGCCGGTGATCCCGCTCGCGGACGAGCTCGCGCTCGTGAGTGACTATCTCGCGATCGAGCAGGCGCGCTGCGGCGAGCGGCTTCGCACGCACCTCGATGTCTCGGAGGACGTGGACGCGCGCCGCGCGATGGTGCCGCCGCTCGCGGTGCAGACGCTGGTCGAGAACGCGGTGAAGCACGGCATCGTGCCGCAGCGCGGGCCGGGCGACGTCGCCGTCACGGCCGCGCGGCGCGACGGCGCGCTCGTGATCGAGGTGTCCGACTCCGGACCGGGCTTCGAGCTCGCGACGATCCCCGCGGGCCACGGGCTCGACGCGCTCGTGGAGCGGCTCGACGCGTTGTTCGGGGCGCGGGCGGGGCTCGCGGTTGCGCGGCGCGACGGGCGCTGCGTGGTAGAAATGAGCGTGCCGTGGGAGTGAGGTGGGGGCTGCCATGGGAGTGACGCTCAAGGCGTTTCTCGTCGACGACGAGCCGCTCGCGCTCGATCGGCTCGCGCTGCTGCTCGAGAAGACCGGGCGCGTGGAGATCGTGGGGCGCGCGTCGGAGCCGGAGGAGGCCGTCGCGCGCATGACGGCCGCGCCGCCCGACGTGTGCTTCCTCGACATCCAGATGCCACGGCTCACCGGCTTCGACGTGCTCGCACGCCTGTCCGTGCAGCCGGTCGTCGTGTTCACGACCGCGTTCGACCAGTACGCGCTCGAGGCCTTCGCGGTGAACTCCGTCGACTACCTCCTGAAGCCGGTGGATCCGGCGCTGCTCGAGCGCGCGCTCGACAAGATCGAGCGCCTGCGTGCCCTTGGGTCAGCGCCGCCCCTGCAGGACGTTCTCGACCGCATCGCGTCGACCCTGCAAACCGTAGGGGCCGAGCTTGCTCGGCCCGGCCCCGCGTACCCGGCGCGCATCGCCTCGCGCCTCGGCGACCGCGTGCGCTTCATCGACCTCGCCGACGTGACCCACTTCGTCGCGAAGGACAAGCTCTGCTACGCGATCGTCGCCGGCAAGCCGTACTGCGTCGACCAGACGCTGACCGAGCTCGAGCAGCGCCTCGACCCGCACGCCTTCGTCCGCGTGCACCGCGGCACGATCGTGCGCATCGGGGCGGTGAAGGACGTGCGGTCCCCCGCGGACGGCGGGATGACCGTGCACCTCGTCGACGGGACCGAGATCGCGGTGTCGCGCGACCGCGTGCGCGAGGTCAAGGCGAAGCTGGGGTGTTGATCCTGGCGGCCGGGCGGGGCAAGCCCCGCCCCTGCGACGTGAGAGCGGATCGCGCGATCCCGGGTTAATTTGTCGTCATGCCAGATCAACTCATCCGGGCCCTCGCACTCGACGGCGGGGCGCGCGTCGTCGTCACGGAAACCACGGGCGTCGTCGAGCGGCTGCGCGCGGTGCACGACACCGCGCCCACGTCGACGGCCGCGCTGGGGCGCGTCGCCACGGGGGCGCTGCTGCTCGCGTCGTCGCTCGAGAAGCTGACCCACCGCGAGCCGGTGCTCACGATCGAGGTCGAGGGCGGCGGCCCGATCGGGCGCGTCCTCGCCACGGCGTCGCCCGCGGGCTGGGTGCGCGCGCTCGCGAGCAACCCCGCGGCGGACAAGGAGTCGCGCCCCGACGGCAAGCTCGACGTGGCCGGGGTGGTCGGCGGCAGCGGGACGCTGTCGGTCGCGCGCGACCTCGGGGCGGGGGAGCCGTACCGCGGCATCGTGCCGCTCGTGTCGGGCGAGATCGGCGTCGACCTCGCGACGTACCTGCGCGACTCGGAGCAGATGCGCACCGCGATCGGGCTCGGCGTGTTCGTCGGGCGCGAGGGCGACGTGCGGCACGCGGGCGGGCTCCTGATCCAGTTGCTCCCGAGCGTCGACGAGGACGAGGCCCTCGCGCTCGAGGAGCGGCTGCGCACGTTCGGCGAGGTGACGACGCGCCTGCGCGAGGGGCAGCCGCCCGCGGAGTGGCTGACGCAGCTGTTCCCCGGCGGGTGGGAGCCGCTCGGCGACCAGGCGGTCGAGTTCCGCTGCGGGTGCTCGCGCGACCGTGTCGAGCGCGCGCTCAAGCTCCTCGGGGTCGGCGAGCTGACCCGGCTCCTCGAGGAGGCCGACGGCAAGCCCACCGAGGTCACGTGCGAGTTCTGCCACACCGCGTACGACGTCGCGCCCGACGAGCTGGCGGGGTTGCTGCTCGAGGTACGCGAGGACACGGCGGGGCGAACGGCCGAGCCGCCGTCGTGAATTGCCTGACTGCATTCCGACAGGGCGGGTTACGGCGCCTGCGGCGCCTAAACCCGCCCCTACAGGGGCGCGCCGGCGACGCGGTGCGGTCCCCTGCCTGAAACTCCCCGGCCGGCGGGGCGTAACGGGCCGCGGCGGGCGGGGCAGGCATCCGGTCGAAGCGCGCTGCGACAGAATGTCGTTTCGGTGGACAGGCGGTCCATCGAACCAAAAACGGCAATTTTGCCGCGGGAGGCCGATCGGCCTTACAATCGCCATTGACGGGCCCGGCCCCCCACCTCGCCGCGCCCCGTCCTCCGATCGTCACTCCGCATAAGGAACACGCGATGGCCGACAAGGGCTTCAACTCGTTCCAGATCGCACAGCACCAGTTCGACCAGGTCGCCGAATACCTCGGCCTCGATCAGCCGACGCGCGACCTGCTCCGCTACCCGATCCGCGAGTATCACTTCGCGATCCCGGTTCGCATGGACGACGGCTCGGTCCGCGTGTTCCGCGGCTTCCGCGTCCAGCACAACGACTCGCGCGGCCCGTGCAAGGGCGGCATCCGCTTCCACCCGCAGGAAACCGTCGACACCGTGCGCGCGCTGGCGATGTGGATGACCTGGAAATGCGCGGTCGTCGACATCCCGCTCGGCGGCGGCAAGGGCGGCGTGATCTGCGACCCGCACAACCTCTCCTCGCGCGAGCAGGAGTCGGTGTGCCGCGGCTGGGTGCGCCAGGTCGCGAAGAACGTCGGTCCGATCTCGGACGTGCCCGCGCCGGACGTCATGACCAACGCGCAGCACATGCTGTGGATGCTGGACGAGTTCGAGACGATTCGCGGCGGCCACCACCCGGGCTTCATCACGGGCAAGCCGGTGAACATGGGCGGCTCGCTCGGCCGCACCGAGGCCACGGGCTACGGCGTGGTCTTCACGCTGCGCGAGGCGCTGCGCGAGCTGAACATCCGCCCGCAGGACACCGAGGCCAGCGTACAGGGTTTCGGCAACGTCGCACAGTACGCGATCCAGCTGTACACGCAGCTCGGCGGCCGCGTCGTCGCGGTGTCGTGCTGGGACCAGCAGGACCAGACCTCGTACACCTTCCGCCGCAAGGACGGCGTCGAGCTCGACAGGCTCATGTCGATCACCGACCGCTTCGGCGGCATCAACAAGGGCAAGGCCAAGGAGCTCGGCTACGAGATCCTCGACGGCGGCGCGTGGATCGAGCAGGACGTCGACGTGCTCATTCCGGCCGCGCTCGAGAACCAGGTCACCGGCGAGAACGTCGGAAAGATCAGCAAGCGCGTGAAGATCGTCGCCGAGGGCGCGAACGGCCCGACGACGCCCGACGCGGACGCGGCGCTCAAGGAGCGCGGGATCTTCATGATCCCCGACTTCCTCGCCAACGCCGGCGGCGTGACCTGCAGCTACTTCGAGCAGGTGCAGAGCAACATGAACTACTTCTGGGAGAAGGACGAGGTGCTGGGCAAGCTCGACGTCAAGATGACGAGCGCCTACCTCGCCGTCTCCGAGCTCGCGCGCAAGCAGAAGCTGTACATGCGCGATGCGGCCTACGTGATCGCGATCAGCCGCGTGGCGCAGGCGTGCCGCGACCGCGGCTGGGTGTGATGTCGACCGTGGGGCGGCGTGCCCGCGCCGCCCCACGACCGTCGTGATCGCGCTCCGCGCGATCCGGGTGGGGCAAGCCCCGCCCCTACGTCGCCCGAAGGTGACGACATGGGTCTCCGTGCCGACGATCTGCCTGCCTTCGATCGCCGCTTCCTCGAGGGGTTGCAGCGGCTGACCCGTATCGGCTCGGGCTCGATCGGCGGGAAGGCCGCGGGCCTCGTCTTCATCCGGGACGTTCTTGCGTCGACGATCAAGCCGGGCGCGTTTCCCGGCATCGACGTGCGCGTGCCGACGATGACCGTCATCGGTACCGACCTGTTCGATCAATTCGTGGCGCAGAACGGGTTGGCGACGCTGCCGGTCGAAGACCTGTCCGACGAGCGCATCGCGCACGCGTTCCAGCGCGGCGAGCTGCCGCCGGCACTGGTCGGCGACCTGCGGGCGCTGGTCGAGAAGATGCGGCTGCCGCTCGCGATCCGCTCGTCGAGCCTGCTCGAGGACGCGCTGTTCCGGCCGTTCGCGGGCGTGTACGCGACGAAGATGATCCCCAACAACGCGCTCGGTCCCGACGTGCGTTTCAAACGCCTGGCCGAGGCGATCAAGTTCGTGTGGGCCTCGACGTGGTTCCGCGAAGCGCGCGACTACATCCGCGCGACCGACCGCAGCCCGTCCGAGGAGAAGATGGCGGTCATCGTGCAGGAGGTCGTCGGCCTCGCGCGCGGACCGCGGTTCTATCCCGACGTGTCCGGCGTCGCGCGCTCGTACAACTTCTACCCGGCCGCGGGCGCGCGGCCGGAGGACGGCGTGGTCGACCTCGCGCTGGGGCTGGGGAAGCAGATCGTCGACGGCGGGGTCGCGTGGACCTACGCGCCCGCGACGCCGCGCAAGGCGCCGCCCTTCGGCTCGGTGCGCGAGATGCTGACGCAGACGCAGACGCAGTTCTGGGCCGTCGGGCTCGGCGCGCCGAACCGCTACGACCCGGCGAGCGAGGTCGAGTTCATGGAGCAGGGCGACCTGCGCGACGCCGAGAACGACGGCGCGCTGCGCTACGTCGCCTCGACGTACGACCCGCAGCGCGACCGGCTGCTGCCGGGCGTCGCCGCGAAGGGGTCGCGCGTGATCGACTTCGCTCCGCTCCTGCAGCTCGAGGAGTTCCCGCTGAACGGGCTCGTGCGCGCGCTCCTGCTCGCGTCCGAGCGCGCGACCGACGCCAAGGTCGAGATCGAGTTCGCGCTGACGGTCAGCGCGCCGCGCGGCCTGCCGGCCCACGCCCGCCTCGGCTTCCTGCAGGTGCGGCCGATGGTCGTCTCCGCGCAGGAGGTGGACGTCACCGCCGGCGACCTCGGCGACAGCGCGGCGCTCCTCGCCTCGGACCGCACGATGGGCAACGGCGAGGACCGCGCCGGCGTCGTCGTGTACGTGCGGCCGGAGCGCTTCGACGTGATGGACACGCGAGAGATCGCGGAGGAGCTGGGCGCGATCAACCGCCAGCTGGTCGAGGCGCGCGAGCCGTACGTGCTCGTCGGCTTCGGGCGCTGGGGCAGCTCGCAGCGCACGCTGGGCATTCCGGTCAACTGGGCACAGATCGGCGGCGCGCGCGCGATCGTCGAGAGCACGCTGCCCGAGATGAACCCCGAGCCGAGCCAGGGCTCGCACTTCTTCCACAACCTGTCGAGCTTCCGCGTGAGCTATTTCATGCTGCGCCACGACGGCCCGCACCGCATCGACTGGAACTGGCTCGCCGCCCTGCCGGCCGTGGCCGAAACGGACCACGTCCGCGCGGTGCGCACGCCCGCGCCGCTGACGATCCGCGTCGACGGCCGGACCGGCCGCGGCGTTATCCTGAAGCCGGCCGCGCCGTGACGCGGGCGGG
>JABLTH010122570.1_pt1 | contig 43593 bp, 42 predicted proteins | sample 7875711 | NCBI WGS metagenome assembly JABLTH01 (sample SAMN14941262, study PRJNA633318) | bioreactor metagenome | isolation source: bioreactor | place: China | collected 2019-03-05 | reverse complement strand
GTGGGGGGGGGGGGCGTCCCTGCGCTACGTCTCGGTGGCGGCCGCCGGGGGGGGGACTTGTGCGGGGCCCCCCACCCCACGCCCTCTGCGCTCCACCCCGTAGAATCGACCGCATGTCCTACGTCGTGCTCGCCCGCAAGTACCGCTCCCGCAATTTCTCGGAATTGGTGGGGCAAGAGCACGTGGTGCAGGCCCTGACCAACGCGCTCACCTCGAAGCGGCTGCACCACGCCTACCTGTTCACGGGCACGCGCGGCGTGGGCAAGACCTCGGTGTCGCGCATTTTGGCCAAGTCGCTCAACTGCCTGGGGGCGAACGGGCAGGGCGGCATCACCGCCGAGCCCTGCGGCGTGTGCCAGGCCTGCACCGACATCGACGCCGGGCGCTTCGTGGACTACACCGAGCTGGACGCGGCCTCCAACCGGGGCGTGGACGAGGTGCAAAGCCTGCTGGAGCAGGCGGTGTACAAGCCGGTGCAGGGGCGCTTCAAGGTGTTCATGATCGACGAAGTGCACATGCTCACCAACACGGCCTTCAACGCCATGTTGAAGACGCTGGAGGAGCCGCCCGAGTACCTGAAATTCGTGCTCGCCACGACCGATCCGCAGAAGGTGCCGGTGACGGTGCTGTCGCGCTGCCTGCAGTTCAACCTGCGGCCCATGGCGCCCGAGACGGTGCTGGAGCACCTGGGGCGTGTGCTGCAGGCCGAGGGCGTGGCGGCGGACACGCAGGCCATGCGCCTGCTGGCGCGCGCCGCGCGCGGCTCCATGCGCGATGCGCTGTCGCTCACCGACCAGGCCATTGCCTTTGGTGGCGGCAAGCTCGAAGAAGCCACGGTGCGCCAGATGCTGGGCAGCGTGGACCGCTCGCACGTGTTCCGACTCATCACCGCCCTGGCCGAGGGCGACGGCAAGACCGTGGTGGAAACCTCGGAGGCCCTGCGCCTCAATGGTTTGAGCGCGGCCTCCACGCTGGAGGAAATGACCATGGTCCTGCAGCGCATGGCCGTGCTGCAGGCCGTGCCGTCCGCCGTGGACGAGACCGACGCCGAGGCCATGGAGCTGGCGCAACTGGCGCAGCGCATGCCGGCCGATGAAACCCAGTTGCTCTACAGCCTGTGCCTGCACGGTCGCGGCGAGCTGGGCCTGGCGCCCGATGAATACGCTGCGCTGACCATGGTGCTGCTGCGCCTGCTGGCCTTCAAGCCCGCCCACGCGGTCACCGTGGCAACGCCCCCGGCTGAAAAAAAAAGCCTGAGCAGCCCGCCTCGGACTGAGAGCGCGCCGCTCATCACCGTGCCGGTGCTCGCCCCGGCGGCGCGTGAATCTGAAGAAATACCAGCCAAAAAGCCCGCCCAACAAGCGCAAGCTGCTACGCAAATCGTAGCAATGCAGGTGCGCGAGCAGGGCGAGCCCGGCCCGCGCTCGCAGCCGCGTGCCGACACTGCGCCGGCTGCCGCGGAACTGGTGCCCACCGAGGAGGGCGACTTCTGGCATACCACGGTGCAGACGCTGGCGGCCAGCGAGGCCATCACCGCCATGGTGCGCGAGCTGGGCCTGCAGTCGCAACTGGTGGGGCGCGACACGGACCAATGGCTGCTGCGCGTGGAGCGCGAGTCGCTCAACCAGCCCACCAGCCGCGAGCGCTTGCAGGGCGCCGTGCAAGCCTTGGGCTACCCGGTGAAGCTGGTGGTGGAGGTGGGCCGCGTCAGCGACAGCCCGGCCCGGCGCAACGCCGCCGCAGCCGCGGCGCGCCAGCGCGGTGCCGAGGAAGCCATCCTCAACGATCCTCTCGTGCAATCCATGATGCGTGACTTTGGCGCGAAAATCGTGCCCGGCAGCATCAAACCTCTTTCATAAACCACAGGAAAACGCATGTTCAACAAAGGACAACTCGCCGGGCTCATGAAGCAGGCCCAGGCCATGCAGGAAAACATGAAGAAGGCCCAGGACAACCTGGGCAACATCGAGGTCACGGGCGAGTCCGGCGCCGGCCTGGTCAAGGTGCTCATGACCTGCAAGCACGACGTCAAGCGCGTCACCATCGACCCGAGCCTGCTGGCCGAGGACAAGGACATGCTGGAAGACCTGGTGGCCGCGGCCTTCAACGCCGCCGTGCGCCAGGTGGAGGCCACCACTGCCGAGACCATGGGCAAGATCACGGCCGGCATGCCGGGGTTGCCCGGCGGCATGAAGTTCCCGTTCTGACCGGCACCGCGCCTTGTCCGACGCCAACGCCCTCGACGCGCTGATCCAGGCCCTGCGGCACTTGCCGGGCGTGGGCGTGAAGTCGGCGTCGCGCATGGCCTTTCATCTGCTGCAGCACGACCGCGACGGGGCGCAGCGCCTGGCGCATGCCTTGCAGGAGGCCACGCAGCGCACGCGTCACTGCGCGCGTTGCCACACCTTCACCGAGGCCGAGGTCTGTGCCACCTGCCTGAACCCGCGGCGCGATGCAAGCAAGCTGTGCGTGGTGGAAACACCCGCCGACCAGTCGGCGCTGGAGCGCACCGGGGCCTACAAGGGCCTGTACTTCGTGCTCATGGGCAAGCTCAGTCCGCTGGACGGCATCGGCCCGAACGACATCGGCTTGAAGAAGCTGTTTGACCGTGCCTGTGACGGCCAGGTGCGCGAGGTGATCCTGGCCACCAACTTCACGGCCGAGGGCGAGGCTACGGCGCACGTCATCAGCGAGGCGCTCAAGGCGCGCGGGCTGCTGGTCACGCGCCTGGCGCGCGGCGTGCCCGCCGGCAGCGAACTGGAATACGTGGACCTGGGCACGATTGCCCACGCGCTGGTGGACCGACGCTGATCGGCGTCCTGGCCCATAATCCCGCGAACATTTTCAACCTGGAGATCGACATGCCTGTTGCCCACTTCACTCTGGCCTATTGGTGCGTGCTGATTGCCGCATTGCTTCCCATGATCTGCTCGATGATGGCCAAGGCTGGGCAGGCGGGCAAGCCCCGCAGTCAAGGGGGTTTCGACAATGCCGATCCGCGCGCGTGGCTGGCGCGCCAGACCGATTGGCGCGGTCGGGCCAATGCGGCGCAGGCCAACAGCTTCGAGGCGCTGCCCTTCTTCATCGGCGCCGTGATCATCGCGCACCAACTGGGCGCGCGGCAGACCTGGCTGGACGTCCTGGCGTTTGTGTACATCGTGCTGCGGCTCATGTACATCATGTTCTACGTGGGCGGCCTGCCCACGCTGCGCAGCACGGTGTGGACGGCGGCATTGCTGGTCAACATCGGAATCCTGTTCAGCGGCTACCACTGAAATACCTCGACCGCGCGGGGCTAGGTAATAACCCGCACGGGATGTTCCTGATGTGCTCATGCACAGGGGTGTTTATGCTCGACACAAAGTCAAGCATCAAGAGAGGAACCCCATGCATATTCATTCACTGAATCGCCGCCAGTTCACCGGTGCCGCGGTGGCGGCAACGTCGGTGTTGGCCCTGCCCAGCGTGCTGATGGCCCAGGGCAAGCTGGAAAAGACCAAGATCGCTATTGCCGTGGGCGGCAAGGCCTCGTTCTACTACCTGCCGCTGACGCTGGCCGAGCAGTTGGGCTACTTCAAGGCTGAGGGCCTGGAGGTGGAAATCAGCGACTTCGCCGGCGGCGCGCGCGCTGCAGGCTGTGGTGGGCGGATCGGCCGACATCGTGAGCGGCGCCTTCGAGCACACCATCAACCTGCAGAGCAAGAACCAGCATTTTCGTGCGTTCGTGTTGCAGGGCCGCGCGCCGCAGATCGCCATGGGCGTGTCCATGAAGAACATGGCCAACTTCAAATCCGCGGCCGACCTCAAGGGCAGGAAAATCGGCGTCTCCGCGCCGGGTTCGTCGACCAACATGGTGGCCAATCTGGTGCTGTCACGCGCGGGGCTGAAGGCCAGCGACGTGAGCTTCATCGGCGTGGGCACCGCGGCCGGCGCCCTGGCGGCCCTGCGTTCCGGACAGATCGACGCCATCAGCAACGTGGACCCGGTGATGACCATGCTGGAGCAAAAGGGCGACGTCAAAATCATCGCCGACACGCGCACGCTCAAGGGCACGGTCGAGGTGTTTGGTGGCCCCATGCCGGCAGCGTGCCTGTACGCACCCGTGGATTTCGTGCAAAAGAACCCCAACACGTGTCAGGCCCTGGCCAACGCCATCGTGCATGCCCTCAAGTGGCTGCAGACCGCGGGCCCCAGCGACATCATCAAGACCGTGCCCGATGCCTATCTGTTGGGCGACCGAGGTCTGTACCTGGCGTCGTTCGGCAAGGTGCGCGAGTCGTTCTCGCTGGATGGCATCGTGCCCGAGGAGGGCGTGAAGACGGCGCTCAAGGCGTTGGCCAGTTTCGACGCCGCGATCAAGGCCGACAAGATCGATCTGCCCAAGACCTTTACCAACGAGTTCGCGCGCCGGGCCAAGGACAGGTTCAAGGCCTGAGCCCAGGCGCTCGGGATGGTGTGATGTCTGAGTTCGCGCTCGAATTCCTCAACATCTCCTGCACCTTCCGCTCGCGTGACGACGCGACACAGCGCTACACCGCTGTGTCCGACACCACGCTGCGTGTGCGTGCGGGGGAGTTCGTGTCCGTCGTCGGCCCCACGGGCTGCGGCAAGTCCACGCTGCTGAACATCGGGGCCGGACTGATGCTGCCCTCCAGCGGCAGCGTCAAGGTGTTTGGTCAGCCGCTCTCCGGCATCAACTCACGCGCCGGCTACATGTTCCAGGCCGAAGCCCTGATGCCTTGGCGCAGCGCGCTGGACAACGAGATGGTGGGCCTGCTTTACCGCGGAGTGTCCGAACGCGAGGCGCGCGCGCAGGCGCAAGCCTGGTTGGAACGCGTGGGATTGGGTGGTTTCGGCGACCGCTACCCGCATCAGCTTTCCGGCGGCATGCGCAAACGCGCGGCGCTGGCCCAGGTGCTGGTGCTGGACCCGGACATCATCCTCATGGACGAGCCCTTCAGCGCGCTGGACATCCAGACGCGCCAGCTCATGGAAAACGAGGTGCTGGACCTTTGGGCCGCGAAGAAGAAGGCCGTGCTCTTCATCACGCACGACCTGGACGAAGCCATCGCCATGAGCGACCGCGTGGTGGTGCTGTCTGCCGGGCCGGGCACGCACCCCATCGGCGAGTTCGAGATCGACCTGCCGCGGCCGCGCGACGTGGCCGAGGTGCGCAGCGACCCGCGTTTCGTGGAACTGCACCGCCAGATATGGGATGTGCTGCGCGAGGAAGTGCTCAAGGGCTATGCCCAGCAACTGAAGAAGGCAGCTTGAACTGCCGCTTTCGAGTTCATCATGTTTTCACTGCTGAAACCCTCCGAAAAGAACCTGCGTGCCTGGCAGATCGGCGTCCTGATCGTGCTGCTGGGCCTGTGGCACCTGCTGTCGCGCGATGCCCAACTGGCGTTCTTCCTGGGCGAGCCGCTGCAGGTGGCCGGCCGGGTGTGGAGCTGGTTCCTCCCGGTGTCGCTGGATGCGAGCGTGCTGTTTCCCGAGGGTTTGGCCGGGCGCGCCGACATCTACCTGCATCTGGGCACCACGCTGCTGGAGACGGTGCTGGCCTTTGCCATCGGCACGGGCTTTGGCCTGCTGGCGGGGCTGTGGCTGGCCTTGGCACCCACGGCCAGCGCCATCCTCGATCCGTACATCAAGGCCGCCAACTCCATGCCCCGCGTGATCCTGGCGCCCATCTTCGCGCTGTGGTTTGGCCTGGGCATCTGGAGCAAGGTGGCGCTGGCGGTGACGCTGGTGTTCTTCGTGGTGTTCTTCAACGTGTACCAGGGCGTCAAGGAAGTCAGCCCCGTGGTGTTGGCCAATGCCCGCATGCTGGGTGCCAACCGGCGCCAGCTCCTGCGCACCGTGTACCTGCCCAGCGCCACCAGCTGGGTGTTCTCCAGCCTGCACACCTCCGTGGGCCTGGCGTTCGTGGGTGCCGTGGTGGGGGAGTACCTGGGCTCGGCCCGGGGCGTGGGCTACCTCATCCTGCAGGCCGAAGGCACGTTCGACGTGAACACCGTCTTCGCCGGCATCGTCGTGCTCACCGCCTTTGCCCTGGTGCTGGACGGCATCGTGGGTCGTCTCGAAAAACGTCTCATGAAGTGGCAGCCCCGGCAGGGGGAGACGGAGAAGCTGTAGGCTGGTTTGCAGTCACTCGCCGGGCTGCTTAACCACGGTCACAGGTACTGGGCACGCCTGCACCATTTGCTGCGACACCGAGCCCATGAAGGCGCCCAGAAGATTGCCGTGGCCCTTGGCGCCGAGGATGACGGCGTCGATCGCCAGGCGTTCCACCAGGTCGAGCAGGGTGTTGCCGGGGTCGCCCGACTCCACCACGCTCTCGTAGGGCACGCCAGCGGCCTTCACCAGCGTTTCGGCACTGGCCAGCAGATGGGTGCCGGCATCGTGGCTGACGACTTCGAGTACCTGCGGGTCGTGCGCCACCACGACCTCGTACAGGGTGGCCGGCTCCTGCACGTTGGCCAGCACGAACTGGGCCTGCAAGCCCTGTTGCACCAGCGTGAGGGCGTGACGCACGGCGTGCAGGGAGAGTTCAGAGCCGTCGACGGCGATCATCAGTTTGAGCATGGTGTTTCCTGGTGAGTCAGTGTAAGGGTTTCAGCGTTTGGCCACTTTGACGGTGCGGCTCGATTTGCGCTTGGCGACGCGGGTGGACTTGCCACGCACCGACGACTTGCCGGAGGCCTTGGCGACCACGGGCGTGAACAGCACGATCTGACGACCCGGGGCGAACGAGGCGGTCGTGCCCACGTTGTTCCACTCGGCCACGCTGTCGACGCTGACACGGTAGCGCTTGGCGATGCTGGCCACCGTCTCCGCCTTGCCGGCCTTGACCACGGTACGGCGCAGGGCCACGTCGCGCGAGAGCGCGAGCTGGCCGTTTTCGGCGATGCTTTCGGCCACGTCGGTTTCCATGCTGGCAGCACGCGGCACAAGCAGGGTTGAGCCGGCCTTGATGGTGACGCGGGGCGGGATGTTGTTGACCGCGCGCAGTTCGGCCTCGGGCATGCCGATGCGCTTGGCGGCCTGCGCGGGCTGCATGGTGATGGGCACGATCCAGGCAGTCCAGGAAGCCAGGCGGCCACCGCCATAGCCCTGCAGGTTGCGCTCGAAGATGGTGGCGTTGTCCCAGGGCAGCAGGATCTGCGGCGTGCCCGCGGCCAGGATCACCGGGCGGTTGGCCGAGGGGTTGAGCGCCTTGAAATCCTCCAGCGACACCTCGGCCAGCTTGGCGGCCAGGGACACGTCGATGTCGCGCCGGATGTCCACGGTCTGGAAGTAGGGGTGGTTGCCGATGTCGGGCAGCGTGGCGTTGAAGGCCTGGGGCCGGGCCACGATGTTCTTCACGGCCTGCAGCTTGGGCACGTAAAAGCGTGTCTCCATGGGCATGGTGAGGTCGGTGTAGGCCGTGCCCAGATCCTTGCGCTTGTTCTTTGCGATGGCGCGTCCCACGCTGCCTTCGCCCCAGTTGTAGGCGGCCAGGGCCAGATGCCAGTCGCCGAACATGCCGTAGAGCTTTTGCAGGTAGTCCAGCGCGGCGCGGGTCGAGGCCAGCACGTCGCGCCGGTCGTCGCGGAAGGCGTTTTGCTTGAGGTCGAAGGTTTTGCCGGTGCTGGGCATGAACTGCCACATGCCGGCGGCCTTGGCACTGGAGACGGCCTGCGGGTTGAAGGCACTTTCGATGAACGGCAACAGGGCCAGCTCGGTGGGCATGTTGCGCCGCTCCAGTTCTTCGACGATGTGGAACAAGTATTTGCGCGAGCGCTCGGTCATGCGAAAGATGTAGTCGGGCCGGCTGGCATACCACTGCTCGCGGTCCTGCACCAGTGGGCTCTCCAGATCCGGCATGGCAAAGCCGCGGCGAATGCGCTCCCACAGATCGGCGGGGGCCGCCAGTTGGGCCACCGCCAACGATGCAGCCTCGGCGGCGGTGATGGGCTGCAGCGGGCCTTGCGGGTAGATGGGGGTGGGCGGTGCTGCGGGCAGGGGGGCCTTGGCCGGTGCCGACGCAACTGCCACGGGCGTGGACGCCGCCGGTGCCGCCACCGGCACCGTGCTGGCGCAACCGGCAAGCCACAGGCTGCTGGCAGCGACAAGCAGGAGAATTAATTTCTTCAAAACTGGTTCTTCCATTCACGCAGAGCCGCAAAGTGGCTCACGGGGTCGTGGGCTGACGGATCGAAGCGCCGGGCGGCGGCGATCACGTCAGGGTGGCGGATACGCAAGAAGGGGTTGATCTGCCGTTCCAGCGCGAGCTGTGAGGGCAGGGTGGGTTGCAGCATCTGTCGTCGTGTCTCGCAATGTGCGCTGTGGTGGATCAGGTCCGGGTTGCCGGGTTCCACGGCACGGGCGAATTTCAGGTTGGACAGAGTGTATTCGTGGGCGCAGCATACCTGGGTCTGCCCGGGCAGAGCGGACAGGGCGTCCAGAGAAGCCAGCATCTGCGCCGCCGTTCCCTCGAAGAGGCGGCCGCAGCCACCCGAGAACAGCGTATCTCCGCAGAACAGCAGCGGGGCCAGATCCGCGGGCTGTGCGCAGTGGTAGGCGATGTGCCCGGCCGTGTGTCCCGGCACGTCGATCACCTCGAAGCGCAGGCCCAATGCGGTCACATGCTCGCCGCCGTGCAAGCGGGTCAGGGGTTCGGGCATGGCTTCGCGGGCCGGGCCATACGCCCGGGCACCGGTGGCCTCGCGCAGGGCCGGGACACCCCCCACGTGGTCGCCATGGTGGTGCGTGACTAGAATCGCCTCCAGTTGCAGGTGCTCGCGTTGCAAGGCTTCCAGTACGGGCTGGGCTTGTCCCGGATCCACCACCAATGCGCGCTGTGCGTCGTGCAGCATCCAGATGTAGTTGTCGGTGAAGGCAGGGAGTGCAACGAGCTTCATGAGCGGTCAAATTATAGGTGTGCATGAGTGGCTGCAAACGCCGGCGGGGCGTTACCTGCTGGCGTGGGAAAGTACGCAGTATGACCGGGCCGTGGCGGACGTCTTTGGCTTCAACGCCCTGCAACTGGGGTTGCCGGAGCTGGACACCCTGCAGGCCAACCGCATGCCGCACCGCTGGTTGGCGCAGTGTGATGCGCGTTTGCCAGCCCCTACGGAGCAGGGTGCGGCACGCATGACCCTGGTGACGGATTTCGCGGCGCTGCCGTTTCCCGAGGCCAGCCTGGACCTGGTGGTGTTGCCGCACGCACTGGAACTGGCCAGCGACCCGCACGCCGCCTTGCGCGAGGTGGGGCGGGTGCTGGTGCCGGAAGGGCGGGTGGTGATTGGCGGCTTCAATCCCACGGGCTTGTGGGGCTTGCGCCAGCGGCGTGCGCGGCTGACCCAGCGTCTGGGGTGGGGCGAGCGCTTTGAGCCCGATGTGCGCGACTGGATCGGCTACTGGCGCTTGCGCGACTGGCTGCGCCTGCTGGAATTCGATATCGAGGTGGGGCACTTCGGGTGCTACCGGCCGGCCATGCGCAGCCAGGCCTGGCTGGACCAATGCGCGTGGATGGACACGGTGGGTGCGCGCTGGTGGCCCATCCTGGGTTCGGTGTACTTCCTGGTGGCCGTCAAGCGCGTGCGGGGCGTGCGCCTGCTCGGGCCGGCGTGGAAGGTGAATGGCCAGGTGGCCAATGCGCCCGTATCCATTGCCAACAGGGCTGGCGAGGCGGGTGTCCGCGCGGGACGGGCCATGAAGAACGGAGACACAGGTTGAACGCGATTGACATCTATACCGATGGAGCCTGCAAGGGCAACCCCGGCCCGGGTGGCTGGGGTGTGCTGCTCAAGTCGGGCCACATCGAGAAGGCCCTGTTCGGGGGCGAAATGGAAACCACGAACAACCGCATGGAAATGATGGCCGTGATCCAGGGCCTGAGCGCGCTCAAGCGGCCCTGCAAGGTGACGCTGCATGTGGACAGCCAGTACGTGCTCAAGGGCATGACCGAGTGGTTGTCCGGCTGGAAGGCCAAGGGCTGGAAGACCGCGTCCAAGCAGCCGGTGAAGAACGTGGACCTGTGGCAGCAGCTCGATGCCCTGGTGCACGCGGGGCCGCACCACATCGAGTGGCGCTGGGTCAAGGGCCACGCCGGCGACCCGGGCAATGAGCGCGCCGATGCCCTGGCGAACCAGGGTGTGGAGCAGGCGTTGGCCGAGAGCCGCAAGAAGCGGACCGCGTTGATCTGAGCACCCGGGATTGCCCGCAAAGCCGGGGATAATTCGCAGTCCATGCACGCGCTTCGCACCACCTCGTCACTGACCCGCCTCGTTCTGGCGTGGTTCGTCCTGACGCTGGCGGTGGCGGCGGGCTCGCCCCTGGTGCGGGCGCAGTCGATGGAAGTGGTGTGCACCGTGGGCAGCAGCGCCAAGCTGCTGGTCGCGGGCAGCGACGGCACCCTGACCGACGCGGGCCGGCACACGCTGGACTGCCCGCTGTGCCTGATGGCCGACGCACCGCCTTCTCGCGAAGTCCCGGCCGCGGCCACGCCGCTGCTTTGGGACCGGGCGCCAGAGCCCGTCGTCGGGTCCGCGCACAGGGTCGCGTCCGTGGGCGCACCACTGCCGGCACGCGGCCCACCCACCCTCAACTGACTCCCCCGGTCGAGCCGTCTGGCGCGCCCTGTGTCCCTGGATGCACGGACGCTGCAAACGCGCGCGGCTTTCGCGAACCTTGCCGATGCCCTGCACGCCAGGGCTGGCGCTTTCTTGTTGCTTCACACATCTCAACTTCAGGAATTCCCTTCATGAACCGATTCATCCTGTCTCCGCTGGCCGCCGCTCTGTGTCTGGCTGGCCTGGGCGCACCCGCCGCGGGCTGGGCGCAGACCACGTTGCCCACCGTCACCGTGACGGGCGAGCGCGACGACTACCAGGCACCGCCGAGCACCACGGCTACCCGCACATCGACGCCCGTGCTGCAAACACCGCAGAGCATCCAGACCGTGCCGCGCGCGGTGATCCAGGACCAGAGCGCCCTGACCCTGTCCGAGGCGCTGCGCAACGTGGCCGGCGTGCAGTTCGACTTCGGCTTCAACGGCGCCCTGCAGCCCTTGACCATCCTGCGGGGCTTTCCCAGCATCTCCATGACGGCGGCGGGTTCCATGTCCGGCAGCTCCAACTACTACCTGGATGGAAGCCGTGCCGTGGGCGTGCCGATCAACATGGCCAACGTCCAGTCGGTAGAGGTCATCAAGGGCCCGGCCAGCGTGCTCTATGGGCGCGCGGAGCCGGGTGGCCTGGTCAACGTCGTCACCCGGCCCATCGCCAGCGTGCCGGGGGCCAGCTTCGAGCAGACCCTGGGGCAGTACGGGCTGTCGCGCACGGCAGTCGAGGCGTCCGGCACCCTCAACGAGGCGCGCACCCTGCGTGGCCGGGCGGCGGCGTCCTACTACACGGCGGGCTCGATCCGGGACTTCGTGAAGGACCGTCTCGGAGACTTCTCCGGCACTCTCGCCTGGGCGCCGGATGCGCGCACCAGCGTCACGGCCAACCTGGACTACAGCGACCAGCGCTACCGCACGGACTACGGCGTTCCCGCCAATGGCACTCGCCCGGCGGACTTGCCCTGGTCGCGGCAGTTCAACGATGCGCCCGAGTTGTCGAGCGCCAGGACCACCAGCCTCAAGCTGGAGGCTTCGCATCGCCTGAGCGACACCTGGCAGCTCAAGGGCCGCGCGATGAGCCTGCGCAGCGACACCTCGGAGATGGATGTGTCGCCCTACCGCATGGACTACAGCTTCGGCAGGGGGGCACCGGAGGTGCGCTGCCCCGGCACAGGCAACCCGCTGTGCCGCTACTACTTCTATGTGCGCCCTGAGGGACGCAACCGTATCGACCAGTTCAATGTGGACCTGACGGGCACCTTTGCGACCGGGAGCGTGCGCCATACGCTGCTGCTGGGCGCGGATGCCTACAACAGCCGCAAGACCGGCACGACTTACTTCCAGCAACTGAGCGCCGTCGACATCCAGCAACCCGCACCGGGCCATACGCCGGGGCTGGATCTGACCAAGGCCATGCCGCAGAACTACGCCGACCACAACCGCTGGACCAGCCTGTACCTGCAGGATCAGGCTGCCCTGGGCAACGGCGTGTTCGTGGTGGGGGCGCTGCGTCACGACCGTACCAGCGCGGTGTTTGCCGCGCCGGGCACGGAGCCGAACAAGCAGTCGTTCACCACCCCGCGCCTGGGCGCCGTGTGGCAGTTCGCTGCCCACCAGTCGGTGTATGCGCAGTACCAGGACGCCGTGGCGGCCAACAACGGCCGCGACACGGTCACGGGTGCGGCCCTGGAGGCCGAGCGAGCCAGGCAGTTCGAGGTGGGGCACAAGCTGGAGTTGTTCGACGGAGCCTTGAGCTCGACCGTGGCGGTGTATGAGCTGACCAAGCGCAACCGCGCCGGCACGGTACCCATTGCCACGCGGCCCTACTACAACACCGTGACCATCGGCGAGGCGCGCTCCCGTGGGCTGGAGTGGGACGTGTAGGGCCGGCTCAGCCAGCGGCTGGCGCTCATCGCCTCCTATGCCTACAGCGACACGCTGGTGACGCGCGACCCGCGCCGCCAGGGTAAGCAACTGGCCAACGTGGCCCACAACACCGCCAGCCTGTGGGCGCGCTATGCGCTGGACAGCCAGTGGACCGTGGGCGCGGGCGTGTTTGCCCAGGGCATGCGCCAGGGCGATGTGGCCAACACCTTCCAGTTGCCCGGCTACGCGCGCGTGGATGCCATGGCGGCGTACCGCTTCGCGCTGGGGGGCGCCAAGGCGGCGCTGCAGTTCAACGTGGACAACCTGTTCGACCGCAAGTACTACAGCAGCAGCCACCAGTTCGTGGCGGACTGGATCAAGCTGGGCGCGCCGCGCACGGCCAAGCTGACGCTGCGCGTGGACTACTGAACCCGCCGGCGAGCCACGCCTGCCATGGTCAGAGGGCAATCCCTCAGACCATGCGTGTGGGCGTGGTGTCCTCGGGTGTGAGCACCGGGCCGTGGCCGCTGTAGCGGTCCAGCGCCAGGTAGATCACGGGCGTGATGTACAGCGTGACGGCCTGCGAGAACACGAGGCCGCCGACCACCGCCAGGCCCAGGGGCTGGCGCAGTTCCGCGCCGGCGCCCAGGCCCAGCGCGATGGGCAGGGCGCCCATCAACGCGGCCAGCGTGGTCATCATGATGGGGCGAAAGCGCAGGATGCAGGCCTCGCGGATGGCGCCTTCCGCGTCCTTGCCGTGGTGGCGTTGGGCCTCCAGCGCGAAGTCGATCATCATGATGGCGTTCTTCTTGACGATGCCGATGAGCAGCAGGATGCCGATGGTGGCGATCAGCGTCAGGTCCTGACCAAACAGCATCAGCGTGGCCAGGGCGCCCACGGCGGCCGAGGGCAGGCCGGCGAAGATCGTGATGGGGTGGATGTAGCTCTCGTACAGCACGCCCAGCAGCACGTAAATTACCAGCAAGGCGGCGATGATGAGCACCGCCTGGCTGCCCTGCGAGCTCTGGAACACGGCCGCGTCACCGCCGTAGGTGGTGATGACGGAGGCGGGCAGGCGGATGGCCTCGCGCGCCTGGTCGATCCGTGCGGTGGCCTCGCCCAGGGCCGCGCTCGGCGCCAGGTTGAAGGAGATCGTCACCGCCTGCAATTGGCCCACGTGGTTGATGGCCGTAGGCCCCACCTTGCGTGTCACCGTGGCAAAGCTGGACACAGGCACCAGGGCGCCGCTGGATGAACGCACGTAGAGGTTGTTCAGCGCGGACTCGTCCTGTTTGGCCGTGGGCGCCACTTCCATGATGACCTGGTAGCTGTCCGTGGGCAGGTAGATGGTGGACACCTGGCGCTCGCCAAAGGCGCTGAACAGAGCCGAACGGACGGCATCAATCGACACGCCCAGGGTATTGGCGCGGTCGCGGTCGATCGTCAATTGCGCCTGCAGGCCGCGCAACTGGGCGTCGCTCGTGACATCGCGAAACAGCGGGTCACCGCGCAGCTTGTCCTGCAGCTTGGCGGCCCAGTCGTAGAGTTCATCGGCGCGCACGCTTTGCAGGATGTACTGGTACTGTGCCTTGCTGGAGCGCCCGCCGAGCTGCAGGTTCTGCACCGGGCGCATGAAGACGCTGATGCCGGCCACCTCGCGCAGCTTGCGCCGAAGGCCCTCGATGACTTGCTTCATGGGCGCCCGTTGACCACGGGGCTTGAGCGTGATGAACATGCGGCCCGTGTTCTGCGCGCCGCCGCCACCGTTGAAGGAGCTCACCGCCGCGACGTTCGCGTCGGCACGAAACACCAGGGCCACGAGTTCCTGCAGGCCCACCATCTCGGGAAAGGACGTGTCCTCGGAGGCCTCGGTGGAGACCTGGATCTGGCCGATGTCCTCTTCCGGGAAGAAGCCCTTGGGGATGATCACGAACAGCACGGCCGTGGCGACGAAGGTCAGGAAGGCCACGAGCAGCACGGTCTTGCGGTGGGTCAGCGCCAGATCCAGCGAGCGGGTGTAAGCGTCCAGCATCCGGTCAAAGCCGCGGGCGAAGGCCCGCACGAGCGCACCGGGGGCCTTTTTGTGCTGCTCGTCGCTCAGGAAGCGGCTGGCCAGCATGGGCACCAGGGTGAGCGAGACGAAGGCCGATACGAGAATGGACAAACCCACCACGACCGCGAATTCGTGGAACAGCAGTCCGATGACCCCCGGCATGAAGAAGATGGGGATGAACACCGCCACGAGCGAGGTGGAGATGGAGATGATGGTGAAACCCACCTCGCGCGATCCGCGCAGCGCTGCCTGGAACGGCTGCATGCCGTCTTCCACGTGGCGGATGATGACTTCCAGCATGACGATGGCGTCGTCCACCACCAGGCCCACGGCCAGCGTCAGGCCCAGCAGGGAGATGTTGTCCAGGCTGTAGGAGAAACCCCACAGCAAGGCAACCGCGCCGATGAGCGACACCGGCAGGGACAGCGTGGGAATCACGGTGGCGACGAAGCGGCGCAGGAACAGGAAGATCACCAGCACCACCAGCGCGATCGTGCCCATGAGGGTGAGCGAGACATCGTGCAAGGCATCGCGCACTGAAATCGAGCGGTCATTGACCGGTGTGAGGTTGATGGACTGCGGCATCTGGCTGCGCAGGCTGGGCAGGGCGGCGCGCACCGCGTCCACGACGCGCACGGTGTTGGCGCCCGGCTGGCGCAGCACGGCCAGCGTGATGGAGTTTTCGCCATTGAGCATGGCCCAGGTCTTGACGGTTTCCACACTGTCCTCGACCGTGGCCACGTCCTTGAGGCGCACCGGGTTGCCGCCGCGCGTGCTGACAATGAGTTCGGCGAATTCGGCGGCCGTGCTCAGCTGCCGGTTGGCCTGCAGGGTCAGCGTCTGGCGTGGACCATCCAGAGTGCCCACCGGCGTGTTGACGTTGGCCGCGCGCAGGCCCGCGCTCAGCTCGTCCAGACCGATGTTGCGTGCCGCCAGGGCGCCGGGCTGCACGCGCACGCGCACGGCATAGCGCTTGGTGCCGAAGACGTTGACCTGGGCCACGCCGTCAATCGTGGACAGCGTGGGCGAAATCAGGTGCTCGGCATAGTCCTGCACGTCGGATGCCGTGAGCGAGGGCGAGGTCAGTGCGATCAGCAGCACGGGCGCATCGGCCGGGTTGACCTTGCGGTAGGCGGGGGGCGCCGTCATGTCGGTTGGCAAGGCACGTTGCGCGCGCAGCAGGGCCGCCTGAACGTCCACCGCGGCGGCATCCACGTTGCGGCCTTCCTCGAATTCCAGGGTCAGCGAGGTGCTGCCCAGGGTGCTCGTGGAACTGATGACCTTCAGACCTGGAATGGTCTGGAACTGCTTTTCCAGGGGCAGCGCCACCGAGCTGGCCATGGTCTCGGGGTTGGCGCCGGGCAGGGAGGCCGAGACGTTGATCACCGGCGTGTCGTAGCTGGGCAGGGCCGCCACCGGGATGCTGCGGTAGCCAATGACACCCGCCAGCACAATGGCGGCGTTGAGCAGCACGGTCATGACCGGGCGGCGGATGAACAGCTCGGACAGGTTCATGGTGCCGAGGCGCGTTGCTGTGGCGCGGCGGCGCTGGCCGCCCCGGACGCGCGGGCGGCCGGCTTGCCCGCCGTGTCACCTGAGCGTTCCACCACGGCGACACCCGGTCGCAGGTTCTGGCGACCGTCGAGCACGATGCGCTCGCCCGCATTCACGCCGGTCACGGCGGCGTCGTCCCCCTGCGCGTACAGCAGTTGCACAGGGCGCAACGCCGCCTTGCCATCCTGCACGGCATAGACGATGGTGCCGCGCTGGGTCTGCACGATGGACGCCTGCGGAATGACCACGGCATCTTTGAGAGTGCGCGCGGTCATGGAGACGTTGACAAATGCCCCCGGCCACAGCTTGCCATCGTGGTTGGCGAACAGGGCCTTGACCTTGACCGTTCCCGAACTGGCGTCCACGACGCTGTCCACGAACTTGAGCCGCCCGGAGAACCGCTCCTTGCCCTCGGGAAGGGACGCGGTCACGGCCGCGCCGCCGTCTTTGAGCGCGTCCAGGACCGCGGCCAGATGACGCTGCGGCAGGCTGAAGGCCACGGCAATCGGGTCCAGTTGGGTGAGGGTGATGAGCGTGGTCTGATTGGCTTGCACCGCGCTGCCCGCGAACACGTTGCTGGCGCCCACGCGCCCGGCACTGGGCGCCTTGACCTTGGCGTAGGACAGGGTGACGCGCGCGGCCTCGAGCGCCGCACGGTCGGACGCTACCAGCGCGGACTGGGCTTCCACGGCGGTCTGGTTCGTGTCCACGGCCCCTTGGGAGATGAAGTTCTGGGCGAACAGCTCCTTGCTGCGCGCCAGTTGGCGTCGGGCGTCGGCCAGCGAGGCTTCGTCCCGGGCCAACTGCGCCTGCGCCTTGGCCACGTTGGCCTCGTCGATGCGCGAGTCCAGGGTGAACAGCAGTTCCCCTGCGCGCGCCATCTGGCCTTCGCGCACGTGGACCTGACTCACGACGCTGGTGACTTGGGGCCGCACGTCCACGCTGGACAGAGGTGCCACCGTGCCGGTGGCGGTGAGCAGTACCGGCAGGTCACGTTGCGCGGCACGCACGGTGGTGACGCTGACAGCCGGCGCGTTGGCGGTCGCACTGCCTGCGGCCGGTGCGCTGGCACCGGTAGCGGGGGGTGCGACGTCCGGTTTCCCGGAGCAGGCGGTGCACAGCGCGACTCCGCCACAAATCAGGGCCCAGGTGGGAAGGGATAGCGGGAGCGTCTTCATGGATGCGGAGGTTGCAATACTCGAAAGTGCGCTGCGGCTGAGTGCCCGCAAGCCGCCATGCACCCTGGCGCATGGGTTGAAACCTAGTTTAACGAACAATTGCGGGGCCGACGTGGCCACCGCACGGGGTTTGCCGGCGCTTTACAAAGGGCCTGCATCCAGCGTTGTCTCAGATGGCGCCCTCGAACATCATCACGCTCACCTCGTCACCGGCGGCCACATTGCCTTGGTCGTGGTCGAGCACGATCAGGCCGTTGGCCTGGACCATGGAGCTGAGCACGCCCGAGCCCTGGTTGCCGGTGGTGGCCACGCACAGGCTGCCGTCGGGCAGGGTGCGCACGATGCCGCGCTGGTATTCGGTGCGTCCGGGCTTCTTGCGGATGGCCTGCGTGCTGCGGGCGCGCAGCAGGGGTTGGGGTGCCGCGCTGCACCCCATCATGCGCAGCAGGGCGGGGCGCACGAAGGCCAGGAAGGTCACCATCACTGCCACCGGGTTGCCGGGCAGGCCAAAGAGTATGGCCCCCGAGGGGGCTGATTCGCCCCCGATGCGGCCCACGGCCATGGGGCGGCCCGGGCGCATGGCGATGCGCCAGAAGGCCACGTCGCCCAGTTGTTTCATCATGGCCTTGGTGTAGTCGGCCTCGCCCACACTCACGCCGCCGCTGGTGATGATGGCGTCGGCCTGCGTCGCGGCCGCGCGGAAGGCGGCCTCCAGCGCGGCGGGCTCATCGCGCACCACGCCCATGTCCTGCACCTCGCAGCCCAGGCGCGTGAGCAGACCGAACACGGTGTAGCGGTTGCTGTCGTACACCGCGCCTTCGCGCGGCGGTTGGCCCAGGCTCAGGATTTCGTCGCCGGTGGAGAAGTAGGCCACGCGCAGGCGGCGCAGCACCGGCAGCTTTTCAATGCCAAGACTGGCCATCAGGCCCAATGCGGCGGGCGTCAGGTGCTCACCTTTCGATAGCGCGGCCGTGCCCTGGCGCAAATCCTCGCCCAGCAGGCGGCGGTTGTCGCCCGGGCGCAGGGCGTTGGGGGGCACGGTGACCACGTCGCCGGCCACCGTGACGAGTTCCTGCGGTGCCACCGTGTCCAGCCCGGTGGGCATGACGGCGCCGGTCATGATGCGTACGCACTGGCCGGCGGCCACCGTGCCCTGCCAGGCCTTGCCTGCCAGCGCTGTGCCCACTACCTTGAGCGGCAGCGCGGCGTTCGCCTGCAACTGGGCACCGTCGAAGGCGTAGCCGTCCATCGCCGAGTTGTCGTGCGGCGGCACGCTGATGGGGGAGATCACGTCTTGCGCCAACACCCGCCCGAGGGCGTCGAAGATGCCCACCTCCTCGGTGGCGGTGACCGGCTCCACCAGTCGGGTGAGGAACTCGTTGACGGCAGAGGCGGTGAGGGCCTGCGGGTCGTAGCCCTGCAGTTCGGCGGCGATGGTGTCCAGTGTTTTCATGTGCGGCGGGTGGGGTGCGTGCCCGCCGCAGCACGCTTGCTACAGGGGGCCCGAAGGACGGCTATCGTACCCCCACAGCCCGGGCCAAACGCCAGCCTGGTCGACGAAGAATGTCGCGCCGTCGTGGATGACCGAGCGTGCGCCCCATCCACCCCACCACAGGGATGGGCCGCCGGCCTGCGCAGTGAGCACCGTGCCCACCTGCCGCAGCGATGCCTGGGCCGGCGTGCCCTTGTTGCGGATTTCGAACTGGTACTGCCCGCTCTGGCTGAAGCTGCCGTCCGGTTCGGAGGTGAGCGTGGCGGGAATGGCCATGCGGTCCGCGCCTGTGACGCTGGCCAGGTAGGTGAAGGCGTTGCGGTTGTACAGCGCCTCCGAGTAGCTGCCCGGCCCACCGAGGGTGACGGCGCCACGCGACACCGGGGCCGCGTTGTCGGCCACGTAAAACAGCTCCAGCTTCAACCGATTCCGGCCATCCTGCCCCAGACCCAGCAGCAACTCGCGCGACACCGGGTGCAGAAAGCTGGAGAACCCCGGCAGTTCGAGGCTGCCGCTGATGACCGGGCTGGCGGGGTTGGACAGGTCGAGCACGTACAGCGGGTCCTTGCGCTCGAAGGTGACGGCGTAGGCACGGTCGCCGAAGAAGCGCACACCAAACAGGTCCTCGTTGGGCTTGCCGATAGGCTGTGGATGGGCCGTGTTGGGCAGGGTGGCCACCGGTTCCAGCGCCTGGGCCGTACTCGATTCGCGCAGCACATACAGACGGTGCTCGAAGCGATTGGCCGGGTCGTTGCGGTAGGCCGTGGTCAGCAGGCGCAGATAGCCCTGGTGCTCGCTCATGCGAAAGTCGCTTTGCGCCGAGCCCCAGACCGTGCCTGCCACGTCGGCGGAGCCGGCGTAGCGCACGGTCGCAGCGGCCAACGCAAACTTATGAACCCTCGTATCCGGTCGCATGTCGCTGCTGACCACGCCACCCGCCGGTGTCGCCTGATAGCGTGTCTGCGTCAGGTACAGGGCCGACTCGGACAGGTACACGCCATAGGCTTCGCCCAGGTAACACACGCTGGCGGTCTGCGCCGGGTCGCCCAGATTGACGGCGGTGATGCTGGAGATGACGGGGTAGGGATCGAACACGGCCGTATCGTTCGGACTTTGTGTGTAACAGCTCTTGGCGTCGAACAAGGGACGGCTGGCCCCATTGATGGTGATCTTGGGAATGATGTCGGCGGCGCCCAGCTGAGCCACCTTGGACGCGTATTCGGCGGTAGGCGTGCTGCCGTTGGGTTCGACGGGCGTGCCCTGGATCACCACATGGGGCGTGTGGCGTGTCACCACGTACACCGTGTTCCCGATGCGCCGGCTCTGCACGAAGCCGCCTTCAATGTCGATTTCGTGCATCAGCTTGGGCGCGCTGGCCTGGCTCACGTCGTGCAGATTCAGGCGCGTGTGCGGCCCATCCCAGCGGCTCATGTCCTGCCATGTGGGTCCGAACGTGCCGTAGTAGCTGGTGCCGGCCAGCGTGGTCAAACGCTGCTCATTCAGGTACATGCCCATGATCTGCAGGCTCTTGTCGAAACCGATGCGCGCCACTTCGGATGCCGACGGCTGGCCCTGCACCCGGGTCGCGAGAATGCGCACCGCTGAGTCCCCGGCCCCGGGCCAGGGTACCAGGCCCAGGGCAGACACCGCCGCGCCTGCCTGCGTCCTGTCGGCGATCACGACTTCGCCCGGCGACCCCGTCTGCACGAACAGGTGCTGCCCGTCGTACTTGACACGGTCGAACTCGTCCACGTTGGTCTCGAGCGTGTAGGTGCTGCTGAAGTTGGCGCTGCCGTCCATAGTGGCGGCGCCGGGCAGGTAGGCACCGCGGTAACTGCTCGCCTGCCTGAGCATGCCCTGACGCACGACCTGCAGCAGATCGGACTCCGAGGCCAGCGGTGCGAGCAGACCCGCGCTCTTGTTTGCCGGCGGGGGCGTCGTACCCCCACTCGCGCCGGAGCCACCGCAGGCCGTCAGGCCCACGGCCAATATCAGGCCAAGCATGACGGGTGAAACCAATTGCTGAATCCAGGGCAGCGAAGCGCGGTGGCGGACCGGGTGCCAAGGCATGCGTGCCCGCAGCGAAGTGAACAACGGCGATGGATAGGGAAGACGCATGGTGTTCTCCGAAGTCAAACAAAGTGGCGAAGCAATGAGTCCAAGCAACGACATGGGAGGTCGCCAACAACTCTTGCATGTGGAATAATATCCCACGTGTGGAATTTTATCCCGCATTTTGAGGCCGTCAAGGCTAAAATTTGTTCCACCCCATGAAGTCCCGCTCCGATCTCGTCCTGGAAACCGTGCTGCAGGTGATGCGACCACTGGTGCGCCTCATGCTGCGCCACGGCGTGGCCTACCCGGCGTTTGCAGCGGCGCTCAAGCGTGTGTTTTTGCAGGCTGCGGAGCAGGAGCTGGCGCAGCGGGGCATGCCGCGCACCGACAGCGCAGTGAGCCTGCTGTCCGGTGTGCACCGGCGTGACGTGCGCAACCTCACTCGGCTGGCCCCGGCGGTGGTCCACAAGCCGCAAGGCTTCACCGGCATGGCCGCCGAGGTGGTGGGCCGCTGGCTCAGCGACGCGCGCTGGTTGGGCGAGGACGACCAGCCCAAGGCACTGCCCAAGACCGGCGAGGGCGGCTTTGCCGAACTGGTGCGATCCGTGAGTTCCGACGTGCGTCCCCGGGCCGTGCTGGATGAGCTGCTGCGCCTGGGTATCGTGGCCGAGACGGACGAACAGGTGAGCCTGGTGGCGCAGGGCTTTGCACCGCGTCAGGGGTTTGAGGACATGGCCGTGCAGTTCCAGGGCAATCTGCATGACCATCTGGCGGCCGCCAGCCAGAACCTGGAGGGTGAGGCCAACTTCCTGGAGCAATCCGTGTACGTGGACCAGATCACGCCAGAATCGGCCGAACGCGTGCACAAAGCCTCCGTGTCCGCGTGGCGCCAGGCGTTCAAGACGGTCATGCGCGAGACGCAGAGCCGATTCGACCATGATGCGGCCCGTGCCGCCATGCCAAGCCGCACACACCGTGCGCGCTTCGGCGTGTATTTCTATTCCACCGAGGTCAATGACGATGAACACTCCGATTGAATCCGCGCCCTGGCGACGTGCCGCCACCCGGTGGCTGGTCGGGGGCGCGCTGCTGCTGTCTCTGGGTGCGTGCCTGTTCGGCTGCGGCCCGGGCACGGGAGGCACCGGCACCGGTCATATGCAACTCAATGGCGATGCGGCCGACCGCGTGGCGTGGTATCTGGGCCCCTGGGGCGCCAGCAACGTGATGGTCGCGGGCGCGGGCACAGCGGCAAGTTGCGCCACGCCCGGCACGGGCCTGTGCGCCGCCACCAATGTGGCGCTGACGCTCGAGGTCAACCGCATACAGCTTGAAGCCAGTTGCTGGAGTTTTCACCACGAAGGCACATGGACGGTTGCGGAGAATGGCGAACTGCGCGTGGCCGGTACCTACACCACCCAGATGGGCAATGGCGCCAAGGCCGATCAAGCTGCCACGCTGGTGGCGCAACCCCAGGGGCTGGACGTAACGCTGTCGGTGCAGGATGCAACCGGCGTGGTGTTGCAGGGGCCCATGGTGCTGTTGCGCGTGACCGACGGCCAGTCGCCCAAGCCCCAGACCTGCAGCGCAAGCTGAGGCGCCCTTTCGGGGGGCAGCGCAATACGCGCAGCGACAAGCGTGGGGGCGCGACCAGCCGCCGCGCCGGGCCGCCCCAAGCAAGGCTGCGCCCCCTCGGGGGGCAGCGCAGTACGCGCAGCGACAAGCGTGGGGGCTCGATCTACCCTTGCTGCAGCGCCTGCAATTGCTCCAGCGTGTTGGCGTTGAAAAAGGCCTTGGGGTCATCGCCCGGAGTGTCGAAGGGCACGAGCACGGTCTTGTGCCGGGCCGTCCACAGGTCGATCTTGCGACCTCCGTCCTGAGTAAAGCGCACGAGGCTTTCCAGCAGGTCGCGGTGCATCAGGGTGAATACCGGCTGGGCGCGGCGCTGTCCGTCCTCTTCCGGCGCGCAGGCCATGGCGATCTCGGCGTTGTCGCGTTCCAGGGCCTGGGCCAGGCGCCGCACCAGGTCCAGCGGAAACAGGGGCGTGTCACACGGAATCGTGGCCAGGTACGGTGTGTCGCAATGCTCCAGCCCGGTGAGAAAGCCTGCCAGTGGTCCGGCGTAGTCGGCCAATCCGTCGGGCCACACCGGCACGCCGAACGACTCGTAGGCTGAAAGATTGCGGTTGGCGTTGATCAACACCTCGCCCAGCGGGCCACCCTGCTGCAACTGCAGACGCAGCGCGGCGTGCAGGGCCAGCGGCGTGCCGCGAAAGCTCTGCAACCCCTTGTCGACGCCGCCCATGCGCGAGCCGCGTCCGCCGGCGAGGATGACGGCGGTGATGTCCGAAAGTGCAATCACATCAGGTTCCTGTCTTGTTGAGTCGGCGGCGCGGCGTCGCTGACGCGGCCGCCCGCGAGTGTGCCATGTTCAGCCACCGATGTAGCTCATCTCCACGCGCCGTGCCGGGCTACCCGTATCGGGCCCCAGCAGGCCGCGCAATTCGGAGTAGCGGTCGTTGCGCCCTTGCCAGACGTGGGCAATGGCCGAGGCCAGTTGCTCGTCGCTGGCCTGACTGCGCAGCAGCGGTTTCAGGTCGTGCCCGTGGCTGGCGAACAGACACAGGTAGAGCTTGCCTTCGGTGGACAGGCGGGCACGGTTGCAGGCGCCGCAAAACGCCTGCGTCACACTGCTGATCACGCCGATCTCGCCCGCGGCCCGGTCGTGCTGGCCCAGCGCGTCGGCGTAGCCCCAGCGTTCGGCGGTTTCGCCGGGGGCCGAGGCCGACAGCGGCACCAGCGGCATCTCGGCGTGGATGCGGCGCACCACCTCGGCCGACGGCAGCACTTCGTCCATGCGCCAGCGGTTGGTGGCGCCCACGTCCATGTATTCGATGAAGCGCAGCACGATGCCGGTACCACGGAAATGCCGCGCCATGCGCAGGATCTCGTGCTCGTTGGTGCCGCGCTTGACCACCATGTTGACCTTCAGCCCGCCGATGCCGCCATCCGCAGTCCGCCCCAGACCGACCTGGCGGGCCACCTCGATGCCGTGCAGCACCTCGGCCACGGGAAAGTCCACATCGTTCATGCGGCGAAACACCGCATCGTCCAACCCGTCCAGGCTCACGGTCACGCGCCGCAGCCCGGCGTCCTTGAGCGACTGCGCCTTGCGCGCCAGCAGCGAGCCGTTGGTGGTGAGCGTGATGTCCAGCGGCTGTCCCTGCACGGTGCGCAGGGTGGCCAACTGTTCTATCAGCTTCTCGAGGTTCTTGCGCAACAGCGGCTCGCCGCCCGTGAGCCGGATCTTCTGCACGCCGTGGGCCACGAACTGCCGCGCCAGCCGCGTGATTTCCTCGAAGCTGAGCAGGCTGGCGTGGGGGAGGTAGGGGTAGTCCTTGTCGAACACCTCCTTGGGCATGCAGTAGTTGCACCGGAAGTTGCAGCGGTCGGTAACGCTGATGCGCAAGTCGCGCAAGGGCCGTCCCAACCGGTCCGTGACCAAACCCGTGGCCGCGATGGGCATGGGGGGCACGGATACGACCGGAGCGGCGTCGCGCTGGTCCACGAGCGGGATGATGCGGGGCGTATCGCGTTCAGACATGCCGGGTATTTTCGCCGTTGGCGGTCGCGCGCGCTGGCCAAGACCTTGCGCCCTCGCGGGACAATGCGGTGGCCTGGCTCACCTCAGTTCCGAGACGTAGTCCGCCACGTTCGGACGGGGTCGCCCGTGCGGTGTCTTGGTCGCGGTGCCGATGTTGATGCAGCACACCGCGTGTTCGTGCTCGCGCAGGCCGAACAAGACACGCAGCGGGGCCGAGCGCAGCGCCTGTCCGCTGGTGAGCCCCGTGCCAAACCCGGCCGCATGCGCCGAGAGTACGACGTTCTGGATGGCGCAGCCAAACGCCGCCATGCGCTCCGCGTCCGTGACCTCGCTCTCGTGGCTGCCGGGGCTGGGGTCCTCGTTGGGGCCGGGCGGCGCCGTGGGGTCGGTCAAACGGGCAATCGCCAGCATCAGGAAAGGGGCACGGTAAGCCTTTTCGCGCGCTTCCTCGATCTGCGTTGGCGTGGCGCTGGGGTCGCGCTCGGCCAGCGCCTGACCGAACGCCTGCGCCAGTCGTGAACGTTGCGCGGCGGGCACGATCACGAAGCGCCAGGGCAGCAACTGCCGGTGGTCGGGCGCGGCGGCGGCGGCGCCCAGAATGGACTGCAACTGAGCTGGCGAAGGGCCGGGTTCCGCCAGATGTCGGGGCGAGATGTTGCGCCGTGAATGGATCAGGGTTGCGGCAAATTCGGCCAGGTCCTGTGCGCTGGGTTGATCCATCGGACGATCCTTTGCGTGGTGTAGTGGGCTGTGGCGGTTGGAGTGGCGCAAGTATGCCGGTTTCGCCACCCTCGGCGCTAGGCGGGCAGTGTGCCATCCACCACGCTGGCGTGCCATTGCGCGGCGTCCTGCACAGCGGCCTCCAGCGGCATGTGGGCTTCCACGCGGTCCATGATGGCACGCTGCAGGATGGCACCCAGCATGACCACGTTGTCAGCCATCAGCGGCTTGAGTTCACTCAGGAACTGGCAGGTGGGCGGGTCGTAGGCATAGGCATCGAGAAATTCGTCGAACGATTTTTCCGTGGCCAGGGCGTAGCACAGGTCGTAGAGCAGATTGAAGCTGCGCGTGAGCTGCGCCTCGTCGGTACCTCCCAGGTTGGAACGGACTTCCTGCGCCAGATCGCGCCGAAAGTCCAGCAGACCGTAGTCGGCTCGGGCCTTGACGACATCCTCGGGTGAAAACTCCCATTCCATGCTGTACTTCTCCTTGGTTCAGTCCAGTTCGGTTCGCTGCGACATTGGCCACATTCTGCACGTTGCTTGGGGTCAACCGAACAGGGCACCGAATGCTTCCTCGTCATCGCGGCAGACCGGGCAAGTTGTTTCGGGCGCAGCCGACGCGAAGTACCGGTCGCAGCGCGACCAGCGCTGTTTGGTGCGTGCGATGAGAACCGTGGGCGGCTGGCCGGGGCGCGCGTCAAACGTGGCGGCCGCATCGAGCACCCGGGGTTGGCACACTTCCAGGCAGACCTCGCAGGCCACGCAGCGGTCGGTCTGGAAGGTCAGGGCCCAGTCGCCCGGGTTTTCCACGATCTGCAGCGCGCCGGTCGGACAGACCCGAAAACAGGCCTCGCACAAGGTGCAGCCGGACTGCAGCTCAAGCTGCATCAGGGGCAGGCTCTCGTGCGGTGACATAGGATAGGGGCGCTCATCCTTGCGCTGGCACACGATCTGCAGCAGCTCGCGACTCTCGGGAATGGCGTAGGCTCCCGCACGAATCGCCTTCTCCGGCACGGGCGGCGCTGCGGTGGGGACCGCGCCGGGTGCCGCACTTTCCGTGCCTCGCCGGAAAAATCGCCGGAACAACTGGCGTCGCGCCGCGGTGCGGGTGCTGGTGCCGATGCCGTCCTGTTGCGCGCGGGAGGGCCGAGTGTCGGGCGCCAGTTGGGGCAGGCACCAATCGGATGCGGGCAGCTCTTGCGCCGCACCGGCGATGGCGGCCCGGTGCAGCGCCGCGATGCCCTCCAGGTTGAGCTTGAGCTGGGCCTCGCCGGTCTTGCCGTGCGCACACTCGGCGCAGTGCCCGCTGCCGTGCAGGGTGACCGGGATGCGGCGCCTGGCCATGTACGCCAGCCACACGGCGTCCACCGCTCCCAGGCAGGGAACGACGGCGTCCGCCTTGCACCCGGAGGGTTCACAGGCCAGGCTCCAGACGGGTTGCCTGATCGCGTCGCGCAGCAGATCGATGGGTTTGTAGTCCGTGCTGCTCCAGGCGCGCGTGTGGCAGGCGCTGATGCACAGCCCGCAGTGCCGGCATTGATCGGCGTCCACGGTGGCGCCAGCGTCGCTCAAGTCGATGGCGTCATGCGGGCAGGCGTCGGCACAGCGGCGGCATTCGCTGTAGCGGAAGCGGTAGCGGGTGCAACTCTGGGCGCGGAATTCGGGCATGCCGGACAGAAGGCGGGCTAGGGCTTGGCCTGAGGTTTGCCGCTCAGGATCTGCAGCGGCGCACCCGTCTCACAGGTGTTGTGCGGGATCACGAAGCTGATGCCAGTGCCGGCCTGGGGGGCCTTGGAGGCGTTGGTCTGCTCCAGCGCCTTGAGCACGGTTTTCCAGGCCACCACACCGCCCTTGACGGCGTAGATCAACTTGCCCGGATGCCGCTTGGACAAGTCCGCCGCCACATGGCTGGCTTGCAGGTCATGGTCGGCCACGACGATGACGGAGGCCGTGGGCACGATGCTCAGGTCCGGTCGGTAGCGCAGCGCGTCGTCCAGCCGCTGTTTGCGCTGGTTGGCTTCGCTGCGCGCGTCGATGACGCAGCACGGAGGCTCGGTTCGCAGGGCCTGGATCAACTCGGTTTCGCCGCGCAACAGCGCCTGGGCGTGGGCAGGCGCCAGCGTGCCCAGGGCGAAGTACAGCAGGACGAGGGACAACGAGGGACGGAGAGCGGGGAAGGGCATGGTGCGTCAGGCCTGCAACAGCGTGGTGGGGGGTGTGCTGGATGTCGCCAATGATAGGAACTCCTGACGCCGCAGATACAGAGGGGTCGGAAGGACCAGTTGCCGGGCCTGCCCGTAGGTGATCCAGTCCGCCACGGGGGGTGATGGGTCGCTCAGGGGCGCCAGCCAGAGCTTGTCGCCCAGGGCTTCGACCATGCCCGCGCACAGATTGAGATCAGTGTCGTCGCGGATATCGGCGCGCAGCAGCACGGACTGCACGCCGCGCGCGAGCATCTCGTCTATCCAGGGTGCCGCGCGCACACCGGTTGGGTCCCCGGCGGAGTTGAGGACCTCCCACACCGGTTGGCACAGGGACGGCGTGACGACGCTGAAATCCGCGTTGGATTCGCTGTCGAAAGACCAGCTCACTGCCTGACGGCGAACCGGCACGTGCAGTCCCATACGTGTTGCGCCGTAGCGCTTGAGCAGGCGCTGCACGAGGCTGCTGTCGCGCAGCGCCGCTTCGGCCACATACACACGCGCCACGCCCGCGTCGAGGAGTGTGCTGACAAGGGCTTCCGGCTGCGCGTCCAGCACCACCTGGGCGCGTCCGATGGAGTGGGCAAAGCTTTCCAGTCGCGGCGTGTAACGAACAAACACCGGCACGCGCGGTGCGACTTCGCCCGGGTTTCTGGCCATGCAGCAGAACTGGACACTCATGGTGCGGTGTGCGCGTACTCGAACTTGGGGTAGACAAAGGGATACATGGGGCAGGATGCGTCCGGTGCAAGGCCCACCAGCATGGGGCGCAGTTCCTGCAGGGTGGCGTAGATGGGCTCGATGGCCACGCCCATGTAGCTTGGCCGGTATTTTCCCAGTGCGAGAACGGCGTCGTCCAGCATGAGCAGTGCGCCTTCCTGGTTTTGGTTCTGCGTGAAGAACAGCGCGAGCGTGGCGAACGCCAGCGCCTGCAACATCTCGGCCTCGGGGTCCCGCTGCCCCAGCACGCTGTTGCGGACCAGACGCGACCAGCGCTCGTTCAGCCAGTCGTGCAACTCGCCCAGCTCATTGGCGTTCCACAGGCGTGCCACTTCGCTCCAGTCCAGTTCGGACAGCACCTGACGGTCGGGGGGCAGGATGGAACGCGCTTGCAGGTCGAGCAGCATGGGCGCGTCCCTCAAAGTTGCAGGTCCTGCAGCGGCGCGATCGGGATCACGCGTGCCGCGGCACCGTCGGGCCGCGCGGGTGTGCAACTGCCGCACACGGGCTCGTCCGGGTTGAATTCCACCGTGATCTCGGATTTGGGCACCTCCAGCTGGCCCCGATCCAGGTCGTCCAGTTGGGTCAGGCCCAAAGCGGCGATTTCCTCCTGCGCGAAGCCACCCAGCAGGCGTGCCATCTCGCGGTAGAAGGAATGACGGGCGGCGCGTTCAATCAGGCCGCTGTAGCCACGCACCCAGCGCCCCAGATGCAGCGCCCAGAAGCGCTTGATTTCCTTGTCCAGGTTCTTGAAGGTTGACAGGTCGCCCTGCACCAGAGCCGTGCCGCTGCGCTCCAGCAACTCGGCCACGAACATCAGCTCCATGCCCAACTGGTCCGCGAACACCTCGAAGCGGCCGCGCACCGGCTGAAACCCCAGACGCTGGTAGATCTGCACCACTTGGTAGTGCGGCTCCTGCTTGAAGCGGCCCATCAGGCGCACCGACTCCACTGGCGGAAACCCGCCCGAGGAGGCAAACAGCGTGGCGTATTCGCAGGCCAGCGTGTCGGCCAGCGGTGCCAGGTCGGTCTCCAGAAAGTCGGCGTCAAACACAATGCCGGCCTCGCGCAGCGACTGCAGGGAACCGGCTTCGCGCAGCGCGGCAAGGAACTCGATGGACGGCTCCTCGACGAACGCACCCGCCAGAAGACGGTACAGCGTCGACCGCGCGGCCACATCCGCACGCAGTTGTTCCGGGTCCTGCAAGGTCTGCGGGTCGTGCTCGCACTGGGGCAGGGCATCCTCAAAGGCCAATGCGGAAATCAGCATGGCATCTCCCAAAAAAATCCGATCCGCACCTGCATGCGGATCGGCAATCTTCGCTCAAACAAACTTCCAGGCGGGCCGCGTGATGTCCTCGCGATCGGCCATCAGTGGCCACCTCCCGCGCGGTGCTTCACGCTTTCCGGCCCAGCCCAGGCGGACATCTCAGGGTGCATCTTGCGGTGCAGGTCGCCGGTATAGGCGTAGCGCATGGTTTCCTTGAAGGCCGCGAGGTGTTTCTCCCAGCTGCCTTCGCTGTCGCCATACTTGTCGTTCGGGCCGGCTTTGGTGACCCGCACCACCGTGTCATACCAGCCCTGCGATCCGCCGATCGGGTCGGCCACCACCGGAATGATGTTGTTCGGGTGCACGCCCTTGTCGTCCCACCAGACGTTGTTCAGGTCGGGATCGTCCTGCCCGTGGCTGGCATCACCCTTGGCAGCCTTGAGCTTGAGCGTGGCCAGGCGGCCATACTCCCAGTGCCCGAATCCGGTCGGGATGGACACCACCTTGGGATGGATGCCTTCGGTCACGTAGGCCTTGGTCACGAGATGGCCCACGGCGCTTTCCACGCGCACCAGGTCGCCGGTCTTGACGCCCAGCTTGGCGGCGGTCTCGGGATTCATCCATGCCGGGTTGCTGTGCGCGATTTCCGCCAGCCACTTCACCGCCGCGGTGCGCGACTGCTTCATGACGTTGAGCTTGAAGGTGGACAGGATCAACTCGTCATCCTTCATGTTCTCATGCCAGGGGATGCGCTTGAACGTGGGCATGGGGTTGAAGCCGTATTCGGCCCACTGGTCCACGCGCACGTTGATGAGCCGGTTGCCGGTGGGGAAGCCCACATAGTTCTTTCCGTTGCGCTTGACGCCGATGGCCTTGCCGTTCTTGGTGATCGTGCCGGCCTTGTCCACGGTGGCGCCGGCCATGTCCGCGGCCGACAGCTCCTTCTTGTACAGACCGTAGTCGGCCTGGATCTCACGCCCGGTCTTGTCCGACACCTTGCCGGTCTTGGGATTGAGCTTGCCGTACACCGGCCACACGCCGTGCTGCTTCAGGAAATTCAGGCCACCGGCTTCCTTCAGGCCGGGCACGTTGTCGAAATGGTGGCGCATGTAGTCTTCGCCATCCTTGAAGTTCCAGAACTGCTTCATGCCGCGCTTGCCGTCCGGGTCCAGCTTGTGGATGATGTCGCGCAGCATGACCCGGTTTTCGCGCGACTCGCCCAGCGACTTGTGCACGGGCTGGCGGATGCCCAGCCAGGGCCACAGCGAATTCGGCATGGACTCGGGCTCCCAGCGCTCCAGGTAAGGGCAGTCCGGCAGGATCAGGTCGGCCATGGCCGTTTCCTCGCCCATGAAGGGACTCATGGACACGAGGTACGGAATCAGCTTCTCGTCCTTGAACAGCTTGCCCCACACGGCCATGGAGCCTGGGTTCGTGTAGACCGGGTTGTCCTGGTAGGTGAAGTACACGTTGATCTTCTGCTTGCCCTCGGCAATCCAGAACGGCACCAGATGGCTCACCTTGTGCGCGGCCAGCGGGTAGTCTGGCGGATGCTAGAGGTACGAATCCTTGGCGGGCTTGCCTGGCTCGGGCGAGGGCTGCGGCCAGCCCATGCCACGGGGCAGGCAGTAGCCGCCCTTCTTCTCGATGTTGCCCGTCATGATCGGCAGCATCATGCAGGCCTTCTCGTTGTACGAACCGTACAGGTGCTTGGCCGGTCCCCGGTAGGTGAACAGCGTGGCCGGCTTGGTGGTGGCGAACTCGCGCGCGATGCGCTCGATCTGCTCCACCGGCACGCCGGAAATCTTGGAGGCCCACTCGGGCGTGTACTGCTTGTAGTGCGCCTTCAGCTCGGCGACCGTGACGTTGGTCCAGTTGTCGATGAAGTCGCTGTCCTGCAGGTCCTCGCGCAGGATCACGTGGCCCATGGCCAGCGCCACGGCGCCGTCCGTGCCCGGGAACACGGGAATCCACTCGTCCGAGAAGCCCGCAGTATTGGACAGGCGCACGTCGAACGTGACGATCTTCATCTGGTTGTCGATGCGCCCTTCGGTGATGCGCTGCGACAGCGGGTTGTGGAAGTACGCCGCCTCCAGCACGTTGGAGCCAAAGTTCAGCACGTACTTGGTGTTGGCGAAGTCGGGGGTCTCGATATCCGGCCCCCAGGTGGGCTCCATGCCCACCTTCTTGGACGACTCGCACACCGAGGTGTGGTTGACCACCGTGGCCGAGCCCAGGGTCTTCATGAAACGATCCAGCGTGCCACCGGTACGGTTGCGTCCGTACTTGAGCATGATGGTGTTCGGGTCTTCCTTGATGGCGGCATCGAGCTTTTGCACCAGCTCGGCCAGCGCCTCGTCCCAGGTGATGCGCTTCCACTTGCCCTCGCCACGGGCACCCACGCGCTTGAGCGGATACAGGATGCGGTCCGGGTCATAGCTGTACCACATGCCCGAGTTGCCCTTGGCGCACAGGCGGCCACGGGTGGAGACGTGCTCGGGGTTGCCTTCGAGCTTGACCACGCGGTCGTTTTCCAGATAGGCAATGGCCCCGTCCTGGATGTTGCACACGTGGCAGCCCGTGGGCACGGCGCGGCGCTCGACCGCCGTCACCGGGCCGATGTCCTTGCCTCCCAGGTCCTGTTCCATGGCGTTGAGCAATCGGGGCGCGGTGGCAGCGGCGGCACCGGTGCCGGCACTGACCTGAAGAAAGGTGCGGCGCGATACGTTCGGAATCATGTTTTATCTCCTCGCTGTCCGTTCAATACAGGGTCTGCAGTTGTTGGGGAGCCATCAGGATGGCGTAGCGCAGGGCGGCACTGCCCAGCAGCACGAGCAGGGCGGCAATCACGACCCCGCCTTGCTGGCGCCCCAGCGGAGCCAGCAGCAGCGCCACTGGCGCCACCGTGCCGGCCACGATGCCCAGGCCCACGAAGATCAGGCCCATGGTGCCGGTGGTGAGGATGATGTAGGTCAGTTCCTCGGCGCTGCCCCCGTAGTTGGTGGTGCCCAGCATGCCGATCAGGACCACGCCCACGGCGCCCACGGACCAGATCAGGTACTGTCGCAAGGTGGCCTGTGCGGCGGCGTTTGCGCCTGTCAGCAGGGAACTGGCGGCCGCGCCGGAGGCCATGGCCAGCGCCACGAACAGCACCGGCATCACCGGCGTGTTCCACATCGGGCGCGACTGGTGCACCGACAGGTCATAGCCGGTGTAGATGGGCAGACCCAGCGCCAGCACCGCCACCACCAGAGCCAGCAGCTTGCCGTTCTTCTCGTCGCCCTTGCGCAGCATCACCAGGTAGGCCACGGATGCCAGGCCGAAGGTCACGATGTTCAGCGAACCCCAGGTCAGGGGCGAGGTGAAGTGCAGGTAGGCGGGGTTGAGCACGTTGAGGAAACGCAGCGGCTGCGACAGATCGCCGATGAGCAGCAGGCCACCCAGGCCCAGCAGCACGAACGACGCATAGGCCGCGGGCTTGCGCAGGCCGGCCAGTTCCGTCCTGTGCCATGACAGGAACGAGAAGAAGGACAGGCCCGCGCAGATGCCGATGACGAAGAAGTAGATCGCGTAGGCGGAGTGCCACGACACATCGTGGAACCAGACATATTCACCCATGATGTGAGCTCCTCAGATGTTGAAGTGGCGTTTGAAGGCGGAACGTTCCTGCTCCATCACTTCGATCTTCTTGTAGCCTTCGCGGCCGAATTCCGTCTGGTTGCGGTCCGCGCCGATGTAGAACACGTGGGGCTTGGTGCCCTGTTCGGGGCGCAGCACCTGGGTCGGGTTCTTGGCGATCAGGTACGAAACCTCGGAGTTCGGGTCGTTCAGGTCGCCAAACACGCGCGAGCGGCCAATGCAGGTCTGAACGCAGGCCGGCACCAGGTTCTGCGTGACGCGGTGGAAGCAGAACGTGCACTTGTCCACCACGTTCGTGATGGGCGTGTAGGTGCGGTGCGAGGGCAGCATGAAGCGTGCGTTGTATGGGCACGCGGCCATGCAACTGCGGCAGCCGATGCAGCGCTCGTAGCGCTGCAGCACGAAGCCGCCGTCTTCCACCACGAAGGTGGCTTCCACCGGGCAGTTGCGCACGCAGGGTGGGTCCTCGCAGTGATTGCACAGGCGCGGCAGGAACTTGCGCGAGACGTTGGGGTACTTGCCGGTCACCTTGTAGGGGACCCAAGTCCGGTTGACGCCCAAGGGCGTGTCGTATTCCGCCTTGCATGCGACCTGGCAGGCCATGCAGCCGATGCACCGGCGCGTGTCCACGACCATGGCGTAGCGGCGTTTGCCGGGTGCGCCCGTCGCAGGGGTTGAGACCGTGTTGGCTTCACTCATCGATGTGTCTCCTGGGATGACGTGGGTTGCTTGTTGAGCACGTGAATCGCAGTTCATTTGCGCAACATCCGTGCCAGTGCCGCAGCGGCTGTTTTGGCGGGAAATGGGCGGACTTTGGGGCCAAACGACTACCTGGCGTTACCAAAACGTAACATGATTGGGGTTTCTACCGATGATCAGTGTTACGAAAAAGTTATCTACTCGCACGTCGATGACGAGACGGACGGGACTATGAAGCGAGGCATGCAACGCAAGGAATTCCTGAAATGGGGGGCGGCACTGGTCGCGCCCTGGGCTGGCATCGGTGCGCATGCCGCCACGGGGCGACTGCGCGTGGGCTTGACCGCCGTCATCCTGGCCGATCAGGCCGCGTTCCTGTCGCGTTGGAGCGAGTACCTGTCGGCCCGCCTGGGCGTGCCGGTCGTGTTCATCGCGCGGGAGTCGTACCAGACGATTTTGGACATGCTGTTTTCCGACCAGTTGGACGCGGCCTGGATCTGCGGCTACCCCTATGTGCGCCACCAGGCTCAACTGCAATTGCTGACGGTCCCCGTGTTCCAGGGAGAACCCCAGTACCAGTCGTACCTGATCCGCACCCGGGGCGCGGTCGCCAATGTGCGCGGCTGGGGCGATCTGAAGAATCGGGTACTGGCGTACTCCGATCCACTGTCCAACTCGGGTTGGCTCGTGGCGCAGGCTCAGTTGCGCGCGGCCGGCCTGGGTCCGCGGGACCTGCGGCGCTCCTTCTTCGCCCACGGGCACCGCAATGTGGCGGAAGCCGTGGCCACGGGGCTGGCGCACGCGGGGTGCATCGACGGCTACGTCTGGGAAACCATGCAACTGCAGAAAATGAGCTCCGTGGCACGCACCGAGGTGATCTGGAAGTCGGATTACTACGGCTTTCCGCCCGTCGTGGTGCGGCAGGGGGACCGCAACCCCGCGCTGCAGCAGCTTGGCAAGGCACTGCTGGCCATGCATGACGATACCCAGGGGCGCGAACTGTTGCGTGCTCTGAACCTCAGCGGCTTTACCCAGGCGGCACCGGCCCTGTTCGACTCGATCCGCGCGCTGGTGGCCAGCGTGGGGTCTGCCGCCAGGGCCTGAGCGTCATGCTGCCGCGCTTGCCCTACCGCGTCCAGATTCCCCTGGGCCTGGCCTTGGCCGTCACCTTGTCCGTCTTGCTCGTGAGCGCCGTGGCCGCCCAGATATCGGCGCGCACCGCGCGCCAGGAGATCGTGGCGGCGGTGCAGCGCGTCACCGAGGTGCTGGCTGCGCAAGGCCGGCCACTGATCGCCTCCGAGGATACCTGGCGTGCGTTTGAGCTCCTGCGCAACATGGCGGCCCTTCTGCCCGATGCCGGCAAGGGTTTTGCACGTGCCGCCATCCTTGACGCACAGGGACGCATCCTGGCCGGTTCCGAGCCCTCGCGTCTGTCCACCGGGGAGCAGGCGCTGGGTGTCACGGTGAATGGCCGCATGCTGCCTCCGGTGAAGGATGTGAGCAAAGCGCGTTCTCTGGAGGCCCGGGACGGCAGCCTGACGCTGATACAGCCCATGCTCAGCGACGACGAGCAGATCGTGGGCTTTGTGTTGGCGGAAGTGGACGCGGCGGCGTTCGCGCCCAACTGGGCGGCGCTGGCCACGCCGGCCCTCATTGGCGCCGCGCTGGCCGTGCTGGTGCTCGTGCCCCTGGGCTGGCTGGCCGGACGGCGCATGGCACGGCCCGTGGCGCAGATAGCGCATTGCATCGCCCAGATCGGGCGCGAGGATCTGGCGCAACTGCAGGCGCGCGTACCGCAGGTGGCCGACCCGGAACTGCGCCGCATTGCCGGTGCCGTGCGTCGCCTGTTGCAGGAGATGTCGGTGCGTCAGGAGAAGGAGCAGAGGGCGCTGTCGGCCGAGCGGCTGGCGGCCGTGGGTCGCATCACGGCCGCCGTGGCGCATGAGATCAACAATCCCCTGGCCGGCCTGCTCACGGCCACGCGCACGCTGCGCCTGCACGGCGATGCACCGGACACGCGGCAGCGCACACTGGATCTGATCGAGCGGGGCCTGCATCAGATCCGCACCATGACAGCCGCCTTGCTGCCCCAGGCGCGGGTGGAAGAACGCTGCATGAACCCCACCGACCTGGACGACGTCATTACCCTGGCGCGCGCCACCGCCACCATGCACAGCGTGGAGGTCACCTCCGAGCTGGTGCTGGGCGCCGACATGTGCGTGCCCTCATCGCTGTTTCGCCAGGTCATGCTCAACCTGTTGCTCAACGCCATCAAGGCCGCCGGGGATGGTGGCCGGGTCCACGCCACCCTGACTTCCGATGGCAAGACGGTGCGCGTCACGGTGGACAACACTGGCGATGCGCTGTCGCCGCAGGAACTGCTGCAGCGGTTGCGCGCCGAGGACCGCAACGACCCTCATGGTTTCGGCCTGTGGATCTGCCGTGAATTCGCCGTGCGCTATGGCGGCGCCTTCACGGCTGCGGAGACCGACGCCGTGCCGCCCCCGTTTCGCACGCGTCTGAATTTCTGGCTTCCCAACAACGTACTCCATGACCACAAGAAACCTGCTGCTGATTGAAGACGATCTGATCCTGGGCGAATCGCTGGTGCAGCGCTTCGAGATCGAGGGGGTGAAGGTCGTGTGGTTCCGACGCCTGGCGGAGGCGCAGATCCAGGTGGAGCAACCCTGGGGCGCGGTCGTGAGCGACGTGCGCCTGCCCGATGGGCTGGCCACGGAATGGTTCGCCCAGCTGCCTGCGGCGTGTCGGCTGGTGCCGTGGTTCTTCCTCACGGGCTACGGCAGCGTCAACGACGCGGTCACCGCCTTGCATGCCGGCGCGCGCGAGTACCTGACCAAGCCCTTCGACATTGAGAAGCTGGTGTCCATGGTGCTGGAGGCACTGGTATCCAGCACGCGAACGACACCGCAGGTGGTATTGGGTATTTCGCCGGCCATGCGCCGCGTGGAGGACATGGTGCGCAAGCTGGCCCGGCAAAAGACGTCGGTGCTGGTGACGGGGGAATCCGGTGTGGGCAAGGAAGTGGTGGCCCAGTTGATTCACAGCCTGGACCCGCGCAGCAAGAGCGGCGAGTTTGTCCCGGTGAACTGCGCAGCCGTGCCCGAATCCATGATGGAGGCGGAGTTCTTTGGCTACGAGAGGGGCGCCTTCACCGGTGCCGCGCGTGCCCACAAGGGATTCGTGGAACGCGCCAACGGCGGCACGCTGTTCCTGGACGAAGTGGGGGACCTGCCGCCCAGCATGCAGGCCAAGCTGCTGCGCGTGCTGCAGGAGCGGTGCTTCTTCCGGCTGGGCTCCGAGCGCACCACGCACAGCGACTTTCGCATCATCGCCGCCACCAACCGCGACCTGTACGCCGACATGCTGGACGGGCGCTTCCGCGAGGACCTGTTCTATCGCCTGGCGGTGGTCCGCATCGAAATACCCCCCTTGCGGGAGCGGCCCGAGGACATCCGTTGGCTGACCGAGCTGATCCTGCAGCAGATCACCGCGGAGCAGGGCATACCGATTGCCATGTCCGAGCTGTTCATGAGGGATTTGATGGCGCGCAACTGGCGCGGCAACGTGCGTGAGCTGCGTGCCTTCCTGGAGCAGGCGGTGGTGATGAGCGACGAGGGCGTACTCGATGTGCTGCCGGCGGCCGCTCCGGCCACCGGGGAGGCCGCGGGTGCGCAAGCCGCCAGCGCCGACCTGTTGCCGCTGCAGCTGATGGTGGAGGACGTGGAACGTCGTCACATCCTGCGCGTGTTGCAGCACACGCAGGGCAACGTCGGCCATGCCGCCGCCGTGCTGGGCATCAGCCGCAAGACCTTGTGGGACAAGATGAAGAAGCTGGGTGTGAGCCGCGAAGACGCGGGTGAAGCGGCCTGAGGCCTGAGGTTCACGCGGAGCGGACCTCAGGGCGGGTTGCCCTCCATGCAGTGCAGGACGCGGCCGCGTCCCGCCACCAGGTACTCGCCGTAGCCGACCAGACCCAACACCAGCCGCACCAGGGCGGCGCCGGCCAGTCCCAGGGCGTGCCCGAAATCCCGTAGCGGCTGCACCACCGTGGTCTTCCAGCGCGAGGGCGCGGCCACCGACTGCGGTACGGGCGCTGCCACCCAATCGAATCGGGCCGGTACATCGTCCAGAGACTCCAGCACCAGATGCCGTCCGGCCCGAATGCCCAGGCGCTGCCCAGCCTGCAGAACGATGTCGCCCGAAGCGTTGGCGGGGCCGGCGTGCGGGCTGTCCACGGTGGCCCAGACCCGTCCGCGCAGGATGTAGAGCACGCTGTCCTGGCGGGGCAGCAGGCTCAGAGGTTCGCCGCGTGTCAGCTTCCAGCCCACGGGGGTCGAGGCCGGCACGGCCAGGGGCGGCAGATTCCAGGTGCGTGACGTGTGCATGATGGGCTCCTTGGGTGCGATGGCGAATGCAGGAATGATCAACAATGCAGCCTGCACCGTCCAATGAAATCGACGACTTCCATTCATTCCACTCACGCATCAATGGCCATGACCTCCACGAACAGCCACCTTCGCTCCCGCCCCATCGCCGTGGGCAATCTGCGCGCCTTCGATGCGGTGGCGCGGCACCTGAACTTTCGCGCCGCGGGCGATGAGCTTGCCCTGACCCAAAGCGCCGTGAGCCGGCAGATCCAGGCGCTGGAGCAGGAAGTGGACGTGCCGCTGTTTTTGCGGCACACGCGCGCGGTGGAACTCACCGCGGCAGGCGCGCTGCTGCTGCAGGCCGTGCAGCCCTCGCTGGAGCGCCTGGACAGCGCCGTGCGTCAGATCCGCCGCACGGCCGGTCGCAAGAGCGTGGCGATCAGCACCTGGGCCTCGTTCGCGTCGATGTGGCTCATTCCGCGGCTGGAGGCCTTCCAGGCCGAGCAGCCCGACATCGACATCCGCATCGACACCACCGATGCGCTGGTGGACCTGGACACCAGTGACGTGGATCTGGCGCTGCGTTACACGGCCGCGGGCAACGTGCCCAGTGCGGCGCAACGCCTGTTTGGCGAGCGGCTCACCCTCGTGGCCAGTCCCTGGCTGCTCAAGGGCAAGCCGGTACGGCGCGCCGAGGATCTGGCGCGTTTTGCGTGGATCGAGTCGGGGGACAACCTGCGCCACCAGCGCCTGGGTCTGCTGACCTGGCAGCATTGGCGCAAGGTGCATGGATTCGAGAGCCTGGAGCCCAAGCGCTGGCTCTACTTCAACTACGCCCACCAGATCGCGCAGGCGGCGCTGGCCGGGCAGGGCGTGGCCCTGGCCCGCCTGCCCCTGGTGGCCGACAGCCTGGCCAGCGGTGACCTGGTGGAGGTGTTGCCGGAAATGCGCCTGGATTCGCCGCTGGACTACTGGCTGCTGGTGGGTGCGCGCAGCGCCGCGCGCGAGGAGATCAAGGCCTTCTGCGCCTGGCTGCTGGCGCAGGCGGCGGCCACGCGAGCGGCCATGGGCGAGACGCAGGGCGGGAAGCTGTAACGGCCTCAGGCCCGCTCGTACCAGCCCTTCGAATTGTTCACGATGCGCACCACCAGCAGCATCACTGGCACCTCGATCAGCACGCCCACCACCGTGGCCAGCGCCGCGCCCGAGTTGAAGCCGAACAGGCTGATGGCTGCGGCCACGGCGAGCTCGAAGAAGTTCGAAGCGCCGATCAGTGCCGAGGGGCAGGCGATGTTGTGTTTCTCGCCCACGGCGCGATTGAGCCAGTAGGCCAGGGCCGAGTTGAAGAACACCTGGATCAGGATGGGCACGGCCAGCAGCGCGATCACCACGGGCTGGCGCAGGATGGCCTCGCCCTGGAAGGCAAACAGCAGCACCAGCGTGGCCAGCAAGGCGGTGATGGACCAGGGGCCCATGCGTTCCATGGCCGCGTCAAAGGCCGCCTGGCCGCGCGCCAGCAACGCCCTGCGCCAGAGCTGTGCCAGGATCACCGGGATCACGATGTACAGCACGACCGAGGTCAGCAGCGTGTCCCACGGCACGGTGATGGCCGAGATGCCGAGCAGGAAGGCCACCAGCGGCGCGAAGGCCACGACCATGATGCTGTCGTTGAGCGCCACCTGGGACAGCGTGAACAGCGGGTCGCCGCCCGTGAGCCGGCTCCACACGAAGACCATGGCCGTGCAGGGCGCGGCGGCCAGCAGGATGAGGCCGGCAATGTAGCTGTCCAGTTGGTCGGCGGGCAGCAGCGGCGCGAACAGGTGCCGGATGAAGAGCCAGCCCAGAAAGGCCATGGAGAAGGGCTTGACCAGCCAGTTGACCAGCAGCGTCACGCCAATGCCCTTGACGTGCTGGCGCACCTCGTGCAGCGCGCCAAAGTCCACCTTGACCAGCATGGGGATGATCATGACCCAGATCAGCACGCCCACGGGCAGGTTGACCCGCGCCACCTCCATGCGGCCCACGGCCTGGAACACGCCCGGTAGCACCTGGCCCAGGGCGATGCCCACGACGATGCACAGGAACACCCACACCGTGAGGTAGCGCTCGAACACGCTCATGGGCGCTTTGGTGGCCTGTTTGGCCGTGACTTCGCATTGCACGCTCATGGGTTTACTCCACGGACAGTTCGCGGGCCGTGTCCTGCAGGGCCACACGGGCCAGCTTCTCGGGCGGCAGGTTGACCAGCAGGTCCAGGCGGCGCTTGATCAGTTGCACGGTGTGCTTGAAGGCTTCGAGTTTCTGTTCGTCCGTGCCATCGCCTGCGGACGGGTCGGCGTAGCCCCAGTGCGCGGTGGCGGGTTGGCCCGGCCAGTAGGGGCAAACCTCGCCGGCGGCGTTGTCGCACACCGTGATCACCAGGTACATGTGCGGGGCTTGCGGGCTGGCGAAGTCGTCCCAGCTCTTGCTGTACAGCCCATCAATGGAAATGCCGGCGTTTTGCAGCACCTGCAGGCCCAGGGGGTTGGGCTGCTGGTTCTCGCGCGGGCTGCTGCCGGCCGAATAGGCCTTGAAGCGGCCGCGACCGATGTGGTTGAGGATGGCCTCAGCCAGGATGCTGCGTGCCGAGTTGTGGGTGCACAGGAACAAGACGTTGAGAGGGGCGGTGTTCGTCATGGTTGGGGGTTGGAGTCGGATGGCGCGGGATGCACCGGGTTGAGGGAAGGGAGAATGACAACCGGGGAAAAACCGCCCCCGGCGGTGCGGAAATTGGTGGTCTGGCCGGCCCAGGTGCGTGCCGCCAGCAGTTGCACTTGGCCGCGGTAGGCGTAGGCGCGCACGTCGAGTTTGAGGCGCGTGGGCTGGCCGTCCACCTCCACCATTCGTTCGCTGGGCGGCACCAGTTCCTGCGCGATGAAGCCGCCGCGCAGGATCTCGTCCCACACGCGGCGCGTGAGCTTGTCGCCCCGGTACGCGGCCTTGGCGCCGTAGCCCGCCTCGGGCTTGAAGAACAGCCGGCGCCGGTTGGCCCACAGCGCATCGGCTCGCTCGGGCGTGACCTGCTCGGTGTGCGGAATGGCCGCTTCCAGCAGGCGGCGATCGTCTGCCGGCACCTGCCACGCGGCCAGGAGCGCCGGATCGCCCAGGGCAATCAGGTTGCGCTTGTCGGCGTGCAGGGCATGGGCACGGGGATGCGGTGTGACGACCACGGCACCCTGCAGATAGGCGCTGCGCAGGGCGGCGTGCGCGGGGTCGGACAGGTCAAAGTCGGTGAGGCGGTTGTAGACCAGATCCACGGGCTGGTCCGGCGGCAGGGCGGGGTGCCACAGGCGGCCGTCTCGCCACACCAGCTCGCGCGCATCGGCCACGGCGGCGACAAAGCCGTTCTTCAGGAACAGTTGCCGCGCCAGGGCGAATTCGGGCGCCAGGTATTGCTCCTGCGGCGCATCGTCCACGATCAGCACCGTGCGCAGTGGCGCCGCCCCGCGCTGGGCCTGCCACTCGGCGAGGAACATGGCCATGAAGACGGCATCGAGGGAGAGCAGGTCGGTCGTGGCGTCCAGCAGGGTGGCCATGGAGCCGCAGCAGGCACGGTGCGCGCGGGACAGCGCGGCGTTGAGAAAAGCGCCGCCGGCGTTGGTGTTGATTTCGATCAGGCGGGGTCCGGTCGCGCCCATGTGGAAGTCGTAGCCCATGAACACGCCGTGCGGGCCAAAGGCCTGGTGCGCGATGTCGCTGGCCTGGGCCAGCACGTGTTCCTGGTAGGCGGGCAGGGCGATGACCCGTTCGATGGCGGCCACGGTGTCGGCCAGCACCTGGTGTGCGTGCGCGTCCAGGAACACGGCGGTCTGTGAGAACAGGTGCGGATGGCTCGTGGCCAGCGCCTGCGTCATGCCCTCCAGACTCGGGTCGGTTTCGAGTTGCTCGCGCAGGCGCTGCGGGTTCAACGTCTGGCACAGGCAACCCAGGTTGAGGTGCTCGGCCAGACTCATGCGGTGGGTCCTTCGGGCTGCCTGCCGCTCAACGCCAGCAGCCGCGCCACACCCACGGGTTCGTCCTGCAGGAGAGGGACGAGCGCGTAGCGCGGCGCGTGGCGGGTGGCCACCGACTCAATCTCGCGCAGTTCGTTGAGCGCGCGCTGGCGCAGCAGCGGCGAGGTGACTGGGGCGGCCGCCACACTGTGGTTGATGACCCAGGCCCAGGGCTGGATGCCGGCGCGCTGCAGATCGGCCTGCAGGTTGGCAGCTTCCAGCACGGGCGTGGTTTCGGCCAGGGTCACGATCAGCACCTTGGTCTGGCGCGGGTCCTGCAACTGCATCATGGGCGTGACGAAGTGCGTTCCGCGGGCGCCCATCTGGCGCGCCACGTCGCGGTGGTAGGCCCCGGTGGCGTCCAGCAGCAACAGCGTGTGTCCGGTGGGGGCCGTGTCCATGACCACGAACTTTCTGCCGGCCTCGCGGATGATGCGCGAGAAGGCCTGGAACACCGCGATTTCCTCGGTGCAGGGCGAACGCAGGTCTTCCTCCAGCAAGGCACGGCCCTGCGCATCCAGCTTGGCGCCCTTGCTGGCGAGCACCTGCTGGCGGTAATGCTCGGTCACCTCGCGCGGGTCGATGCGGCTCACCGTGAGGTGTTCCATGGTGCCGTTCAGGGTTTCGAGCAGATGCGCGGCCGGGTCGGAGGTGGTCAGGTGCACGGGCAGACCGCGGTGCGCCAGTTCCACCGCCACGGCCGCGGCCAGCGTGGTCTTGCCCACGCCGCCCTTGCCCATGAGCATGACCAGGCCGTGCCCCTCGGCGGCGATGTCGTCCACCAGGGCGCTCAGGCTGGGGGCCTGCACCCGTGGTCGCTCGGGGACCCCCGTCTCCGGCACACGCGCGGTCGGTGACAGCAGGTGGCGCAGGGCGTCCAGTCCAACCAGATTGAAAGGCTTGAGTGCGATCTCGTCCGTGGGCAGCGCACGCAAGGCCTGGGGCATTGCCGCCAGGGCAGCTTGTTCGCGCGCGCGGATGGCGCCAGCCACGGCGTCTTGCGCCACGTCTTCCTGCGCGAACACGCCATTGACCACCAGGTGTTGCCGCTGCAGTCCGATAGTGGCCAGTTCCTCGTGCGTGCGCTGGGCTTCGCGCAGCGACGCCGCCTGAGCGCGCGTCACCAGCACCAGGCGCGTGCGCGCCGGGTCGGCCAGGGCGTCCACGGCCGCCTTGTACTGGGTGCGTTGCTTTTCCAGTCCGGCCAGGGGGCCCAGGCAGGAAGCGTCGCCCTTGCCGGCCTCCAGGAAGCCGCTCCAGGCGCCGGGGAGCTGCAACAGGCGGATGGTGTGGCCCGTGGGCGCCGTGTCGAACAGGATGTGGTCGTAACCTTGCTGCAACGCCGCGTCGGTCAACAAGGCGGTGAATTCGTCAAACGCGGCGATCTCGGTGGTGCAAGCGCCGGAGAGTTGCTCTTCCACGCCGCGCACCACCGCATCGGGCAGCACGCCGCGCACCGGCCCCAGCAGACGGTCGCGATAGGCTTGCGCGGCGGCCTGGGGGTCGATCTCCAGCGCG
>JABLTH010076038.1_pt1 | contig 43863 bp, 38 predicted proteins | sample 7875711 | NCBI WGS metagenome assembly JABLTH01 (sample SAMN14941262, study PRJNA633318) | bioreactor metagenome | isolation source: bioreactor | place: China | collected 2019-03-05 | reverse complement strand
GGGTTTATATCATGTTCCAGACCTTGAGGCCGCGCGATGAGGTGGAAGGGAGCGGCATGGGATTGGCACTGGTTAAAAAAATCGTCGAAGCCTATGGGGGCAGTACCAGCATCCGCTCCGATGGTCAGCGCGGCTGTGCGATCACGTTCACCTGGCCGATCAATATAGAAGAAAGGTTGATGCGTGCAAATCCTGCCCAAACATCGTTATAAGGAAGTATCGTTGCTGATTGTTGACGATGACGACATTGATGCCATCTCGCTGGAACGCGCATTACGCAAACTAAGACTGTTGAACACCCTGTTTCGTGCCCGCGATGGCCGTGAAGCGCTGGAGTTGCTGCGTTCGGGCCAGATTCCTGCACCCTATATTATCCTGCTTGACCTGAATATGCCGCGCATGAATGGCCTGGAGTTTCTGGAAGCGTTACGCACGGATCCATTATTAACCCATGCTGTGGTGTTTGTGCTGACGACGTCAAAATCAGACGAGGACCTGGTCGCAGCCTACCGCAAACATGTCGCGGGTTATGTCTTCAAGCAGCACATGGACCGCGACTTTATGGAAGTCATGGGGCTAATTGAGCATTATTGGCGCATTGTTGAGCTGCCAGCCACGAAGGAGTAACCATGCGCCTGCTACTGGTAGATGATGATGAATTGGACCGCATGGCTGTGGTACGGGTGTTGCAAAACCCATCACTGGTGAAGGATATTGTGCATGCAAATACCGCCGTCAAAGCGTTGAAACTGTATGAAGAAAACGATTTTGATATCGTACTGCTCGACTACCGCCTGCCCGATATGGAATGCCTGGATGTGTTAAGCCAACTCACACAACACACAGAAAAGCAGGCCGCCGTGGTGATCCTGACCGGCATGGAAGATAACGAGACCATAGAAAGAAATTGCATCTTCGCCGGGGCCCAGGATTTTTTACTTAAAAAAGAGCTGTCTGAGCGACACCTGACCAAAGCGCTGGTACACGCGCAAGCCCGCCATGCCCTGAACAACAAGTTGATTGAAACGCACAAGCGATTGAAGTATCTGGCAGAGAATGACCCGATGACCGGATTATCAAACAGATATTATTTTGAAGAGCATTTGCGCAATGCCATGCAACGTGCGCATCGCCTCAACGTTCAACTCGGCTTAATTTATCTGGACATTGATAATTTCAAGTTGGTCAATGACAGCCTGGGACATGACTCTGGCGATCACCTGCTGAAGCAGGTCGCACAGCGACTGCAGGAAGTGGTCAGAGAAGGCGACATGGTCTGCCGCCTGGGAGGGGACGAGTTTGCCATTATCGTGCACGATCTGGAAAATGAAACCGCCGTCGGCGCCTTATCGCAGCGCATCCTCGAACAGGTGCGTGAGCCTTTTGCGCTGAATCAAACCGAACAATTTATTACCTGCAGCATAGGCATTGCCACCTTTCCGCGCTGCGCAAGCACGGCAGAAGACATGTTAAAGCGTGCCGACCTGGCGATGTATCATGCCAAGCGTGCAGGGCGAAATGGCTTTCACTTTTTCAGCGAAGTACTGCAAGAGCAGATTATCCATCGCATGATGGTAGAGAACGAACTGCGTTCGCAACGCCTGCAAAACCAGTTGGTGCAGTACTACCAACCGGTATTGAATGCACAAGACTTTACCGTGTGCGGTGCAGAAATGCTCATGCGCTGGCAGCATCCTACGCAAGGTCTGCTGCCACCGGCGGTCTTTATCGATGTGGTGGAAGAGCTTGGCTTTTTTGCCGAGATTGACAGCAGAAACCGGCAACTGGCGTGTTTACAATTTGCACGCTGGCGTCAGAGCGGTCTGATTGCCGCGGACGGCGTACTTGCGGTGAATGCCAGCGCGCAATGGTTACAACATGACCACATGCTGACTGAGATTGAGCGTGATTTAAGCCAGATTGACCTTCCTGGCCGCTGTTTGTTACTGGAGGTCACCGAAAGTGCACTGGTGTCTGACTTTGACAAAACCTCGGCAAGACTCCGTCACCTCAAGCAGTTTGGGCTCAAGGTGGCACTGGATGATTTTGGCATAGGCTACTCGTCCATGACCTATTTGAAACACCTGCCGGCCTCTATCCTGAAAATAGACCGCAGCTTTGTGCAAAATGTGCCAGAGAATGAGGCGGATTGTCGCCTGCTCAAAGCCATGATCGTCATGGCCAAAAGTCTGGCTCTTGAAGTCATTGTCGAGGGCATAGAAACCCTGCCACAAGCCACCCTGTGCCGAGCACTGGGTGCAGACAAGCTGCAAGGATTCCTGTTTGCAAAACCCTTGTCGCCAGAGGACTTTGAGCATTTTTTAACCACGCATCAGCCCGCCCGTTACCTGTCACTGTATGGCGAGCCAGACCAGGCAGGATGAGTTAACATTGATCAGGCAAGCGCCCAGCCATCAACACATCATTTTCAGCAGGCGCCACAAAACTTAGTCATCCGATTGATACTCGAACCAGACATACATAGATTGCAGCAGGCGCTCAAGCCTGTTCACCGCCCCCGACGATGATGGAGAATCCGCCATGACCCAAGACCTCAAAACATCCAAGCTCGAAGCGCACTTGCAAGCCATCGAGGCCCATAAAAGCCTGCTGGAGAAACTGCATTTACATGATAACCAACCGCTGGATGAGGTGAATGCCTCACTGCAAAGATTGACGCTGACGCTGGAGGAATATCTCAAGCTGGTCGGCCTGCCTTAAACCGTTGCGTGCTGAAAGCCCCTAGCATCCCTTTCAGAACCCGCCACGCGCAGACAACGCTTTGTACCCTTTTCCGGAACCGCCATGCCTATTTTAGACAGAATCCAACACTACAACGCAGGCCGCGACCCTGAGCGTCTGCAAATGAAACTGGCCGCCATGTGCAAAGACCCGTTTGTGTTTTTGCGCGGCACCTGCCATTTGTTTTATGAAGACTGGCACCCAGCCCTCGCAAAGCTAAAAAGCCCTGCCGCCTGGATTTGCGGCGACCTGCATCTGGAAAACTTTGGCAGCTACAAAGCCGAAAACGGCCTGGCCTATTTTGACCTCAATGATTTTGATGAAGCGGCCCTGGCGCCTTGCCTGTGGGAGCTGACGCGCTTGCTGACCAGCCTGCTGGTCGCCCAGGACACACTCAAGCTCAAACCCAAACAAACCACTGCACTGCTTGACATCATGGTGCAAAACTACGCGCAGGCACTGGCAGAAGGCAAACCCAAATGGGTAGAGCGCAAAACGGCCCGTGGCTCGATCAGGCATCTGTTGTCAGACTTGAGCAAGCGCAGCAACCAGGCCTTTATCGCAAGCCGGACCAATGCCAAAGCACCGGACACACTCCTGATAGACGGCAAACGTGCGCTGGCTTTAGACAAAGCGCAAAAACAAGCCGCTTTGGAAAAATACATGAAGGCCATGCAAGTGCAGGATAAAAAAGAATTCTTTTATCCGCTGGATATTGCGCGCCGCATTGCTGGCACCGGTAGCCTGGGCCTGGAACGCTATGTCGTGCTGGTGAACGGCAAAGGGCCAGAGCGCCGCGCACTCATAGACATGAAAGCCAGCAACCAAAGTGCACTAAGCCCTTACCTGAACACCGCAGCAATCAAACTCACGCAACCTGACTGGACGCTGGAATCTCAACGCGTCGCGACCATACAGGCAGGCGCCCAAGTCCTGCCGCCCGCCCTTCTCAAAGCCGTGTGCGTAGACAAACAGTCTTATTTGATCAAAGCGCTGCAACCCTCGCAAGACCGGGTAGACCTCACGCAGTGGGATGGCAAACTCAGCGTGCTGGATAATATTTTTGCCAGCATGGCCGCCCTCACCGCCTGGGCCCATTTACGCAATGCCGGTTATCTGGGCGCCGCCAACCGCGAAGCCTTGATGGCGTTTGGGGCGCAAGTGGCCGACTGGCGAGGCCCCGTGCTCACGCTGGCGAAACAGGTGGCCGATCAGACCATCCATCAATGGCAGGACTATGTGAGCGCCTACCAGGCCGCCTTCAAGAAATCCTCTTAATTCTGAAGGATCAGCGACGCCCAAGGCTGATTGAATACGGGTGCCGCCTGCTTTATGCCATGCGTCATGGCCGCAGATTTTTTAGTCTGCTGGCGAGCCGGGATGAGGTGCTTAAGTTTATCTGCGTGGCTTCAGGCATGCACTCCCATCCACCCAGAACCTTCGCCCAAGCAAACGGGTCATAGTGTTTGTCTGTTTCATCAAGGAACTGCCATGGACCATGATCCGATACAGGAAAACGACCTCGTGATGTTGAGCTATACCAGCATTGCCGACCACCTGATGTCCAGCCAGGAGCTGATCCAGCTACTCGCCATGGCGCGAGAGAACAACCGCCACCTGCACATCACCGGCATGCTGCTGTATATGGAAGGATGTTTCTTTCAAGTGCTGGAAGGGGAGCGGGCGGTGATCGATGCCCTCTATGAAAAAATCGCGCACGATCAGCGCCACCATCATGTGATGAAGCTGATTGAAGAACCCATTGATGCGCGCAGTTTTAACGACTGGAGTATGGGGTATCGCCATGTGACGCGTGAAGACTTGGCTCATGTGACTGGATTGACCGACTTTTTGGATAGGGATCAACCCGGTTTTGACGGCATGCACAGTGAGCGGGCAAAAACCCTGATCAACGCATTTAGACAGGGGCGCTGGCAGACCCGTAATACCCAACAATACCGTTATCAGCACGTCGCCTAAGTCTGCTGCTTCATCTACGCGCGCACCTCAACCTCACGTGCACAACACAGGTCGCCACATGGGCGGTGTTGCCTGCGTCAAACACCCCCGCACCGCTGCTCGGATTCGCGTCTAAGGAATGGCGTTTTGACTGAAAACCACGCCTGACCCTGCAGGAATCAGAATCCCTGCCGTAATAACTGTATCCTAAAAATTAGGGCGGTTCTGTGTCTGTTTTTGTTGCCTCAACCTGACTACGATAAACACCATCCGCAATCCGCGCAACCCACTGACAGACAAGTTGAATCTCGCCTGTTGTCACTGTTAAACGTACTGACGCAATCTTAACTGGAAACTATGTCGCAATCCAAAGCTGTGATTAAACCGTATCACCACCCGGCCGCGGGCTGGGGCGCATTGAAGCAAGTGGCCGCCCAACTGGCGCTGCAAAAAATCCCGGTCAAAGGTGTGATGACGCTATTGTCACAAAACCAGCCCGATGGCTTTGACTGCCCAGGTTGTGCCTGGCCGGACAAAGAACACACCTCTACCTTTGAGTTTTGTGAAAACGGCGTGAAGGCGGTGGCCGCTGAGGCCACGGCCAAACGTGTCCCACCGGCCTTTTTTGCCCAACATACGGTGACGGAACTGATGGGCTGGAGCGACTTCGACCTGGAAAATGAAGGCCGCCTCACCCACCCCATGCGCTACAACGCGGTCACCGACAAATATGAAGAAGTGTCCTGGGACGAGGCCTTTGCGCTGATGGCAGCACAGCTTAACGGTCTGGATCATCCAGATGAGGCCGTGTTTTACACCTCGGGCCGCGCCAGCAATGAAGCCGCCTTTCTCTACCAGCTGTTTGTGCGTGCATTTGGCACCAACAACTTTCCGGATTGTTCCAACCTGTGCCATGAATCCACCAGTATTGCCTTGCCTGCCACGGTGGGCATCGGCAAAGGCTCGGTGACGCTGCATGATTTCGAGCATGCCGATACGCTGCTGATATTTGGCCAGAATCCGGCCACCAACCATCCGCGCATGCTGGGTGAGTTACGTGAAGCGGCTAAACGCGGCGCACGCATTGTCGCCATCAACCCACTCAAAGAGCGTGGCCTGGAACGTTTTGCCGACCCGCAAAGCCCGTTTGACATGCTGAGCTTTAAAGGCAGCAAGATCAGCAGCCTGTTTATCCAGCCCAAGCTGGGCGGGGACCTGGCGCTGATCAAAGGCATGATCAAGTTCGTCATTCAGTGGGATGACGAAGCCATTCTGCACGGCACCGAGCGCGTGGTCGATGTCGATTTCATTGCCGAACACACCAATAACTTTGCGGCGATTGCCGCAGATGCGCGTCAGGAAAGCTGGGAGGTCATCGTTGAAGAATCCGGCGTCCCCTTGGCACAAATTGAGGAAATTGCCCGCATTTATGCCACGGGGGATCGCGTCATTGCGACCTGGGGCATGGGCATTACCCAGCACAAACATGGCGTGGCCACCATTAAAACCCTGGTCAACCTGATGCTGTTGCGCGGCAATATCGGCAAGGAAGGCGCAGGCCTATGCCCGGTACGCGGCCATAGCAACGTACAGGGCAACCGCACAGTGGGCATTTATGAAAAAATGCCGCTGGAGTTTCTGCAACGGCTGGACCAGGTGTTTGACCTCAATGTCCCCAAAGCGCCAGGTTATGATGCGGTAGGCGCCATCGAAGCCATGATTGCAGGCAAAGTGAAATTCTTTTTTGGTCTGGGCGGTAACTTTTCAATCTCCACGCCAGATACTGACCGCACCTGGCAAGGCATGCGCAATTGCGAGATGACCGCGCATGTCACCACCAAGCTCAACCGTAGCCATCTGGTGCATGGTAAACAGGCCTTGATACTGCCCTGTCTGGGTCGCACCGAAATCGACACGCAAGCCACAGGCCCGCAAGGCGTGACGGTGGAAGACTCCATGAGCATGGTGCATATTTCTTATGGCATGAACAAACCTGCTTCCCCGCACTTGTTGTCAGAGCCAGCGATTGTGGCGCGCCTGGCCGCGGCAACGCTTAAAACAAGCACCATCCCCTGGCTGGCGCTGATTGAGGATTACAGCAAAATCCGTGACCTGATTGAACAAACGCTGCCGGTGGCGTTTAAAGACTATAACGAGCGCATCAAGCGCCCGGGCGGTTTCCGCCTGCCCGTGCCGTCTAGCGAGCGCATCTGGAACACGGCTTCCGGCAAGGCTGAGTTCACGCTGCAAGCCATCCCTAAAAACTCACCCATCCATCAGGCCCGTGAGCAATATGGCGATCAGTTATTTGTGCTGATGACCACCCGCTCACATGACCAGTACAACACCACCATTTATGGCATGGATGACCGCTATCGTGGGGTGTTTGGGGAGCGCCGCGTCATCTTCATGAACCCGGCCGATATCACACGCCAGGGCCTGCAAGCCGGTGACTGGATCAACCTGGTCAGCGTCTGGCAGGACGGCATCTCACGCCGCGCAGACAAATTTTTGGTGGTGGCTTACGATATTCCAAGCGGCTGCCTGAGTGGCTATTACCCGGAAACCAATAACCTGGTGCCGCTGGAAAGCGTAGCCGATGATTCGCGCACCCCGACCTCCAAATCGATTCCGGTGATCATCGAGAAAACCACTGCCCCCGAGGTCGCCCATGCTGCTTGAACGTGACCACACCTTACAGTCCATGCTCGAGGCAGAGGTGACACTGCCCTCTGCGGTTGAAGACTCGCAGGCTCGGGACGACACTTCAATCAATCTGACGCCGCTGGACCCGAGTGCGGTCATGCTGCTCAGCATCCTCGAATGCCTGTATGCGGAACACAGCCAGGGCCGCGCGCATATGCCGCTGGCCGCGCTATGCAAACGTCTCGAGCTGCGCATGAGCACACTGCAGCGTCTGTTAACTGCGCTCGATGAACAGGCGCTGGTCAAGGTATGCGCACAAAAGGACCGGCTGGTGGCCAGTCTGACTGCCACTGGGGCTGAGGTTGCGCTGGCCTTGCAAACAGCCTGATCTTTTTTAACTCACCCAAGTGCGTTTAAACAGGGCAAGTGTGTTTAAACGCAGGCTGTTGTATCGTTGTTCTGGCAAATCCTCGCCCGCTGGCTTCACGTATAATGGTGAACATCTTGATACTCGCAAGCCTTGCCATCCATGAAGCTTTACGTCTCGCTCGCCGCCCGCATCCGCGCCATGATAGACGAAGGCGTCTTGCGGCCAGGTGAAAAAATCTTCTCGGTACGGCAAGCCAGCCAGCAATATGGCTTGAGTATCAGCACGGTGTTGCGTGCCTATTTATTGCTGGAGCAAGAAGGCGTCATCAGCAGCCATCCGCAATCCGGCTATTACGTCACCCCGCGCAAACGCCTGCAGCAAAAGGCCGCTTCACCGTTAGCCAAAGACCTGAATCTGGCCGAAGTCGACGCCAGCAAGTTAGTCCTCACTACGCTTAAATCCATCCGCGAATTTGGCACGGTGCCGCTGGGGTCACCATTTCCTGATCCGCAGCTATTCCCGCTCAAAAAAATCCACCAGTATGAAAAAGCGCTGACCGATGATCAGGGCGAATGGGGGGTCTTGAGTGATTTGCCCCCAGGCAACGAGTTATTACGCCAGCAGATTGCGCGGCGTTACCTGGCGCAAGGCATGGATGTGTCGCCTGATGATATTGTGATTACCCACGGCGCAACCGAGGCGATTACCCTGTGCCTGCAAGCCGTGGCCAAAGCGGGCGATACCATCGCACTCGAATCGCCCGGCTACTATGCGCTGGCACATACGGTAGAACGCCTGGGCATGAAAGTCGCCGAGCTACGCACCGACCCACTGACGGGCATAGACCTCGACGCCTTGCAGGCCGTGAGCAACAACGTGCGCATTGCCGCCGTGATCCTCACCACCAACTTCCAGAATCCGCTTGGCTTTGCCATGCCAGAAGCCAAAAAGCAGGCACTGGTGAGCTTTCTGGCAGCGCAGCAAATCCCGCTGATTGAAGATGACGTGTACAGCGAGCTCTATTTCAGTGACACGCCGCCCAAGCCGGCCAAAGCCTATGACCAGCAAGGCATGGTGCTGCATTGTTCGTCCTTCTCCAAATCGCTGGCGCCTGGCTACCGCGTCGGCTGGACCGTGGCCGGATGCTACCGTCAGGAAGTCGAGCGGCTCATGTTTCTCAACAGCCTGTCACTGCCTTCACCACCGCAAATTGCCATTGCCAAATTCATGCAGCGTGACAGCTTTGAGCAGCACCTCAAACAATTGCGCCACACCCTGCGCTCCAACTACGTGCTGATCCGCAACGTCATCGAACAAAGTTTTCCGGCGGGCACACAGCTGTCCGTGCCACAAGGCGGTTATGTGATCTGGGTCAAACTGCCACCCAGCATTGATGCGCTTGCCCTTTACCGTGCCGCGATTGATAACGGCATCACCGTCGCGCCAGGCACCATCTTCTCGCGCAAAAAAGAATTCACGCACTACATCCGCCTTAATTTCAGTCACTTGTGGACACTGGCCATTGAACAGGCCGTGCGTGAAGTGGGTGCGCTGGCGAGTGCCATGCTGGTCAACGATGCATCTGCGCAGTGACCCCCCCCGATGCTTGAGGGCAGTGCGCCGATGGCAGATGCACGGATGAGCATTAATGGTTTTTGTAGCGCTGCTCCAGCCAATCATCCAGCGAAGCCTTGCCTGCACCGCAAATCGCCAGCCAGGTAAACACGGCAAAGTAAGTCGCCTCCTCAAAGCCGAGCAAGGTTTCCAGCGAATCAATATCGGCCAGTTTTGCCGAAATAATCGCTACCACCATCACCACCGCCAATGCCCCGCCACAAATACGCGTCATCAAGCCCAGAATCAGGCCCAGCCCACCGAAAAACTCCCAGCCGGCCACAAATGGCGTCATGAATTCTGGGAAAGGGATGCCCCAGCTTTGAAAGTTTTCAATGATAGCGGGCAGGTTATTCAGCTTGCCCCAGCCCGTGAGCATAAAGGTGTAGCCCACCACGACGCGGGCGACCAAGGGGCCCAGCCATTCAAAATGCGCAGCCACTTTTTTCGGCCAAGCGATCAATCCCTCAAACAAGATATGCATGTGTTTCCTCCTTTTGCAGATGAGTGGTGTCAGCCGCGGTAGCGTCAATCGTCGCCGCCACCTGCGTTGCGGCCAGCAAGCCGTTTCTCATCCATTTTGAAAAATAGGCCATGACCTCGGGGCCTGCTGCGTCATCCAGCCCAGCCAACGCCTCGCCCACGGTCGCCCCGCCAAACAAGGTACTGAGCAAGGCGAACTCCTGCGCCTCCAGCGTCATGCGCCAAACCACATCCTCATGGCGATACACCACCAGATACTCGTCAACGGCTTCGTCCATCGGCGTCGGCACCTCGTCCATCACGGCCTGATAGTATGCATTCACACCGTGGCTAAAGTGCGCCAGTGTTAACGCTGCTCTGGGCATCAGTTGCAAGTCCATCAATCCATCCGGCGTGAGCCCCTTTAGCTGCGAAGCTTCCAGCACAGGCGTTTCAGCCGGGTCCATCATTTGTGCGACCAGCGTTTCCAACTGGCAGAGCGCATGGGCAAAACCATGTTTAGGCAGCGCAATTTGAATAAACGCAGGCAGCTTAAGTGCAAAGCGGCCGATATTAAAATGCTCTGGTTGCACCGCCGCAATAAAATCCCACAGCAGCCGGTCAAAGACTGGTGGCGTTAAATAATGCGCTAACACCGGATAATCTTCAGCCACCACGTCAAACAAGCGGTAACGGTACGCCTCGGTATACACCGACAACTGTGCCTCTGGCGCAAACTCGGCCTTGGCGCGTATCCACTCTGCCGGACGACTGTCCATGCGATCGCCCAGCACAATGGCTTGCTGTAAGTGGGTTTGCGCCTGCAGTAAAGACGGTTGCATGGCTGGGGTATGCGCCTCAACCGGGATTGCGGTATCTGGCAACACATAGGCGCTGGCCTGGTTTGCCGCGCGACGGGCTTTCTCGAGTTCAGCGGCCAACACTGGAAACTCGGGGATCTGGTCATCCCACTCAATCATGGTATTCGGCACGCGGCCAGCCCGGTGCACCACATATTGGTACAGCCCCCACACAGCCTCCGTCACATGGTCATCGTGGGTATCGACGATGTGACTGCCTTTGTTGCGGTGCCCCGAAAGATGCACCTGAATCACCCGCTCCATTGGCAAGGCATCCAGATAGGCTTGTGCATCCAGCCGGTGGTTGTAGCTCGTCACATAGACATTATTCACATCGAGCAGCAAATGGCAGTCCGCCGCTTGCGCCATGGCCGCAATAAACTCGGCCTCTGGAATGGTGGAATGCTTGAACTCCAGATAGGTAGACGGATTTTCGAGCGCGATTCTGCGGCCCAGCCTGTCCTGCACCTGGCAGATACGCTGCACCATATGCTTGAGCGACTCTTCGGTGTAGGGCAGCGGCAGCAAATCATGGGTATTTTTATGTGCCACGCCAGTCCAGCACAGATGATCCGACACCCAGGCCGGTTGCACCCAGTCAATCAGCGCCTTGAGCTTGGTCAGGTATTCAGAATTCAATGCATCCACACTGCCGATGGACATCGACACACCATGCATGACAATCGGGTATTGCTCTTTGATACGCGCCAGGTTGCGCTTGGGCTTGCCGTCGGTATCCATAAAATTTTCCGAAATAATTTCGAACCAGTCCACCGGTGGCTGATGTTCAAAAATATACGGATAGTGCGTGGGCCTGAGGCCCAGTCCAAAGCCCAGATGGGGTAATGCATTGGGTAAGGGATTGGTCAGCGGCATGACAACTCACTCCTTGCAAAGCAGCAGGGCCACTGCCCCGCCGCCTTGACATGATTCAAGAAAATGACCAGCTTACTTACTGCCGTCCGTGGCGCATGAACCATGCCCTTTACACGCATTCTTGCCATCACCGCCCTGGCCTTTACAGGAATTTTTGCCTTTGCATGCATGCTTCTCTTTACCGTCAGCAGTTTTGCAGTTGGCCTTTTCCATCTTGGCGTTATCTTTGCCATTGCAGCCAGACTTGCCTTCATCCCCAGCAAATGCCGGGCTGGCACTCATCACCGTTGCAGTGAACAAACCTAACAATGCTGCGCTGGCCAATTTTTGAGTCGTTTTCATACTATCTCCTAAGGATTCAATTAAAAAGTTAAACAGAAAATGTGTTCTGTAACCCTTAGTCGAGGCAAGCAACGCGGCCTTACAGATTTTTTGAAAATAATTTAAAAATAGTTGTGTGCTTGCAAAAGGCGGCCAGAGCGGCGCCGTCCTGGCAACAAAGATTGTATCAGTGCCATGTTAAACTGGGGCCAACATTTCACAGGCAATCGGCATGATTCAATACACCCCCAAAGACTGGCTGACCTTCATCTTTCGTTTTCACGAGTCAGATACCTTCCGCCAACTGATGCCGATGATGCTGCTGATTGGCGCCTATGCCGGAGGCGTCGCCTATCTTGAAATCGAATACTGGAAGCTGGCCGACAGCAGCCATGTCAAAAACCTGTCGCTGATACACACCACCGTCGGTTTTGTCTTGTCCTTGTTGCTGGCCTACCGCACCAATACCGCCTACGACCGCTGGTGGGAGGGCCGCAAAGCCTGGGGGTCGCTGGTCAATAACAGCCGCAATCTGGCGATCAAGCTATCGGCTTATCTGGGCGATGACCATGACCGTGATTTTTTCAGAAAAATTATCCCCACGTATGCCACCGTGCTTTCCCAACATTTGATGAATGCCGAGGTGAGCAAAATGCTGTTTGAAGGCCTGGATCTGGACATTGACCACCATGAGCACCACCCGAACCAGATCGCCAAGCGCATTTTTCAACAAGCCAACCTGCTTTATACCTCAGTCAAAATCAGCGGTGACCAGTTTTTTATCCTTCATGACGAACTCAAAGCCTTCACCGAAGTGTGCGGGGTGTGCGAACGCATCAAAAACACGCCCATTCCTTACTCTTATAGCGCGTTCATCAAAAAATTCATTTTCTTCTACGTGATGACGCTACCGTTCGGCTTTGTGTTTAGCCTGGGTTACTACGTGATCCCGGTGGTGGTGTTTATCTTTTACGTATTAGCCAGCCTGGAGCTGATTGCCGAAGAAATTGAAGACCCGTTTGGCACCGACACCAATGATTTGCCCACCCCCAAAATGGCGGCAAATATCAAAAAGCACGTCGAAGAGCTACTTTAAACGTCATAACAAGTATTTATGCTCATCATATTTGTTATGATGCAAGTACATTTTTGTTAAAGCCTGCGCTCATGAACTTAAGTTTAGTGCATCGCGCAAGCACCCACTCCCGGTAAACTGGCAGCGATACCTCCATGCTGAACGACCTGAAAAATATCCTTGCCTCCATCAAAATGACTGATGTGCATCTGTGGCTAGGCCGTCTGATCATCTGGTCGGCGGCCATCATCACCGGGCTGGTCATTGTGTTGTTTGCCCGTGCCACCGAGTATGCCATCGCCTGGTTTGATCAGATGCAATCGGCGCTCTGGTGGCTACCGCTCATCGTCATGCCCGTGGTAGGCATTTTTATAGTCTGGGCGACCAAGTGCTGGTTCGCCGGCGCTGCCGGCAGCGGCATCCCGCAGACCATGGCGGCGCTGTCGTACGCAGAACATCAGCCGATTGGCCATTTGGTATCGATTAAAATTGCGGTCTCAAAAATGGGGCTGGTCATCCTCGGCCTGGCCGCAGGTTTTTCCGCAGGCAGAGAAGGGCCTTCGGTACAGGTGGGGGCCAGCATCATGCATGCCTTTCGCCGCTTTTTGCCGCAAACCTTTCAAATCGACCCTAAACACCTGATTCTGGCCGGCGGAGCCGCGGGCATTTCGGCGGCGTTCAATACCCCGCTGGCAGGGATTATCTTTGCCATAGAAGAGCTCAGCCGCAAATTTGAGCAAAGAACCAATGGCGTGATGATTTCGGCCATTGTCTTGTCCGGGCTGGTTTCGATTTCATTGCAAGGCAATTACACCTATTTTGGCAGCCTCAGAGTGAGTCCGATTGATACGCAAATTTTACTGCCCGTACTGATTGGCGGACTGGTGTGTGGCGTGTTTGGTGGTATCTTCAGCAAAACCCTGATTGAACTCACAGAAAACCTGCCCGGCAGAATCACCCGCTTGCGTACCCGTCATCCGCTGTACTGGACGGGCTTTTGTGCGCTGCTGGTAGCCGGCCTGGGCATTGTCAGTCATGGTGCCGCCAATGGCTCAGGATATTCACTCACCAAAGCCATGCTCAATGGCTCCATCAATGAAACCTGGTACTACCCTGTGGTCAAATACCTCTCCACCATCTTCACCTATTTAAGTGGGATCCCTGGTGGCATTTTTGCCCCGGCCCTCTCTATAGGCGCGGGCATAGGCTATGACTTAGCCAGCATTTTTCATTACCACCACCTCACCATTGCCTTTAGTGCCTTGTGCATGGCCGGCTTTCTGGCTGGCGTGACACAAGCGCCCATCACCTCGTTTATTATTGTCATGGAGATGATAGATGGGCATGAAATGGTGATTAGCCTGATGGCGGTGTCACTGATTGCCACCGTCACTTCACGCATCTTCAGCCGCCCGCTTTATTCGGTGCTTGCTGGCCAGTTTACCGCTGGCCCGCCAGATCAAAAGCGGCTGGATCACCCCTGAGTCCAGGCAGCCGTCAGAGACCCACTAGCCGACCAAATTTCGGCGTAGACTGGTGACCTCAATGACCGCGCAGGTAGGCAGGCGAATCGTTTGCCCGCCTCGCTGATGCCGTGCTTAGTCAACCCCACAACGTCAGGAGTCCGCCTTATGGAAGCGTCACTACACAGCCTCAACAATCTGTTTGCCCAACTCGGCTTGCCAAATAGTGATGCCGAGATTGAACAGTTTATCCACACGCATCGTCAACTGGCAGGCACCATTTCACTGGCGGATGCCCCGTATTGGACACCGGCGCAAGCCGCTTTTTTAAGAGAAGAAATATTGAAGGATGCGGACTGGGCAGAGGTCATCGACCAGCTGAATGCCAGGCTACATGCCAAATAATGGAGGATGGCTATGCGGCAGAGCCTGTACAGCCTCTGATAAAAAAGCCGCACTAGGCGGCGGCTTTTTATAAGGTGTGTTATACCAGCGCGGATGCGGTCTCTGGCTTGGTATTTCTGCCGTGCAAGGCCTGATACATCACCGGCAAAATAAACAGCGAAATCACTGACGAGAAGAACAGCCCCCATACGATTACCGTCGCCAGCGGGCGTTGTACATCCGAGCCCAGCCCCGTCGCGAGTGAGGCGGGCAGCAAGCCCAAGATCGCGACCAATGAGGCCATCATGACTGGCCGCATGCAAATGCTGGCGCCCTCAATAATCGCGGTATGCAAGGCCTGCCCCGGCGTTGAATAGTTTTTAATGGTTTTGACCATGAGTACCCCACTCATGATCGACACCCCAAACACGGCGGCAAAACCAACCCCGGTAGACACATTCAGATGCATGCCGCGCATGAACAGCGCCAACAGCCCGCCCGCCAGCGCGGCAGGCAACACAGACAACACCACCAGCGTATCGCGATAGGATTTAAAAAAGAAAAACAGGATGGCAAAGATGATGGCCATGGTCAGCGGCACCAGCACCTTGAAGTGGTTGGCGGCACGGTCCAGATTTTCATACATGCCGATCCAGCTCATCCGGTAGCCGTTTGGAATCACCATTTTTTGTGCCAGCAACTGTTGCGCTTCGGCGACGAAGCCGCCCTGGTCACGGCCACGGATGTCGCTGCGCACCGTGATTCTATGCTTGCCATCGCCGCGGGCGATAATCGTTTGCCCATCCACCACGCGGATGGTAGCGACCTGCGACAGCGGGATCGTCACGCCATCGGTGTTGGTCACCGGCAAGCGCTCTATGGCATTGACAGAGCTGATGGCCGCCTTGTCAAACTTGGCCACAATATCAAACCTGCGCTCGCCTTCGTAAATCACGCCCACGGGTGCACCACCAATCGCATTATCAATAAATGCTGAAAGATCATGAATATTGACTTTGTAGCGCGCGCACAAGGCACGGTTGGGCGTAATCACCAGCTGCGGCTGCGGCCCCTCCTGCTCGATATTGACATCCACCGCACCGTCCACCGTTTTCAGCCAATCCTCGGACTGTCTGGCCAAGCCCAGTAACACATCAAGGTCTGGCCCGGAAAACTCCACCGCCATATCGGCCGAGGTGCCGTTGGAATCCTCGGTCACACTGTCGATGATGGGCTGGGTAAAGTTGAATCGGGTGGTTGGAAACTCATTTCTAAATGCCTGCCCCAGGGCAACAATCAACTCCGACTTGGTGGCAAACTGCTGCCAGCGCTCATGCGGTTGCGGCACAATCATCATCTCGATCCGGCTTGGCGGATACGGGTCGGTGCCGCTGTCATTGCGGCCGGTCTGAATGGTGGCATACTTCACCTCCGGGTACTGCAGCGCAATTTCGCGCAAGCGCTTGCCAAACAGTGCGGTCTGCTCAAGCGACGTCCCCTCCGGGAAATTGGCGCGTACCCAGACCACGCCTTCATCCATATACGGTAAAAACTCACTGCCGATTTTGGGCACCACCCACACCAGCAGCAAGACCAGGCTGGCAAACACCACCACCAGCGTTTTTGAGGCATGGCGCAACAAGTGCGTGATGCCACGGCTATACCACTGATTCACGCGCTCGAGGACTGGGTTGTGCCGCTCCTTGAATCCCTGTTTAAAGATCATGGTCGCCAGCACCGGCACCACAAAGAATGAGAATAAACTGGCGCCTATCAGTGCAAAAATAATGGTCATGGCCATGGGCCGGAATAACAAGCCCTCAATATGCGTGAGCGAGATCAGGGGCAAAAAGCCACCAATAATCAGCAAAATTGAAACGAATACGGGTTTTTCCACCTCCAGCGTGGCATTGAGCACCGTGAGCTCCACCGATGGCGGATGCGCGGCATGATTGCGCTCATCCAGACGTCTGGCTATGTTTTCAGAAATGATGATCGCCCCATCCACCAGCACACCGAAATCAATCGCACCCAAGGACAGCAAGCCAATCGGGATATCGGTCAAATACATCACCAGCAAGGCAAACACCAACGCCACCGGAATGGTCAAGGCCACCAGAATGGCCAGCGAGGGCCGTCCAAAAAACAAGAACAGCACCAGCAACACCAGCGCAATGCCTAACACCACGCTATGCGTCACCGTATGCAAGGTGCTGTTGATCAGCTCACTGCGGTCATAAAACGGCACCAGCTGGACGCCCTTGGGCAGCATGCCATCGTTCAGCTCCTGTATCGCCTGCTTGACCCTGGCCAGCACCTCGGACGGGTTTTCGCCTTTTCTGAGCAAGACGATGCCTTCGACGGATTCATCCACCGTATTCTTGCTAAAAATCCCGGCCAGAATCTTTTTGTTGATTTGCACACTGGCCACATCGCGCACGTAAATGGGCTGGCCATCAATATTTTTGAGAAAACTATCCTCAATATTTTTCTTGCTCTTGATCGCACCTTCACCGCGAATGACAAACGACATACTGCCTCGCGACAGCAGGCTGCCGCCCGAGTTGGCGTTGTTTAATTGCACGGCCTCAATCACATCATTCACCGACACATCGTAGCGACGCAATTGCGAGGGATTCAGAATAATGCCGTACTGTTTCTCATAGCCGCCGAAATTGGTGACCTCGGCCACCCCATCCGCCCGTAACAGCCTGGGGATCACCACCCAGTCATTCAGGGTACGCAACTGCACCAGGTCGCTGCCCTCACCGCCGGTTAATTGATAGCGCACCATCTCCCCATACGCCGTCGCCAGTGGCCCCAGCTCGGCCTCAGCCCCCGGCGGCAGCGTAAACAGTGACAGTTTTTCCTGCACGCGCTGCCGCGCCCAGTAACTTTCGGTGCCTTCCTTGAAAATAAGCTGAATCACCGACAAACCAAAGATGGTCCGCGAGCGGACGGTCTCCACATTGGGGACATTTTTCATCAGGATTTCGAGCGGCACCGTGACCTGGCGCTCGACATCCTCTGGCGCCTTGCCCGGAAACACCGTAATGATCTGCACCATTTGCGATGAACTATCCGGATAGGCATCGATTTTCATGCGCGACAGGGAATACAGGCTCAACAGACTCAGCGCCACCAGCAAGCCGATGACGATCCATTTGTACTGCAATGCCTGGCGAATCAATTTCGCCATCATGATGCAGCACTCTCGTCCGCATTCACAATCTCTACCGCCTTGATGGCCAAGGGCTTGAGCAAAATGGCGCCATGCGCAATGATGGTGTCGTTTTCTCGCAGCCCGGACAGGATTTCAACCGATTTACGATCAAAATTATCGCCGATGGTCACTTCCACCAGCTTCCAGGTATTCGGCTGGCTCAAGACAAAGACATAGTCTTTTTTATTGAGATGAATCAGGGCCTCATTCGACACCAGCATTTTTTTGCGCCGCTCAGTACCTAACTGGATATCGGCAAACATGCCGGGCCTGAGCTGATGCAGACTGTCCTGCAGCGCATAGTAAATGCGTAAGGAACGCTTCTCAAATGACACCAGCGGAGAAATGCTCGCCAGCTTGCCCGCAAACGGTTTATCCGCATTGCCGTAAAACACGGTGGTCAGGGCCTGGCCCGCATACACCTTGCCAGCATTCATTTCCGGCACATCGCCCGCCACCAGCACTTCATCCGCCTTCAGGCGGATCAGTAAATCAATGTCTATGCCCTGCTGAAACAGCTGACGTTCCGCATCCGCACGGTTGTTTCTTGCCTGGTTTAAAGCGCTCTGAATATCAAACAGCGCTTTCTGCCCTTCCAGCTGCGCCTGCAGCAAATTGGCTTCCGACAGGCTCAAGTCTCTGGCGGCTTCTGTGCCGATATCCACCAGTTTTTTCAGGCGCTCCACCTCTATCCGTTGCGAGTGCAACTTGGCCTCGTTCAACTCGGCAGTTTTCTTGTACTGCTTGCTCAAAAACTCGATTTCATTGCCATCGTTTTTCCAGTTGGCATACAAACTGGAGATTTGCTGATTGATGAACTCATACTGCTCATCGTCGGCCGCGCTGGTCGGTTTTCGTTTGGCAATAATGCTGCCGGTCACGGTCAAGTCCGGCAAACTGACCGCTTGCAGTTGCAGCTGCTCGCGCAGAATCTTGCGATTAAAGGTAGAAGCCGGATCAATTAGGATTTGCCCGTTCCGCAACAGCGTCACTGCCTGCCCCTGCTGGGCCGGGGCCGATGCGACCGCAGGCTTGACCGAGCGTGTAGCCATGTAATAGAGGCCGGCACCTACTATTCCCAACAACACCAGTGCAACCAGGACGCTCTTTTTTTGTAATTGACTCATTTTAAAACCTGCTTCCCAATGGCTGCATTCAAGGCGTAGAGCGAATGCCAATAGTTGGATAACGTCATAATGTGTACGCGATTGGTTTCGCGGTAGTTTCTTTGCGCATCCAACAGCTCGAACAGACTCTTGCCGCCCAGCGCGTAAGCCGCTTTCATCTTGTCACGGATCACTTTAGAAACACCCAGTTTGGTGTCAGCCTCATTGACCAGCACCAGATACGAAGCGTCATAGATGTGGTAATTACGCTCGATTTCAGACCTGAGCTCAATCAGCTGCGTATCCAGATCCAGCTCACTCTGTCTTTTGAGTGATTTGGCCTTGGCAATATTGCCCTGGTTGCGGTCAAATACCGGCAACGAAACATCCACGCCTATGCCCCAGGCATTCTGATCCGGGAAACCAATCGCCTCTTTATGAAACTGGCGGGTCACCCCCACATGGGTCACCACCGAGGGATAGGCCTTGACCTCTTCGAGCTCGATATTGCCGACTGACTGTTCTATTTGCCGCTTTAGCATGGCGATATCCGGCCGGTTGTCCTCGGCCATCTGGATCAAATGCTCAGGATCACTAATCGGCTGCGGATGATCAATCTCCAGGCTGCCCACCACGTGGATGACTTTGTTCTTTTGCATGCCCAGAAAGGCCTTCAGGCGGCTGATGGCATTTTCCACAGCCACCCGTTTGGCGCGCAACTCGGTTTGGCTGGAGAGCAAAGACAAATTCACTCTATCCAGCTCGATAGACCCGGCCCCGCCGATTAACACTCTTTTCTCCGTCAACGCTTTCAGGGCCGCCAGCTCGGTGAAATCCTCCTGCGCCAGCGCTTGCAGATTTTGCGCCTCCAGCACATCGTAAAAAGCTGCAATCGCCCCAGCAATGCGCAACCGGATAGTGTCATTCACACTCGCCCTGGCCACCTCCACCCCGAGTTGGGCAGCACGCATCTCTGCCGCACGCTTGCCAAACACAAACCAATCAATCGGATATGCCACCCCGAGGTCGAACTGCGGAGGGCCGCCTTGGCGATTGACGTTAAAAGACTGATTCAGCGGCATCAAGGTATTGGAGACATTCATCACCGGGTTAGGCGGCAACTTGGCCGTGACCAGATCCGCCTCGGCCTGATAAATGCCTTCCACCGCAGACTTGATTTGTGGGTCTGCCTGCAGCGCGAGATAGATGGTTTTGTTGAGATCGAGCGCCGTGTCTTCCAGCTGATCAGCAGCCAGCGGTGAACGATGTTGATCGGGTAACCGGGCGGAGAGGCCGTCTTTGACAAACGCGGGCGGCACGACATACCCTTCAGCAAAACCGGGGCTCTGCAATGCCATCGGCATGATCAGCAGCAGGAGTCTGGCGTAGAGGCGTAATAACTGCATAAAGGAGAAGTGCAAATGTCGTTCATCATGACCAGCTTTTATGAAGAATTTATTACACTCTTTCTAAAAGCTGGATTTTTAGTGTTTCTAAGTGAGCGTTGCCAGGATTGACGGCATCATAATTTTTATTGCGTTTGACTTCCCTGAATTATTCTTCAGGGAATATGATGCATTAACCATTTAATATGCTTGGCGCACGCAGCAGCAAATGAACAACACTTAGTAAGACGGATGATAGAGATGCAACCATGAGAATTCTGATCGTTGAAGACGATTTCAAAGCCGCCAAACTCATTGCCAGAGGCTTGATGGAAGAAGGCTTCAAGGTTGAGATTGCTGGCAGTGTCAGCCAGGCGCTGGATGCGTTGATGCATCCCTTTGACTTAATGATTCTGGATTGGATGCTGCCTGATGAAGACGGATTAAGTTTATGCATCAAACTGAGAAAAAATAAAATGGAGCTACCCATTTTGATGCTGACGGCAAAAAATGCCATCAATGACAAAGTCAGTGGATTGAACAGCGGCGCGGATGACTATCTGGCAAAACCGTTTGCATTTGATGAACTGCTGGCAAGAGTGAATTCACTGCTGAGAAGACAACGCAGGTCGCCATCCACGCTACTCTCCGAGCAAGGGGTCATCCTGAACCTGCGCTATAAAACCGTGATGCGCCGTGGCCATGCCATCACGCTTTCACCCAAAGAGTTTGACCTGCTCGAATTATTGATGTTGCATTCCGCGCAGGTGATTTCCCGCAAAACCATTGCACAACGCCTTTGGCAGCAGGACTGGATTGCAATCGACAACCTGATTGATGTGAACATCAAGAATCTGCGTCAAAAACTGGAGCTTCCAGGACAGCCAAAATTGATTCATACCCTACGGGGAGAAGGCTTTATTTTTGAAGAAAGAGCCAGCATTGAAAATTAACTTTCGTCAGAAACTCACCCTGACCTATCTGACACTCATCCTGGTCATCGTATCGCTCACTGCGCTTTTCTCATGGTGGCAACTCTCCATCGCCGCCAAAAATCAATTGGATCATGCCCTGCTTTCCCTGGCGGAAACTGAAGCAGAAATGCTGGTCTCCCTGCAGGATCGCTCAGATATCCGCATTCATGACTGGCAACATGATAAAGACCGGATTGCATTAAACAGACTGGATAGACTGGTACAGATTGTGGATGAACACGGCCACTCTCTCGCCAAGAGTCGTAACCTGGGGGAAGCCAACCTCCCCATCACGGCCCAAGCGCTCAGGCAGCATCACCGTGCCAGCTTCGAAACCATTGATCACTTTAATAACGAGCCCTTACGCGTAGTGGTGTTTCCCGTTTACAAAAACGCCCATTATTACTATGTGCTGGTGGCCGGGTCCATGGATGATATTGATCGCATTCTCAATACGGCAACCATGATTTTCATGCTCATGGCCGTCGCGCTCGCCGGTGCGATCGTATGGGCAGGCTTGCTGCCCATAGACCGTATTCTTAAGGTGATTCAACGTATCGTGTCACAGACCAGAAACATCCATCAGGAAAATCTGCATCAGCGGCTCTCCAATGACCATGCAGATGACGAAATAGGCGAATTGATTAACACCCTGAATGCGATGCTGCAGAGACTGGAAAGCGCTTTCGAGATCCAAAAAAACTTCACCTCCCATGCGTCTCATGAACTGAAGTCGCCCCTCTCCAGAATGCGAACAGATATTGAGGTCGCGCTGAGAAGACCCCGAGACAAAGAGGCATATCAAGCAGTCCTGATGTCCTGTCTGGATGAAGTCGATCATTTAACAAAAATGCTGAATAGCATGCTGCTATTGGCGCAACTGGATGCCAATATGGAGACGCTGAACAAAGAGGTTTTATCCGTCAGCGACTTGATGACCGAAGTGCTGCACCAGGCTCGCCAACGTCTGCAACAACGCGATTTAAGCGTCACCACGGTGATCCCCGCCGAACTATCCATCGTGGCTCAAAAAGAGTTTGCATTATTGTTGATTGGCAACCTCATCGACAATGCGATCAAGTTCACTTTAAACAATAAAATCATCGTTGAGGCCATCCAACACCAAGGGGGCGTAGTGTTGAAGATTATTGACTTCGGTGCCGGGATTCCAGCCGATGAAGCCCCCTTTATTTTTGACCGTTTTTATCGTGGCAGAACCGTACTCAAAAATGCGATCCCCGGCAGTGGGCTGGGGCTGGCGTTAGTCAAAACGTTGGCCAGGCATTGTCAATGTGAGATCACCCACTCGCCGAATCCAGAAGGTGGATCAATCTTTACGGTATGCTGGGCACCGCCGCAACGGCCACTACCGCTTTGAACTTGAATGCTGAGCATTAAAATGTCATCTCTTTACTCTGCCCCAAATATCGTGAGACACCACTACACGCTACCCCCAGCACACAGCATCGTAAGGTTGCAAAACTTAAGCGTGACCGAGCAAGCCCGGCTGCTGCCGCAAGTGTTTGCCCTTGCCCGCGAGCAATACCCGGAATGGCCCGCAGAGCAGTTGCCTAATTGGCTGGCTGCCTTGGCGGGTGGCAATGCCAACGGCACCAAAATGGCCGTGTCGGTAGTGCTGGATACGCAGGGTGAAGTCTCTGCCGCCAGTGCGCTGGAGCTGTATCGCAACGGCACCGCCATGATCAATTACAGCCTGGCCCGAAAAAGTGCCGAGCGTGATAGTGCCAAGCGGGGTAGTGCTGAACAGAGCGCCGCGCTGATTTACGCCGCGACCAAAGACATGGCGGCGGGTATTCAAGCGTTGCAGGCACAAGGCGAACCCATCCAGTTTGTCGGCAAAGAGCATCATTTGCAAAGCCTGCGCGCGATTACAGGCTATTATGCGGTGGGCCAGGTACCGATTGACGGCCCGACCTCTTTGCTCACGCGTGCGGTGAAATATTACGAGGTTGCCTATGGCGACCCGAGCGAGGTGGAGAACCAGGCCAGAATAGACCATGCGATGATGCTGGCTGACCCTAAAGCAGGCTACTCCCAAGAGGAGGATGTTCACTTGTGGCTGCTGGGTGACTTTATCCCCAGCGCTCCCAACAAGCCCTTGGCCGAATCGCTGCGAGCGCTGGCAGACACCTATGCCCAAGAGCACAGCATCTTCCGCGAAAAAGACATACGCTTAGACCCGGGCTACAGATCGCTACACCAGCTGGCTGACCATTTGCCAGCAACGGCCACTTATCAACAAGCTGTACAGGCCTCGGCGGTGGGCGCGGCGCAATGGCTGGGTTGGATTGAATAACAGCCTTGCCACCGTTTGCTGCGCACCCTATCCATCGCTACGACACCAATGAGTATCGTGCATTCAAATTGAACCAATCATTTCAAATGCTATTCAATAAACAAGCGCTGCCTGGGGATTTACATTCCCCCTGTGTGCGCTTATTTTCCAATCTCTAAAGATGCGCTTGATAGACAGGCCACGAAACCGATCACGACAGACATGACCAAACCTCCTCATCGCAGCCTTCTACTTAGCCAGGATCACATATCGCTCACGCGTGAGCAGATACGGGCTTATTTTCATGAGACCTCAGATGTCTATGAAGCCTTGTTTACGCTGCTTAGCAACGAGCAAGCGTACTACGTGAAACCGATTGCGCTGAGACATCCGCTGATTTTTTACTACGGCCATACCCACACCTTTTTTATCAACAAGCTGATTCTGGCCGGGCTCATCAGCGAACGCGTGAATCCCAGGTTTGAGTCCATGTTTGCGGTCGGCGTCGATGAAATGGGCTGGGATGACGTGAACGAGGCCCACTACCAATGGCCAACGCCAGCGGAGGTGAAGGCCTACCGTACACAGGTGCGCGAAGTGGTTGACCAACTGATCACGCGCCTGCCTTTTGAGCTGCCGATTGATTGGGAGAGCCCATGGTGGCCGATTCTGATGGGCATTGAGCATGAGCGCATCCATCTGGAAACCAGCTCGGTACTGATCCGGCAACATGCCTTACAGTATGTTCGCCCCTCCCCCGCATGGGCACCCTCTGCTGCGCGGGATGTGGTCGCCCCTGAAAATCGCTTGGTGCATATCCCGGCGCGTGAAATTGTGTTGCGCAAGTCAGACACGTATTACGGCTGGGATAACGAATACGGTCAATTTCACGGCCACTGCCCAGCCTTTGAGGCGGCCCAATACCTGACCTCTAATGCCGAGTTTTTAAGCTTTGTGGAAGCGGGCGGCTACCAGGCAGAGGCCTACTGGCAAGAAGAAGGCTGGGCCTGGCGCACCTATACGCAAGCCGAGCATCCCACGTTTTGGATCAAACAAGCCTCCGGCTAGCAACTGCGCCTGCTGACGGAAGAAATCGACATGCCATGGAGCTGGCCGGTAGAAGTCAATTACCATGAGGCCAAAGCGTTTTGCAATTGGCTGTCTGCACAGCGGGGCAAACCAGTGCGTCTGCCCAGCGAGCAGGAGTGGTATAGTCTGTATGAACATGCAGGCTTGTCCGACGCCCAGGTCGCCAACGGCCATCATGCCAATCTGTTTTTAGACCAGGGTGCGTCTTCTTGTCCGGTCAATCAGTTTGCACACGGTGAGCTGTATGATGTGGTGGGCAATGTCTGGCAATGGACAGAAACACCCATTTTTCCGTTTGATGGCTTTAAAGTACACCCGTTGTACGATGACTTTACCACCCCGACCTATGATGGCCGCCATAATCTCATCAAGGGCGGCTCCTGGATATCAACGGGCAACGAGGCGATTAAAAGTGCACGCTACGCCTTTCGCCGACATTTTTTTCAACATGCAGGATTCCGCTATATTGTGACTGATACCCCCGTAGAAAATAACAGCTCGTATTACGAATCTGACAAGCAGCTGTCCGAGTATGCCGAATTCCATTATGGTGACAGCTATTTTGGCGTACCCAACTTCCCCAAAGCGCTGAGCGATTATGCCCTGCAGCATTTGCAAGCCAAACCAAAACGCAAAGCACTCGATTTAGGCTGTGCCACCGGCCGTGCCACTTTTGAGCTGGCCACACAGTTTGAGCACGTCACCGGCATAGACTTTTCTGCCCGCTTTATTGGCTTGGCATTACAAGCGGCCGAGCACGGCGTGTTGCGTTACACCATGGTCAATGAAGGCGACTTGGTCAGCTACCAGGAGCGCACACTGAGTGCCTTAGGCTTAGACCAGGTGGTCGACAAGGTGGAATTCTGGCAGGGCGATGCCTGCAACCTCAAGCCTCAATTCACCGGCTACGACTTTATTCTGGCCGCCAATTTAATTGACCGGCTCTATCGCCCACGCCAGTTTTTGAGCACGATTCATGAGCGCTTGAATATCGGCGGCGTACTCATGATCACCTCGCCGTATACCTGGCTGGAAGAGCACACCCCACGTGAGGAATGGATAGGCGGCTACAAGCAAGATGGCGAAAATGTGACCACGCTGGATGGCCTGAAAGCGCTGCTAAGCCCGCACTTTACACTCATGCAAGCCCCTGTAGAGATTCCGTTTGTGATTCGTGAAACCCGCCACAAATTCCAGCATACACTGTCAGAAGTGACGCTATGGGAGCGCGTGCGTTGAGCAGCCGCTTTGACCAGCCCATCGCGCGTGAAGGTAGCGGCGCATTAAAATACGATGGCCGCCAGCAGACCTTCGGCACCACCGAGGTCATGCCCATGTGGGTGGCCGATATGGATTTTGCCGTGCCCGCAGCGGTGACCGAGGCGCTGCAAGCGCGCATCGCCCATCCGGTGTTTGGTTATTCCCTGGCACCCGATAGCCTGTATCAAGCGCTGATTGATTGGCTACAAATCAAGCACGGTTGGCCAGTCCAGCGCGAATGGATTGTGCTCACACCCGGCGTGGTGCCCTCGCTCAACCTGGTCGTCGCTGCCCTCACCGCCCCCAACGACGGGGTGATCGTGCAACCACCCGTGTATTTTCCGTTTTTTTCAGCGGTCACGGGCCAGCAACGGCGTTTGCTTGAAAACCCGTTACGCCTGACCACCGATCACGCAAACCAGCCGCAATACCAGATGGATATGGATCACCTGACGGCGTGCGCGCAACAGGCGCGCATGCTGCTGCTATGCTCACCGCATAATCCGGTAGGTCGGGTGTGGCAAACGGCAGAAATGGAAGCCATTTTAAGCATCGCTAACCAGCACGACTTAGTTGTGCTCTCCGACGAAATCCATGCCGATTTAGTCTATGCAGAAGCGCAACACCAGCCCTTAAGCCGCCTGGCCATGCAAGCCGAAACCGCCGAGCAAACCGCGTTGTCCCACCGCGTGATTACCGCCGTCTCGCCCAGCAAAACCTTCAATATTCCAGGACTGGGTCTCTCAGCCTTGATTGTGCCAAACACCGCGCATCGGCAAGCCATTCAACGCCAGCTCAACACGCTGGGCCTCTCAGTGACCAACCCACTCAACATGGCCGCCTTTGAAGCGGCCTATCGCGGCGGCGACAACTGGCTAAATGAGCTGATGCCTTATCTGCAAGCTACGCGCGATGCGGCAGTGGCGTATATTCAGGCAGAGCTGCCCAGTATCAAAGTCATCGCTCCGCAAGCCACTTATCTGCTATGGCTGGATTGCCGCGCCCTCAATCTGCATGACGCCGCATTAAAACGCTTTTTTATTGAAGAAGCACAACTCGGCCTCTCGCCCGGTGCGATGTTTGGTCATGGCGGCGAAGGCTTTATGCGCATGAACATAGGCACACCCCAAGCCAACGTGCTCGCGGCGCTGGCGCAATTAAAAGCCGCCTGCAGCCATCACGACCTCTAAACTTAAAACTCACCTCTCCACACGCTAGGAACAGCCATGACGCAAGCAGCTAAAACGATGTTGGCGCAGTTATTCAACAAAGCAATCTCCACCGCATTGATGCTGTGCGCGCTGTGTGCAGCCAGCCTCGCGCAGGCAAACACGCTAGAAGAAGCCAGACAGAAGCTACTGCAAAAAGACTATGCCGCTGCCCACGCCATTTATCTGTCGCTCGCCAGTCAAAACGATGCCAAAGCCTGCTACAACCTGGGCCTGATGTCGCAGAACGGCGATGGCGTGCCCAAAAGCATGGACGAAGCGGTCAAGTGGTACACAAAATCGGCCGAGTTGAATTACAAAGAGGCGCAGTACACGCTGGGTTCACTGGTGTTTCAGCGGCAGATTCAAAGCATCAGCTACCCGCAAGCGGTGGCCTATTACGAGCAAGCAGCCAAGCAAGGTCATGTGAAATCGCAGCTCAATTTAGGCATGCTGTATTTGCGGGGCGAAGTGATTGCGCAAGACATGCCCGCCGCCGTGCACTGGTTAAGCCTGGCCGCCAGCAACAACAATAGTGAAGCCCAGGGCTACCTGGCCGAGCTTTACCAGCAAGGGGCCGGCGTTGAACAAAGTACCCTCAAAGCGGCCATGTGGTTGATATTGGCAACCCAAAACGAAGAAAAACGCCTGGTGAATCGCCACAGCAAAATGCTGAATTATCTCTATGCGCAAATGAGCGAAGAGCAAAAAGCCGCGGCCACCCAATTGGCTGCACAGTGTAAAAGCCAGCAACTGCAAGGCTGTTAAACGAGGATATGCGAAAAAAACCATGTAAACAGTGAGGTATTACGCGATTAATGTATCTAATTGATTAAAATAGGTTTAGTGTAGCAAGTACACTACAGCCTAATATTAGTGTGCAGTTCCTTTCGATTTTTTTGAAGCGCAGTATTTTTGAAAAGGAAATACAAATGATGCTCCCCAAGAAATTTGGCATACTAATCCTATTGTTCTTTTTAGCAGGCACCCAATCTGTCAACGCAAACGTCACGTTTGATTACGCCAATACGAGCAACTGCTTTCCATTTGGCAGTTGTCCGGTCAATGAAACTATCGAGTACCAGCAGCTTTATTCGCATTATCAGTTTGGCACTGACCCTTTAGAAATTACAGGGATCAGTTTTAAGCCAGCACAAGGTGTCTCAGGTGCGTTTGACCCCACCCCGCTGAGCTTCACATTGACGCTATCCACCACGCTGAGCAATGTCGGCTCTTTTTATGGAGATTACGCTGATCAAGCTCCTGCAAGTTCGTTTGCAGGGAACCTGGGGGTGAATACAGTGGCCGTCTTCTCAGGCACAGTCTCATTATCTTCCAGTGGTGATGATGTTTTCGATATTGCAATCCCATTTGCCACACCTTACTTGTACGACCCTCATGCCGGCAATCTTGTGATCGGGATTACAAACATCAGCGGCGGTATTCCACTAAAAGGCTTTGCAGCGGGCTACTCTCCGTTAATGAGCCGGTTTGTGAATGGCATGTATGGCGGCAACCCCAACATCTTCTTTGAAGCCGGGTTTGGCTTAGCAACACAATTTATCTCATCCGCCTCACCAACACCTGAACCGTTCCCTGCTGGCCCACCGCAATATGTGCCTGAGCCTACTGCGTCGGCAATGCTTTTAGCCGGATTAGGGTTATTGTGCTTTTGGCGTAGCCGTAAAGCATTAAAAAGTCACTAAGTCACCGCGCTTTTAGCGATCCCATCAAGGGCTGCGTCAGGCAGCCCTTAGTCTGCAGGTTAAGCGCATCTCACATCCTCAAGCACGTTGTCTAAGTCAACCGCGCCAAGAACTGATTAAAATAAACCGTGTCTAGGTGACTTGCACCCCATTGGTTCAGGGACAAAAAGCCGCTGCCACCCAATTGGCTGCGCAGTGTAAAAGCCAGCAACTGCAAGGCTGTTAAACAAGGATCACACGATGCCAATCACCACCCTTCAACGCGCAGACCGAATGCGCGGCGCCCTCTGGGGTATGTTTATTGGCGATGCGCTGGCCATGCCCGTGCACTGGTATTACAACATCGCCGCCCTCTGGCAAGACTTTGGTCAAATTCGCGACTATCAAGCGCCCAAAGCCAGCCACCCCAGCTCCATCATGCCCCTGGCCAGCACAGGCAAGGCAGGCCGCGGCACACAAGCGGGCGATATTGTCGGCAGTGTTATTTTAAAAGGCAAAAAACAATTCTGGGGCCTGCCTAACGGCCACTATCACCAAGGCATGCAGGCAGGCGACAACACGCTTAACCTGCTGTGTGCCCGTGTGTTGCTGCGCTCCCTTATCGCCCAGGGCCAGCATGATCCCTCAGACTTTTTGCAAGCCTATGTGCGCTTTATGACCGAACCTGATCAGCACAACGACACTTATGCTGAGTCATACCACCGTGATTTTTTTGCCAACTATGCCAAAGGCGCGGCCCCGGAAAAATGTGCGGGCGACGAAGGCCATGACACCGCCTCCATCGGCGGCCTGGTGAATATCCCCATGGTGGTCATGGCCAGCGTCAAGGCGAACGACCTGGCCGCCTGCAACCAAGCCGCCTTAACGCAACAAAACCTCACCCACCGCTCAACCGAGTTAGAGCGCCATACGCTGGCACTGAGCCAACTCTTGTTTGAAATTTTCAACTCACCACACCCTGACAACGAACAACTCGCCAGCGCTGCGGCCAGTCAATTGGGATTTCCGGCTGCTAAAGTAGTCGAACAAGTCCGCGCCACACAAAAATCTGACCTCGACGTGATTGGTGGCCTACTCAGCCCCGCCTGCTACATAGACCAATCGTTTCCATCTGTGCTCTACCTCGCCACCCGCTACCATGATGACTTTGAAAGCGCGCTGATTGCCAACACCAATGTCGGCGGGGATAACTGCCACCGCGGTGCGGTGCTGGGCGCGATTTTGGGTGCTTCGTTGGGGTTGGAGGCAATTCCGCCACGCTGGATCAAAGGCCTCACCGCACACGATGCTATTCACCACGAAGTTGAGCAGTTTGTGGCACAGTTTGCCTAAACATTTTGACTAATCAGGCGGTGAAAACCATGCTTACAAAAATATTAGCAATCCTCTTTATGATGAGCTGCAGCGTTGCCTTTGCTGCCAATGACTTAAGCTTTATGACTGAAGGCAAACCATATAACGAGGTCAAGCAAACGCTGATTGATCAAGGTTGGGCGCCAATCAAAAACACCAAGATTGATCGGGCTAGTCTATACGCGCAAGAAATCTACAACATGGGCATGACAGAGGTCACCGACTGCATCTCGATGGAAATTGACGGCTGCACATTCCTCTACCAAAAAGGCAAGCAAACACTGGAAATCAAAACCATCACCAGGCAGTTGAGTGTAGAGTCTTTCCGTGTGTATAAGAAAAATACGCGGTGAATGCTTAAGGCAATTGTTTTTATGTAGCTCCCGCGCATGGTGCGTTGTATTTGAAATGAACCATGCGGCGCACTGAAAGCGAGTCCGCCCTACCGCGTTGGCATAAAATCATCGCTCACCGTCAAGTTAGCATTAAAAAAGCTATCCCAGGTTTCAGCAATCGGCGTGATAATGCGCTCGTTACCAAGTGCACGCACTTTCACCAGTTTCACATCCTCTGGCAAGCGCATTTCAGCAGGCAGGCGTACAGCTTGCGTGCGATTATTAATAAACACAGTGCTTATAGCCATCGTTCATCCCTATCGTCAACACGCATGTAGCATTAGCGTATAGCACGAAAAATATAGTTGCAAACCTGCTTAATTCAAAGCGCATTAAACTGTGCGGCAGTCAAAATAGAGATGCCTTGAAAAGGATGCAACACCAACAAGTCAGCATCGCCCGTGATGATCATCGATGCACCACCATTCACTGCGACTTCTAAAAATTGATTGTCTTTTGGGTCACGGCAGGCATTCACGGGGTAGACAATATTCACACGTTCATACATGCGACTAAACAGTCTAAAAAAAGCTTGCCTGTCTTCAAGTGAAATATAGCGGTCAAACTTTGGGCGAGATAATACGTCCGCCAGTTCATTGAGCGTAGACTCAGACACCAGCAATACACCTCGCTCAAAAGCTTTACGCACGGCAATTGACGAAACGCTGTTCGGTAACAGCAAATAACTGATCAAAGTATTGGTGTCACAGACTACCCGTAACGCCTCACTCATTGGTCAGCAACTCGGCTAATTTGTCCTCGGTTAAGCCGTTTGCCATCGCTTGTTGCCCGACACGGTCACAAAATGATTGAAACTCAGCCAGATTCAGCCCGCGCAAGCGTTGATATTCAGCGGGAGAAAGCACAATCGCCACATCACGGTTTTGACGACGAATCGTCACTGGCTCGCGTTGTGCCGTATCAATTAAAGCCGCCATATTTTGTTTAGCATCTGTTGCAGAAACATATTGCATAATCAACTCTCCTGTTTGCCTAATAATAGTACAAAATGTCTATTTTGTACATTTTGCACAAACCATCACATTTAGTCTTGAAACTGCGTCGGAGAACAAATACATGTAAGGCTTCCACAGCTGTCACGACCAATCCACTCCAGCCAATTGATGGAGTCTCGTCATGAACAAACAATCTCTGCTCACCGCTTTATGCGCCATCGTGTTTGCGTCAAACGCTTTTGCGCAATCACAATGCAGTGCCGTCAGCGGCCCACAGACCAATGCCCTGGTTGAGCTATATACCTCAGAAGGCTGTAGCAGTTGCCCACCCGCTGACCAGTGGTTAACGCGCCTAAAAACGCAAGGCACTCAGTTTGGCAACATCGTGCCCATGGCCTTGCATGTGGATTATTGGGATTACATAGGCTGGAAAGACAACTTTGCCAACCCTGCCTTTGCCAGGCGGCAACGTGACATGTCCGCCTCAGGGCATGCACGCGGCGTATATACCCCACAAATTGCCATCAATGGGCAAGATAGCCGCAGCTGGTTAAGTGATGCGCGCTTTAAAACTGAAATTACAAGCATCAACCGCATGCCTGCCAAAGCTGAGATTCGCCTTGCAGTAAATTCCACCACGACAAAGTCGCTGCAAGTATCCACAAGCATCAAAACCTCTGAGGCAGGGCCATTGGTCTATTACCTCACGTTACAAGAAAACAACCTACAATCCACCATCAATGCAGGTGAAAACCGTGGCGAGCTATTGCGCCACGATTATGTCGTACGCCAGTGGTTAGGGCCGTTTAAAGTGGGTGCGGATGGAAAAATAAGTGCCAGTCATGAAATTCAGCTTCAACCAGCCTGGAAGCAGCGTGATCTTAGCGTGGCTGCCTTTGTGCAGAATTCAGCGACAGGGGAGATTTTGCAGACATTGGGGTTAGGGTTGTGTGAAGATTAATTTACTCTAACCACAGCTATTGATTGACGTATGTAGTTTGGAAAATACCAAATGTAGTTTTAAACAATGCAATACTGTTTTGAACAATGAAAAAGAAAGACTAAAATAGCGTGTCCTTAAAGCGCTCTTGCTACAACATTGTGTATGTCTTGCCATTAGTAGTTAATACACCATCAAATATTTGCAGGAAAAGCTAGACACATTAATATGAGCCTAAACCTCAATGTTCAAACACAAGAAGACTCTTTGCAGCTATCGCAAAAAGAGCTGGGCGCATATTACACACCTAAAGATATCACTCAAGCCATATGTAAATGGGCAATTCAAAGCCCTAATGAATATGTTCTGGAACCTAGTTTTGGGGGGTGCGGATTTTTAGAGTCAGCGATTGAGCGACTAACGCAACTAGGTTGCGAGCAACCTCACTCATATCTTTTTGGCAGTGACATTGACCCCAAAGCTTTCGACTTTTTATCTGAAAAGTTAAAAACATTGGAAGTACTCAATCAGCGTTTCCTGCAAAAGGACTTTCTAAAAATATCTCCTGCAGAATTCCAAGTCACATCTTTTCAGTCAGTGATCGGCAACCCTCCATATATTTCATTGCACAACCTGACAGATGATCAGAAAAAATCTGTTATGGATTGGAGAAAAAACCATCCCGAACTCAAGATAAGTCAACGTGCTAGTTTATGGGCCTATTTTGTTTTGCATTCAATGCAGTTTTTAAATGAAAATGGCCGAATGGCCTGGGTATTGCCAGGTAGTTTTTTAGACACATTCTATGGTGAGCAATTACAGCAAATCCTATTAGAAAAATTTGGATTTATTTGCATATTAACTTTAGGTGAACGAGCATTTATCGATGAAGGCACTGAAGAAAGAACTGTAGTTTTATTATGTGATCGATTTGGTGAAAGTACAGAAAGCGCAACATCTAAATACTGTTCAACATTAGCTGGCCTGGTGGAAACTCTAAACTCACCAGAAACCACCATAGAAGATACTGATGATCTTGATTACAAGCTGTATCAAGAAATTATGCAGAATGAGAATACTGTTTCGTTAGGCGACCTGTGCTCGATTCTAATTGGCACTGTTACAGGTGCTAATAATTTCTTTGTTCTGAGCCCATCTAGTGCTAATAAACTGGGCCTTGAAAACGAATACTTAAATCCAATTCTAGCTAAATTTAACCTGGTTGAAGGAGTACGGGTCTCACCGGCTGATGTAGATAACTGGAAAGCAAATAACTATCGCTGCTTAATATTACATGCAGAAAATGAGAAAAATGCCTCAGCTGCAGTCAAAGCATATGCATCAACGTTTGATCGCAAAGCCAAAGATGAAAATAAAACGTTTATGAAACGTCCTTGCTGGCTTGCAGCAGATGATAAACGGATACCCGATGCATTTTTCTCTTACATGAATGATCACGGCCCTAAATTGGCACTGAATGAAGCGAAAATAAATTGCACCAATTCAATTCATAGAGTCTTTTTCAATCAAGGTTTGGATGAACCGGCAAAGAAACTAGCGGTAATTTCTTTACTCACAACATTTAGTCAGATTTCGGCAGAGCTTGAAAGCCGGAGTTATGGTTCTGGCGTGTTAAAAATTGAACCATCAAATGCTAAGTGCATAAAGCTTGTAATGCCTAAAAACAAACAAATTAAAGAAATAAATGCTACGTATGAAAAACTAAATAATCTGTTGAGAGCCGGGCAACTCAAAAAGGTTGAGAAATTGGCAAATCAATTCATTTTCTCAGATACTGATACTGAAAATCTTAGTAAGGTTTTGTATATTCTTCGCTCACGCAGAAGAAGAAAGTGATCGTAGACTCACTAAATGCAAACTCAATTTAATTAGTTATGTAAGCAGATTGGGCCAGAACTTCATACTCTTATCCTGAACTACTTGAACATCTGATTCCCAAAAATTGGAAATCATTTTGAAATAAGGCCTCCATAATCTATTTTGAGAAGACTTTACAATATGACGGTAAGCCACATCCCCTCTGAGTTTTCTCCAATCTGCGCCACAGAAATTAGAAAGTACAAAGTCTATAGCTAAAGAAGCATCCATAGGCGGGAACGGGATTCTTGGTGCTGCTGTTAGCAATATACTATTAACTTGTTCTGCCAAATGCTCTTCCATTTTCTTTCCGCCATGCTGAAAGTGAAAATGGGGATGGGAGTCTGCGGGAGGATTATCAGATTCCCCCTCTATGTGTCTATCAAAGTGCCAGGCACTAATTCGTTTATGCCCATCCTCAAGACTCACTACTTCAATATCGAGTGCTAAACTGTTAATTGAACAATGTTCATTTTCCTCTACGCAAATACCTTGAATATTTAGACTAACCATCACATCTATTGGCAATTTTAAATTTTTTGGCAAGGTTTGCTGAGGAGGAATTATTCGAAAAGCCAATTTATCTAGGCTGTATGCCCAAATGTGATCTTTACTGACTGCCCAAAGACCGTGCGATGCATCTACTAATACATGAGCATTTATACAGCAGGGAACAGATCTTACTAATAATTCATTGAGCTGCTGTAACTCATTTGCACGGTCTCGTTTAAATTTGCGAAGATCCACAGTCAATCCCTTTTAATTGCGTCGAGTCGTGCTATATCTAATGGGTGTAATCGCCACTCCGGACGATGCTTTCTTTCAAGAACCGAACGAATTGATAAATAAAACGGAGTTTGCCATGGTTTAAGACTTGGGCAATTAGCACGAAATGCATCTGCTGAATCTATTGGCTGTTTATAAACCTGACAAATAGTATCGAAATACTCGCTATATCCCTCCTTAATGGGATTGGCAGCAACCAAGTTAAGAGAAAATTTTTTATTTATTGCTTCCACTCGTTTTGTTGCAGGCACTCTTTTTAATGTAACGAACTCTCCGGTGAATTCGAACCACCATCTATCAATCCTTGTTGACCACCAACGACGCCACCCATCAGAAAAAGCTCCTGTATAACGACAAGATTCAAGTATTTTGAGCAGACTTAACCAACTATCATTTGAATTCTCAATCGAAATACCAAGTCTGGCGGCAATAATATGATCATCACTTAAAATACTTTCAGTAAAAATCAGATCATTAAGTAGAAATCTTGCCGAATCAGATGTACTTTCCTTTAACGCCTCATCAAGCTCATCTAAAATCCGTGGATCAATAGTTTCTAATTCCTCAGGCGAGCATCCCAAAACAATTTCAAGTTTTTTTTGCGTTTGTACATCGCTGATTAAATGATATCCGTTCACTAATGAAACCATTTCTTTAGCGACACGAGCAGGTTCGTTTTGTACCGCTTTATCTTTTACATACACTCGATCAAAAAGATCATGAGACGTATTGTCATTTTTGTAGGAGGATTTAAGAAAGTTATCCATTGACCACAAAACAATTGGGAATCGTGGAAGTGTGCCTTCAGTCATTCTTGTTCGAATTTCTTGCGCTAAACTTGATCCTCTATAGTCACTCTTTACCCCAGCTTCATTCGGATCTTGATTTAAACGAAGATCAAGGATTAATCCAAATGAATTTGGGGTTGCGGTATAAGCCGCTAAAATAGCTTTAACTTCTTCATCATAGCTCGCACGAGGCTTAGTGCGCTTAATTTTCAGTTCAGGATTGACACCCTCGAGCGAGGCAATGTAGCTTTCCGGTGAGTTACCATTGTCATCATCAATGAACAAATAATTAATAGTCATCTTTTGGAATATCCTCTTGCTTTGCTTTAGGAATCTCAATTCGAAAGCAAGTTTTGTAATCTTCTGGAGGATCAGTTAAATAAATTTCCCCATCCGCCGCGTCAATAATATCTTTAACAATTTTCAATCCCAAACCTGTACCAATTAATTGTTCACTATCTGGAGAAAGTGAACTCGCTGGTAAACTCGTCGTATAAAAAGCATCAAAAATTCTTTCACGGTTTTCAACCGAAATCCCATCTCCATTATCCATAAACTCAAGAAACAATTTTTCACCAGACTCTCCGGCCTTTATTAAAATCTTACCGTTAACTTTTGCTCGCCTGATTGCCTTAAGGGAGTTTGTAAACAAATTCAAAAGTATGGAGTTCCATTCTGACTCATGCATTGGTTGAGTATATAAATCATAGCCATTAACCTCTTTATTGAAGACGATATTTTGTCGATTTATCGCATGAGATATTGTCTGCTCAAAATTATTAATTACATCCCGTAATTCTATAACTTTCAATTCTCGATGCGAGTTATCTATAACTGCGTTGTCAAAATAATTCGCATACGCCTGCAAATTAACCAAATTGCTTTGCAACCTTTTAACAATATCACTTTGATTGGAGTCTAAATTGAATGACTCATAAAGGTTCTTAAAATCTGCGAAAGATCCACTTAATGTATGACGAATTTCATGAGTAAACTCTCCGATCGTAAGTCCCAATGCTGCTAACACTCGAAGCATTCCATTTTCTTCTAATAAGTCTTGGGATTTATGATCAAGAGCTAAAACCTTTTCCAGAAACTCGCTTTTAATTACTTCATCGTTACCTGCAGAAGCTGCATTATCAGCTGAGCCAGTTAAGCTTTGATCACTATCGGATTTAGTTTCATCTACTACTTGGTTGAATAGGTCGATAATTTGCTTAGCCTGTTCACTAGGCTTGTTTTGTGAAGCTTGGCTTTTCGGTGGTGGATCTGAAGCTAGTCTTTTTCTCCCACGAGCTTCAGCTATATCCAAAACTGACTTTGTTAATGCACTATAAAGAAAACGTTGTAGCTCTTTGAATGCTTCATTCTCAATAAGTCCTTCTCGACTAGAAGTTTCATTGAACATTTCATTTTTTGGATCATGAATCTCAACAAAACCAAAAAAATTGGCATTTAGATGGGGAGGCAATATTTCCCTTAATGCATAAGACCTCTGTAAGCCGATCCAATCATCATAAGGCTCACCATAAGGCAACACCCTAAACCCATTTCTGTAAACACGAATCCCGCCTTGCTCTCTTAATAGGCCACTTATTAAACTTTTAGTGCCCCCAGAAGGCAACTCTGAAACAATAAAATAATTAGCCTTGAATTCAATACTCTTCAAGTGCTGATACCTAACACGGAGATTATTTTTATCGATTAGCTCTTCATTCTCTATTTTTACCTTGTATCGCGAAGAAATACATGTTCTGTAAGCACCGCCTTGAGCATCAACAAACCCAGAGAATGTTGCTAATGAATGACTTAAAATGCTTTTATCATCGTTTGCGACTAATTGAGGTAGTCCGTTAACTGTCTTATAAAAAGTGGCCTTAAAGCCGGGATCCATCTTGTCAACGTGTTCACTTTTTGACAATGGGAATGGCTGTAGTAAATCTGAAACATATCTATAAGCTCTTTTTATTTGCGCAATACTCCAGCTATCTCTTAACTTATCGATGGTTAAAATGGTTCCTTGAAAAGGAAGTTTATCTATCAATTTGATTTGGTTATTAACCAGAATCAAATCTTTGTTTTCTTCGAAACTATCCCAATTGATCGTTACCTGTAGTGCATGCTCAGAATCAGCAGTTTGAGTTTTAATAGTTAACTCTCTACCTAAACGCTGAGCTGAAAACCGCCCGATTCCTTTTTTGCCTGCTCGCTGTCGAGAGTATTTTTTCGAATATGGATTATCAATTTTGTCACTCGTCGATATCCTCATAAATCCATCAGCTAATTCTGTTCGAGTCATACCCGAACCGTTATCAGTAATTTCTAATGTACCTCCAGATTGATCTGTATCCTTAAAAACCAGCTTAATAAATGTTGAATCTGCATCATAAGCATTTTTCACTAGCTCAGATATTGCAGTTTCCTGCTTCGCGACCAGCTCTAGGCCCAGTTTAGTAATGTGACTGGCATCAATTGTAAAGCGAACATTATCAGTATCGAACGCTGCGATCTTATTTGCTAGATTAAGTATTTTTTGAAAGTCGGGCTTATCGCTATTTAAGCATTCTTTTAAATTGGCACTAAGTTGATCCAGCTCTGTATTCATTTAACACCTGTCATTAAGGCAATTCATTAAACGATTATATTGTTTATTTACTCGATTATTCTATACCTGTAAAAAAACCCGCATACAAGCGGGTTCTGATTAACTTTTTGACTGAGTTATATAATTTTAAAAAAGAAATAAGTTGATCATAAATAAATCTGTTTGACTGCAGCTTATGCAGTTCAAAGCTGCAGCTTTTGAAGCCAAACTTGCATCTTATGCTGCCACTCACAAAAATAAAAGGGGCTCAAAGCCCCATTTATTTAACCGCACTTACTATCACCGCAGTTCAAGCAGGTCATGCATCCATCCATCAGAATGCTTGCTTTGGTATTACACTTTTTGCAAAGCTGAGCTCCTTTTGGGAAACCTTCGTCGTTTGATTCTTCACCGGACTTGGCGTGTTTTTCCAGGTATTCTGCTTTTTTCTCTTCTACCAGTTTTTGCTGGTGTTCATCTAAACCTGGTTTTTTCAGCATGCCGATTTCTTGCAGGTGTTTTTCTACTACCTCACCAATCTCCGCCACCAGGCTAGGCACAAACTTGCCGCCTTTTTTGAAGTAGCCGCCGCTAGGTTCAAATACGCTTTTGAGTTCTTCTACCAAAAAGGTGACATCGCCGCCTTTACGGAACACGGCAGACATGACGCGGGTGAGCGCGACGATCCACTGGAAGTGCTCCATGTTTTTGGAGTTAATAAAGATCTCAAACGGGCGGCGGTGCTCTTGTGGCGTGCCTTCGTTCATGATGACGTCGTTGATGGTGATGTAGAGCGCGTGCTCGGTCACCGGGGTTTTGATCTTGTAGGTGTTACCCACAAGCATATCTGGGCGGCTTAATGGTTCGCCCATTTGGATAACATTCGTGACAGGCGCTGCTGCGGCCTCGGCTGCTTTTTTGTCTTCATCGGTCACCAGTTTGTAAGCGGTGATTTTTTTGTCGATCTTGATTGCCATGTTGTTCTCCCTATTGGAGTAATCAGTTCTTTATAAATTCAATCATTAAAAATAGTGCAATTTAGACAGAGTCAAACGAAGCGAGTGATGTTAAGACTAGGCGCGTTTGGATTTTTAACCGGAGTGTACAAGTAGTACATGAGGATTAAAAATTCAAACGCAACAACGTATTAACGAACGCAGTCGTTTGAAATGGCTAAATTTAGAATTTGCCGTAATATCCTTCTTTAAACGCATCAAAGAGGTTTGCGGCGGTGTGAATCTCACCGTCATATTCAATCTCTTCATTGCCTTTGGCTTCAATTTCGGTGCCATCTTCCAGCGTAAATTTATACGTGGTGCTCTCTAAATCTTTCTCGGTCACCAGCACGCCCTGGAACGCCTCTGGGTTGAAACGGAAAGTCGTGCACCCTTTCAGGCCTTGGTCATACGCGTAGAGGTAGATGTTTTTGAAATCCTCAAAGTCGTAATCGGTAGGCACGTTAATGGTTTTGGAGATGGAGCTATCAATCCATTTTTGCGCCGCGGCCTGAATATCCACGTGGGCTTTTGCCATGATGGTGGATGAATCGAGGAAGTAATCCGGCAATTGCTCTTCTGGCTTGTCGCTGAACGGCATGGCGTTCGGGTTCACCAGTTCACGATAAGCCAGCAGCTCGTAGCTGAATACGTCGACTTTCTCTTTAGACTTTTTGCCTTCACGGATCACGTTACGTGCATAGTGGTGGGCAAAGCTGGGCTCGATACCGTTGCTGGCGTTGTTGGCCAGGCTCAGTGAAATCGTACCGGTGGGCGCGATAGAGCTGTGGTGGGTGAAACGCACACCCTTGGTGGCGATCTGGTTACGCAGGCCTTCTGGAAACTGCTGCATGTAGCGGCTATATTTGCCCAGCAGCACTTTACCGGCCAGTTTCTGGCCGACCTTGATGCCATCAGCCGCCATTTCCGGGCGCACGCGCAGCATGTCGGCGGTGACTTCAAATTTTTCGTCCATGATCGGTGCCGGGCCTTTTTCTTCAGCCAGTTGCACGCCGATTTCCCAGCCCACTTCGGCCATGATGCGGGTGACTTCTTCTGTGAATTTCACTGAGTCTTCTTCACCATATTTCATTTTGAGCATGGTCAGTGTGGAACCCAGGCCCAGATAGCCCATGCCGTGACGGCGTTTGCGGGCGATTTCCTGGCGTTGCTGCTCCAGTGGCAAACCGTTGATTTCCACCACATTATCGAGCATGCGGGTGAACACCGCCACCACTTCGCGGTATTCGTCCCAGTCAAAATGCGCATTGTCGGTGAATGGCTCGCGCACAAACTTGGTCAGGTTCACAGAACCTAGCAGGCAGGCGCCGTATGGCGGCAAGGGTTGCTCGCCGCATGGGTTGGTCGCGCGGATGTTTTCGCAGAACCAGTTGTTGTTCATCTCGTTAACGCGGTCGATCAGGATAAAACCTGGCTCGGCAAAGTCGTAGGTGGAGGACATAATCACATCCCACAGACGTCGTGCCTTGATGGTTTTGTAGATGCGGCAAGCGACTTTACCGGCCTCGGGGCCATCAACCTTGGTCAGGTATTTATGCTTGACCGGCCAGTCGCGCCACACCACTTGTGACTCGTCGTTGACATTGAGGCCATCAATAATGGCTTCTTTTTCAGTCACTGGGAAGGCCAAACGCCATTCGGCATCGGCTTTGACGGCTTCCATAAATTCTTTGGTGATGAGGCAGCTCAGGTTGAACTGGCGCAAACGGCCGTTTTCACGCTTGGCCTTGATAAAGTCAGTCACGTCTGGATGCGAAATATCAAAGGTCGCCATTTGTGCACCACGACGGCCACCGGCGCTGGACACGGTGAAACACATTTTGTCGTAGATATCCATAAAGCTTAATGGGCCGGAGGTGTAAGCGCCCGCACCGGCCACAAATGCGCCTTTTGGACGCAGCGTAGAAAACTCGTAACCAATGCCGCAACCGGCTTTGAGCGTCAGGCCAGCTTCGTGCACTTTGCCTAAAATATCGTCCATGCTGTCGGCAATCACGCCAGACACGGTGCAGTTGATGGTGGAGGTGGCGGGTTTGTGCTCTAACGCGCCTGCATTAGAAGTAATGCGGCCTGCCGGAATCGCACCACGGCGCAATGCCCACAAAAACTTTTCGTGCCATTCATTTTTCTTTTCTTCGGTGGTCTCGACGTCTGCCAGCGCGCGCGCAACGCGGCGATAAGAATCGTCCATGTCCTGATCCACATGTTCGCCCGACTTGGTTTTGAGACGGTATTTCTTGTCCCAAATATCGAGTGAGACGGGCTGCACTGGAATCTCCACGGCAACGCCTTCTGACTGGACTTTCTTTTGTTCAACAGCTTTTAACATCGAGTTCTCCCACACCTTGGTGATTCTTATTGGTTTGACAAACAGGGTTGTTACAACAAACATCCGCCACAAGCTTGGCAACGGCTGGGGCGGGATACGTTTTGGAACGGGGCCAGGGTATGACAAGCTTTGTTGTGTATTTATGCGGCTTGCCCGGCCTGCACAGCGACATGGGTGCGGGCCCTGACCAAACACAATATCTTGTGTTGCTGGCGATAATTTATGCCTATAGCTAGTTGCCGTCAACCGATTTTTTGCGCTTTTTTTGATGCTTTTTTGCGTGCAACATCTTGCATTTTTTTAAGCGTGATAAAAACAGGCGCTACGGCATAGGTGAGTCATCACTCACCTGCTTTTGCTGGTGTCGGCAATACGCAACAGGTCAGTGTTGGGCAAATATGCGAAAATACCGCCATGCCTAGATTTGTCTATACCCTGCTCATGACCGTGGTCGCCGTCCTGCTGCCGCTCAAGCTGTTCTGGCGCGGCCTCAAGCAGCCGGAATACCGCCAGCATGTGGCTGAGCGCTACGGCTTTTACCGCCAATCGGTGCGTGGTCCGCTGATCTGGGTGCATTGTGTCTCGGTGGGCGAAACACGTGCCACTCAACCGCTGATTCACGCCTTGCTGAGCACCTACCCGCAACACCAGCTGCTGATCACGCACGGCACGCCGACCGGCCGCGCGACCAGCAGCCAGTTATTCAGCGCCGAGATTGCCAGTGGCCGTGTCCTGCAAGCCTACCTGCCGGTAGACACGCCCGGCGCAGCCAAGCGCTTTCTCACCCACTTTAAGCCGGTATTCGGCGTACTGATGGAAACCGAGCTCTGGTTTCACTTAATTAACCAGGCCAGCCGCCAGCACCTGCCCATGGCCTTGCTCAGCGCCCGCCTCTCGGAAAAATCCGCGCGTGGCTATGCCAAACTCGGCAGCCTCACCCGCCAAGGCTTGCAGCAACTCACCCTCATCGCCGCCCAAACCCAGGCCGATGCCAAACGCCTGCACACCCTGGGCGCCGCCCAACCGATGATTTGCGGCAACCTCAAGTTTGATGTCACACCCCCCGCAGACAGCACCGACAAAGGAACAGCCTTGCGCCAGCAGCTAGGCCCACAGCGCACGGTATGCATGGCCGCCAGCACACGCGAAGGCGAAGAATCGCTGATTCTCGATGCCGTGCAAGGCCTAAATGTGCTCACCCTGCTGGTGCCCCGCCATCCACAACGCTTTGCCGAGGTGGAAGCGCTGCTCAAAGCCCGTGGCCTGCGCTATGTGTTGCGCACCGAACTCACGCAGCCTTTAAATGACGATGTGCAGGTGGTACTTGGTAATAGTATGGGCGAAATGTACACCTATTACGCCGCCAGCGACTTTGCCGTGATGGGCGGCAGCCTGCAGCCGCTGGGCGGGCAAAACCTGATTGAAGCGGCGGCCATGGGCGTGCCGACCATACTGGGACCGCATATGTTTAATTTTGCGCAAGTGGCGCAAGCGGCGGTCATGGCGGATGCGGCGGTACAGCTAAAGGATGTGAGTGAGTTGCATGGCATGGTTGCTGCCTTGGCGGCAGATAAAACGAGAGTGCGAACAATGGCGGAAGCAGCAAAGGGGTTTACCTTGCAGCATAGAGGGACAACAGAAAGGTTGATGGCGGCGATCGTGCCGTTATTGAAAAGGTGATTTTTAGGCAAATATTAGATCACATCGTTTAAGCCACATTTTATTTCGCCCGTAGGCGAGTTACTTTCTGTTGCTTGCCCCACAGAAAGTAACCAAAGAAGAGGGCACCCAGCCATCACGGCCTAAAGGCTCCCTTGAT
>JABLTH010052651.1_pt1 | contig 43871 bp, 40 predicted proteins | sample 7875711 | NCBI WGS metagenome assembly JABLTH01 (sample SAMN14941262, study PRJNA633318) | bioreactor metagenome | isolation source: bioreactor | place: China | collected 2019-03-05 | reverse complement strand
GCTGTTCTTCGGCATCGCGACCGGCGCGTACACGCTCGTGCTCGCGTGGCTGCCGCCCTACTACATGCGGCTCGGCTGGTCGCCGACGGCGGCCGGCAGCCTGCTCGGCGGCGTGACGCTCGCGGAGGTCGTCGCGGGGCTGACGATCTCGGCGACGATCGACCGCCTGCCCGATCGCCGGCCCGCGCTGCATGCGGCGATCGCGTCGCTGTTCGTCGGCTTGCTGGTGATGCTGGCCGCACCCGAAGCGCTCGCGTTGCCCGCCGCGCTGCTGATGGGCGCGGGGATCGGCGCGCTGTTTCCGCTGTCGCTGATCGTCACGGTCGACCATGCGGCGACGCCGGCCGATGCCGCATCGCTGACGGGGTTCGTGCAGGGCATCGGCTACCTGATCGCCGGGCTGTTTCCGTTCGCGGCCGGCATCGTGCGCCAGCATCTCGCGGACCTGACGCCAGCGTGGGTCGCGATGGCCTGCCTGTGCGTTGCGCTGTTCGCGCTGGCCGCGGGGTTTGCGCCGCGGCTCGCGCGGCGTGTTGCGAGTGCCTAGCGCGAGCCGGGGAACACGGCCGTTGCCGTTCGGTTGCGGCCGCCGGTTCAGTTGACCGGCTCGCAGAAAGACACCTTGTCGCGCAGCGCCTTGCCGGCGGCAACCGGATCCTGCCCTGCCGGCAACGTCACGGAAACCGACGTGTACTCGGTCGTGCTTTTCGGCTTCAGCCCCGGCCAATGCGTCTCTTTCCAGGTAGCGATCCAATCAAGCTTGCCGGCACTCGCACCGGGCACGAAGCGCAGCCGCAGCGAGCCGTCGAAGTCTTCGCTGCAATGCGGCGAGTGCTGGTACTCGCGTTCGGAAAAGCATGCGCGAATCTGCTTGTCGCAACTGAACGGCAGCTTCGATATCCGTGGCGTGCTCGCATGCCCGCCATTCGGCCGCAGTTCGACGAAGTCGGCATTTTCCCAGCTTCCGCCGCCGCCCGAATAGCTTTCGGACCATCCGGCCAGCACCGCGACCGCGAAGCGCTCGCTGCCGAGCGGGTACAGCGCCGGGTAGATCCCGAGCGGTGTCGCCTCGCCATCGCCGTCGACGCGGTCGGCGGGCTGGTAGTCGGAGAAATCCCATCGCTGCAGGACTTTCCAGCCGGTCGCGGATGCAAAGCTCACCTTCAGCAACTGCGGGCCGGGCAGGATCGCATAGTAATTGCCGGGCGCGTCGTTCCTGACCCGGTACAGCGACGGCGCCTTGCTTGCGTCGCTTGGCTGGCCTGCCGTACCGCAGGGTGCCGAAACCAGTTGGCAGACCCTGGGTATCCAGTCGCGATCGGGCACGGCGGCTTTCGCGACCTCGACGAACGGTATGGCGCGGGCTTCGTTCGCTTCGGCGGTGGCTTGCGCTGCGGATACCGCCAGCAAAGCGGACGTCAATCCCGCCAGGCCGAAAATGACCGATCGAATACGGTGATTCATTCAGCAATGTCCTTGTGATTGACTGCGGCGTGACTGCATGCGCGACACCGAACGCAAATCGTCGACCCTGGCCCGGAAGCAACGTTCGCGGCGCACGCGACAACGCATCGTACTGGAGCGTCGTCGTGCTCAACCTAATCCCCGTCGTCGGCATCGCCGCGTCGATCCTGATCCTCGGCAAATCGGCAGCACCGATCCACTTCGCCGGCGATGCGATCACGATCGACGCGGCGCTCTGCACGCACCTGCGCGAACGCCGTGCCCCTGCGTAATCAACCCTCACTCGCGTACAACGTCGAATCCGCAAACCCTTCGGCGTCGAGCACGCGCCCGATCAGGATCAGCGCGGTGCGCTCGATCTGTGTGCCCCGCACCTTGCCGACGATGTCGGCGAGCGTGCCGGTCACGCGTTCTTCATCCGGCCAGCTAGCGCGATAGATCACCGCGACCGGGCAATCGGCGCCGTAATGCGGCAGCACTTCGTCGACGATGCGGGCGAGATGGCGCACGCCGAGATGGATCGCGAGCGTTGCGCGGTGCGCGGCGAGCGAGCCGAGCGCTTCGCCTTCCGGCATCGTCGTCTTGCCCGCGAAGCGCGTGAGGATCACCGTCTGTGCGACGCCGGGCAGCGTCAGCTCGACGCCGAGCGTCGCCGCGCATGCGGCCGTGGCCGTCACGCCGGGCACGATTTCGTACGGAATCCCGAGTGTCTTGAGACGGCGGATCTGCTCGCCGATCGCGCCGTACAGCGACGGGTCGCCCGAATGCACGCGCGCGACGTCCGGCCCTTTCGCGTGCGCAGCGGCGAGCAGCGCGACGATGGCATCGAGGTCGAGCTCGGCCGTGTTGACGACCTGCTCCGCGCGATGGCCGTCGAGCACGGCGGCCGGCACGAGCGAACCCGCATACAGGATCACCGGGCACGTGCGCACGAGGCGCTGGCCCTTCACCGTGATCAGATCCGGGTCGCCGGGGCCCGCGCCGATGAAATACACCGTCATCGAAAAATCTCCGTCAATTCATGGGATGACCGGCCGCGCGGCGTCATGCGCGCGCGGCCGGATCGAGCGCGTCGATGAGCGCCGCGGCCGAGTCGAACGCGCGATCGGCGTCGGGCAGCGGCGGCCGGCGCAGCATCACGACCGGCAGCCTGCGTTCGCGCGCGACGTCGAGCTTGGCTTCGGTGGCCGCGCCACCGCTGTTCTTGCTGACGACGACGTCGATGCCCGCCAGCGCGAACAGCGCGCGCTCGCCCTCCAGCGTGAACGGCCCGCGCGCGGCGACGACCTGCGCACGCGCGTTGCCGGGATGCGGGTCGAGGCAGCGCACAAGCCAGAACTGGTGCGGCGGGATCGCGTCGAGATGTGCGAGCGGTTCGCGCCCGAGCGTGAACAGCGGCCGCCGGAACGGCGCGAGCGCGGCTTCGATGCCGGCCCAGTCGTCGACCATGCGCCAGTCGTCGCCGGGTTGCGGCGACCACGGCGCGCGGCGCAGCGCCCACAGCGGCACGCCCGCTTCACGCGCCGCGGCGGCGGCATTCGCGCTGATTTGCGCGGCATACGGATGCGTCGCGTCGATCACGAGGCCGATGCCGGCGTCGCGCAGATACGCGGCCAGCCCGGCCGCGCCGCCGAAACCGCCGACGCGCACGTCGCAGCGCAGGTCGTCGGGCGTCTTGCCGAGGCCGGCGAGACTATAGACATGATGCGGGCCGAGCGCGCGCGCGATCTTCAGTGCGTCGCCGGTACCGCCGAGCAGCAGGATGCGCGCGCTCATCGCGCTGCCCCGACGAAGCGGCCCTGCCGGTCGATCGCGAACATCTCGACCGCGACCGACGGCGGCACGATGTCGCGCGCGACGCGCAGCGCGTGCGCACAGACGAGATCGCCGAGCGGCACACCGTCGGCGTGCGCGAGCTTCAGCGCTTCCTGGCTCGTGTTCGCGGCGCGCATCGCCGCCTGCAATGCGTCGCTGGCGCCGGCCTCGGCCGCCCACTGCGCGAGCAGCGGCAGGTCGATGCTCGAATGGCGGCTGTGCAGGTCGAGGTGGCCGGCCGCGAGCTTGCTGAGCTTGCCGAAGCCGCCGCACATCGACAGCCGCGCGACCGGCGCGCGCCGCAGGTGCTTGAGCACCGCGCCCGCGAAATCGCCCATCTCGATCAGCGCCATGTCGGGCAGGTGGTAGTGCGCACGCATCGCATCCTCGCTTGCGTTGCCCGTGCACGCGGCGATATGCGTGATGCCGTTCGCCCGCGCGACGTCGATGCCCTGGTGGATCGACGCGATGTAGGCCGAGCACGAGAACGGCCGCACGATGCCGGTCGTGCCGAGGATCGACAACCCGCCGACGATGCCGAGGCGCGGGTTCATCGTTTTCAGCGCGAGCGCCTCGCCGCCCTCGACGCCGATCGTCACGTCGAAGCCGCCCGCATAACCGTGCTCGGCCGCCAGCGCTTCCAGGTGCGTCGTCATCATCTGGCGCGGCACCGGGTTGATCGCCGGTTCGCCGACCGGCAGCGTCAGCCCCGCGCGCGTGACCGTGCCGACGCCCGGCCCCGCATGAAAACGCACGCCGGGCGCCGCCGCGAGCGCGACACGCGCGAAGATCAGCGCGCCGTGCGTGACGTCCGGATCGTCGCCGGCATCCTTGATCGTGCCGGCTTCCGCGCCGTCGGCCGTCGTCCGGCAGAACTCGAGCCGCATCATCACGCGCTGCCCCTTCGGCAGCACGATCTCGACCGCGTCGTCCGCACGCCCCGCGAGCAGCAGCCGCGCGGCGGCGAGCGACGTCGCGGTCGCACAACTGCCGGTCGTGTAGCCGAAGCGTAGCGGCGCGGGCTGTTCGGGGGTCTCGTCGCGCATCACGCGTCCGTCGTATGCGTCGCGGCCGGCGATGCCGCCGTGTCGACCATGTTGACCGTGTCCGCCTTGCGCACGTCGTACAGCGTGACCGGCAGCGGCTGGCGCCACGTGTCGAAGCGGCCGAGCGGCTCGGCATGCGCGAGCGACACGCGCGTGAGCGTGCCGCCATGCGTCTCGCGCCATGCGGCGAGCGCCAGCTCGCCCTGCAGCGTGACCGCGTTCGCGACCAGCCGGCCGCCGGGCTTCAGCGATGCCCAGCACGCGTCGAGCACGCCGGCCGCGGTCGCCCCGCCGCCGATGAAAATCGCGTCGGGCGCGGCGAGCCCCGCGAGCGCCTCGGGCGCGCGGCCCGCGACGAGTTGCAGGCCCGGCACGCCGAGCGCGTCGCGGTTGTGCTCGATGAAGCGCTGCCGCTCCGCATGCGCTTCGATCGCGATCGCCTGGCATGACGGATGCGCACGCATCCATTCGATCCCGATCGAGCCGCTGCCGGCGCCGACGTCCCACAGCAGCTCGCCGGGCACGGGCGCGAGGCGGCCGAGCGTCATCGCGCGCAGGTCGCGCTTGGTGAGCTGGCCGTCGTGGCGGTATGCATCGTCGGGCAGGCCGGGCGTGAGCGCGCGGCGCGGCGCGTCGGGGCCGGCCCGGCAGTCGAGTGCGACCAGATTGAGCGCGGCCGTTTCGGCGACGCGCCAGTCCTGCGCGAGCCCGTCGAGACGCCGCTCGAGCGGGCCGCCCAGATGCTCGAACACGCTGATGCGCGTCGGCCCGAAGCCGCGTGCGACGAGTTCGGCCGCGACGGCGGCCGGCGTCCGGCCGTCGGCGCTCAGCACGAACAGGCGGCGGCCCGGCAGCAGGTGGCGCGCGAGCGCCGCAAGCGGACGGCCGACGAGCGAAACCGCGCAGACATCCTGCAGTGCCCAGCCGAGGCGGGCGGCCGCCAGCGACAGCGACGACGGCGCGGGCAGCACGCGCCATTCGTCAGGGGACAGCGAGCGCGCGAGCGTGGCGCCGACGCCGAACAGCATCGGGTCGCCGCTGGCGAGCACGCAGACGGGCGACATGCGCCGTGCAAGCACGCCCGCAAGGTCGAACGGCGACGGCCACGCTTCGCGCGCGGCCGGCAGCCGTGCGGGCAGCATGTCGAGATGCCGCTTCGCGCCGACGACGAGCGTCGCGTCGAGCAGCGCGCGGCGCGCGCTGCGGCCGAGCCCCGCGTAACCGTCGTCGCCGATGCCCACTACCGTCAGCCACGCCGTCATGCACCCTTCCCCATCGTTCGATTCCATCCCGTTTGTTGCGATGCGCGGCTGCCGGAGCGCCGCGCGTTGATTCGTTTCCATGGCGTGCGCGTCGCCCGACGGCCGGTGCGACACGGCCACGACGTCAGCCGAGCGGCACGCCGACGACAAACGTCAGCAAGGCCAGAACCATGCCGCCGATCGACGCGATCAGCAGCCAGCCGAGCAGCAGCCACATGAGCGGCCGCGCCCCGCTTTTCCTGTACAGGAGCGTGCCGCCCGCGACGATCGGCACGCCGAGGCCGGCGAGCCCGACATTCTTCGGCCACTCGGCCGACGGTGCAAGCGGGATCAGCACGCACGCGAGCAGCACCCATGCGGGGATGGCCAGCAGGCCCAGTGCGATGCCCATGCCGAACAGTTCCGTCCTGCCGAGTTTCATGGCGGATGCCGGCGCTCGCCGATCTGATGTCGAGGCGCCAATCCTACCATTTGCGAGACAGCGCAAAACCGTCTGCGGCCATGCTGCGACGCGGTTGCGCGACGCACCGCCGATGCCGGATCGTCGCGAAAATCGGGTATCCTACGGCCGTTCGTTCGCCGGTGCCCTTCGGGGCCGAAGAGGGAACACAGGGCGCACCACGCGCCGCTGTGGCTGCCCCCGCAACTGTAGACAGCGAGCCGATCTCCCCCTCATGCCACTGGTTTCACCGGGAAGGCCGGGAGCCGGCGCCGACCTGTCAGCCAGGAGACCTGCCGGCCAGAAAGTGCGTGCGTGCCAGTCGGCGTCGGGCGGGGTGTACCGACGCGTTGGCCGCGGCGCGACACTGCCCCCGTACCCCGTGAGTTCCGCCCCCGATTCGATTCCTGCGTCGCCCGTCGTGCGCCCGTCGGCTTGCCCGGGGCTCGTGCGCGTGGTCGCGGCCGCCGACGGCGGGCTGTGCCGGATCAAGCTGCCGGGCGGCCGCCTCGATGCGCGTCAGGCGCGTGCGATCGCCGCCGCCGCGCGTGTCTGCGGCTCCGGTGCGATCGACGCGACCAATCGCGCGAATCTCCAGCTGCGCGGCATTCACGCCGACGCGGCCGACGCGCTGATACGCGCGTTGCTCGACGCGGGCCTCGGCCCGTCCGCCGATGCAACTGCGGATGCCGTCGCCGATACCGCCGCGCTCGCCGCGAGCGACGACGTCCGCAACGTGATGCTCAGCCCGCTCGCCGGTGACGACCCCGCCGCCCTCGTCGACAGCCGCGCGCTCGCCGCGCCGCTCCTCGACATGCTGGCGCGCGAGCCGCGCCGTGGCGAGCTGTCGCCGAAATTCTCGATCCAGCTCGACGGCGGCGAATCGGTTGCGGCGCTCGATCATCCGCACGACATCTGGCTGGCCGCATGGCGTCGCGGCGACGGTGCGGTGCGCATCGCGGCCGGGCTGGCCGGCTGCCCGCCGGTTGCGCACGACGCCCGACCGGCGTCGGTCGATGTCGCGCCCGATCAAGGTGTCGCGCTGGTCCGCGCGCTGCTGCTCGCGTTCCTCGATCTCGCACCGGCGGACGTCACGCGGATGCGTGCCCTGCTCGCGACCTGCGGCGAACGCGCGCTGCTCGAGCGCGCGCGGCACTATGTGCCGTTCGCGCTTGCGGCCGATCCGGCGCTCGCCGGCTGGCGCCGCGCGCGCACCGATCCGGCACGGCGTTTCGGCGTGCACCCGTCGCGAGATGCGGCGCGCTGCCACGTCGGCGCGCAATTCCCGCTCGGCCGGCTCGACGCCACGCAACTGGAACGGCTCGCCGCGCTGGCCGAAACCGACGGCGACGGCACGCTGTCGATGACGCCCTGGCAAGGCGTGTTCATGCATCGCGTCCCGCGTGAACGCGCGCCGGCCACGCTCGATGCGCTGGCGTCGCTCGGCCTCGTCTGCGCGTCGTCCGACCCGCTGGCGTCGCTCGTCGCGTGCACCGGCAGCGCGGGCTGCGCGAAAGCGCGCGCCGACACGAAACACGACGCGCTCGCGCTCGCCGCGCGCATCGGCCATGCGGTCGACGTGCACCTGACCGGCTGCGAGCGCCATTGCGCGCTGCCGCATCCCGCGACGCACACGCTCGTCGCGGTTGCGCCCGCGCACTACGACCTTTACCGGCGCGATGCGGCCGCGGGCCTCGGCGCCCCGCTCGCGCGCCATCTGACGATTGACCAGGCCGCGGCCCGACTGACGGGCGCGCGGCACACCCAGGACACCACCGATGCTTGACTACATTCGCGACGGGCAGGAAATCTACCGCCAGTCGTTCGCGACGATCCGCGCCGAGGCCGACCTGTCGCAGGTTCCGCCCGACCTCGAGAAACTCGCGGTGCGCGTGATCCATGCGTGCGGGATGGTCGACGTCGTCTACGACCTGCGCTTCTCGGCCGGTGCCGGCACGGCGGGCCGCACGGCGCTCGCGGCCGGCGCGCCGATCCTGTGCGACGCGCGCATGGTCGCCGAAGGCATCACGCGCGCGCGGCTGCCGGCCGGCAACCGCGTGATCTGCACGCTCGGCGAGCCGGAAGTGCCCGATCTCGCGCGGGATCTCGGCAACACGCGTTCGGCCGCCGCGCTCGAACTGTGGCGTCCGCAGCTCGCCGGCAGCGTCGTCGTGATCGGCAATGCGCCGACCGCGCTGTTCCACCTGCTCGACATGATCGACGCCGGCGCGCCGCGCCCCGCCCTGATCCTCGGTTTCCCGGTCGGCTTCATCGGTGCGGCCGAATCGAAGGCGCTGCTCGATGCCGACAGCCGCGGCGTCCCGTACGTCACGCTGCTCGGCCGCCGCGGCGGCAGCGCGATGGCCGCTGCGGCGGTCAACGCACTCGCGACGGAGGTCGAATGACGAGCGCGCGCGGACGCCTGTTCGGGGTCGGCGTCGGCCCCGGCGATCCCGAACTGATGACGATCAAGGCGCTGCGCGTGCTGCAGGCCGCGCCCGTGGTCGCGTATTTCGTCGCGAAGGGCAAGAAAGGCAATGCATACGGCATCGTCGAGGCGCACCTGCGGGACGGGCAGACGCAACTGCCGCTCGTCTATCCGGTGACGACCGAGGCACTGCCGCCGCCGCTCTGCTACGAGACGGTGATCGCCGACTTCTACGACACGGCCGCCGCGGTCGTCGGTGCGCACCTCGATGCGGGGCGCGACGTCGCGGTGATCTGCGAAGGCGACCCGTTTTTCTACGGCTCGTACATGTACCTGCACGACCGCCTCGCGCCGCGCTACGACACCGAGGTGATCCCCGGCGTATGCGCGATGCTCGGCGGCACCGCCGTGCTCGGCCAGCCGCTCGTCTATCGCAACCAGAGCCTGTCGGTGCTGTCGGGCGTGCTGCCCGAGCACGAGTTGCGCACGCGACTCGCGCAGGCCGATGCGGCCGTCGTGATGAAGCTCGGCCGCAATTTCGACAAGGTGCGGCGCGTGCTCGACGAGCTGGGGCTCGCGAAGCGCGCGCTGTATGTCGAGCGCGCGACGATGGCGAGCCAGCGCATCGTGCCGCTCGATGAAGTCGATCCGATGGCGTCGCCGTATTTCTCGCTGCTCGTCGTACCGGGGGAAAAATGGCAAGGATGACGACCCCGCCCGCGATCGTGATCCTCGGCGCGGGCGCGCTCGATACCGCGCGGCGCATCCAGGCGCGTTATCCGGGGGCCCGCGTGCACGGCCTCGCATCGCGCGTCGCCGCCGACGTGCCGTTCGACGATCTCGGCGCGCACTTGCGCGAACTCTATGCACGCGGCCTGCCGATCGTCGCGCTGTGCGCGGCCGGCATCGTGATCCGCTGCATCGCTCCGGCGCTTGCCGACAAGGGCGTCGAACCGCCCGTGCTCGCGGTGGCGGAAGACGGTTCGGCGGTCGTGCCGCTGCTCGGCGGGCTGACGGGCGTCAACGTGATGGCGCGCGAAATCGCCGCCTGCGTCGGCGTCGCGCCGGCGATCACGACGAGCGGCGAACTGCGCTTCGGCGCGTGCGTGCTCAATCCGCCGGAAGGCTATGCACTCGCCGATCTCGCCCAGGGCAAGCGCTTCGTGTCCGACCTGCTCGCGGGTGCATCGACGCGCATCGACGGCGCGGCGCCGTGGCTCGACGATGTCGCGCTGCCGCGCGACGACGCTGCGGCGCATGCGATCCGCGTGACGCCCGAAGCCTGGCGCGGCACGCATGACGAACTCGTGATTCATCCGCGCAGTGTGGTGGTGGGCGTCGATGCGCACGCTGTCCACGCGGATGGCGCGCTCGCGGCACGCATCGCGGCGTCGCTCGACGCGCACGGTCTCGCCCGACTGGCGCTCGCGGCCATCGTGGCGCCCGCATCGGCGATCGGCGATGCCGCGCTGGAGGATGCGGCGCACACGTTCGACGTGCCGCTTCGTTTCGTCGATGCAGACGGCGACGGTGACGGCGGCGCACCGGCCGATGCGGCCGCGCTGCTCGGCCGCGCGTTGCGTGTCGTGCACACGCTGCGGGCCACGACGAACGGCATCGCATGCGCGGTCGCGTCGCATCCGGTCGATCCCGCCACGCTCGGCCGTGCACGCGGCCGCCTGACGGTGCTCGGGCTCGGCCCGGGCGGCGCCGCGTGGCTCACGCCGGCCGCGCGCGCCGCGCTCGCGGACGCGACCGACATCCTCGGCTACACCACCTACGTGAACATGGCCGGCCCGTTCCGCGGCGACCAGCGCGTGCACGGCACCGACAACCGCGAGGAGATGCAGCGCGCGCGCCATGCGTTCGAACTCTCGGCCGAGGGCCGGCGCGTCGCGGTCGTCTCGTCCGGCGACCCGGGCGTGTTCGCGATGGCCGCGGCCGTGCTCGAGGCACTCGACGAAGCGCGCGACCCGCACTGGGCCGCGGTCGACCTGCGCGTGGAGCCCGGCATCTCGGCGTCGCTCGCGACGGCCGCCCAGGCCGGCGCGCCGCTCGGCCACGATTTCTGCGCGATCTCGCTGTCGGACAACCTGAAGCCGTGGGACGTGATCGAGACGCGCCTGCGGCATGCGGCGCAAGCCGATCTGGTGATGGCGTTCTACAACCCGATCTCGCGCGCGCGGCCGTGGCAGCTCGATCGCGCGCTCGATGTCGTGCGCGCGCATCGCACGGCCGATACGGTGGTCGTGCTGGGCCGCGACATCGGTCGGCCGGGCGCGACGCTCGCGACGACGACGCTCGGTGCATTGCGCAGCGACCAGGTCGACATGCGCACGATGGTGATCGTCGGCTCGTCGACCACGCGCCGCTTCGCGATCGGCGAGGGGCGTGAGTGGGTCTATACGCCGCGCTGGTATCGCTGAACCCGGTCAGCGCGCCGGCCTGACGCCGTGCGCGCGGGCATACGCCGTGCCGCCCGCCCCCCAGAACCGGTACACGAGCACGCCGACGACGGCCTGCGCAGCGACCACGAACGCGACGCAGCCGGCCCATCCCCACCGGTGCCAGCCGGGCACCGGCAGGATCGAGCCGAGGCTGCCGCCGAAGTAATAGCAGGACAGGTAGATGCCGATCGCCATCGAGCGCGCGCGCGACGCCGCCTGTGAAATGAACGTGTTGGCCGACGCCTGTTCGACGAACACGGCGGTCGAGCTGAGCGCGAGGCCGGCCAGGATCACCGGCACGTGGTCGGACAGCGTGAGCAGCGCTCCGCCGATCGCGAGCGCGGCCGCGGCGAGCCCCGGTGCGCGCGGGCCGCGATGCCGCGCGAGGCGCCCTGCCAGCGGGGTCACGACCACCGCCACCAGGAACACCGCATAGATCGCGCCGATCCCGACCGTGCCGAAGCCGAACGGCGCGCGGGCCAGGCGCAGGCCGACGAACGTGAACGTCGCGACCTGCGACGCGAGCACGCACGCGCCGATCGCGAACGACGCGAGCAGCGGGCCGCGCGTGACGATGCGCCAGGCCGGCCCCGCACCGGCGTCCGTGTCGGGTTCGACACGCCGCGCGATCGCGCCGGACGCCGGCAGGCTCGCGTAGATCGCGATGCCCGTGACGAGACACAGCGCCGCGACGACGTCGAGCGCATGCCGCCAGCCCCACATCGATGTCATCAGGTTGGTCGCGAAGCGGCCGGCGAAACCGCCGAGCGTCGTGCCGGCGACGAACAGCGCGCTGATCTCGGCCGACGTGCCGCGATCGAAGCGCTCGGCGATGTACGCGATCGACAGCGCGAAGACGAACGGCATGACCAGGCCTGCGGCAAAGCGCGCGCCGAGAAACGACGCGAAACCTGCCGCATGCGCGGACCACACGACCGGCAGCGCGACGGCCATCGCGGCCAGCGAGATCGCGATGCGCCGCTCGATGCGCGCGGCCAGCACGCCGACGAACGGCGCGATAATGGCGACGGCCGTCGTGGTGGCGCTCACGCCCTGCCCCGCGCGCTCCGCGCTGACGCCGAAGGTGGCCGCGAGTTCGTGCAGGATGCCCTGCGTCGAATACAGATTGAGAAACGCGGCGAAGCCGCAGAGAAAGAACGCGATGCGCGTGGTCCTGTCGTTCATCGGAGCTGCCTGGTCGTCGATGCCGACAGTCTGACGAGCGCGCCGTACGCACGCCAATACCGTTTTCATCGCGATTGATACCGGAACGACAACAATGCTCGACCTGCGCCGCCTCCGCTATTTCGTGGTCGTCGCCGACGAACTGCACTTCGGCCGCGCGGCATTGCGCCTGCGCGTCGCGCAGCCGCCGCTCACGCGCCATATCGCCGCGCTGGAAAGCGAGCTCGGCGTGCAGCTGTTCGAGCGTTCGACACGCGCGGTGCGGCTGACGCCGGCAGGCGCCGCGTTCCTCGAACAGGCGCGCAACGTCGTCAGCGCGGCCGCCGAGGCCGAGGCGAGCGCGCGCAAGCTCGCGCAAGGCATCGCCGGACGAATCGTAATCGGTTATGCGAGTGCCATTCCGATGTCCGACACGTTCCCGGACGTCATCCGCGCCGCGAGCCGCACGATGCCCGACGTCGAATTCGCGTTCCGCGAGGCGGCGACCGCCAGCCAGCACCGGCAGATCGCGGACGGCACGATGGACATCGGTTTCGGCTGGGCATGGGGCGACGCGCCTGGCGTGCCGGTGGCGTCGCTCGTCGTGTCGCGTGAACCGCTCGTGGCCGCCGTGCCGGCCGGGAATCCGCTCGCGGGCCGCGCGAGCGTCGACGTCGCGGCGCTGGCGAACGAAACCTTCGTGACTTTTCCGCCGGGTTACGGCTCGGCATTGGCCGCCGCACTGGACGACCTGTGTGCGCAGGCCGGATTCGCGCCGCGCATCGGCGCGACCGCGGCACAGATCACGACACTCGTATCGCTGGTGGCCGCCGAACGCGGCATCGCGATCGTGCCGGGCTTCACGGCGACGCTGCAGCGTCCGGGCGTCGTGTACGTGCCGCTCGCCGGCGCGCGCGCGGTCGAGCAGATCGTGTCGTGGAGCGAGCCGTTTACGTCGGCGTGCGTCGAACGCTTCGTCGCACTCGCGCGCTCGCTTGTGCAGCCCGCATCGGCTTGATGCGAGTCAAGCGATCCGGATCGACCTTCCCCGTGGTTTCGGTGTTCCGGCCGCGCGATACCCTTTTCCACACCGATCACGTTTGCCGGAACGGTTGAGCGCCCTCACCGAATGCCGCAGGTGCCGCAGATATCGCCGGAATGACGCGCGCCGCACTGCCACCGTGACGCGCGTCCCGCATGCCGGCGCGGTCGCCCGCGAAATCGATGAGGGCTGCTCACTACCTCACTGCACCAAGATGGTGTAAACCGCTCGCGCGTCAGCCAGTCCCCCGTCATTCGTGGCCGTGACGGTAAACGTGTACCGCCCGGTCTTCCTCGGCGTACCAATAATCCCGCCCGTATCCTGATTGAACTGGAGGCCTGGGGGCAAACCCCCGTTGGTCACCGTGAAGCGGACGGTCGCAGGCGTATTCGTCGTGATTTTCGCGCCGTAGAGCGCGCCTTGAGTGGCGACCGGCAGGACGGCGGGGCCCAGTTGCGGTGTGGGTGCCGATACGGTCTGCGGCGCGCCGATCGGGACGCCTTCGGCATTCACCTGCTGCAACGACCAGCTTTGACCGGGGGTGACGGACTTCAGGGTCCACGAGGTCGTCTGGTCGCGAAGCACGGCCCTCTGCTTTTCGGTGAACGCGCCGAGATTCCTGGCGGTTTCCCACTGCTTGATCTTGTCGAGGATATCCGGCGTCGACTCTGCCGAGAGCAGGAATGCCATCGTGGACTGGAAGCCAATGCCGGCGTTGAGCGCCGCGCCGCGTGCGAGCCGGGTTTCGATCATGGTCAACGAGACGCCCGTGATATCGAACCATCCAAGCATGCCCGGCAGGTAGTTGGCCTGGTAGAAGGCGTTGTCGCGGTACAGCTGATCGATGTCCGAGTTGGACCAGCTCGCCCGGGTCAGCGTGTCCCATGCGTTCGAGGTCATCCGGCTCGTCTCGCTGATGTATCCGTCGTGCCCGGTCTGGGCGGCGTAGGTGCCGTTGATCAACCGGGCAATGCCGAAGCTGCCCCAGCCGGTATCACTGGCGGATTCCACCCCGTCGAAGGAGTGGGACCGGATGCCGACGTTGTTCCTGAGGGCGCCCAGCCGGGTGGCGATCTCGTCGATGATGCCGAGGCCGCCGATGGCCCCGCCGTACGAATTCACGATCACCCTCGCAACGGGCGTGCCACGCGCGGCTTCGGCCGGGACGGAGCCCCACTGGCCTCGGGTCAGTCCACTGACTTGCCATTCGGTGACGCCTCTTTGGACCGCGTTGAACGAGATGAACTCGTTGCCGATACGCAGCATCTTCTCGTTGATCCCGTCCCGCGCCGGCGCGAATCCGCTCAAGTAGAGCATCTTGCTCGTCATGTTCAACGGCCGGGACAAGGCGGCTTGACCGCCCAAGGCCAGGCGAGGATCCGCGGGCGGCGAAACGTAGGGGTCGATGGAGGTGGGCGGGCCGACGCTGATGAAGTCCGACATGGTATGGACGCCGACGCGGACGCCGTGCTCCTTTGCCGCCTCCACAAGCTTCTCGGCTCCGTTGTCGCTGTCGCCGAAGGTGGAGTCGAACTGATAATGCCCGGTGTATTTCCAGGGGCCGCGAAAATTCCGTGGCGAGTAGATGTAGTTGATTCCCGCGCTGTTGGCGAATCGGGCTGCCTTGCCGACATTGCCGGTGTCGAGATCGTCCAGCACGAAAGACGACTGGCTGCTCGCCTGCGCCACTTTCTGCCACTGGCCGTTCTGGGTCGGATACGGGAGGTTTTCACCCGAGGCAATGAACGACAACAAGGTCGTCACGAGCTCCGGTGCGCTGCCGTACAGCGCAATCTTCGATCCGATGACCGAGCCCACGCTGTCGAGCGGGCCGAGCGGGATTGGATAGTCATTGGGATTGAGCCGGTCGCGCCGGCGCGTATAGTCAAACGTAAAGGCGCGCAGCACGGCCCCCCATGACGTCTTCGCCGCCGCGCACCACGGCTCCAGCGCCGCCACGTCCACGTTGTAAGGATTGGGGATGACGTCGTTTTCCCAGCCGTATTGCGGATATTCCTTGGGCCACGCGCCTTCGGTACGGTCGTTGAGCGGCTTGAGACCGATCGCGAATTCGTTGTCCCGCACCACGCCCGCGGCTTCGCCGACGGTCTGGTTGATCGCGACAGGCAACGGCCCCCACAGCAGCGTCTGAACGTCGGAAGCGGAATCGGTCGACACGCGGGTCACTTCAAAGGTTGCGTAGCCGTTTTTCTGCAGGACGCGGACATCGACCTCGAATGCGAGGCCGGCATCGTTCACGAAGGACAGCGTGTTGTCGGCGGACGACCATCGGACGCCGGCGGGCTTCGCCAGTACGCCGTTGATCACGAGCCTGACGAGCGGGACGGATTTCCCGGGCGAGATGTAGTTGCGGCCGCTGCGCGAATCGATGAGTTCGACGACGGCGCCGGTGGAGTCCAGGCCGAGCGTCAAGTAGCCAGCCGGAATGTGTAGAGTGCTTGTCATTTTTCGACTTTCCTGACGAAAATGGCGGGCGCCGCGAGCGGCGCCAATGGCGGCCAGCCGCAGTGAATCGCTGCGGCTGGCCCGCCGCCGCAACTGCCTCGTCAACCTTCCGGCGGTGAAGCCGGCACAGTTGGAAAGAGGCAGCGACCGCATGACTCCGGTTCGGGTTTTATTGGCTCGGAACTTCGGCGATATACGAAACGTAGAGGTTTTGCCCCCAGTCGCTGCCCGAATAATTCGGGAACACCCTGTCTTCGCGGGTGATGTTGACGTTGAATCCGGTCGTCGTGACCTGGGTCACCGTCACCGAGAACGTGTCCGGATAACTGGATCCGTCGTTGGGGTCCTGGAGGGCCGTCACCACCACGATGGGCGCGGTCGAAAACGTGCCCGGAAACGTGATTTGCGCATTGAAAGGCGGGTTGATCCAGGAATCCCGATTACCGCCCTGAACGCTTCCGACTGCCTGCTTTGCTACGATTCTTTCCAGCATGTTGAGCTCCTGATGGATGGAACGACGTAAGGTCTTGAGTGAGCCTCGCGCGAATGCACTTCGCTCGAAGACAAAGTTATGCCGCGCATGCGTCGAAAGCGATTACACGTGATTACATGATCGAGGCGGCCATCAAGGGGCGTCGAAAGCGACGATTTCAAGTCGAAATCGACGGCAATTTTGTCCTGGTTCACACTCGATGCATGACGGAACGATGTCGAATCGGCAAGATCGTTACGTATCGGGAATCAAATAACAAAAAGAACAACTAACCATTCACTATTCGACGCGAATCCTCCAAGATGGGCACGCCGCCGGCCGGGCATGCCCGGTCGCCCGACCGGCGGCGATACGCGGGCCAGCGTATCCCTCTTCCACTTGGAGAACACAATGCACAACAATGTGTTGCCGCGTTTCATCCCGCGCGCGTTTGCCGCGGGCTGCCTGCTCGCCGTGGCGAGCGTGTCCCAGGGCGCCGGCGTCTATGCGCCCTATGTCGACGTGACGCTCTATCCGACGCCGCTCGTCGACCAGATCGGCGTCCGGCAAGGCATCCAGCAGTTCACGCTCGCGTTCGTGGTCGCGGGCAACGGGTGTACGCAGTCGTGGGGCGGCGTGCAGCCGATCGGCAACGGCGCGAGCGGCGGCCTGCTGACCGCGCTGTCGACGTCGATCGCGAGCTATCGCGCGAAAGGCGGCGAAGTCGCCGTGTCGTTCGGCGGCGCGAACGGCACGCCGCTGATGCAGGCATGCTCGACGGTTCCCGCGCTGGCGAGCGCGTACCAGACCGTGATCGACACGTACGGCCTCACGCACATCGACTTCGACATCGAGGGCGCGTCGCAGCTCGACACGGCCGCGGTCACGCGCAACTTCCAGGCCGTCGCCCAGCTGCAGGCGAGTTATGCGGCGAAAGGCAAGCCGCTGCACGTCACGCTGACGCTGCCGACGATGCCGACCGGGCTCACGCAGGACGGCCTGAACGTCGTCAACGCGGCGATCTCGAACCGGACCGTGTTCGATGCGGTGAACGTGATGGCGATGGACTACGGCCCCGCGAACATCGACATGGGGGCCGCCGCGATCAGCGCCGCGCAGGCGCTGTACGCGCAACTCGATACGGCCTTCAAGTCGGCCGGCCAGCCGAAGACCAACGCCCAGCTCTGGCAGATGGTCGGCGTCACGCCGATGATCGGCGTGAACGACGTGCAGGGCGAAACCTTCACGCTCGCGAATGCGCAGAGCGTGCTGAACGCGGCGGTCGCCAACGGCTACGGCTTCTTCGGCAACTGGTCGGTCGGCCGCGACCAGGCGTGTCCGTCCGGCGGCACGTATGCGTCGCCGACCTGTTCGGGCGTCGCGCAGCAGCCGTACGCGTTCGCGACGATCTTCAGGCAGCTCGACGGCAAGTGGGGTGCGGGCGTCACGCAGGATCCGAACTACGGCGGCGGCTCGGACGGCGGCACGCCGCAACCGGGCGCGCCCTGGGCGGCCGGCCAGGTCTATACGGCCGGCGCGACCGTCACCTACCAGGGCACGACGTATCAGGCGCAATGGTGGACGCAGGGCGACGTGCCCGGCCAGGCCGCCGTGTGGAAACCGGTGGGCGGCGGCACGGCCACGTGGTCGGCGACCACCGCGTATTCAGGCGGCACCTGCGTGATGTACCAGGGCGCGAAATACTGCGCGAAATGGTGGACGCAAGGCGACAACCCGAGTGCGGGCGGTGTGTGGGTGAAGTCGTGATGCCGCGGATCGGCCGTCGCTAGGCCTGCACGTGCATCGGGGGCCGTTCACGGCGATCGCGGCCCGATCGCCGGCGGACGGCCCGCTTCGCTTGCCGGCTCTCCTCCGGCACGCCCCGCCCGCCGTCAGCCGCGCGCGTGCTCGGCGAGCAGCCGGGCCTTCGCGTCGACGAGCAGCGCCGCATGCGTATCGCGATGCTGGCGGATCCGCTCGGACGGCCCGACCACCGACAGCCCGTACCAGTCGCCGTCGAGCGTCAGCGCAACCGCGATCGCCGACAGCTCGGGCGCGCTCTCGCCGAAGTTCTCGGCCCAGCCGAGTTCGCGAAACCGTGCGGTTTGCGCGACGAGCGCGGGCAGGTCCGCCACCGTCGCGTCGGTGAAGCGCTCGAACGGCAACTGCGCGCCGAGCGCCTGCTGCGCGTCGCCGGCCAGTTCCGCGAAGATCGCCTTGCCGATCGAGTTCGCATGCAGCGGGCGCAGTTCGCCCGGCTCGCGCGTATAACGGATCGCCTGCTCCGATTCGACGACGTCGAGATAGGTGACCGACACGCCCTGGATCTTGCCGAGCACGGCCGTCTCGCGGCTCGCGTCGCGCAGCGCGACGAGATGCGGATGGACGATGTCGACGACCGGGTCGGTCGCGTCGATCGCCGCGGCGATCGTCTGCAGGCGGCGCGTCGGGTAGTAGCCGCCGCGCCTGCGCACTTCGTACAGGTAACCGCGGCTCACGAGCGTGCGCGCCATCGCGAGGCAGCTCGACGCCGGCACATTGAGCAGGCGCGCGAGTTCGGTGAGCGGCAGCGGCCGCCGTTCGGCGGCGAACAGCTCGAACAGGTCGAGCGTGCGGGCAACGAGTTTGACGTCCATGACGAGCGCTTGATTCGGAACGGGAAACCGCGCGCCGGGCCGGCCGCCGGGTCGGTACGGTCAGTACGACTTCGGCAGCCCGAGCACCTTCTCCGCGATGTAGCAGAGGATCAGTTGCGGACTCACGGGCGCGAGCCTCGGAATCATACACTCGCGCAGGTAGCGTTCGACATGGTATTCCTTCGCGTAGCCCATCCCGCCGTGCGTCGCGACCGCCGTCTGGCACGCCTGGAACGCGGCTTCCGCGCCGAGGTATTTCGCGGCGTTCGCTTCCGCGCCGCACGGCTGCCCCGCGTCGTAGCGCGTCGCGGCCTTCATCACCATCAGCCACGCGGCCTCGAGCTGCATCCACGCCTGCGCGAGCGGATGCTGGATCGACTGGTTCTGCCCGATCGGCCGGCCGAACACGACGCGCTCGCACGCATACTGCGTCGCGCGGCGCAGCGCGGCCTGCCCGAGGCCGATCGCCTCCGCCGCGATCAGGATGCGTTCCGGATTCAGACCGTGCAGCAGATAGCGGAAGCCGTCGCCTTCGTTGCCGATCAGGTCGCCTTCCGGCACGCGCAGGTTGTCGATGAACAGCATGTTCGAATCGACCGCCTTGCGGCCCATCTTCTCGATCTCGCGCACCTCGACGCGCGACCGGTCGAGATCGGTGTAGAACAGGCTCAGGCCGTCGGTCGGCTTCGCGACCCGGTCGAGCGGCGTCGTGCGCGCGATGATCAGCATCTTGTTCGCCACCTGCGCGGTCGAGATCCAGATCTTGCGCCCGCTCAGCACGTAGTGGTCGCCGTCGCGGCGGGCCTGCGTGCTCAAGTGCGTGGTGTCGAGACCCGCATCGGGTTCCGTCACCGCGAAGCACGCCTTGTCGCGCCCGGCGATCAGCGGCGGCAGGAAACGCGCCTTCTGGGCGTCGTTGCCGAACACCTGCACCGGGTTCAGCCCGAAGATGTTCATGTGGACGGCCGATGCGCCCGACAGGCCGGCACCCGATGCGCTGATCGTGCGCATCATCAGCGCGGCCTCGGTCATCCCGAGCCCGGCTCCGCCGTGCGCCGGGTCCATCGCGATGCCGAGCCAGCCGGCCTCGGCAAGCGCCGCGTGGAAATCCGCGGGAAACCCGCCCGCGCGATCGCGTTCGAGCCAGTAGTCGTCGCCGAAGCGCGCACAGATTTTCTCGATCGCGCTTTCGATTGCGCGCTGGTCGTCGGTCAGGTCGAACTGCATGGATGGCTCTCCGGGAAAAGGCCGAGCGGCCGCGCCGCTCTGAGGAAAATGCGAGGCGGCGCCAGGGGTTGCGCCCGGCGGAACGTCCCCTTGCGGGATGACCCCGTCGGGGCGCCCGCACGGCGCGGCAGGCCTGGGGCGCTCACAACGGAAACACGCCGACGATCAGTGCGGCAAACACCATCAGCACCGTGGCGGCGAACAGGAACGGAATCGTGAATTTCTGATGCTCGGCGAGCTCGACGCCGGTCAGGCCGACGATCAGGAACGTCGCGGGCGTGAGCGGGCTCACCGGGAACCCCGTCGTCATCTGGCCGAGCAGCGCGGCCTGCGCCATCTGGATCGGCGGCACACCGAGCAGCTTCGCGCTTTCCGCGAGCACCGGCAGCACGCCGAAGTAGAACGAATCGGGGTCGAACAGCAGGCTGAGCGGCATCGACAGCAGCCCGAGCACGAACGGCATGTGGCGTGCATGCTCGACCGGCACGTGCGCGACCACCACGTCCGCCATCGCCTTCAGCATCCCGGTGCCGGACATGATGCCGGTGAACGCGCCGGCCGCGAGCAGCACGCTCGCCATCATCAGCGCGGCCTTCGCATGCGCGTCGATCCGCTCGCGCTGGGCCTGCACGTCCGGGTAGTTGATCACGAGCGCGGCGACCGTGCCGAGCATGAACATCACCATCGGGTCGACGATGCCGGACACGAGCGTGACGAGCACCACGAGCGTCAGCGCGAGATTGATCCGGAAGCGTTCCGGCCGGCGTAACGCGCGCTCGGCATCGGTCAGCGCACGCGGCGCGATCGCGAGCGGTGCCGCGCCGGCACGATCGAGCCCGAGCCGTTTCGTCTCGCGCACGCCGAGCACGTACGCGGTGCCGAATACGAACACGAGCCCGACGATCTGCACCGGAATCATCGGCATGAAGATCGCGGAACCGGGAATGTGCAGTGCCGCCGACGCCCGCAGCATCGGCCCGACCCACGGCAGGAAATTGACGCCGGCCGCCATCGACGCGACGCACGCGAGGATGCGCCGATCCATTCCGAGCCGCGTATAGAGCGGCATCATCGCGGGCAGCGTGACGAGAAACGTGACGGCGCCGGAGCCGTCGAGGTGAATCAGCAGCGCGAGCAGCGCCGACCCCATCACGATGCGCGGCGGATGGCAGCCGATCACGCGCAGCACGCCTGCGATGATCGGGTCGAGCATCCCGGCGTCGGTGAGGATACCGAAAAAAAGAATCGCAAAAACGAACATCCCGGCGATCGCGCCGATGTTCTGTACGCCGTGCACGATGAACTTGCCGGTCGCGAGCCCGAAACCGGCCGCGAGCGACGCGGCCACCGGCACGACGATCAGCGCGACGAGCGGCGACAGCCGCTTCGTGATGATCAGGCCGAACAGCGCGACGATGGCGATCGCGCCGATCCATGCAAGCATGATGCGTCTCCTCTTCAGCCGGTGCGCCCGTCGTGGCCCGGCGTGGGGTTCGAATGGTCGTGCGGCACAGCGCCGCCGGTCGCGCGGTACGCGCCGGCGGCCGCGATGCCGGTCAGTTCCGGCGCGGGGCGTTATCGCGGTCGTTATCGCGTTCGGTCGTGCAGCCGGTCGTGCCGGCGTCGGCGAATACCTGCCCCGCGTGTTCGTTCAGCGCGGGCGGCGGCCGCCGGTACGTGGCCGGCGTGCGGCCGAGCTTGATCGGCGACGCGATGCCGCGATGCCGGCCCAGCTCGACTTTCATCGCCCGATGCGCGACATGCGGATGATCGAGCGCCGCATCGAGCCCGAGCACCGGCGCGCACGGCACGCCGCGGCGCATCAGCTGCTCGGCGAGCGCCGCGCCGTCGTGCGCGGCCAGCGCCGTTTCGAGCAGCGTGCGCAGCACGGCGCGGTTCGCGCTGCGCGCGCGGTTGTCCGCGAAACGCGGGTCGCCGGGCCAGTCGCGCGTGCCGAGCACGTCGCACAGTGCCGCGAACTGCCCGTTGTTGCCGACCGCGAGAAAGATGTCGACGCTCGCCGTCGGAAAACTGTCGTACGGCGTGATGTTCGGATGCGCGTTGCCGGTGCGCACGGGCGCGTTGCCCGCATGGAAGAAGTTCGGCGTGTGCGGATGCAGGATCGACAGCGCGCAGTCGAACAGCGTCGCTTCGACGAACTGGCCGCGGCCGCTCGCGTCGCGCTCGCGCAGCGCCATCAGCACGCCGAGCGCCGCGTTCAGCCCGGTGACGAGATCGACGATCGGCACGCCGACCCGCAGCGGCGCGCCGCCCGCTTCGCCATTGACGCTCATCAGCCCCGCGAGCGCCTGCACGGCCGCGTCGTAGCCGGGCAGCCCGCCGAGCGGGCCGTCCGCACCGAAGCCCGACACACGGCAATGGACGAGGCGCGGAAACCGCGCATGCAGCGCGTCGAAACCGAGCCCCCAGCGCTCCATCGTGCCGATCTTGAAGTTCTCGACGATGGCGTCCGCGCCTTCGAGCAGGCCGAGCAGCCGTTCGCGGTCGGCCGGTTGCGTCAGGTCGAGCGCGATGCCGAGCTTGTTGCGGTTCACGCCGAGGAAGTACGACGCGGTATCGCCGTCGAACGGCGGCCCCCACGCGCGCGTTTCGTCGCCGGACGGCGGTTCGATCTTGATCACCTCCGCGCCGTGGTCGGCAAGGATCTGCGTGGCGTACGGGCCGCCCAGCACCCGCGACAGATCGATGATGCGCAATCCCGCCAGCGCGCCCTGCTGCTCGTGTTCCGCCATGCGTCCCGCTCCTGGTTCCGGTTGATCGGACTGCCGGTTCCGGCAGGTCCGGCGCCTGCGGCGCGACCGTCCGGATTCGACGAATAATTCTTGTGTGTGAATTTATATTCACACCGAGGAATTATGTTGTCAACCCCGGCGGCACCCTGAGACCGTGCGGAAGACTTCGCCGTGCGCAGGTGGAGACGACACCCGACACGGGCCGGTTGCGATGGCGCCCCGCCTTTCGCTAAGCTGGCGGGAAACCTCAATCTCGAAAAATTCAGGCGGACTATTCATGAAACGGATACTGCTGGCGGCCTTCGTGCTGGCGTCGACGCTGGGTGTCGGACATGCGCAAACCCAGACGTACCACTTCGGCGAGGGACAGACGCAGATGCCCGGGGGAACGCCGCACGCCACCGCGCCGACCGCACGGCACGCGAGCCCGTCGCCTCACCATCGGCGTGCCGTTCACAAGCGCCGCCATCCGCGCCACGTGAAGCCGACGCGCAGCGGGATCTACAAGCACACGTGACCCGGCGTCCGTTGCGCGACGCCGTGCATGGAACTGTCATGAACGACCGGTAGGATCGCTGCGGCTGCCTGCAAGCCGTCGCGGCCCGCCGCCGGGCAACGCGCCGCCGATGCGCACTTTCTCCACGATTCAGCACCTGTTTTGCCGAACATGAGTACCGGGCCGGACACCCTCGCCGTCATCAAGGAACGCGCCACGATCGTGTGCCGCCAGCACGGCAGCGTGCTGCTGGTCGCCCGCACCGCGTCGCGGTGGTCGCTGCCGGGCGGCACGATCCGGCGCGGCGAGACGCCGCTCGACGCCGCACTGCGAGAGCTTGCCGAGGAAACACGGCTGGAGGGGCTCGCACTCGACTACGCGGTGCAGTTCGGCGGGCTGACGAAGCTCCATCACGTGTTCGTGGCCGACGTGCCGGCGCACCTGACGCCGCGCGCGAGCAACGAGATCGCCCGCTGCAAGTGGTTCACCGCCGACCGGCTCGACACGCTCCGGGCGAGCGTGCCGACGCGCAAGATCATCGAGTTGCTGCGGCTCGACTGTTTTTCGGCGATCGCGAACGGCCGGCTGCGCTGACGTCGATCCCGCCCGCCCGCGCGCGTCACGTGCGCAGGAACGGGCCGGCCTTGCGTTCGAGCAGCGTGACGAGTTCGGGCTGCATGTACGCGTAGCGATCGGGAATGTCGAGGCAGACGACCTTCTTGTGCCGCAGATGCGTACCGAATTGCGCGGCCAGCCTGGTCTTGTGCGCGCGCTCCATCACGAACACGACATCGGCCCAGGCGAGCTGCTCGGCGCACACGTGTGTGTCCGCATCGGGCGCGAGGCCCGCCGAATCGGTTTCGACACCCGGCCACGCGGCGAATACCGCTTCGGCCGTCGGGCTGCGCAGCCGGTTGCGGCTGCAGACGAAGAGTGCCCGCGTCATGTCGCCGAGAGGTTCAACCTTGTGGAATCGTGCCCGGCCGGACGTACGCAAGCATGTGCGGCACGTAGTCGGCCTTGCCGAGTTCGACGCCATGGTGACGCAGGATCCCGTAAGCGGTGATCGCGTGGAAATTGAACTGCGGCAGTGCCCAGTCGCGCGCGTACTGTTCGCCCGTCATGTCGAACGCGATCCCGTTCGGCATCTCGAGCGCGATCGGCAGAGCGCCGCCGCCGTCGAGCGCATCCGGCGCGAGTTCGCCGAGAAATGCGAGCGTGCCGGCGATGATCGCCTGCGCATCGGCGAGCGAGCCGGGCTGCGCATCCGCATTCCATCCCGCCTCGCGCAAGGCCAGCAGCGCAGCCGGCAACGGTTCGCCACGCAGGCGGTGGATGGGCTCCATGGCCTGGAAGCACGAGAAGCGCACCTGTGCCGCGAGCGGATACATGTCGGGCGCCAGCTTCAACGTCATCGCCGTGTCGGGCGCGTCGCCCGCGGCCTGCCGGTGCGCAGCGGCCTTGTCGAGCCACGCGGTCTGTGCGCGCAGCATGTGGGTGAAGGACGGAACGAGAAGTTGGGTCGGTGTCACGCGTGCGCTCCTGGGTCGGGTTGTCGTTTGCGCCACGATAGCAGCGTCGGTGCAAACGTGCATCCCGGCCCGGGTGACGAGCGCGATTCGATGCGGATTCAACGATCCGGCAACGTGACGCAAGCGTGCGCGTGTTCCCCTACCGCAAGACGATCACGGCGCGCGGCCGTTGCTGCCCGGCCTCAAGGCTTGCCGTGCCGGGCCAGGAACCGGTCGAGCTGCGATGCAAACGCCTTGCCGTCGCGCGCGCTGAACGGCGCCGGCCCGCCCGTGTCGATCCCGGCGCTGCGCAACTGGTCCATCATCGCGCGCGTCGACAGGCGTTCCTCGATGTTCTCGCGGCTGAACCAGTTGCCGCGCGGGTCGAGCGCATGCGCGCCCTTGTCGAGGACGGCGGCGGCCAGCGGGATGTCGGCGGTGATCACGAGGTCGCCGGCTTCCGCCAGCTCGACGATCCGCGCATCGGCCACGTCGAAGCCGGCCGGCACCTGCACCGCCTTGATGAACGGCGACGGCGGCGTGCGCAGGAACTGGTTCGCGACCAGCGTCACGCAGATTTCGGCACGACGCGCGGCGCGAAACAGCATGTCCTTGATGACGGCGGGACACGCGTCGGCATCGACCAGTACTTGCATGGCGGTTTTTTCCAGTGGGCAGAAGCAGAAGCGGCGATCATAGCGCACCGCGGCCGGCGATCAGCCGGCGCGGCCCGTGCACAGCGCACCGGCCGTCACCCACTGCGCGCCCCACGCGGCGGCCAGCCGCTCGCCCTGCCCGATCCGCACGGCCGCATCGTCGAAGTCGACGAACACGACGTGATCGGCCGCCGCGGGTTTGGCCGGCATCTCGCGCGTGCGTCCGTCGGACAGCACCCACAGCCAGCGCTGCTTGTCCGGATCGCGCCGCGCCGCACGCGCGAGCAACTGCGCGGCGGCCGCGATGCCGTCGGCAAGCGGCGTACCGCCGCCACCGTCGACCGGTTCGAGCCAGCGCGCATTCCACCAGCGCGGCACGGCCGGGCCGAAGCGCCGCGCGGCGCCGTCGCCACCGAAACAGATCAGCGCGGTTTCGACCCGATCGCGCGCGGCCTCGTCGAAATACGCGACGATCAGCCCCTTCGCCAGTGCGAGCCGCCCGTGCGACAGCATCGACGCCGAACAGTCGAGCACGAAGCAATGCAGCGCATCCGGTGCGCCAGCCCGCTTGCGGAAGCGCAGATGGCCGCGATGCAACGGATCGCCGCGCTTCGCGGCGAACGTCGCCGGCCATGCGACGGCCGTGCCGGTGCGCGCCGTACCCGGCACGCGCGCGGCTGCGCCTGGCTGCCATCGAGGACCGCGAACGGCGTTCGCGGCGGCGCCGGCTCGATGGCTCAGTGTTTTTTTAGCGGCAGCGGCACCACGCTTTTCACGTCGCGCAGCCCCGCCGGCTCGGGCCGCAGGTAGCCCCAGTCGCCCTGCGCGACGGCGGCGCCGTTTCCGCTTGTGGCCGGTTGATCGTCCGAGTGCTGGCGTGCATCCGGCGGCGAACGGTCGTCGCGCGCGCGATCCGGCTGCGACGCGCCGGACGACGGCGGCGCACCGGCATGGCGCCGGTGCCGCAGCACGGCTTCGGCCACGCGCGCCACATGCGACACCGTCACCGCATCGGCGTGCTCCAGTGCGGCGAGCGCGCGCGCCGCGCGCAACATCACGAGGTCGGCACGCAGCCCGTCGACGGCCGCGTCGATGCACAGCGCGCTGACGTGCGCATGCACCGCATCGCCGAAATCGAGCGTCGCCAGCCGGGCGCGCGCCGCGTGAATCCGTTCGCCGAGTGCGCGCTGCGCGGAGGCATGGCGCGCGCGGAACGCCTCCGGATCGAGATCGAATGCAAGCCGCGCCTTCACGATCCGCTCGCGCTGCGCGGCGTCGAAGCAGTTCTCCAGTTCGACCATCAGGCCGAAGCGGTCGAGCAGTTGCGGACGCAGCTCGCCCTCCTCGGGATTCATCGTGCCGACGAGCACGAAGCGCGCGTCGTGCGCGTGCGACACGCCATCGCGTTCGACGATGTTCACGCCGCTCGCGGCTACGTCGAGCAGCGTATCGACGAGCCCGTCGGCGAGCAGGTTCACCTCGTCGACATACAGCACGCCGAGATGCGCCCGCGCGAGCAGGCCCGGCCGGAAGCGCACGCCGTGGTCGGCGAGTGCATGCGCGAGGTCGAGCGTCCCCGTCACCTGCTCGTCGCTCGCCGACAGCGGCAGCGTGACGAACTGCCCTTCGGGCAACAGCTCGGCGAGGCCGCGCGCGGCGGTCGATTTCGCGGTGCCGCGCGGGCCGCTCACGAGCACGCCGCCGAGCGACGGGTCGATCGCGGCGAGCAGCAGCGCCTGCTGCAGCGCGTCCTGTGCGACGAGCGCCGCAAACGGAAAAACCGCGCGCGCGCGGTGCGTCGTCGGATCGGTCATCGCCGTCCCCCTTCCTGGAGTTGTTCGCTGTCGAGCCAGACCGCTTCGATCCGCTCGCGATAGTCGCCCGGTTGCTGCCACAGGCCGCGCTGCATCGCCTCGACGAAGCGTTCGCAGATGCCGTGCAGCGCCTTCGGATTATGCCGTTCGAGAAACGCGCGGGTGGCGTCGTCGAACAGGTACGCGTCGGCGACGAGCGCATACTGGTGGTCGGACAGCACGCGCGCGGTCGCGTCATAGCCGTACAGGTAGTCGACGGTCGCCGCCAGCTCGGCCGCACCCTTGTAACCATGGCGCTTCACGCCGTCGAGCCATTTCGGGTTGACGACGCGCGAACGGATCACGCGCGCGATTTCCTCGCGCAGCGTGCGCATCTTCGGCGCGACCGGGTTCGCGTGGTCGCCGTGGTAGATGCTCGGCTGCTGCCCGGACAGGTGCCGCACCGCCGCGGTCATCCCGCCCTGGAACTGGTAATAGTCGTTCGAATCGAGGATGTCGTGCTCGCGGCTGTCCTGGTTCTGCACGACCACGTCGATCGTCGCGAGCCGCTCGCCGAACACGTCGGCCGCGGCGTCGCCTGCGCTGTTCTGCGCGTACGCATGGCCGCCCCACTGGCGGTACGCCTCCGCGAGATCGGCGTCGGTCTGCCAGCGGCGCTGGTCGATCAGGTCCTGCAGGCCCGCGCCGTAGCTGCCCGGCCGCGCGCCGAACACGCGCCAGCCGGCGCGGCGGCGCGCTTCGTGCGGCGCCACGCCCTGTGCGACCCACTTCGCGCGTTCACGCTCGATGCGCGCGCGGATCGGGTTCAGTTCCTCCGGCTCGTCGAGCGCGGCCACCGCCTGCACCGCTGCGTCGAACAGATGCATCAGGTTCGGGAACGCGTCGCGGAAGAAACCCGATACGCGCAGCGTCACGTCGATGCGCGGCCGGTCGAAGATCTCGATCGGCAGGATCTCGAAATCGGTCACGCGGTGGCTGCCGTGCGCCCATTTCGGCCGCACGCCAAGCAGCGCGAACGCCTGCGCGATGTCGTCGCCGCCCGTGCGCATCGTCGCCGTGCCCCACACCGACAGCCCGATCGCGCGCGGATAATCGCCGTGATCCTGCAGATGGCGCTCGATCAGCTGCTGCGCGGATTTCAGGCCGAGCGTCCACGCGGCCTGCGTCGGCACCGCGCGCGTGTCGACCGAGTAGAAATTGCGGCCGGTCGGCAGCACGTCGGGGCGGCCGCGCGACGGCGAGCCGCTCGGCCCCGGCGGCACGAAGCGGCCGTCGAGCCCGCGCAGCAACTGACGCATTTCCTCGCCGCCGCACGCGTCGAGCGCCGGCAGCAGCGTCGCGCGGACGCGCTCGATCACGGCGAGCGTGTGCGGCCAGTCGCCGGGGGGCGGCGCGTCTTCCGCGCCCGTATGGCTGCCGTCGGCTGCACACAGCCTGTCCAGCCATTGCTGCGCGAGCCGTTCGAGCCGCTCGCGCGTATCGCCCGCATGGCGCCACGGCGATGCGTCGAGCGCGTGCAGGATCGCCGGTCGCGGGCCGACCCACGGCGCGGCCCAGTCGGCCGCGAGCGGGTCGAAATCATCGCCGAGCGCAAGATCGCGCGCGAACGCGCCGATCAGTCCTGCGCGTGCGCCCTTGCCGTCGCCGACCGGAAAGCGCGCGAGCGCCAGCAACGTGTCGCGCCGCTGGCGCCCGGCCGGCGACACGCCGAACACGTGCAGCCCGTCGCGAATCTGCGCTTCCTTCAGTTCGCACAGCCACGCGTCGACGCGCGTCAGCAGCGCATCCTCGTCGCCCGCGTCGCGCGGCGGCGACACGCTCAGCTCGTCGTGCAGACGATGCTCGGCGATCGTCGCGAGGATCGTCTTGCGCAGCAGCTTCGCGCGCCGCGCATCGACCATCAACGCTTCGTAGTATTCGTCGACCTGCCGCTCGAGATCCTGCAGCGGGCCGTAGTTTTCCGCGCGCGTGAGCGGCGGCATCAGGTGATCGACGATCACGGCCTGCGCGCGGCGTTTCGCCTGGCTGCCCTCGCCCGGATCGTTGACGATGAACGGATAAAGATGCGGCAGCGGCCCGAGGGTCAGGTCGGGCCAGCACGCGTCGGACAGCGCGACGCTCTTGCCCGGCAGCCATTCGAGGTTGCCGTGCTTGCCGAGGTGGATGACCGCGTCGATGCGATACGCATCGCGCAGCCAGAAATAGAACGCGAGATACGCATGCGGCGGCACGAGATCCGCGTCGTGGTAGCTCGCGTAGTCGTTCTCGCCGCGCGAGCGCGACGGCTGGATGCCGACGAACACGTTGCCCGCGCGCCAGCCGGCGATCGTGAAGCGCCCTTGCCGCAGCGTCGGATCGGCTTCGGGCGGGCCCCAGCGTTCGTTGAGCGCATCGCGCACGGCCGCCGGCAGCCGCGCGAAATGCGCGACGTAGTCGGCCAGCGGGAAGCTCTGGAAGGCGGGGCGCAGCGCATGCACGGCCGCGTCGTTGGTCACGCCTTCGGTGAGCCGCGCGATCAGCGCGTCGCCGTCGGGCGGCAGGTCGGCCACCGCGTAGCCCGCGTCGCGCAGCGCCGCGAGCACGCGCAGCGCGGACGCCGGCGTATCGAGCCCGACACCGTTGCCGATCCGCCCTTCGCTTTGCGGATAGTTCGCGAGAATCAGCGCGACGCGCTTGCTCGCGTTGTCGAGCGTGCGCAGTCGGCACCAGCCGCGCGCGAGCGCCGCGACGAACGCGATCCGCTCGGCGTCCGGCTGGTAGCGCACGACGTCGACCTCGGTATGCGGGCAGCGGTACGCGAGCCCCTTGAAGCTCACCGCGCGCGTGACGATCCGGCCGTCGACCTCGGGCAGCGCGATGTGCATCGCGATGTCGCGCGCATGCAGGCCCTGATTGTCGGCCACCCACGCGTCGCGATTGCCGCCGGACAGGATCACCTGCAATACCGGCGCGTCGCCGGCGAGCACGTCGTGTTCCGGGCTGTCGATCGCGCCGGCCGCGAACGCGGTCGTGTTCAGCACGAGTGCGACGTCGTGCGTGTCGCAGAGCTGCGTGATGACTTCGCGGCTCACCGCATCCTTCAGCGACGTGACCGCGATCGGCAGCGGATTCAGCCCTTCCTGAACGAGCGCATCGGCCAGCGCATCGAACACGGCCGTGTTCGCGGCCTGCCAGTGCGCGCGATAGAACAGGATCGCGACGACCGGTGCGCCCGGTGTCCAGCGCGGCCGCCAGTCGTCGACGCTCGCGCGGTCGCGCGCCGGGTGATACAGCGCGGCGGCCGGCAACGGGCGCGGCGGTTCGGGCTCGTCGCCGAACCCGAGTGTGTGGAATGCGATGCTGCGCAGCAGCGCCTCGGCGTTGTGCACGCCGCCTTCGCGCAGGTAGCGCCACCACAGCCGGCACAGGCCGGGTGCGACCGTGCTCTTCGCGACGAGGTTCGGGTCTTCCTGCAGGTCGCCCGAGAACATCGCGAGCTGCTGCGCGCGCTTCGACGCGAGCGACACGGCCTGCTCGATCCCGTACGGCCAGTACGCTTCGCCGCCGAGATGGTCGATCACGACCGCCTTCGCGTGCTGCAACACGTCGTCGACGTAGAAATCGACCGACGCCGGCTGCCGCAGGAACGTGACGTTCGCGAGCCGCACGCTCGGGAAGCCGGCCGGCAGGTGCGGCACGACGCTGGCAAGCAGCGACAGCGTCGTATCGGCCGAGCTCAGGATCACGATGTCGGCCGGTTGCTGGTCGATCCGGACGACACCCTGCGTATCGTCGACGAAACCGCCCGGCGTGGTGCGCAGCAGATGCATCGTGCGTTACGCCTGTTGCGGTTCGGCCGCGCACGCGGCGTCGAACGCGCGTTGCAGCGCGGCCGTGTCGAGATCCTCGCCGATCAGCACGAAGCGGCTCGCGCGCGTTTCGCCGTCCTGCCAGCGACGGTCGAAATAGCTGTCGAAGCGGCGTCCGACACCCTGGATCACGAGCCGCATCGGCGCACCGGGCAGCGCGGCGAAACCTTTCGCGCGGTAGATCGTGTGCGCTTCGACGACGCGCTGCAGCGCGGCGATCGTCGCCTCGCGCGTGCCGGCGTCGCCCGACACGACCACCGAGTCGAAATCGTCGTGATGGTGATCGTGATCGCCGTCGTCGGCCGAGCCGTGATGGTCGTGGCGCAGGTGGATCGTTTCTTCCGATGCCGATTCGAGGCCGAGCAGCATCGCGAGATCGAGCTCGCCGCGCGTCGCGCGCACGATCTTCACCTGCGGCGGGATCTCGTCGCGGATCGCGGTTTCGATCTGCGCGAATTCCGCGTCGCCGACGAGATCGGCCTTGTTCACGATCACGAGATCGGCGGACGACAGTTGATCGGCGAACAGCTCGTGCAGCGGCGATTCGTGGTCGAGGTTCGGGTCGGCGCGGCGCTGCGCGTCGACGGCCTGCGGGTTTTCCGCGAACTGGCCGCTCGCGGCGGCCGGCCCGTCGACGACGGTCACGACCGCGTCGACCGTGAAGCTGTTGCGGATCGTCGGCCAGTTGAACGCCTGCACGAGCGGCTTCGGCAGCGCGAGCCCGGACGTCTCGATCAGCACGTGGTCGATGTCCGCGCGGCGCTCGACGAGCGCTTCCATCACCGGATAGAACTCTTCCTGCACGGTGCAGCACAGGCAGCCGTTTGCGAGTTCGTAGAGCTGGCCCGATGCTTCGCCCTGCGCACCGTCGGCATCCTCGCAGCCGATGCCGCAACCCTTGAGGATTTCGCCGTCGATGCCGAGTTCGCCGAATTCGTTGACGATCACCGCGATGCGGCGGCCTTCGGCGTGTTGCAGGATGTGGCGCATCAGCGTCGTCTTGCCGCTGCCGAGAAAGCCCGTGACGATCGTGACGGGAAGCTTGCGTAGGGTCATGGAATATCCAGGTTGGTAAGGGAGAGTCACGCCGAGATCGTCACGTCGATCTCGTCGTAGCGCTTCAGCCGGTAGATCAGGGCCGACACGAGCCAGCAGGCGAGGAACAGGCCGATCACGACATAACCGAGCATGCCGAAGTGCGACGCCACCATCGACGCGAAGTCCCACACCGGGCCCTGCAGCGACAGCTTGTCCGCGAGCAGCGCCAGCACCTCGATGCCGCCGATCAGCGCGGCCACCAGCACCGACACGAAGGTGATCGTCATGTTGTAGTAGATCTTGCGGATCGGCCGCACGTACGCCCAGCGATACGCACCCATCATCAGGATGCCGTCGGTCGTGTCGACGAGCGTCATGCCCGCGGTGAACAGCATGGGCAGCGCCATCACCGACCAGAACGACAGGCCGCCCTGCACCTGCGCCGCCGAGATGCCGAACAGCGCGATCTCGGTCGCCGTGTCGAAGCCGAAGCCGAACAGGAACCCGACCGGATACAGGTGCCAGCTGCGCGACACGAGCCGGAACAGCGGACGGAACAGGCGCGCGAGCACGCCGCGCTGGTTCAGCAGCATGTCGAGATCGGCGTCGACGATCGGCTCGCCGCGCCGCGCCGCGCGAAACGTCCGGTAGACGGAAATCAGGATCAGCAGGTTCGCGATCGCGAGCACCAGCAGGAAGAATGCCGACACGCTCGTGCTGATCACGCCGCCCCACGCTTTCAGGCTCTCGAAGCGCGCGAGCGACGCGGCCGTGAGCGTCACCACGACCGACATCACGATCACGACCGTCGAATGGCCGAGCGAGAAGAACAGGCCCGCGCCGAGCGGGCTGCGGCCCTCCTGCATCAGCTTGCGCGTGACGTTGTCGATCGCCGCGATGTGGTCGGCGTCGACCGCATGACGCAGTCCGAACACGTACGCGAGCAGCGCGGTGCCGAGCAGCACGGGCTGGCCGTGGAAGGCGGCGAATGCCCAGATCCACGCGCCTGCGTTGAAGGCGATCAGCAGCGCATAGATCGCGACGATCTTGCCGCGCAACCCGGACGGACTGTCGTTGAACAGGCGAAACAGCGAATCGAGCATGACGCTCCCTTGCGAACGGTCGACATGAAGAATGCCAACACGGCCGTCGCTGCGCGGCCCCGCGCGATCCGGCCCTTCGTCGCACCGGAACATGCGCGCTCGCGCAGGCGGCCGGACGTCGGGAATCGGGAAACGCTCGGGTGTCGGGCACGCTGCGGCCGTGGACGATGCGCCGCCTCCCCGCGGCGCTGAACCCCAACGTTTAGGCCGGTATCCGGGCTGACGAACACGCCGCTTCGCCTTCCCGGATGCGCAAGGCATCCAGTGGCGGTCGTCCGCATGCGCGCGGCATGCGGCGAAGCGGCGCTGCATCGCGGCGGGCACGATGCGTTCGCTTACCGTTGCGGGGGCAGCACAGGTTGGCTCGACTGCGACGCAGGCAGGCTCCCTGTTTCCCGTTTAACTGCGCGCGCCGGAGCGGCGCGCGCGAGCACCAAAACGCGTGCGAGTGTAGGCGCCGGGGGCGGGAGCGTCAAGGCGGCGAGTGGCCAGGCCGGCCGGATGAACCGGCGGGCAGCGGTCCGGCGCGGGTATGCCGGGGAAATCGTTCGACTGCCTGGCGCACCCGACAACCCCGTGCGGGATCGAACGCGAGGTAGTACGACTCGCCATCCGAAGCGGTTTTTCAGAATTGACGGTTGTTCACGTTGTCCGCAATAGCAAGGCCCGCGCCGCAGCAGGTGCAGCGTGGGTTGGGCGCGGAAACGTTCATGCTCCCTGGAGATTCGGATGATTGACGTTGCGCGGCCGGTATTCGATTGTCCGCTTCAGTCACTTTTCGATGATCGAGATAAACCACTGCGACACATTCGTTCAGACCATGAATATTGCCCGATTGTATGTGGCCATCGTCGTATGGCTGTCGATGGCGCTCTTGTTTCCGTTTGCCCTGAAGGGGATGGATTCCCCTCTTGCAACGGTCGCGAAAGTACTGATGTGGTCGTACTGCATTCTGCAAACGCTACGGGAATCGAAGCGGTGCTTGTGAAGCAGCCTGCTGCGACAAAGAGCCGATCGCGTATATCGCACCTGTTTCGCAATCGGCATCGATCCGCATCGGCCGCCGGCGCACTCGCCGGTGCCGCGGTCTGTGGCCCGAATCGCGGCGGCATCGGCGGCAGTTCCGGCTCGTCCGGAGGTTCAGGCGGCAGTGGATCCTGCGGCGCGGGCGGTTGCTGAAGCCTTCCTTGAAACACGTGGCGACTGTGCGCCGCCGCGCTTTGCGGGATCGGGGCATGGCCTTCATTTGCTCGGCGACATGTTCGCCGAGCGTCGCAAAGACCGACGACGGGTAAGCGCCCACCCCGCATGCGTTTGCGCCGGTGCGCTGTGCTATCGTATGCGCCGCGTTCGGTGCTCGCATGCGCATTCCGTGCATGCAGTTAAACGGGAAACAGGAGGCGGATCGCCGCCCTGCCTGTGCTGTCCCCGCAACGGTACGCCGCCCGCGCGACGCGCTTCCCCGCGCACGCGCCCATGCCGCCCACGATGCCACTGCCCTTCCACCGGGCGGGAAGGCTGCGGCCTGGCAAGCGGCCAGCCCGGATACCGGCCGACGCAAGGGGCGAGCCCGATGCTCGCCGAACGCCCGATCCGCGGGGGACGGACCGGGTGCGCATTCCGCCCGCGTTCGCGCGGGCTTCGCCCGATCCGTTATGCGTTGCCTGTCTGCCGGCCGCCGATGTGCCGCCCGCCTTCCCCTTTCCACTGTTTCGACACGGTGCGCGCCGTGCCGCGCCCGATGAGCCGCGCCTGGCTCATCGGCGCCGGCCCCGGCGACGCCGACCTGCTGACGCTCAAGGCCGTCCACGCGATCGGCTCGGCCGACGTGCTGCTCGTCGACGATCTCGTGAACCCCGACGTGCTGCGCCATGCGCGCGCCGACGCGCACATCGAGCACGTCGGCAAGCGCGGCGGCCATGCCTCGACGCCGCAGGAGGCGATCGTCGCGGCGATGCTCGCGCATCTGCGCGCGGGCCGCAGCGTCGCACGGCTCAAGGGCGGCGATCCGTTCGTGTTCGGCCGGGGCGGCGAGGAACTGGCCGCGCTCGGCGCCGCGGGATTTCGAGTCGAGGTCGTGAGCGGCGTCACGGCAGGCATCGCCGCGCCGGCCGCGCTGGGCATTCCGGTCACGCAGCGCGGCGACGCGCAGGGCGTGATCTTCGTCACGGGCCACGGCGCGGGCGACGACGAACCCGACTGGCGCGCGCTCGCGGCGACGCGCATGACGATCGTCGTCTACATGGGCATCCGCCGGCTCGACACGATTGCAGCCGCGCTGCGCGAAGGCGGCCTGCCCGGCGACACGCCGTGCGCGGCGATCGAGAATGCGACGCGCCCCGAACAGCGGCACGTGCTCGCGACGCTCGACACGCTCGTCGAACGGGTCGGCGCGACCGGCATCGGTTCACCGGCCATCGTCGTGATCGGCCGCGTCGCGGCGTTCGCCGACGATCCCGCGGTACGTGCCGCACTCGGCAGCCGCGCATGATGCGCGTCGCGATCGGTGTCGGTTTCCGCGCGGACGTGACGGCCGCGCAACTCGATGCCGCGATCCGCGTCGCGCTGATGCGGTACCCGGCTGCCGAACCGGCGCTCGTCGCCACGCTCGCCGACAAGGCGCGCGCACGCGCGCTGCGCACGCTGTGCGCGAGACGCGGCTGGCCGCTCGTCGCGTTCGACGCGGCACAGCTCGCGAGCCGCCCCGAACTGGCCGTGAGCGGCCCGTCGGATGCCGCGCTCGCCCGCTTCGGCGTCGCGGGCGTGGCCGAGCCGTGCGCGCAGCTCGCGGCGCCGCACGGCCGGCTGCTGGGCCCCAAATCCATCCGGGACGGTGTGACGGTCGCACTCGCCGGCCCGCTCTGAACCCTTTGTTTCGCTTTCTTTCGACAGGACGAATCCGATGAAAACCGACGCCGAATCCCATCAACGGATGACCGAACGCCGCCGCGCGGGCCACGAGAAGAAGCAGGCCGCCGCCGTCAACGAAAAGGGCCTGCTGATCGTCAACACCGGCAACGGCAAGGGCAAGAGCACGGCTGCGTTCGGCATGGCCGTGCGCGTGCTCGGCCACGGCATGCGGCTCGGTGTCGTGCAGTTCATCAAGGGCGCGCTGCACACGTCCGAGCGCGACTTCCTCGGCGCGGTTGCCGAATGCGATTTCGTGACGATGGGCGACGGCTACACGTGGAACACGCAGAACCGCGACGCCGACATCGCGACCGCGCGCAAGGGCTGGGACGAGGCGCGCCGGATGATCGAAAGCGGCGATTACCGGATGGTGATCCTCGACGAGCTGAACACGGTGCTGAAGTACGAATACCTGCCGCTCGACGAAGTGCTCGCGACGCTCGCCGCGCGTCCCGATTCGGTCCACGTCGTCGTGACCGGGCGGCATGCGCCCGATGCGCTGATCGACGCGGCCGACCTCGTCACCGAGATGCGGCTCGTCAAGCATCCGTACAAGGAGCAAGGCGTGAAGGCGCAGCGCGGCGTGGAGTTCTGAGCATGCCCGCCTGCCCCGCGCTGTTCGTCAGTGCGCCCGCGTCGGGCCAGGGCAAGACGTCGGTGACGGCCGGCCTCGCGCGGCTGCACCGCCGGCTCGGCCGCCGTGTGCGCGTGTTCAAGACCGGGCCCGACTTTCTCGATCCGATGCTGCTCGAACGCGCGAGCGGCGCCCCCGTGCATGCGCTCGATCTCGGGATGGTCGGCGAGGCCGGCTGCCGCGCGTTGCTTGCCGATGCCGCACGCGATGCCGACCTGATCCTGATCGAAGGCGTGATGGGGCTGTTCGACGGCACGCCGAGCAGTGCCGATCTCGCGGCTGCGTTCGGCGTGCCGGTCGTCGCGGTGATTTCCGCGAAGGCGATGGCGCAGACGTTCGCGGCGATCGCGTTCGGACTCGCCCGGTTCCGGCCGGGGCTGCCGTTTCACGGCGTGCTCGCGAACCGCGTCGGCTCGGCCCGGCACGCGGAACTGCTGCAACAGGCGCTGCCCGGCGACCTGCGCTGGCTCGGGCACGTGCCGGCCGATGCGGGCATCGCGCTGCCGGAGCGGCATCTCGGCCTGCACCAGCCGGCCGACATCGACGATCTCGAAGCGCGGCTCGATCGCGCGGCCGACGTGCTCGCGCAGACGGCGCTCGCCGAATTGCCGCCCGCCGTCGCGTTCGCCGAACCGGACGCCGCGGCGCCGCTGCCGCGTGCGCTCGCCGGCAAGCGGATCGCGATTGCGCGCGACGCGGCGTTTTCGTTCATCTATCCGGCGAATCTCGCGCTGCTCGACGCACTTGGTGCGCAGTTGCGGTTCTTCTCGCCGCTCGCCGACGAACCCGTGCCGGACGATTGCGACGCGCTGTTCCTGCCGGGCGGCTATCCGGAACTGCATGCGGCGACGCTTGCGGCGAATGACGCCACCGCACGGACCATTCGCGCGCATGCGGCGGCTCGCCGGCCGATCGTCGCGGAATGCGGGGGGATGGTGTATCTGTGTGAATCGCTGACCGACGTCGACGGTGTCACGACGTCGATGCTCGGGCTGTTGCCGGGGCGGGCGACGATGCAGCGCCGGTTCGCGGCGCTCGGCATGCAGCAGCTCGATACGCGTACCGGGCCGATGCGCGGCCATACGTTTCATTATTCGACGCTCGCGACACCGCTGGAACCGGTCGCGAACGCGGCGCGCCCCGACGGCAAGCCGGGCAGCGGCGAAGCCGTCTATCGCCACGGCGCGATCGTCGCGACGTACATGCACCTGTACTGGCCGTCGAATCCGGAGGCGGTCGTGGCGCTGTTCGGCGGCACGGCGTTCTGACCGAAAAAACGGCGAGGCGCCGCGATGTCAGGGTTTTTCGCGGCCCGGCGCTTCCGAACGCGAAGTGCGGATCACGGTGCCGTCGGGCGAGAAATGCGCGTTGAACATCGCGTCGCCCGATACGCCGCCCTCGGCCCAGTGCCAGCTCCACACCTCTTCGTGGCTCAGCGCGTATTGCGCGATCTCGGTCGGCTTGCCGAGCAGTTGGCGCACGTCGTCCTTCGACATCCCGGGCACCACCTTCGCGATGTTCGCCGCCGTCAGCGCCTGCGTGATCGACACGAGCCGGCCGTCGGGCCCGAAATCGAGCATGTAGGTGCTCGTGCCGTACGGGCCGCGCGGATATTCGAACCGCTGCGAGCCGTCGTCGCCCTGCCTGACCATTTCCGGCTTGCCCGCCTGGCGGAGCACGTCCTCGGTCGTCGACACGCCCGGCTGCAGATTGCCGAACGCCATCGGATCGGGCTTGATCGCATTCACCGCGTCAGCCACTTTCTGGTCGTCGCACCCGGCTGCCAGAATGGCGACCGCACCGGCGGTCAGCACGGTCAGCACGGTCAGAAGCTGTTTTCGCATTTCATCCACACCTGTATTCATCGTGCCGGTCCGGCGTCGCGCGCAGCGTAGCACGCGACCTGTTCCGTCGATGTCAAGGAGCGTCAAATGCGGTCACGGCGCGCTTTCCAGTGGAACATGAGCCTGGACGGGGGCTGCGCTGGCTCGTGCGTAGCGCCTTTGGCGCGTTTCCAATGCGAATGAGCCTGTTGTGTCGAGCTCCGGCCGTGCAGGCGCGGCAGCTCGCACGCCGCCGTGCCGCCGCATCACACCAGGAACGCCTCGGCCAGCTTGACCCAGTACGACGCGCCGGTAGGCAGTGCCGCGTCGTTGAAGTCGTAGCCGGGGTTGTGCACCATGCAGCCGCCCTCTCCGTCGCCGTTGCCGATGATCAGGTAGCAGCCCGGCCGCTTCTCGAGCAGGAACGCGAAATCCTCGCTGCCGGTGAGCGGCACCATCCCGTCGATCAGGTTCGCTTCGCCCACCCACTCGCGCGCGACACCGCGCGCGAACGCGGTCATGTCCGTGTCGTTGACGAGCACCGGGTAGCGGCGCTGGTAGTCGATCGTCGCGGTCGCGCCGAACACGGCGGCCTGCGCATGCACGACTTCCTTGATGCGCGTCTCGAGCAGGTCGCGCACCTCCGGCTTCAGCGCGCGCACCGACAGGCGCATCTGCGCGCGATCGGGAATCACGTTCGGCGCCTCGCCCGCGTGGATCGCGCCGACCGTGACGATCGCCATGTCGAGCGGCGACACGTTGCGCGACACGATCGTCTGCAGCGCAATGACGATCTGCGCGCACACGACCACCGAATCGACCGCCTTGTGCGGCACCGCGCCGTGGCCGCCGCGGCCCTGCACGTCGATGACGACGGTATCGGACGACGCCATGAACGGCCCCGGCAGGAAGCCGAATTTGCCCGTGGGGAAGCCCGGCATGTTGTGCATCGCGAAGATCGCGTCGCACGGGAACAGCTCGAACAGCCCTTCGTCGAGCATCTTCTTCGCGCCGCCGAGCCCTTCTTCCGCCGGCTGGAAAATCAGGTTCAGCGTGCCCGAGAAGCGGCGCTCGCGCGCAAGATGCTTCGCGGCGGCGAGCAGCATCGCCGTGTGGCCGTCGTGACCGCAGGCGTGCATCTTGCCGGCGATCCTGCTCTCGTACGGCAGGCCCGTGGCCTCGTGGATCGGCAACGCATCCATGTCGGCGCGCAGGCCGAGGCGCTGCGTGCCGTTGCCGACCTTCAACTGCGCGACGACGCCCGTGCCGCCCAGCCCGCGATGCACCGTGTAGCCCCACGACTGCAGTTGCTCGGCGACGAGGTCGCTCGTCGCGAATTCCTCGAAGCCGAGCTCGGGGTGGGCATGGATGCGGTGCCGGATCTCGATCATTTCATCGGCGAGGCCTGCGGGAATCACGCTGTGCGTCACGGTGTCGTCTCCTGTTTCTGCGGGGAATGTGCAGGCAAGGATAGTCGGTTCGCCAGCAACCGGACAGACGAAAAGTCGTCGCGGTAGCAACCGACGGTTGCCGTATCTGGTACCGCACACGATATGAGCCGACCGGCCATCCGGATGACTGCCGCACACGGTTCGGGCGAGCGAGACTGTGGGCTTGACAGCGATTTGACGAGCGCCAGGATTCGACGATGACCGTTCAAGCATCCGGAATAATGCCGACACATCAACGTGTTACAGGTAATTGTTCACTTTTTGACGCCTGTACATTTTTTGTGTACGCTGATGAGGAAGTGAACAAGCAATCGCCTCCGATGCCCGAGAACGCCCCCCTTTCGATGTCGGAACAGCACGTGCTCGACGAAGCCTGCGCCGCGTTCGAACGCGCGACCCGGCGCTTCGGCGCGCGGCCCGTGCGCGTGCCGGCCGCGTATGCCGGGCAAGCCGACGCGATGATCCGCTTCGACGTTGCCGGGCAGGTGTTCGAGATGCCGGCCGCCGTGAGCCTGCGCGTCGAATCGCTGCCGGGCGCACTCGCGGCACTGCGCCGCCGCGGCGGCGCGACCGCGACACCCGGCGAGCGGCCGCTGATGCTGATCGCCCCCTATCTTTCGGCCGAACTGGCCGCCGGCCTGACCGACCAGGGCATTCCGTTTCTCGACACCGCGGGCAACGCATGCCTGATTCAGCCGGAGGCGACCGTGATGATCGCGGGCCGGCCGAAACCCGCACGCACGCCGCGCCGGCAGGCATCGCGCGCGACGACGCCGAAGGGGCTGGCCGTGATGTTCGCGGTTGCGACACAGCCGGGCCTCGTCGCGCAGCCTTATCGGACGATTGCGGCCGCGTCGGGTGTCGCGCTCGGCACGGTCAACCTCGCGATGGACGACCTGATCGCGCGCGGCCTCGTCGGGCAGCGCCGCAATGGCGAGCGCCTGATACCCGACTGGCCGCGCTTCGTGCACGAATGGGTTGCGCTGTACCCGAGCCGCCTGCGCGCGAAACTGCCGAGCCGTCGTTATGCCAGCCTCGCGCCCGACTGGTGGCGCGATTTCGATTTCGCGTCGTTCGATGCGCGGCTCGGCGGCGAACCGGCGGCCGACCTGCTGACGCACGATCTGAAGCCGGCCGAGATCACCGTCTATACGCACGGCGCGGCATCGAACCGCCTGCTGCTCCAGGCCCGCCTGCGCCCGGACGACCACGGCGACGTCGAAATCGTCGAAGCATTCTGGCCGCACTCGCCCGCGCTCGACTGGCACGAGCCGCGCGTGCCGCTCGTACCGCCGCTCCTGATCTATGCGGATCTCGTCTCCTCCGGGGACAGCCGCAACCTTGCCGCCGCCGAACGGATCCATGACCGATACCTCGCCCATCCGCCCGCTTGAAGTCGACGCGCGCCGGCCGCTCGACCCGGCGGCGGTCGCGCTCTTGCAAGCGGTGAGCCATGCCTGCGCGCGCGTCGAGGCGGCTTTCGTCGTCGCCGGCGCAACCGCGCGCGACATCCTGATGTGGCACGTCCACGGCATCCGGCCGGTGCGTGCGACACGGGACGTCGACGTCGCGGTGTGCGCGGTGAGCTGGCCGTTTCACGCGCAGCTCGTCGATGCGCTCGTTGCGACCGGGCAATTCACGCGCGCACCGAAACAACAGCAGAAACTGCTGTTCGACAGCGGCACGCACGGTTTTCGCACCGAACTCGATCTCGTGCCGTTCGGGCCGCTCGAAACGCCGCCGGGCGAGATCGCGTGGCCGCCGGGCGGCGAATTCGTGCTGAATGTGCTCGGCTTCCAGGAAGCGGTGGACACCGCGCAGCCGGTGTCGATCGACGCACGCACCGTCGTGCCGGTGGCCGGCCTGCCGGCGCTCGCGCTGCTGAAGCTGCTTGCCTGGAAGGACCGGCGTGCACGCCAGAACAGCGATGCGTACGACCTGCTGTTCCTGCTGCGGAATTTTCACGATGCAGGCAATCGCGAGCGCATCTGGGACGCCGCCCCCGACCTGCTGGAACGGCATGCGTTCCAGCCCGACCTTGCCGCCGCCGCGCTGCTCGCGCGAGACGCGAAACGGATTGCCTCGCCGCACACGAGCGACGCGATCCGCGTGCTGTTGTCCGACGAAGCGACCTATGCCACGCTCGGCCGGGATCTGCTGGCACGTGCGTTCGCGCTGTTGCCGGGTGAATTCAGCGATGACGCCAACCGGTATCTCGACGCATTTCGCGACGCCTTTCTCGAGGATTCACCCGCACCGCACGCATGACACGACGCTGCGGCGCCGCCGCGTCATCCCGCTTTCGTACTGCCGCGCTCAGGCTGCCCAGTCTTCGAGCGACAGCCCGGCCACCCGGCCGAACTCCCGGCCGTTGTTCGTGACGAGCACCGCACCGGCCGCGATCGCATGCCCGGCGATCGACGCATCGTTCGCGCCGATCGGCATGCCGCGCGCGGCGAGATCGGCACGAATCGCGGCCGTTGCATCGACGGCCGCCGTATCCCACGACAGCACGCCGTCGAGCCGCGAGACAAAGGCCGTCACGAGTTCCGCATGCTTCGGCGAAGCCTTCCTGCCGACTGCGCCGAACCGCATTTCGGCATAAGTGATGGCCGACACGACGATCCGGTGCTGCGCATTGACGCACGATTGCAGCCGCGACAGCACTACCGGCGGCCGCTCGCGCATGATGAACGAACAGATGTTCGTATCGAGCATGTAGAGCGTGGTCACTGGCCGGACTCCGTCGGCGCGGCGCCGCCGGAAAGGTCGAAGCGGCCGGACTCGATCACGGCCGGGCGTTCGGCGAGGAAATCGGCGTCGGCCAGCGGTTCGCTCGCGAACGAGAGCCACGTGGGCCGCACGGGCCGCAGCAGCAGCGTGTCGCCCTCGCGGCGGATCTCGAGTTCCGTCACCCCCTCGAACTCCATGTCCTTCGGGATGCGGATTGCCTGGTTACGTGCGTTCTTGAAAATGGAAACGGTGCGCATGAGCCACTCCATGGGAGTACGATGCGCCCATTCTAGACATATGCTGGCATATGTCAAATTGAGGGAACGCAAATCGGACGTCGCGCCCCACGCTGCCACGGGTGTTTTTGTCATGTTGCCGGCCTGTCGTCGATGAGGAGAGCGATCCATTCTTCACGACGCAGGCCACGCGGTCCATATCCCGAACGGCCGATGCCGGTGCGGCACCGCACCGCGCGCAACGTCGCACCGACGCTGCGCACCCGCGCCGTCACGGCAACCGGAAAGTGTCGAAGAATGTGTCTCGCTCGATCACGGTGAGCGCCGCGCGCTTGTGCGGGAAATCGAACTCCTTCAGCGTGTGGAACCCGAGCCGGTGCATGTACGCGATGTGCCGCACGTGATCGACGCGCGGCTCGCCGACGAGCCGCTGCGTGCGCGGTTCGTCGACGAACATGTAGTGCAGCACCCCGCTCCACCATGCATGCAGCTTGCCGGCGCTCTGGAACCGCGAATCGCCGATCAGCAGGTGCAGCCCGCGATCGTAGTCGTGCGCATCGTAGAATGGCGCGAGACGATCCTCCTTCGCCCAGTAGAACTCGAAATAGCCGAACGGCGTGTCGTCGAAATAGCCGATCATCGGGTGCATGTGCGGATCGGCGAGCCGCTCGGCAAGATACGCCGCGTGCTCGTCGCGCGTGCCGCGCTGGTCCCAGAAATGCGCGACGCGATCGAGGTTCATCCAGCCGCTGAACAGGTCCGCATGCGCGTCGATGTCGACGGTGCGCAGGCTGAACGTCATCCCGACCTGCGGCATATGGCGTGCATAGATTTCGCCGGCCGGCGACGGCGGCCGCACCGGGTGCCGGTGCCCGTTCGTGATCGCATGGCGCAGCGGCATCCCGCCCGACGCGGGCGCCTTCAGCCACGGTCGCGGGTTCTGCCAGAAGGTCGTGC
>JABLTH010067607.1_pt1 | contig 43879 bp, 41 predicted proteins | sample 7875711 | NCBI WGS metagenome assembly JABLTH01 (sample SAMN14941262, study PRJNA633318) | bioreactor metagenome | isolation source: bioreactor | place: China | collected 2019-03-05 | reverse complement strand
GGGTAGTCTCGTCGCCGATCAGCCCGACGCGGCGCGTGGTGGCGTAGTACTCGACCACGGTGGCGCCGCCGCTGGCGTTCTGATCGGTGGCGGCGAAGCGCGTTCCGCCCGGAAGATCGGACTCGAATCGGAACGAGACTTCGTCCTTGGCCAGCTCGGCCGGGCGCGACTTCTCCGCCCTCATGACCAGCGATCCCGTCCAGGTGATCGTGACATCCCCGTCGGAACGGTCGGGCGGAACAGCCCCGCCGCCGCGTTGTTCGGGGGTCGTCGATGGAGCCCCGTCCTGAGCGGATGGAAGAGCCTCGGGGCTGGGTTCGACTCCGGACTCCGAGATGGGTGCCGAGGTGTTCCCTGTGCCGAGCGGGGCCCGGTCCCGCTCCTGCCCCGGGGTCGATTCCTGGAGGTTGAGCGGGGGAATGGCGGGCGGCCGATCACGCGCCGAATCCGAAGGGGGCTCGGAGAGAACGAGGAGCACCGGCGGCGATGGACTCGACCGGGCCGCGCCGGATTCCCTGGTCGCGCCGGAGGATTTCACGGCCTCTCCGGTCGCGCCGGGCGCGAGTTTGCCGTCGACGAGCCGAGCCCATGAGAACAGTCGATCCGATGAGATTTCTTTCGCGCCCTGAACCACCCGGACATCGTCGCTGAAGAGCGCGGCGTAGAACACTTCGTCGATGGGTGCCTGGGACGATGGCGTCGCGGAAGCAGGCGGCGTGACCGTCGAGGCCGGCGCCGGACCAGGCGGCGCGCCGATCGCGGCTGACTTTTCAGCAGGAGCGGGGATTTCGCGAGATCCATTGGCTGGGGCGGTCGCGACGACGGCGTTGGAAGGTCGTTGGCCACCCGGGCCGAGGTGGTTCGGCCTGAGCACAATCATTTCGCCGCGATCGATCTCAAGCAGCTCGATGCGCTTCTCGGATTGATTCGTCACGGCGTGCATCCCCGTGAACGCAAACCGACCGAACGAGCCTTCGCCCTCAACGCGGCTGGCGGTTCTCATTTCGCCCGTCGTGGTATCAAAGTCGACCGAATCCATCCGCGCGGTGAGGATCGGCTCCGCACGTTCAGGGTCGATTCTGACGCCGGGCGGCGCGGGCGCAAAGAGCCGGATCTCGACGTTTCCCGAGAGCGTCCCAGACTGAGGCTCCTGGTCTTGCCTGGGGATCACGAAACGTCCCCGATCGGCGCGGACATAAACAATGCGCCCGTCCTTGAGAAAACTCATGGAACGCGGCTGCTCGAGGTGATACCGCTTGCCCTCGAGGGGTTCAAGCCTGTCCCAGCCGAGCTGACCGGCGATGCGGGTCGGGTCATTTCGATCGGTGAACGTGACACGCTGTTCCTTGCCGCCTGCGACCTCAAACCCGGAGCCCGGAGTAACGGTCTTGGAGATGTCCTTGATGTCCGGCGGCGCCGGCGCGTCCTGATCGTCGAGGCCCGCGGATGATGCACGAGGGGCACGCGTGACATAGAAGATGATCACGCCCGCGAACGCGATTGAGAGAAGGGCGGCGACGGCAAGCCCCGTCGTGCGCGTCGAGCCCGCGCGAGCCGCAAGCCAGCCGCCCCGGCCGGCCCGAACCTCCCGCCTCCGTGCATGCGCCGCAAACGCTGTGTTCATGGGCCTGATCGTACGTCGAACTTTGGATTTTCACCACCGGAGACATGCCGCCCCGGGGGATTCTTCTTCTCGCCTCGATTCTCGCTGCCCGGCGGAACGCGATGTTTCACACGCCCGCTCAATCCTGCACGAGGCGGAGAGCGATGAGGTCCTGCACGTCGAGAATCCCGACCGGCTTGCCGCACTCGTCAACAACGGGGATTTCATCCTGGCGGTGCTCGCGGACCATGAGCACGGCATCGCGGACCAGCGCGGTGCTCGAGAGCGTGCGCGGCTTGCGGGTCATGACCTCGGCGACCGGGCGGTCCAACTCATTGGCATCACGCAACACAAGGCGGCGCAGATCGCCGTCGGTAAAGATCCCCGAGAGTGAGTCGTCATTCGAGTCGACGACGAGCATCGCGCCGGGGCGGCGGCCGTGCTCGGCGGCCTTTTGGAGCGCCCGGCGAACGCTCAGATCGCCGCGGACGGTCGCCAGGTTCTTGCCGACGACGAAGCGAAGAATATCGGTGACGGGTCGGAGCGCGTTGCCGAGGGCGCCGCCGGGGTGTCGGCGAGCAAAGTCGGCGTGCGTGAATTCCCGGCGGCGGGCCGCGGCCAGGGCCAGCGCGTCACCCAGCACAAGCGTGGCCGTGGTCGACGATGTCGGGGCGTGGAACTCGGTGCTGGCCTCGCTGGTCACGCCCAGGCGCAGGAAAACGGTGGAGAGGCGTTCAAGGCTGGAGCGGGGCACGCCGTCGTCACCCGCCCCGCTACCGCCGGTGATGGAAATGATGGGCAGCCCGTCTTGCCGCAGGATCGCCGCCAGATTGACCAGTTCATCGGTCTCGCCTGAGAACGAAATCGCGAGCACGACGTCGGCGGCGCGGAATCGGCCGAGGTCGCCGTGGGCGGCCTCCGTCGGATGAACGACGTGGGCGGGGATGCCGACGCTGGACATAGTCGCCGCGATCTTGGCCCCGACGAGGCCTGACTTGCCCAGGCCCGTGACCAGCACGCTCCCGCCGGCGCCCGCCGTGTTGCAGATGAGATCGACGGCCTTGTGGAACGACGGGCCGACGTGCTCGACCAGCCCCAGGACGGCCCGAGCCTGCTCGCGGATCGTGTCTCGCGCGAACTCACACTCGGCGTCTTGGTCTCGGGCGGGGGCGATCGTTTGTTCCGACATGCCATAGTTTAGGCGGGTCTTGAGATTTGCCCCGATGGAGGCTCGCCCACGGGCCCTTGACCCGACGAGAACGGAAAATCACGCTAGACTCTTGGACATCGGCGGAGCCGCAGAATGAACGTCATGGACGATTACCGCGTACATCTGGACGCCTTCGAGGGGCCCTTGGACCTGCTTCTCTTCCTCATCCGCAAGGACGAGGTGGAGATTTCCGACATCCCGATCTCATCCATCACAGAGCAGTACCTGTCGTTCCTGAAGGGGATCGAGCGGATCGACATCGAGTTGGCGGGCGAGTTTCTGGTGATGGCCGCGACGCTGATGGAGATCAAGTCGCGGATGCTGATGCCCGCGCCGGCGCGGACGGTGTCGTTGGCGTCGGACGCCGGGCCGGCCGACGACCCGCGTGCGGATCTGGTACGTCAGCTCCTGGCGTACAAGCAGTATCGCGACGCCGCCGCGGCACTCGAGAAGCGTCACCGTGACTGGGCCAACCGGTTCCCGGCGGGGAATGCCGTGGTGGATGACTCCCTGCTGCGCGACGCGATGGAATCAATGGACAAGGTCGACCTCGGCGACATCGGGCTGGTCGACCTGGCCGAGGCGTTCCGCAAGATCGCGGAGAGCGTGAACTTCGATCGGCTGGGCGATCACCAGGTGACGTATGACGACACGCCGATCGAACTGCACGCCCAGGACATCCTTGAGCAGATCCGCGCCACGACAGCGGCATCGGACGGCACTCGGACGCTCGAATTCTCGCGGGTATTCCAGGGACGCACACGATCGGAGATGATCGGGTTGTTCTTGGCCGTGCTCGACCTGGTGCGGCGGAGCCTGGTGGCGGTGAAGCAGGAGACGATCGGCGGACCGATCACGCTCGCGGCGCGTGAGGATGGCGATGTGATCCCGGCTTCGATTCCTCCCGCGGACCACTGACCCCGCGGCATTCTTCGCGCCAGGACGCCCGAGCACGACCTCGGGCTCGATCGTGGGCAAGAGCCGATCGGCGGGCCGTGCCATACCCCCCTACCATCTCTTCTTTATGTCTCGCACGGTCCTCACCATCGGAAACTTTGACGGCGTACATATCGGGCACACGGCGCTGGTTCGACGCTCCCGCGAATTGGCCGGGCCGAACGGGCGCGTGGTGGTGCTGTCATTTGATCCGCACCCCGCAACAATTCTGCGCCCCAATCTCACACCGCCGAGACTGACGACGTTTGCGAGGCGGCAGGCGCTGCTGGGCAGCGCGGGCGCGGATTTCGTCGAGCGGCTGGAGCCCACGCCGGCCGTCTTGGCGATGTCGGCGGAGGAGTTCGTCCGGGGCCTTGTCTCCCGGCACGCCCCCTCGTGGATCGTTGAGGGCCCCGATTTCCACTTCGGCAAGGGTCGCTCCGGAACGCTGGCGCTGCTGCGGGCCATGGGCGAGACGAACAACTTTTCGCTGCACGTCGAGCCGTCGGTGACGCTGGGGCTGAGCGACCAACTCATGGCGCCGGCGTCGAGCTCGCTGGCGAGGTGGCTGCTTGCGAACGGTCGCGTGGTGGACGCGATGCTCTTGCTCGGGCGCCCGCACCGCCTGGAGGGCCTCGTCGTACAGGGTGATCAGCGTGGGCGGACGATCGGATTCCCAACAGCGAATCTCGAATCTGAAACGATGCCGCCGGCGGATGGTGTCTACGCCGCGATCGCGACGCTGCCCGACGGGCGGACGTTCCCCGCCGCGCTCAACATCGGGACGCGTCCAACGTTTCAGGGTGTTGAGCGGCGCGTCGAGGCTCATGTCATCGGCGCGACGGAGCTCCCCGAATACGGTTGGCGCCTGTCGCTGGATGTCTTGGCGTTTCTGCGCGACCAGGTGCGTTTCGACAGCGTCCGGCGCCTGACCGAGCAACTGACCCGCGATTGCGAGCGAGCGTGCCAGATGCTTGCCTCGCCGTCATCCTTCCGCACGACGGAGCCGCTCTCATGCCGGTGAATGCCGCAGAATCATGGACAACCAACACGACGCTCGCGGAGATCGCGTCGTGGCTGCGTGGGGCGCGGCGCGTGGTGGTGCTCACGCACGTCAAGCCCGACGGCGACGCGGTGGGATCGACGATCGCGGTATGCCGGGCGCTCAATATCCGGCGCTCCGGAGCCGCGGCGGCGTGGTACTGCGGCCCGACTCCGGTGTGGTTCCCGCTGCTTGTGGGAGACACTCCGGCGTTTGTGCTCGACGGCTCGACGGTTCCGCCGCCGGGTCAGAACGCCGAGCCCGATGCGATCGTGATTCTGGACACCGGCTCGTGGTCGCAGCTTGAGGGCGTGACCTCGTACCTGAAGCCCCGAAAGGACCGCGCCGCGGTGATCGATCACCATGTCCAGGGCGACCCGGACACGTCGAGTCGCCGCTACATCGATACGGCCGCGGCGGCGGTTGCGGAGCCGGCGGCGGAACTCTGCAGGCTGATTCTCGGGCTCGATTCCGTGGCCGACTTGCCACGGGAGATCGCCGAGCCGCTGTTTGTCGGGATCGCGACCGACACCGGCTGGTTCAAGCACAGCAACGTCACGCCGAGCGTGTTGCGGCATGCCGCGGACCTGCTCGCGGCGGGCGCCAACCACAGCGAGTTGTACCGATTGATCGAGCAGCAGGATCGCCCGGCGCGAGTGCGGCTCCTGGCCAAATCACTCTCTTCTCTGGAGCTCTTCGCGGACAATCGGGTCGCGGTGATGTCGCTGACGCGTGCGGACATGGCGGAGGCGGGCGGTGAACCGGGTGACGCGGGGGGATTTGCCGACAGCGCCCAGTGCATCGGCTCGGTCCGCGTGGTCGCGATGCTCACGGAATCGGAGGTCGGGCCAACCTCCAAGCCCATCACCAAGCTCAGCCTCCGCAGCAAAAACACCGCCGATGCGCCGGATGTGAACAAAGTGGCGCGGCAGTTCGGCGGCGGGGGGCATGTACGCGCGGCGGGCGCCAGACTGAGCCTGCCCCTGGCGCAGGCCAAGCAGCAGGTGGTCGAAGCGCTCACCAAGGCGATGGGCGCGACGGGGGGCGGGTCGTGACGCCGAAGAAGGGCCGAGACGGCGGTGATCGCCCGCGACGGGCGCCTCGCAACGGTGAAATCGCCCGTGACGGAGCGAGCGAGCGCGGGGCCAGAGATGTCGGAGCGGGCAGGATGGGCCGATCGGCACGCGGCCCGGTGCGTCCGCCGCTCCGTGTGTTTACGACCACGCTCTGGGAGTATCCGAGCCAGCACTACACGAGCGAGTCTGGCTCGATGCAGGGCAGCAAGGACTACGTCGGCGCCACGCCGTCGTGGGTGATCTGGCAGTTGTTGCAGCGCTACACGCGTGAGGACGACCTGGTGGTGGACCCCATGTGCGGGAGCGGAACAACGATCGACGTGGCGCGTGATCTGGACCGGCGAGCGCTCGGCTATGACCTTTCGCCGTCGCGCCCCGACATCTTCCGCGCCGATGCGAGGAAGCTCCCGCTCGAGGACGCGAAGGCTGACTTCGTGTTTGTCGATCCCCCCTATTCCACGCACGTGAACTATTCAGAGGATCCTCGCTGCATCGGCAAGCTCGACGCGGGCGGCCAGGATGGTGGGCGTGCCTACTACGACGCGATGGAGTCTGTGATCGGCGAGATCGACCGCGTGCTCCGCCCCAAGCGATACATGGCGCTCTACGTCAGTGACTCGTTCAAAAAGCGATCGGGTCAGAGGGCGAGCGAGAGCTTCATGCCGATCGGGTTTGAACTGTTCGATCTGCTTCGGAATCACTTCACACCGATCGACATTGTCGCCGTGGTGCGGCACAACGCCAAGCTGGAGCGCGGGCACTGGCACAAGGCCGCCGCGGAGGGGAATTTCTTCTTGCGAGGGTTCAATTACCTCTTCATCATGAAAAAGGAAGGCAACCAGCACGCCCGCGAGTGAAGGCGCGGTCCGCGCCCCGACCATTCACGCGCCCCACACGCCGGTGATGGCGGCCGGATCTTCAAGACCCGCGGTGGCGCCGGGAGCCTGCACGCTGAGGGCTGCCACTGCGTTGCCGATTCGGGCGGCATGGGCCAGTGAGTAGCGCCGAGAAAGCGCCGCGATAAAGCCGGCGCTCCAGCAATCTCCGGCGCCAGTGGCATCGACCACACGTCCCACCTCGATCGCGGGCACGAACGTCTCCGAGCCGGTTGAATCGACGCACAAGACGCCGCGAGATCCGCATTTGATCACGACCTGCCGCGCCCCGCGGCTACGAAAGTCCGAAGCGGCGGCCGAGAGATCGCTCGTATCCGCGATCGCGCGTGCCTCGGCTTCCGATGGAATGAAATAGTCTACTTCAGAAAGGGCCGGTCCGACGCGGCGTAGCCACTCCGTGCGACGCAGACCCTCGACATACACAGTGTCAAGAAGGGTTGTCGCTCCCGCCACTCTGGCCCGGGCGAGCAGCCGTGCGGCGGGCTCGGCGTCGAGCGAGTCCATCAGCATGGCGCCGGTGATGAACACGAAACGCACGCCTTGGAGCAGCGAGTCCGGGACATCGCTCTCGGCAAGAGCATCATTGGCGCCCTTGATGTGGATGAATGATCGTTCACCACCGGTTGGGACGCAAACGAAGGAGAACGAAGTCGGCTTCTCGGGATCGCGAACGACGTGCGCGGTGTCGACCCCGTTCCTTTCGAGTTCCGACTTCATGAAATCGCCGAGGATGTCGGCGCCGACGCGGGTGACAAGGCGAGGCGGATGGCCGAGGCGGGCCAGGGCGATCGAGCAGTTCACCGCGCAGCCGCCGGTGGACCACCGGAGGGAATCGAAGAGTCGCAGTCCGCCGGGCGCGGGGTACGTGTCGATCGGGCGAGCGATCGCATCGACAACGCTGATTCCGCACACGAGGATGTCGCTCACGCCGGTACCTCCCGCGCGGCGCGGGGCCGCCGGCCGGCAGGATATCCGAGGGTTACCCGCAGTGCGCAGACGCCGAGGACTTTCCGAGAGCACGGCTCAGCATCGCGAGAAGCTGCCCACGACGGATGATGGCGATGGTCGCGCAGGAGGCCAAGGTGATGACGGCGAGGGCGAACAACAGGCCACCATCGTCCCTCACGACGATGCCGAGCTTGGTAAGGTGCCCGGCGAGAGCGCCGACCATGAGGCCGGCTCCGAGCACCGCACCAAGGACGGCCGTTCGAGGGAGAAGCAGGAGAACACAGGCGACGAGTTCAAGCACGCCGGTGCCGATTCGCCCCCACGGCTCGGCACCCAGAGTCGTGAAGATATACACGGGCTCTGGCGCTCCAGCAAACTTGAAGAACAGCGTCTGCCCCATGATCCCAGCCGCGACGATCTGCGCCGACCATGAGATAACGTTCAGAGCACGGCACGAGCAAGCTCGGGATGCGGCGGTCGTCTCGGGTGCGCGCGCCGACAGTGTGAACGAATTCAAGGGCCATCCTTTCGAGAAGTCTGGGTGGTTGAGGCTACTTCTTTGACGACTGGAGCGCTCGAAGGGCGGCGATGATGTCCGCAGGTTCGGCGCGGTTGCGATAGTCGGTGTCGACGAACGCCCATGCTATCGTGCCGTCGGGCGCCACGACGTAGGTCGCTGAGATCGGCAGTTCGAGCGAGGAGTCGCCGTTCCACTTGGCGAGCCCCACTCCTTTCTCCAGCATCTCGGCGGCTGATGGCGGCGCCTTGTAGGCCAGGCCGTACTGCTTGGCGACCTTGTTCCCAGCGTCGGAGACGACGGCGAACTTGAGTTCGTCTTTTTCCGCGGTCGAGAGCGAGTATTCAGGGGTCTGCGGCGAGATGGCGACGAGCTGACCGCCGGCGCCCTCCATCTCCTCGAGCGAGGCTTGGTATTCCTGGAGCTGGATATTGCAGAAAGGACACCACCCGCCGCGATACCAAGTAAGTACGACGGGCCCCTTGGCAAGCAGAGCCTTGAGAGACATCGTTCCGCCGCGGGCGTCTGGGAGCTCGAAGTCTGGCGCGTGGTCGCCGACCTTCATCGCGTGGTCCAGCACGCCCGTCGCGGCGATATCGGCCACGGACTTCTCGTAGCCCGAGAGCACCTCGGGCGGCATGCCCTTGGCGAATTCCGCCGACTTGGCGTCGAGCTTTCTCTTGAGCGTGCGGAGGGCCGGACGGGTTTCGCCGGAAAGTCGTGCCCAGTTTGCGTCGGACTTGGCGGCTTGGGCGGCGTGGTCGCCCTTCAGCCACTTCTTTCGCGTATCCGCGAGGATCCCGTCGTAGAAAAGGAAGAGGCGATCATCTTGGACGATGAACGAGGTGGGATCGACTTCAACCTTGTCGCCTTCCAGCATGGCCCAGGCGCACCACCCACCATAGCTGGGCTCGTATTTCGAAGGATTGGCTTCGAATCGAGCCTTGTTTTCAACGCTCGCGAACCGGTAGAGAGCGCCGCGGTATTCGAGTGTAATTGAGGCCTTGCCTTTGGCGGGCTTGCCGCCACCCTCGGGAAAGTACGCGACGGGGTCGTACCCATCGATCGCCAGGTGCGTCGATTTGTCGAGATTCCATTGGTCGGTGGCACGGACAGCCCCGGCGGTGGCCTGTGGCTGCGCGTGCGAGGTGGTGACGAGAGCGCCGAGCAGGGCCGAGACAAGGACGATCCGTCGTTTCATGAGCACTCCTTGGGAAGCGACCCTTTGATGCCGCGGCTTTGTGGATGTCACACGTCCGCTGTATTCTTGCAATCCGCCGGCGCGGCGAGAGCATTCCTGAAACGCGGACGCGAGTCCGGCATCGAAGCCTGAGAGCATGAACCTGCTGTTCATCGCCAATTCACTCACGCTCGTCCTGATCGCGTACGCCGCGGTCGGTGGCATGTTCGCCGTGTACTTCGTCCGACAAGGGTGCAAGCGTCTGGACGAGCGGGCGGCCGAGGCGCCGTTGGCGGCCCGCCTTCTTTGGACCCCCGGAGCGATGGCGCTGTGGCCCCTTCTGCTCTCGCGCTGCCTGCGAGCGGCGCGGGAGACTCTCTCAGACAGCACCCCAGGAGGTCGAGAGTGACCCGTGAGCAGCGACACTCGCACGCGGTTGTCTGGTGTCTCGTCGCGTGCTTGCTGGTGCTCGTCATCCTTTCGGCGCTGGCGGTGCGGGCGTCGGCGACCGCGGCAGAGCCAGCGAAGGCGACTGCAATGGGAGGCATCCCATGAGCGCGGGATACGTGCCCGTTTCCTGGAACCGGCACAAGCGTGTGTACGATGCGACGGCGGGCGCGTTCGCGCTGCTCTTCGTCGGGGCCTATGTCGTCGCGGCCAAGACCGTGTTCGCTGGTTCGCAGAGCTTGTCCGACGAGATCCTGCTGATCCGCGCGCTCGGCTCGTGCGCCATCGTTCTCCTGCATGTCATCCTGTGCATCGGGCCCGGCGCTCGTCTTTGGCCGACACTCGCGCCGTTGCTCTACAACCGCCGGCACCTTGGTGTCATGACTTTTCTGCTCGCGCTGTGCCACGGCGTGCTCGCGATCGGCTACTACCACGGCTTTGGGAATCTCAACCCGCTCGTGTCGCTCTTCCAGACTAGCCTGCACATCGAATCCCTGCGGACGTTGCCGTACCAGCTCTTCGGCCTGGCGGGCCTGGGGATCATGTTCCTCCTGGCGGCGACGAGTCATGATTTCTGGCTGAACAATCTGTCGGCACGCGTGTGGAAGCGCCTGCACATGATGATCTATGTCGCCTATCCGCTGCTGATCGCGCATGTTGCCTTTGGGGCCCTCCAGGCCGGGCATGACACCGCGCCGGGGGTGTTTCTTTCCGTCGGCGCCGGACTCGTCTGCACGCTCCATCTCGTGAGCGGCTGGCGCGAGCGGTCGCGCGACCGGCGTCGGGCCGATCCGGTCGAAGGATGGATCGACGGCGGTGATCCATCGACGATCCCCGACGGGCGTGCTCGCATGATCTGCTCAGGTCATGGCGAAAGACTCGCGCTCTTCCGCAAGGGCGACCAGCTCTTTGCGACCACCAATCTGTGTGCGCACCAGGGCGGGCCGCTCTCAGAAGGCCGCATTATCGGCGGCTGCATCACATGCCCCTGGCACGGCTGGCAGTATCGGCCCGAGGACGGGTGCAGCCCGCCGCCGTTCAAGGAGCGCATCGCCATTCACCAGGTTCGCGTCGTAGCAGGGCGGGCACTGGTGAACCCGGCGCCATCACCAGAGCCCACTGATCAGGCTGGCACCATACTCTCCGCCCACTGACCCTCTCCTTTTCATTCACCACTTCATGGGCGACTCTCATGCCGGACACGACGACACAGCTCGACGAGTTTTATGTGGGGTACCTCCAGGCGCCTCCTCGCACATTGCGCACCGCGTGGGTTGTCACGGCGACGTTGGCGCTGTTCGCGGCGATCGCCGCTGGATGGCTCGCGAACGCGCACGACCAGCCCGGCACGGGAGCTTGGGACACCGGGAATGCACGCACCTTCCGCGGGGTTCTGACCACCGCACCATTTCCGATCCTGCATCTGTCGGAAGCCTCGGGGGATATTCCGGCGGGTACTTCGCTGTTGGTGGTCGAGACGGGAAAGCACGGATCGCAGGAGCGCCTGAAATCCGCCGATTCCCATCAAGCGACGCTCATCGGATTCGTGCTGAGACGCGAAGGACGAATGATGATCGAGCTCGATCCCTCGAAAGAGGCGGTCTCTCTGGGCGATGTCGCGACGGCGCCGCACGAGACACGGGAGCGAGTCGTCGATCTGGAGGGTGAGATCGTCGACGCCAAGTGCTGGCTTGGGGCGATGAAGCCCGGCGCGGCTCGCGTGCACCGGGAGTGCGCCATGCGCTGCGTCGACGCGGGCATTCCGCCGATGATCGTCACCTACGGGAACGGTCGGGAGGCCCGGTGTGCCTTGGTGGCCCCGACGGCCGGCGATCGCCTCACGGAGTCTCAATGGTCGATGATCGGACTTCCGGTGCACGTCCGAGGACGCCTGACCATGCTTGGAACACAGGCTATTCTTCGCGTCGAGTCGGACGGGATCTCTCACCGGTCGCGGCCCGAGAAACAATCTGAGCCGAAAGCCGAATAACGATGCCATCCATGAACACCATGAACACCATGAACAACCCACTCGATCACGGCGCCGCCCTGCTCGATGCCCGCGACGCGATCTCGTGCGTGCTTTCGCAGATGCGAGAGCTCCTGCTCGGGATGACGCCGGCGCACTATGTGCAGTCGCCGGTCGGGCCGGCCAAGTCCAGCATCGCGGCGCATGTTCGACATTGCCTTGACCATGTGCGTACGCTCGTCGATTCGATCGGGGCGTGCGAACTCGACTATGACCATCGCGCCAGGGGCACGCCGATCGAGCGCGATCCGCTCGCCGCTATCGATGAGATCACGTCCCTGCAGACGGCGCTGGCGAACCTGCCGGCGATCGACCCCTTCCGCGACATCACTCTGCACGCGCAGGTCATGGAGAACGGCCCATCCCTGGCGATCAGCAGCACGCCGCTCCGCGAGTTTGTGTTCGTGCTCAGCCACACGATACACCACGGCGCGCTCATCGCGGTCATGGCCAGGCTGCTGGACGTCGAGGTGCCCGCCAAGTTCGGCTACGCACCGGCCACACTGACGCATGAATCCGCATGTGCACGCTGAGCACCATTCCGACGCCCGATGGCGTTCGGGTCGCGATCAATCGCGATGAGTCCCCCACCCGCCCCGTGGCGATCCCGCCACGAGTGGTCGACGTGCGAGGGACGAGCGTCCTCATGCCGATCGATCCGGTCTCCGGCGGAACGTGGATCGCGGGCACGTCACGCGGCCTCGTGTTCGCCCTTCTGAATTACAATCCCGGAACGGATCCCGCGCCGGCGATCCGGGCGTCGTCACGCTCGCGTGGCGAGATCATACCGGCCTTGGCTGACGCAGCGGAGAGCGCGACCGCGACTCGGCTCGCCATGGCGATGGATACGAGCCGATTCCCGCCGTTCCGTCTGGTCATCGTTGATCCACAGATCACGCGCGTGGTCACATCACCCGGCTATGGCCAAGCGGCTCTCTGCCGCGAGTTCTCATCGAACGAGCCATTCATGCTCGCGTCGTCAGGTTTGGGCGACGATCTTGTTGATCTGCCGAGGCGCGGGTTGTTCCAAGATCTCCTCGCGGCGGGTGCGGACCGCTGGTGGAAAGCGCAGGATGAGTTTCACGCTCATCGCTGGAGCGATCGCTTGCACCTGAGCGTCAATATGGAGCGTGCCGGCGCGAGAACGGTCTCTCGCGCCGTGGTGCTACTCCGCCCGGACACAATTGTGATCGAGTATTCGCCGTCGCACCGGGGGGTGTTCGCGCCACCCGGTACCTCAGAGCTACGCGTGCCCGGGCACACGGCGGTGTGCGCATGAGCGTCGTGAGTGCGGACATCCAAAGGCGCGATCGCACGGATGCCGTCGATTCAATCCCATTCCGTTGGCGTGCGACGGCGTGCGTGTCGCGGCTCTGGCGTTGGGAGTTCTGGCCGACGAGCTTGATGTATGCTCCCATCATCCCGATCCTCGCGTGGTTCGCGATCCGCCACCGCTCAGCCACCGTTTGGACGGCGGCAAATCCCGGCATCGCGCACGGCGGTGTGGTGGGCGAGCGAAAGACCGACATTCTGGCCATGCTCCCGCCCGAGCACACCCTTCCATTCGCGCTCATTGATGCGGTCGGACCGGCCGCACGTGCCCGGCAGTTCCGCGAGATCGTGCTGGCGCGCGGCTGGTCGTTCCCGATGGTTCTCAAGCCGAATGCGGGAGAACGCGGCGCCGGCTTTCGTGTGGTGCGCGACGACGCCTGCGCGCTCGCCGCGCTGGCCGAGCACGACGAAGAGCTTGTGGCGCAGCCTTTTCATCCCGGGCCTCACGAGGCGGGGGTCTTCTACTACCGGCATCCCGGGTCGAATCGCGGCCGTGTCTTCTCGATCACGTTGAAGGAATTTCCGAGCGTGGTAGGCGATGGCGAGTCGTCGCTGCGGCGCCTGATCTGGGCGCATCCGCGCTATCGGATGCAGGCCAAGCGATTCCTGGACCGGCTCGGCCCCCGCGCGGAGGATGTTCCGGAGCTTGATGAGCGAGTCGTGCTGGCCATGGCGGGCAATCACTGCCAGGGCACCCTCTTTCGCGATGGCGAGCGGCTGATCACGCCGGCGCTGATCGAGGCCTTTGACGCGATCGCGAGGGGTGTTGACGGATTCTTCTTCGGCAGGTTCGACGTTCGCTTCGAGCGCGAGGAGGAGTTCGCAGCAGGGCGCGGGTTTTCGATCATCGAGCTCAACGGCGTGCTTTCAGAATCGACGAACATCTACGATCCGGGTCGCACACTGTGGGCGGCATGGAGAGGCCTGACGCAACAGTGGCGCCTGGCCTTCGAGATCGGGGCGGCGAACGCCGCGAAGGGCGCCGCCGTGACCCCCGCGGACCAGCTTGTGCGGCTGGTGGTTCACCATTCGCGGCGGGCCATTTCGGAGTTGGCGGATTAGGCCGGGCCGCGGGCGCGATGGACTCCTAGAGTTCCGGACCCAGGGTGTAGCTCAGCTTGGTAGAGCGTCTGGTTTGGGTCCAGAAGGCCGCAGGTTCAAATCCTGTCACCCTGATTCTTCGAGAGCTCAATCCCGTCGCCGAGTACGCCGAAGGAGCATCACATCCGGGCTGGCGAGAATGCTCTTTCCGAACAGCACGGCCTTCCCAGCGATCAAACCTCATTGTCTTCGGATCCGCTTCGGCGGGGCCATTCCAAGCATGTCGCGCGATTGACAATGGCCCTTGGCAGATGCCGTGGTGCGCGGATGGTATCGGGACTGCTCAATTCCCGATCACGTCGTGATCCTTCCCCCTAAACACAGTCCAGCCAAATGCTTTGGACTTCGGCCTGGATCATGAGGATCAAAGCCATGCGCAGGATGCGACATTCTTGCCTGATATACAGGCTTTTTCGCGCGATCGGACCTTGGGCCGCATGTGTGAAGTTGGGGCAACGGAGCGCGGCAACCAGCCCGCCCCCACCGTCCCTACTTCCCCCCATGGCGCGTCACGTTGGCCCGTGAGCGAGGAGGGCTAGCCGTGGCGGTCGACCCTCCCACAACGCTCCCGGGGCACCCGGTGCCAACGGGTGCAACGACGGCCCCGGGTCCAACAACCCCTACCACAGCCAGAACGTGGAACCCCCCCAAGGGAGACTCCTGGGGGAGCGATCCACATGAACGCGATCCCGCTCCTCATGAAGAGGCGCGCGACGCGATCGATGCGGCCGCTCGCACGGACGCTCGCCAAGGTGATGATCGACACCACCGCGCCCCACGCGGCCCGCGTCAGCGCCGCGTCCTCGCTCCTGCGCTTCAGCCGCGAGGCCATCGAGCTCGACGACCTGGCGGTACGGCTGGAGGACATCGAGCAGCGCCTCGGGGTGGGCCCGTGAAGAGCATCGCGTCCCGCGTGGCGAGGCTGGAACAGCGCGCGACTCGCTCGATCGTGTGCCGCCTGCCCCCGCGTCGGCTGCCGATCGAGGTGCTCGACAAACACGAGCTGGCGGCGCTCCTGGACGGTTGCCGTGGCCACGGCGTCACCGACGCCCACAACCGCGCCCTCATCGCGGTGCTCTACCGCAGCGACCTGCGCGTCAGTGAGGCCCTCTCGCTCCACCCCAAGGACGTGGACGCCCTATCCGGCGCGATCCGCATGCTGAGCGGCAAGGGGGGCAGGTCACGCACCGTGGGCATCGACCAGGGCGGGATCGAGCACGCAAACCACTGACTGCGGGCCCGCGCGTCGCTCCCTTTCGTCACGCCTCTCTCGCCCATCTTCTGAACCCCCACCGGCGGGACGATCACCACCGCGAGCATCCGGCGTCTGCTCCCGACGCTGGCCCGCGCGTCGAGCATCGCCAAGCGCGTACACGCCCACGGGCTGCGCCACACCCACGCGTCGGAGCTGCGGAGCGAGGGCCTCGACATCGGCCTCATCTCGTGCCAACTCGGCCACGCCGACATCTCCACCACCGCGCGCTACCTCGACAACATCAATCACCAGGCCGTGATTCAACCATGGGAAGGAGAGTGTGGTGAAGATCACGATCGACGAATCACATCGCACGGCATGCCCGCTTCCGAATGTCAGCATTCTGCCTCAAAGTGCTCGGCGAAGGCGTCGTAGTCGTCGCCGTTGACGAAGCCATCGTGGTTGATGTCGGCACCGATGACGCCCTCTTCGAGCAGCTCGGCGAACAGGTCGTAATCGTCGCCGTTGATGAAGCTGTCCTGATTGAATTCGGCGAGACACGCGCCGGCGGGGTGCTCGAAAGCTCCCATGTCGACGATCGGCAAGGCGCCCCAGCCCGTGTCAGGCACGCTGACGACGTCGATACGACGGCTCTGCCCGGCGAGATCGAGCAGAAGTCCGCTCGGGATCATCGCATTGTCGCCGTATCGATGCACGGGGAACCATCAGCCAGCGTGTAATCGTCGTCGATGGTGCCCAACACATTGTTCACGCCGCTGGGGTCGATAAACAGCGGATCGCCGGTGATATTGCCAGCACCAGTCCAGCCTCCCTGAATACTCGAGTGGCTGGCGTTGATGACGCCCGACCCCGTCGCCATGTTGATGGTGTTGTCGCGGACGATCGAGTTGCGGACGTTGATGATCGCGGTGACATCGGACCACACCGCGGCCAGGCCAGTATTGCGGATGACGTCGCAGTTGATGAGGCCGAGCCTGGCGTTGTTATGCCATGCGGCAACGGCGGCCTCACGCGTAGAGGCATTGGAGACGATGAGGCAGTTCATGATGGTGCCGATGTCGCCGTCCTCGGCGTGGATCGCGCCGATCCAATGCTGCGCGTAATTGCCGACGAGACGACAGCGATCCATCGTAAGCGTCGTGCCTGAGTTTGCGACGCGCACTGCGCCCACGGTCAATGCGGTGTTGCGCAGGAATTCCGTCGAGGTGATGGCGGCGGAACTTCCCGTGTGAACTTTCACCGCACCGCCTTGGCCGTAGACGGCGGTGTTGTCAGAGATGGCGCAGGAGTCGAGTGTCAACGCCCCACCCCACTCGACGTTGAAGCCCGCCGAGCCGTTCATGGCGAGGTTGCGTTCGATGGCGCATCGGTGGCACTCGGCCGAGCAAGATGCGTTCACGAATGCCGACGGAAATGTCGTGCATGACTTCGGCACATTCATGTGCGTCTGGGAGCGTCAGCCGGCAGCGCTTGGAAGGCCCACCGTGACTTCTTGAGCGACGACTCGAAATAGCGGCGAAACGGCACGCTCCTGATCAAGCCGCCGACGGGCCGCAGCGTCATCGAGCAGAATCACATGCAACGGGCGGCGTCTATCGGCGGAGCGTGTTCAGATATTCATGCCACGGCCCGACGGCGTCGCGATATTGCCACGCCATCGCCAGCGCGATCTGTCGGAGATGGTGAAGGTCGTGGGCGGCCCAAGTTGCCAGCAGCTGCGATGCCGTGACGCGGCCGAACGCCGGATGCGTTCCGGTTCGATCAAGGTCCGAGCGCGAAAGATTCATCGCCCGCAGAACGCGAAGGCTGGCCACGCGCGATCGCTCGAACTCGTCGAGCAACTCGGCCATCGGCGTACCGGCGCCGGCGATCGTCGCGTCGTGCGGAAACGGATCGAAAGGCACCGACTCGCCGTGCTCAAGGATGCGGCGAAGGCGCGGGATCCAGTCGTCTCGCTCGCAAACGATCAGGTGCCCCACCACTTGCGCCGGCGACCAGGTGCCAGGGCCGTAATCGCCGTAGATCCAGAAAGCGCTCAGGCCCGACAGGAGCGCGCGGAGTGTGTGCGGCGTGCGTTCGAGGATCTCCACGCTATGGGACAGTGAGTTCATGCGAGATTGTTGCGTCGCCGCGCTAAAAAACTACATCATGCACAGCCACAGCGTGATCCACACGCCGCCCGCGACCATCACGACGGCAGAGTAACCAACAATGTCGCGGGCGCGGGCCCGCGTGACGGCCAGGAGCGGGAGCGCCCAGAACGGCTGGAGCATGTTGGTGAGCTGGTCGCCGTACGCGACGGCCATCACCATCTTGCCGAGCGGCACGCCGGTCGAAAGGCCGGTCTGGAGCGCGATCGGCCCTTGCACAGCCCACTGCCCGCCGCCGGAGGGCACGAAGAGGTTGATGATCGCGGCGGAGAGGAACGTGAGGACGGGCGTGAAGCGATGGCCCCCGATGCTGGCGATGAGATCGGCGATAGTCGCGATGAGGCCGGAGGCTTCCATCATGGCCATGATGCCCGCGTAGAGCGGGAACTGCAGGATGATGCCGGCGCAGCCGCGGGCGGCGTCCTCAGCGCTGGCGGCGTAGGACTTCAGCGAGCCGTGCAGGATCAGGCCGATCGCGAGCATGAGGGCGCAGAACTCGTTGAGGCCGAATTCCATCAGTGAACTGGTCTGGATGAAGCGCCACACGACCATCGCCAGCGGGATGGCCAGCGCCAGCATCACGACGCCGGAGCGTTCGAGGCGATCGGGGAATGTGAGACTCTCCCGTGCGTCGGGCCCGCGCGATTCGTCTTCGGCCGAGCATTGGTCGCGCATGATCGCCTCGGGCGGCGCGACGCACAGCGCTGCCTCGCGCGGCGAGAGCAGCGCGAGCACCAGCGGCACCAGCGCCAGCAGCCCGAGCGTGATGACGAGGTTGAACGGCGCGAACATTGATTGATCGAGCGGCACGGGCACCTCGCCCAGAGAGGCCATCGCGCTGGCGGGCAGGACCTTGGCGGCTTCGAGCTTGGAGGTCATTGAGAGCGGCGCGGAGCCGGAGAGCCCGCCGTGCCAAACCATGAGGCCCGCGTAGCCCGCGGCGACGACGAGGGGATAGTGAAGCGTTTGACCGCGGTCGCGGAAGGCGCGGCCGACCTCGCGGGCGAGTATCGCGCCGACGATGAGGCCCAGTCCCCAGTTGACGACGGCGGCGGCGCAGGCCATGAAGCCGACCATGGCGGCGGCGGATGCGCCGGAACGCGGGAGCGAGGCCATGCGACGCAGGGCACGCTTGACGATCGGGGCGTCGGCCAGGGCGTGTCCGGTGACGAGCACGAGGCACATCTTCATCGCAAAATCAAGCAGTTTCCAGAGGCCGGAACTCGCGCGCCAGGAATCGAGGAGGGCCAGAGCCCGCTCGGCGAGCGATTTGTCGCCCCAGGTGCCGAAGACCAGCGCCAGGACGAAGGTCAGGATCGTGAGCCCGACGGCGAGCACGAACGGGTCGGGAACGATGGCGCGAAAGACGCGGGTGATCGCAAGGCCGAGGCGGGGGATCATGGGGACAAGATACCGACGTTGCTCAACCCGCGCCGAGGTCCTCGACGAAGCGGGATTCGGGCTTGACCTTGTCGAGAGGAAACCCCAGGATCTCGGCGGTGATCCGTCGAACTTCATCGAGCACGCGGATCTGCCAGATCAGTCGCTCGCCGTCCGGATCGGAGGGTCCGAGGCTGATCGCGAGATGCTCGCAAAGCTCTCGAACGGTCTGGCAGCCTTTGGGGAACTGCGTTCTGCAAATCCGATTGAGCATGAGCACGAAAACGCCGGACGCAAGAGCACCAACTGCTCCAATGACCAGTGATTTGGTCCACCCGCGCGCCCCAATCAAAGCCGCTGTAAATCCCATCACGCCAAGGATCGCGGCGGCCGCCGGCATAACAAACAGCCGGTCAGCCAAGTAGGTCAGTTGAAGTGGAGGCAACCGCGGCTCCTTGGCCCGGAGTCCCTTCCAGCGTACGCGGCGGTTGCTCGCGAACAGTTCGACCAATTTCGCGCTCGGACGGATCAATCTTCGCTCGACTCCCGCCTCCGCAACCATGGAATCTCGCAGGCGGTGGAACGCCTCGACCTTCGGAGAGACCGCGATTGATGTCGGCAGCTGGCGCGAAACGCACACTGCGAAATCCGCCACCGTGCGCACGCGCGAGAAGTCCGCGTCGTCCAGCTTGATGCCGAATCGTTTTTCGGTCTCCAGCACAAGTTCGATCATGTCCAAGCCCATGGCGATTCTCTTGCTTGCGCTTCGGCCTCGTTGGTTGCCGGCGCTCGCTCACTTCGCCGGGATCGCCTCGCCGCCGTTGTCCACGTTGTCTTTCGTAAACAGGCGCGTGCCGAGAGTAATGGTCTTCTCGACCTTTTCGCCCTTGCTGAGCTTGATGGCCGCGTCGATCGCCTCGGCCGCGCCGTTGGGATACTCGAACGTCGCGGCGAGCATGCCGGACTTGACGGCCTGCACGCCCTCGTGCGGGAGCGCGTCGACGCCGACGAAGATCATTTCCTTCTCGCGTCCGGCGTCCTTGGCGGCGTTGTAGGCCGCGATCGCCGCCGGGTCGTTGGCGCCGTACACCACCTTGATCGAGCCCTTCTTGGGGTTGCGGGCGAGCGCGGCCTGCATCTTCTCGCGGGCCTTGTCGCTCAGCCATTCCATGTCCGCGTCGTACACGATCTTCAATTTCGTGTCCTTGATCGCCTCGCGGAAGGGCTCGGAGCGGTCCTTGGCGGCGATGGTTGAAGAGAGACCCTGAAGCTCGACCACGCCGCCCTCGGCCTTGTCTTTGCCGCCGAGCGTCTGCACGATCCACTTGCCGACCTGCTCACCGATCACGCGGTTGTCGGCGCCGATGAAACAGGTGTATTGATCGCCCTCGACTTTTCGGTCGAGGATGATGACGGGGATGCCGGCCTTGAAAGCGTCGGCGATGGCGGGCGTCAGGCTCGTGTCCTTGGGCGAGATGATGAGGACATCGACCTTCTGCGAGACGAACTCGCGGACGTGCCCGATCTGGCGGAGCGCCTCGTTCTGGGCGTCCTTGGCGATCAGCTTGATCTCGGAGTGCTTGGCGGCGTTGGCCTTGATGTCCTTGTCCATCTGCTCGCGCCAGGGCTCGCCGCGGTTGCACTGGCTGTAGCCGATCGTGATGGTCTTGGCCGCGTTTGGCTCGACTTCGCCCGCGAGGGCGGCGAGCGTGAAGGGAGCCGTGACGAGGGCGGCGAGGACGAATCGGCGGGTTTGCATGGGTGACCTCGGGATTGGGTGCTTGATGGGATTGTACACAAAGCCGCAGGGTCGAATCACCCGCGCCGCTTGAAGCCCTGGGCCAGCACGGCCAGGATGATGATGACGCCGGTGATCATGTACTGCTCGGCGGTGCCCACGCCGTTGATGTCGAGGATCTTGCGGAGGTAGGCGATCACGAGGGTGCCCAGGACGGTGAGGAGCGCCCCGCCTCGCCCACCGGAGAGGGACGTGCCGCCGATGACGACCATGGCGATGGCGGTGAGTTCGTAGCCCACGCCGGCGTCGGGGTTGCCCTGCCTCTCGAGCGCGCAGAAGAGAACGCCCGCGAGGCCCGCAAGCACGCCGCAGAGTGTGTACGCGATGATCTTCACGCGATTGACGGGCACGCCCGCGTATCGGGCGGCCTGCTCGTTGTCGCCGATGGAGTAGAGCCAGACGCCGAGCGTGGTGGTGCGCAGGATGATGAGCGTGGCGGCGGCGGTGACGACGAAGAACGCGATGGAGATGGGGATGTCGATGCCGGCGACGTGGACCTGGTAGTTGAGCGATTCGAGGATGGGCGGGTAAGGGAACTTCTGGATCTTCACGCCATCGGTCGACCACTTGGCCAGGCCGCGGGCGAAGGCCATGATGGCGAGCGTGGCGACAAAGGGCTGGAGCCTTGCGTGGGCGACCAGCGAGCCGGCGGTGAGGCCGCTGGCGGTACCGACGGCGAGCGCGGCGATCCACGCGATCCACGCGGCCAATTCGTGCTTGAGGGCGATAAGCGCGAAGGCAACGCCGGCGAGGGCGACGATGGAGCCGACGGCGAGGTCGATCCCGCCGGTGATGATGACGAGCGTCAGGCCGCAGGCGAGGATGCCGTAGGGCGCATTCTGTCCCAGCGCGTCGAGGTGGGTCTGGGCCTGGAAAAACAGGCCGTCGGCGTTGAAGATCGCGCCGCCGGCGAGGACGAGCGCGAGCGCGACAAAGCCCGCGATGACCTCGCGGGTGAACCGTGCCTTGGAGCGAACATGAATCATGCGGAGACGAACGACACATCATGGCGCGGCCCGGCCTCGCGGCTGGGAGGGCCAAGCCTGCCCTCCCAATCACTTCGCGGGCGTCAGCACCAGGCAGTCAAGTCCAAAGAACGACTTGGTCCCCAGCGACTTCTCGTTGCCGCCGACAACCTCGGCCCGAAGGATGAACGAATCAACCTTGGGCTCGATCACGCCCAGGTCGATCGGGCCGGTCGGCTCGACTTTATTCTGAGCGCCGCTGAAGAGATCGGTGTCCTTGCCGACCTGCTTGCCGTCGATCGAGAAGCGGATGATGCCGTAGTCCCAGCTCCTGGTGGCGTGGAGCGTGACCTTGACTGCCTTGCCCTTTTCGCAAGGAACCTGGAGCTCGACGAAATCGCCGACGCGCTTGCCCTGGACCCAGAGATGGGCCTCGCCGCTCCAGGTGCGCGGGCGGAACGAGCCCATGCCCTGGCCGCCGACTTCGATGTCCTGCGTCGCATTGACGACCTTCAGCTCCTCACACTCGATCGCGCCTTCGATCGCGAACGGAGGCGGGAGCGGCGGGGCCTGCACGATGGCGGCTTTGGCGGCGTCGGGGACCGCCGGGCGGTTGTGCTTCGCGCCGGGCTTGGCGTAGAAGTACGACGTGGCCGCATACGCGACGTCGCATTCCTTCCAGTGCCACACCTCGATATCGAACTTCAGCGACTTGGTGAAGGGGATCGCGTCGAGCGAGCGAGTGCGCGTCACGGTCGTCTGCCCGTAGCAGTTGTCCGTCTTCTGCCCGTCGACGCGGGGCTGGGCGTGGAATGGATGCTCGAACTTGATGGAAGCGCCCCAGGCGTAGCCGTAGTAGTCCTCGGTGCCAGTGCCGAAGTGAGACGGGAAGGCCTCGCCGTCAACGAAGACCTTCTCATCGCCCTCGCCCCACCACTCCGGGACGGGGTTCATGAGCGAGAGATTGTCCCCGACATAGACGCCGGCACCGTTGACCTCGACGTAGTTGTAATCCATGGCGCCTCGGGCGGCGAGGGCGTGGATCGGATAGTCGGAGCGCCATCGGGCGTAGAAGTGCATGGAGTCGTCGTTCCATGCCCAGTCGCGTGCGTCGGCCAGCAGCATCATGCCGACGGCCTCCTGGCCAAGGTTCACGAGCTTGATCGATCCCGACTTCGCGTACGGCATGATCCAGCGGCAGGAGAACTCGCCGGGCTTCTGGACGCTGCGGTACCAGTCGCGGTACTCGTTCACGCCCACGCCCGAGCCAAAGAACTCGCTGAGCGGGCACCAGATCGTCTGCTCGCCGTCGAACGTGCCCACAACGACGACGGAGCGGCATGCCTGCTCCATGTCCTTGGCGGAGATCGAAACACGCACGCTCTCGATCGCGTGCGGGCCCTCCGGAAGATCGAGGACGTACTCCGCGCCGGGCGCGAGCTTCTTCTTGGGCGGCGGCGGGGCCTTGGGCTCCGGGCCGTTGTCCTCGATCAGCTTCCTGTTGGCGGCCTTGATCGCGTCGAGACTGCCCTTGAGAAGCGCGGCACTGGCGGACACAACGTCCGAACCCTTCTCGTAGGTGCGATAGTTGACCTGATAATAGAACTTGTCGCTGTCGCTGGTGACCTTGCAGTGCTTGGCGTACGGGATCGGCAGGTAAAGGTTCCAGCCTCGCGCGGATTCCTGCGAGAGCGGCGAGCCGACGAGGTCGTTCTTGCCGCCGAGCATGTCGGCCATAGGCCCTTCGAGGACGGGCGTCGTGCCCCAGTCAACGTACACACGAAGTACGCCCTTGGGATTGGCCGACCAGATGCGAACAATCGCGCCCGGACCCGGCTGGTCCATCATCACCCATTCCTTGCGGCCTGAGTTTTCCTCGACACGGATGAACTGGTTGTAGTCGCCGTTGGCGAACCATGTCTCCGCGTTCGAGGGCGAGGTGGACGCGCGGTCGTAGCTAGAAGCTTGCGCGCAGACGTATGCCGGATCGGGAAACCTCGCGACCGCGGCTCGGTCGGTCATCTCGGAGAGGAGTGACTGGAACGTGACCTGCGGCGGGGCGGCAACCGCGACCGACACGACGGCAAGAAGGGTGCTCAGCATGGCGTGAGCATACCACCTCGGCAAGACGGGGACCAAAGCCGCCTCGTGTCGTGCGAACCGAACAGGGCCCGGAGTCCGGCCGCTTTCCGAGTCTCAGCGTTCACCTCGCACCAGCGGGCGCTCAACACCCGGCGTCAAAGGCCTCGGCGAAAAGGTCATAGTCATCGCCGTTGATGAAATGGTCATGGTTGAGGTCCGCCGGCGCGAAGCCGGCGTCAAAGGCTTCGGCGAAAAGGTCGTAGTCGTCGCCGTTGACGAAGCCGTCGGCGTTGAAATCAGCGAGGCAGCCCGTAAAGACGTACTGACGATTGATCACCCTCGAGAAGTCGACGTTGGCGATCGGACCGAGCGACGAGACCGTCGAGAGAACTCCGCCGAGCACCTGGTTGCTCATGATGGTGTTGGTGGGATCGGCGAGAAAGCCGGCGACACGGAGCGGGCCGACACCGCCCCAGCCGAGCTCGGCGAGGTCGATCTCGATTTCAACGCCGGTATAGACAAAGGTGGAGCCCGCGACGCTCCCGTTGGGGAAGGCGCCGACGCCGTCGACGTTGGAATTGTCGAGCGCGATCCTGATCATCCCCGGAGTGCCGACGGGGTTGAGAGGATCGGCGAGACAGGAATCTCCGGCGAGCGACGGCGCGAACTGGGCGTAGAGCTCGGGGACGGCTCCGGTTTGGGCATCGATTCGCGGGCCGTTGAAGGCAATCGGAGTAATCGTCGCCTTGGCTCCGCCGGCGTATGAGGAGTAGTCGAGTGGGAAGCCGCCTCCGTTTCTACGGGGTCCGTTGGCGCGAAGGACGGCGGCGTCGGCCCATAGCTCGTACGTCTCCCCATTCTTGATGGTCCGGATACCGATCCAATAGTCCGCCGCGAACTCCGGTTCGAACTTCAGACCGGCCATCTTCGAGAGCATGTTGTCGGTGCAGGGCGGGTTGTCGGCGCGGAGGACATTCTGCCCCGTCACGTTGTTGTGATCGATGAAGAGGTTGAGCACCTCGCCGTCGGTCTTGAGATTGCCGCCGATGAAAAGGTACAGCTTGCCGCCCATGATGCCCGTGGCGACATTATCGATTTCGGAGCCGATGGCCAGATCGGGGTGCGGCACAGAGTCACAGCGCTGGGAGTTGACGCCGATGGTGTTCGAGTTGTTGATGGTGGCCTTGATGGCCGGGGCGTTGGCCTGCCCGCCGGAAAGATCGCCACCGAGAACAGCGCCGCCGACGTTGCTCCCGCAATAAAAAGACCGCCCTCCTCCGAGGTTCAGGATTTCGGCATGGCTGACGCTGAACACCGCGGGGTTCGGTCCGGGGCCATCGGCGTCGTACCCTGAGAAATCGAGGCAATAGTCGGGAGAGAGCTCGGGGTCGAAGCGCAGGCCGTTGCCAGTGCCGTCGTCACCGAGGATGTTGAGGGCGTAGTAGCCGTTGTCGCCCCTGATCACGTTTTGCCCGGCGCTCGCCTTGCTGTCGAAGAAGAGCATGAGATGCGAGCCATCCGTCGCGATGTTGCCCGCGATGAAGAGATACACGTCCGTGACGGTCCGGATGACATAGACCGCGTCGATCTCCGAGCCCGACGCGTAATCGAGTTGTCCGTCGGTCGAGTCGCCCCAATCGGCGTTCGCGGCCTGCAGAAACAGGGGAGTGCCATACGCGGCATCGAGAGTTCCATCGATGATCGGCGGCGGAACGTTCTTCCCCGCGGGGATGGTGACAAACTGCTTCTTGTCCGTGGGATTCCCGAGCTGGTCGAAACGGATCGCACGAACGTCGCCGAGCGCCGCGGCGTCGCACAGGAGCGACCCGACCACTTGATTCGAAGCCCACGTGAAATCTGGGGAGAGGATGAGCCCGCCGAGCTTGATGGGCGTCGAGTTGCCGGGGCTCCCGAGCGCCGAGATGGGAATCTTGATCTCGATCCCCTTGTTGACGCTCTGCGGGTTCCCGATCGACGGCATCGAGGCCTGGGAATTGTCGCCCGCCGAGGTCGGGACGGTCTGCGCCCAGCGGACGACCTCCACGGCCTTGTCCATGGTTCCGTCGACGATGACTTGGGCGCTGGCGATTCCACCGAGCGCCAACGACAGCAGGGACGCACCGATACCCAACGCGTGACTATGCAGGTGGATCTTCATTGGTATCCCCGCCTAAGCAACCGATCGAGTTTACCTGAATTCTCACAAAAAGCAGGGCAAACTGCGCGGATTTGCCTTATCGGTCCGTGTTCGGGGCCACGCCTGACGGCTGTGTGGTACCATGGGACGTTCAGGCCAGGAGTAAAGGATGGGCGAGTCCGCTGAGCGAATCCTATTGCGTGCCGAGGGCATTTCGAAGCGATTCGGCATCACGCAGGCCCTAGACAACGTTTCGGTGTCGTTCCGAGCCGGCGAGGTCCACGCGCTCATGGGTGAGAACGGCGCGGGCAAGAGCACGCTCGGAAAGACCATCGCGGGGCTGCACCGGCAGGATTCGGGGGTCGTGACCATCCTGGATGCGAGCGGAACGGGCCGCGAGCTCAAACCGGGCTCGATCGACGACGCCTTCCAGGCCGGCGTTCGGATCGTGCATCAGGAGCTAGCGCAATGCCCGAATCTGACGGTCGCAGAAAACCTGTGCTTGCACGACCTGCCCACGCGCGCGGGCCTGGTGGATCGGCGGGCCATGGCCGAGCGGGCCGCTCGTCTTGTTCACAAGCTGGACCCGGGGATCGACGTGGAGGCCCCGCTTGGCCTGCTCTCTCCCGGTCGGCGGCAGATCTGCCAGATCGCCGCGAGCCTTGAGGATCGCGTGGGCACCTCGCACGCGCCGCGTTTAATCGTGTTTGACGAGCCGACGAGTTCGCTCTCGGTGGCGGAGGCGGATCGGCTTCTGGAGATCACGCGACAACTGGCCCGAGAAGGGCTGACGATCGTCTACGTCAGCCATCGCATGGGTGAGATCTTCCAGGTTTGCGACCGCGTGTCGGTGCTGCGCGACGGGAAGTTCATCGCCACGAGTGATATCAAGGACATCGATGAGCCCGCCCTGATCGAGCAGATGATCGGGCGGCGGATCGAGCCGACGACGCGTCGAGCCAGTTCAGCCTCGGCGGAACCCGACGCCGGTGAAGCGGCGGCGCTTCGCCAGATGATCGGCGGCGGGCCTCACGCCGCGGGCAGGGCCGTGCTGGAGGTAAAGAACCTGTCCTCGCCCGGCAAGCTTCGAGATATCTCGCTGACGGTGCGTGCGGGCGAGATTCTGGGCATCGGTGGGTTGGTAGGCGCGGGCCGATCGGAGACCCTCAACGCGATCTTCGGCCTTGATCCCAAGGCCAGCGGGAAGGTGGTTGTGGATGGGAAGCTCGTTGATCTCGCCTCGCCGCGCGGGCCGATCGCCGCGAGCATCGGCTATGTGCCCGAAGATCGGCGGCTCCAGGGCCTCTTCTTCCAGCTCGGGATCGACGAGAATATTCTTGTGCCATTCATGAGCCGGATCGCCGGGGCGTTCGGACTGCGCCGCGCCGGACGCGAGAGACAACTGGTGTCGGAGAAGGTCAGCCGCTTCCAGGTGAAGACGGCGTCGCTCGGCTCTCTCCCGGGCGAGCTTTCGGGCGGCAATCAGCAGAAGCTCCTGATCGCTCGCTGGATGGGCAAGGACACCAAGGTTCTCCTGCTCGACGAGCCGACGCGAGGGATCGACGTGGGCACCAAGAGCGAGGTGTACAAGCTCGTGCGCGCCGCGGCGGACGCCGGGGCCGCGGTGCTGTTGGTTTCGAGCGAAATGCCCGAGTTGCTCGCGCTCTCCGATCGAATCGTCGTGATGTGCAACGGGCGCCTCAGCGGCGAGCTGACGGGGAGCGAGATGACGCAGACCAACATCCTTCGCCTCGCAACGGCGGACGAAGTCGTGCGGCGCGGGGCTTGACGACGCCGATCGAGGAGCGTCAAGGATTTGGACCGATCGAAAAATAAACCCGGCGATCGCCGGGTTTGCGCGTTGGCGATTCTCGATGTCGAGGCGATCGAACCCGTCGCTTACTTCCCGCTGGTCAGCACCCGAATCTTGATATCCCGGTACTTGACCTCGCTCCCGTGGTCCTGGAGCGCGATGTGCCCCTTCATGCGGGTGCCCATGTCCGGCATCTTGGTCCACTTGCTGGCTTCGAAAGCCTTCTTGTACTCCTCGCTGGTAGTATCAATGTCGACAACCTTGTAGCCGTTGAGCCAGTGCTCGATCCGTGTGCCCTTGCAGACGATCCGGGCGTGGTTCCACTCACCGGCCGGACGGGCGACATCCTGGGACATCGGGAAAAGGTCGTAGAGCGCGCCCGCGCGATTCTTCGGCGAGCTGTCGGGATACCTGGGGTCGTCGAGAACCTGCATCTCCGGGCCCGTTTCATAGCTCGCGCCGTGATCCTCGGTGCACCGATAAATGATGCCGCTGTTGCCGCCCTCGGCGATGTTCCACTCGCACTCGAACTCAAAGTCGGCGTACTGATCGAGCGTGACGATGTCGCCACCCTCCTTGCCGGGCTTGCGCCACAGCGAGCCATGGCTGGTATCCCAGACACCCTCGGGCATCTTGTCGGACCTGTAGCCGCGCCAGCCGTCGGTGGACTTCCCGTCAAAGAGAAGCTTCCAGCCCTGAGCCTGCTCTGTAGGGGTGAGCGTGTTGTGCTGCCGCACGTCGTCCCAGGTCGTGCCGAGCGTCACTTTCCCGGTAGCGGCCCACTCGGCTCCTCGGCAGAGCAGCACGCGGAACTGGGGATCGACGACGGAGACCTTCGTATCGAACGAGTTCGTCCACACATGCCCGAGCGGCGTGTGGAAGATTCGTCCCTTGCCGTAGTCGAGCGTCATCGCCATGGGCTCGGCGTTGCCGGTACCGCCGGATTCCTTGCTCGACATCGCACGAGCGAGCAGGTTGAACTTCACGTTCTGGATGTTGACGAGCCGGTGGTAGAGCTCGTCGGGGTGGGCCTTCATGTCGGGCAGGCCCTTGGTGATCGGGTGGTCGTGGTCAAGATAATTGACGTCGAAGGGATGGAACTTGCCGTGCCCAGTGGTGCCTTGCACCCAGAGCAGGCCGATCATCTTTTCCCATTCCGTCCAGCCGACGAAGGAGTTGTTGGTCGCGTGGATGATCACGACACCGGCGCCGTTCCTGACGGCGTTGAGAAAGTTGGTCTCGGCGGGCTCCCCCCATCGCTCTCCGTTGTAGTCGACGACCAAGACCTGGTACTTCGAGAGCGATTGGGCGTCGGCCAGAGCCGAGCCCGGCGAGTCCGTGAGGTCGACCGCGAACAGGCCGGTCGCCTCCAGCGTGTCCTTGTGGACCACGCTGGTGTAACGCCAGTTGTGGTTCTGCTGGCCCGTCAGGAGCAGCGCCTTGATCGGCTCGGCGGACGACCGGTCCGCGAGGACCATGGAAACGCAAACAGCCAAGAGCATTGCGAGTTTCGTGAGCGTGGGCACGGCGTGACTCCTCGTGCGGCGGTGTGCCGCGGTCCCTTGGAGTGTATCAGCGATCGGCCGCCGTCGGGGGTGAGTCAAGCCTTCCAGAGGCCGCGGCCGTGGAGCCGTGGCGCGTCACAGGGGGTCCGGCGCTAGGCGACGGCCTCGCGGCGCCAACCGCATTCGGCCAGCACGGATGTCCAGCGATCGTGCTCGCGCTTGAAGATCGTGGCCGCGGCATCGGGCTTGCCCTCGCGAAGCTCCGCGTGCCACCACCAGCAGAGCTGGATCGGGGCTCCAAGATCGACCGCGAGTTCGGCGACCTGGCGATCAGAAAGATCGACGTACGGAGACTCAATTTCGAACGATTCCGCGTCCGAAGGAACATCAAGGGAAATCAGACGGGAGACGAGCGTGGCCCGATCAATCGTGGCGGCGACGCCCGGAAGATCGACCATATCACCATCGGCGTGTCGATCGGAAAGCACCAGAACCGAGCATCCTCGCGAGACCGCGGTATAGGCGGCGTCGATGAGCTGGCGCGTGGCTCGCTCGCCGGCGGAATTCGTCAGGTTGACGGCGTCCGAAGCGGGAACCACTACTTCGAGGCCGAGGGCCGACGCCTGGGCCTCGATCGCGTGGGCGCGGGCGCGCGACGTTGGGCCCGGCATGATGCACGCCCAGATCACGGGCATCGTGTGAGGGGCGTCCGGAGCCGCCGCCAGAACACGCTCCTTGGCGGCGACGCAGGCGATGAGGGATACCAAGCCGCCATCGCTGACGACCATGGCATGGGCGGGATCGCCGAGCGGTTGGTGTCGCATGCGCGTCATGATACCGCGGCCGGCGCCGATGCGTCGGCCGCAAAGGGCCCGCCCCCGGGGCTTCGGCGAGCGCCGGGTCGCCCTCACGCCGAAGGCCAAGGTCTATCGCGGAGCGAAAAGGGGCGCGACCTCGCGCTTGAGCTTCTGCAGGTCCGACGTGCGGACGTACATCATGTGCCCTGACTCAAAGTAGGCGCGGCGGATATTGGAGCGAAGTGAGGGATCAAGCCCGAGGTGATCGATGGTGTAGTCCATCGCGAACGTGGGCGTTGCCAGGTCGTAGTAGCCGCTGCAGAAAAGCACCTGCAGCCGTGGGTTTCGCGACATGGACTGCCGGAGCGTGCTGGCGATATTCACATACCCATCGCCGCCGGCGCCGAAATTCCACGGATGGACGCGGCCGGTCAGGATTTCATAGTTGAGGTCGCTCTCAAAGTCGAGCTCTTCGCGGACGTAGCGGTTCAGAGCCGAGGTGTAGGGCGCGAGAATGGCGTAATACGAGGGGTCATCGTCCGGGCCGTCGCCCGCGGCGATCCGGTCGATGCCTTTGTAGCGAGCGTCGAGCCGCCCGACGGAGCGGGCCTGATCTCGGAGAAGCTCCTTTGTAAAGCGGTGCAGCGGTACACGAAGGTTACTGTTGAGCACGAACTGCTTTGAGACGCCGGTGAGCTTCGCGTATCTGCCCGCGATGGCGTCGCGCTCCTCCGGGGTGAGCGCATCGCCCTTGGTGAGCGCCAGGAGGTACTCACCACCGGCGAACTTGCGCGACTCAGCGATCGCGGCGTTCAGGTCGCCCATCGACGCGTCCAGCTTCTTGTGATACCACGCGGTCGCGGTGTAGCTCGGGAGATACAGCCAATACGCCGTGTCGTTGCCGTCGGAGAAATCGGTGGTCTGGAAGTTGAAGATCGGGGAGATAAAGACGATGCCATCAATGCTGATGCCGAGCGTGTCTTGCAGGTAGCCAGAAAGCCCCGCCGCCCGGGTGGTTCCATAGCTCTCGCCCGCCAGGAACTTGGGCGAGGCCCATCGCTTGTTCTTGGTGATGTACTGCCGGATGAAGTCTCCGACGGAGGAGATGTCCTCGTACAAGCCGTGGAACTGGTTCGCGTCCTGGCCCTCGACGGGGCGGCTGTACCCGGTGCTGACGGGATCGATGAAGACAAGGTCGGTCAGGTCGAGCCATGATTCGGAGTTTTCGATCAACGTGCCGTTGGGCGGAGTGTCCATGCCCTCGGGGCCGAGCGGGACGCGACGCGGGCCGATGGCGCCAAGGTGAAGCCACACCGACGACGAGCCGGGGCCGCCGTTGAATGCGAAGGTGATCGGGCGCTTCGCGGCGTCTTGCCCAGGAATTTCGTAGCAGGTATAGAAGATCCGGGCTCGCGGCTTGAGTGTGTCCGACAGCAGCGGCACATCGCCGGCGGTCGCCTTGTATCTGATGGTCTGGCCGTTGATCGTGACCTCGTGCTCGGTCGTGACCAGGTGCGGCTCCTCCTTCTTCTCCGCGGGTGGATCGACGAGAGGGCGAGCGAACGCGAGGCTCGGCAGCAGCCCGTGCACGAGAAGCACGCAGACAAGACCAATCAACGGACGCCAGCAGCGAGAGATATGCCGTTCCATCATGCCCGGTGTATACCAGAAAGGATGCGACTGGATTCAAGCCCATCGTGTCCGAATCACGAACTGGCGACGCCCGGAGCATCCCGGTCCGATCCACCACGAGTCAGTCCGCACCGGGAGATCTCGCGATGAATCGCTCCAAGCGGAGAAAGCGTGCTGGCCATGAGACGAACATCGCGGATCACGAACTCGAGATTCGGCGCGGCCCACTCGCGCCGCTCCAGCGGCACGCCCGCACCCGGGAACCGCCCGAGCGTGAGATGAGGTATGAAGTCACCCTTCCGCCTGGCCGTCGTTCGAACCAGCCGGCACGCCAGCCTCCGTTGAACCTCCAGCAGTTCTCGCGAAACACTCGCCTCGGCGGCGATCAAGCGACAATGGCCCCGCTCGGGAAGTCCGACCAGGCGTGTCATGGTCACGCGGGTTTCCGCCACCCCCGACGCGGCACGCGTCATGGACTCCACGACTTCGGGAAGCCGGCGCTCGTCGGTATCCCCGATGAACAGCAATGTGAGGTGGACCTGCTCGATCGGCGACGGCTTGAGCGAGGGAAACGAGAGCGACTGGGCGGCAGAGACGAGCTCGGCGGCAACCTCCGGCGGCGGATAGGCGGCGATGAAGAGGAGGAGGGGCATGGCGTTTCAAGCAAGCGGTGCCAAGCGGCTCTCGGAAACCGTCGGCGCTCATGTCGCGACATCGCCTCATGGGATCGGCGACACGCCGCGACCCCTCGGCGGACGGCAGCGGAGCACGAAGATCAGGTCATCATAATGAAACGAGCCCGCGTGTGATCGCGGGCTCGCGGGGACGATCTCGGATTGTTCGGCTCATGCGTTATCGAGCAGCTCAACGGACTCGAACTTCTTGCCTTCGAGCATCTCGAGCGACGCACCGCCACCGGTTGATACGTGGGAAACCTTGTCGGCGACGCCGAATTTCTCCACGGCGGCCGCGGAATCCCCGCCGCCAACGACGGTCACACACCCGCGTGCCGTCGCGTCCGCCATCGCCTTCGCAATCGTCCGCGTGCCCGCGGCGAAGGGCATCCACTCAAAGACGCCCATCGGCCCGTTCCACACGACCGTCTTGGCCTTGGCGATGATCGACGCAAATATGCCCTGGGTCTTGGGCCCGATGTCAAGGCCCATGTACCCATCGGGGATGTGCTCGTCAAAGACTTTCATCTCCCCCATCGTCTCCGAAAACTGCGTCGAGCAGACGTGATCGAGCGGAAGGCACAGGTCGGCCTTCAGGTGGGCCGCGAGTTCGATCGCTCGCTTCGCGTCTCCCATGCGGTCCACTTCGACCTTGCTGTTGCCCACCCGCCTTCCCAACGCCGAAAGGAACGTGTAGGCCATCGCGCCGCCCACGAGAATTGTCGATGCTTTCGGCAACAGGTGCTCGATGGCGGCCATCTTGTCGGAGACCTTCGCTCCACCCAGCACCACCACGAACGGTTTGGAGGGATTGGCAATCGTGTCGGACAGGAACCTGATCTCTCGTTCAACCAGGAAACCGGACACCTTCGGTCCGCTGACGGCCTTGGGCACGGCGACCATGGATGCGTCGGGCCGGTGACATGTGCCGAAGGCGTCGTTGACGTAAACGTCCGCGAAGGCGGCAAGCTTGGCGGCAAAGGCCGCGTCGCCCTTCTTCTCGCCCTTGTGGAATCGAAGGTTCTCAAGAAGAAGCACTTCGCCGTTCTTCATCGCGGCGACGGCCGCCGACGCGGTGGCGTCAACGCAGTCTTGCGACGGGAACGCGACGGGCTTTCCGAGAAGTTCCGAGAGCCTCTTGGCGCACGGCGCCAGCGAGTCCTCGGCCTGATAGCCGGTCCCCTCGGGCCGACCGAGGTGGGAGCAAAGAATCGCCCTGCCGCCGCGGTCGATCACCGACTTGATCGTCGGGATCGCCGAGCGGATGCGGCGATCGTCGGTGATCTTGCCGTTCTCGATCGGCACGTTGAAGTCGACACGGATGAGCACGCGCTTGGACGCGACATCGACGGATTCAATGGTTCTTTTGGGCATCGATTGATTCCTGGGGGGAGACTCGTCGGATCGTCCGTTCTCAGGCGATGGGCGACACGCTCCCGCGAATGATCGCATCGCTCGGGAGAGGTTCGCACGACTCCTTTCCTGCCTGCGGGACTTCCGGGGGGGTGGTTCACTCGAACATACGATCAAGCCGTTCTCGAAGCGTGCTGGCGCCTTCGTTGCCGAGACGGTCGCGGAACTTGCGGAGACGGGTGGCGATCGACGCGTCGACGAGTTGGTCGCCGATGCGGAACTTCACGCCGCCGATCATGGCTCCGTCGACATACGGGTGGACGACCACCTCGCGTTTGAGCGTCCCCTGCAGACGCTCGCGAACGGAGGCAAGCCCCGCGGCGTCGAGCGGCGAGGCCGTGAACACATCGACCTCCACACGCCCGAACGCGGCCTGCACCGCCTGATCCACGGCCGCCACGATCGGGATGATGTACCCCAACCGCCCCTTGCGGTTCAGGACCAGCAGGAAATTGAGCGTGAGGGGATCAAGGGCCCCCTCGAACATCGCGCGGAGCGACTGGGCACGATCGCCCGATGCGACCACGCGCGAGGCGAGGAACTCGCTGAACTTCGGGTTCGAGGCGGCGAGCTCAAGCACATCCTGCAACTGCCCGAGCACCTGCTCGACCTTGTCGCGGCCGCCCTGGGCCATCGCGAGGTCGATCAGGCTTCGAGCGTAGGTCCGAGCCAGGGCGCCGGGCTGGGTGTCGATCAGGGGCATGGGAGGTTCCAATTCACCGGGTGGTCGAACGACCGGATCGCGGATCGAATACGGGAACGAGTATCAGGGTTGCAACGAGGCCAGTTCGCGGAGCGATTCCTGCACCAGGCCGTCCTGGTCTCCGGCGTTCAGCTCGCGACGGAGGATCTTCGCGGCGACCGCCGTCGCCAGATTTGATTGCTGGGCATACATCTCGGTGATCGCGGCTCGCTTGGCGGCCTCGATGTCACGCATCGCCCTCTCGCGCATGTGCCCCAGCTCGGCATCGGCCTTGGCCTTGAGTTCGGCGGCCAGGGCCATCTGCTGCACGCGAGCCTGCTCGATCATCTTCTGCGCCTCGGCACGCGCCTGGTTGAGCGACTGCTGGTACTGCTCCAACGCATCCTTGGCCTGCTTGCGGGCGCTCTCGGCGGCCTCGATCTCCTCTCGGATCTTGCGCGCCCGCTCGTCCAGGCCCTTGGTGATCGTCGGCCAGACCTTGGTAGCCAGCACGGCGAAGACCACGGCAAACACCGCCAGCGCCGTCACGGCGCTGGCAACACCCTGGCTCACCGTGGCGATCGCGCCCTGCTTGTCCTCAGCGCCGTGCGATTCCTGCGCGAGGACGACGAGGGGAGCCAGTGTGGTCGCGAGAGCGAAGGAAAGGGATCGAACGCGGCTGAGCATGTCTCGAAACTCCGTCGAAGGAGGGATCAACAATCGAAGGCCTCGCGCGGACCTCTCGGGCCGCGCCAGGCAATGAACTACTTGGCGCCGAAGCCGGCGAAAACGGCAAAGAGCGTCGCACCTTCGATAAGTGCGGCGGCAAGGATCATGTTGATCTGGATCTTGCCGGCGGCCTCGGGCTGGCGGGCGATGGACTCGACCGCGCCCTTTCCGACCAGGCCGATGCCCAGTCCGCCGCCGATGAGGGCCAGGCCCGCACCGATGACGGCAAGGCCCTTGCCGACGGAAGACCCGGCCTCGTCGGCGGCCAGGGTCAGGGACGGGGCCGCGGCCATGACGGCGGCGGCGAGCATGGTGCTCTTGGTGATCAGCTTGCTCATCATTCGAAAAACCCTTTCGGAACGTTGTGCTCGGGGGTCAATGTCCTCGGTTGTTCGAGGGGAAAGGCCCGTCATTCACGCGTGGGCGTGCTCGTGGCCTTGGGCATGGTCGTGCCCGTGCTCATGACCATGCTCATGTGAGTGATCGTCGTGATGGTCCATCAGCGAAATGAAGATCGTGGTCAGGAACATGAACACGAACGCCTGGAGGAAGGCGACGAAGAGTTCCAGGAACATGAGCGCGGTCGCCGCCAGAACGCTCACGACCGTGATCGCGCCGTTGGTCCCGTAGCCGCCGCCGGACAAGGCCGAGGAGATCGCGCCGCCGGCGAACGACAAGAGCGTGGCGATCAGGACGTGCCCGGCGGTCATGTTGGCGAAGAGTCGCAGCGCCAGCGCGAAAGGCTTGATCACGAACTGTCCCGCGGCCTCGATCAGCAGCAGGAGCAGCGCGATGGGCAGCATGTAGATCGGCAGGCCGCCCATCATGTGCTTCACAAACCCGCCGATGCCCAGACGCATGATCGCGGCGACATTGAACACAACCGCCGCGATGACCGCGAGGGTGCCCGTGACCCAGATGTTCTGGGTCGCGGTGCCGCCGATCCAGTCGGCGTGGACGCCCACGATGTGGAAGATGTCGCGGATCGGCGTCAGCCCCAGAAGATTGTTGACGAGAATAAAGAAGAAGATCGTCCAGAGGAACGGCATGAGCTTGTTGGTGCGGTCGTGAAGCAGCGGGCGTGCGACCTCCTCGCGAAGGTACACGCAGATGACCTCGATCATGTGGGCGAAGCGATTCTTCGTGATGTAGGCCTCGGCGCCCTCGCTGGCGGGGCCCGTCTTGATCTTCCCCGCGGCCCACAGCCCGACGAGAATGAGAATCAGCCCCGAAAGGACCAGCACACCCTGGTTGCCGGACCACAGCCAGTAGCCGTTCTCGCCCTTGATAGCGACGTGGTTGACGACGTGGTCGAGCGGATCCTCGGCGGCGAGCATCACGGGGACCAGGAGCGAGGGAAGCAAAGAACTCATGCGGCTTTCCCGTTGGAAGGCGCCCCATCCAGCGGCGTGGAACGCCGGCGCTCGATGGCGGCCAGAATCTTGACAGCGCTCGTCACTTCAACGACGAGCAGCACGAACACGCCCGAAACTACCCCAACGAACAGCGGACGGGCCGATACATCCGGCGAACTCTCGCGGACGAGATAGCAACAGCCAAGCGAGAGCAACATCCGTCCGACGCCCGCCGCCATCACCGACACACCCCAGTACTCGCTCCGGACGCGAAAGACCACCGGCGCGAACGTGGCGATGGTGCCAAACCCCATTGCCATCAGGACGATCCGCAGGGTGGACGCATCGGCCCCAAGAGCGGCCGCGACACCCCAGGCCACCCCGGCGGCAACCAGCGTCGCGACCCCCATGACGAGGGCATGAACGGCTGTTGGCACAGATTGATTGGCCGTGATGGTCAACGGAGGCTCCAAACCCCCAAAGGGTCGCCATTGAGGGGCGTAAGGATAGCCCCGCGGTCGCGATCTGGCGAGCAAAAGATGCGATCGAAGCCCTACCGGGCGGGGGGGCGTCGAGGTGCCGCCGATCCGCCGCGAGCGGCGGCCTCTCGCCTTTCATCGGCGAGCGTCCGCCGGATGATCTTGTAGAGCGCGAACGCGAAGCCAGCACCGAGGCCGACCACGGTCCAGGTCGGCGAAGACTTCAGGTACTTGTCAGCGAAGTAGCCCACCAGCGCCAGCCCGATCACGGTGACGACGAAGTCCATCGCGATCCCCCAGGCGCGGGCGGTGTCGCCCATGGGCGTTCGGCCGCGCTCGTCGTTGTGGGTCGCATGTTGACTCGGGGCGCGATCGAGGAGCTCCGGCAGCGGCGGAGGTGGCGGTGGAATCGGGATGTCCGGCGCAAAGTGATGCTCTGTCTCGCCTGAGTCGTCGCGCTGGGGCCGAGGTTGGTTGGATTCGGTGGACATGCGATTGACGAGTGGACAGGAAGGGCTCCCGTCATCGAGAACGCTCAGGTTCGCCCCGGACGATCGAACCGGCGCCGGGCCGGCGCACATCCGAGCGGAGCAGTTCAACCCATCAGCGCGCGTGCCGCCACTTGACGCGCCATCGAGACGGCTTCACGCACTCGGCTGGTGTCCGAGCCGCCGCCCTGGGCCTGGTCCGGCTTGCCGCCGCCCTTGCCCCCCACCACCGCGGCGGTTTCACGCACCCAGTCGCCTGCCTTCAGGCCGCGAGCAACCAGCGACGCGGGGACCTGCGCGGTGATGGCGACCTTTCCGGGCTCCTCGCCGACGGGCTCCACGACCGAGAGAAGCATGATGGCATTTCGCGGGCAGGCGTCGGCGATCACCTTGACGGCGGCCGCCAGAGCCTGGCGGTCGTCGCCGGCATCAACACTCCCGATGAACACGTCATCGAGCGAGGCCCTGACGGACTCCACCAGCGCGCGCGCTTCGCGGACGGCCTGTTCGCGGATCGCCGCCGCGGCCGTCTTCCCAAGCGCCTTGAGTTTCTCTTGCAGCGAGGACAACTCGGCGCGAATGGCGGCCTTGCGGGCCACGGGCATCGTGAGCTTGTCGAGTTCGGCCAGCAGCATCTGCACTTCGGCGGGGAGCTTGACATCAGGGAGCTTCCCCGCCGCGGCAACCCGCTGGGCGAATTGATCCGCCTGGCGGTGCGCGTCCATCGCCGCGGGCCCGGTGCAGCCCGTGACACGGCGTACGCCCTTGGCGACGGCCTCCTCGCTGATAATGGCGAAGCGTCCGATCTCCTTGGTGGTCGGGACATGCGTTCCGCCGCAGAATTCGACGGAGAGTTCGCCCCAAGCGGGTGTGGATGGCGAGTCGAGCAGGTCGCGCACAGGCTGTCCGATGGACACGACGCGGACGGGGTCGGGGTATTGCTCGCCGAACACCGCGCGCAGGCCATGGATGGTCTTGGCGACGTACAGCGGGGCCTTCTCGGCAAAGACCGTGAGGTCGTCATGGACTTGTTTGTTGACGATAGCCTCAACCTTTTCCAATTCCGCCGGTGCGACGGGCTGGTTGTGCGCGAAGTCGAAGCGGAGTCGGTCGGGTGCGACCAGGGAGCCCTTCTGGTCGGGGCTGCCCCCGAGGACGGAGCGCAGAGCGAAGTTGAGGAGGTGGGTCGCGGTGTGGTTGCTGGCGATGGCGGATCGGCGATTCTTGTCAACCTTGAGGAGAACGGTGTCTCCGACCCGGATCTCGCCGTGCGTGACATGCCCGACATGGAGGACATAGCCGCCGAACGCTTTGGCGAAGTCGACCTTGAACTCGCCACCGTCGTGCTCGTCGCGTGCGGATGTGCGGGTTTCATGCATGACCGAGATGCGCCCGTGATCGCACTCCTGCCCGCCCATCTCGGCGTAGAAGTTGGTCCGATCCAGGATCAGGCCGAGCCTCTTGGTCTGCACGACGCTGGCGCGGATGTGCTCGTCAAAGTTCTGTCCGTTCCAGATCGCGCGGACGCGGGCCAGGATGTCCTTGGTCTCGAACTTGTGGGAGTCGTCGGTGGGGTCAACATTGAGCCGGGGCAATCGCGCAACGGCGTCGGCGGGAAGCGTGAGCTGGTGCTCCTCGGACTTTGAGCCACCGCCCGAACGGGAAAGCTCCTCGGCCTTGGCGCGCTCGGCCTCGTAGCCGGCCATGTCGACCTTGAGGCCCCGCTCCTCGGCCATGAGGGCGGTGAGGTCGATCGGGAAGCCGTAGGTGTCGTAGAGCTTGAAGGCCTCCGCGCCGGGAATGATCCTCTCGCCGGACCGTGTCGGCTCGGTCGATACGCGCTGAGCGACTTCGGCGAACAGCTTGATGCCGCGGTCGAGCGTGCGCCCGAACGAATCTTCCTCGTCGCGGATGATGTCGGTGACCTTGGCGACGTTGGTGTAGAGCTCCGGGAACGCCTCGCCCATCGATTCAACAACCACGGGAACCAGCTGCGCAAAGAAGCCGGGCTTGGCGCCGAGCATCTGGCGTCCGTATCGGACGGCACGCCGAAGGATGCGCCGAAGGACATAGCCGCGGCCGACGTTGCTGGGCACCGCGCCGTCGGTGAGCGCGAAGGTGAGTGTGCGGATATGGTCGGCGATGACGCGATAGGCCGTGTCGACGTTGCCTTCGTCGGCGATCCCCAGCTTGCCGCGATAGGCGCGAGCGCCCGTGAGGCGTTCGATCGCCTCGAAGTACGGCGCGAAGACGTCGGTGTCGTAGTTCGAGCGCTTGCCCTGGAGCACGGAGACAAGACGCTCCATGCCCATGCCGGTATCGACGTGGTTGGCGGGAAGAGGCTTCAGCGAGGCATCGGGTTCGCGGTTGTACTGGATGAAAACGAGGTTCCAAATCTCGAGCACATCAGGATCGCCGGTGTTGACGAGCTTTGCGGCGTTGCGAGCGCCGATGCGGTCGTAGTGGATTTCCGAGCATGGACCGCACGGGCCGGTCTCGCCCATCTCCCAGAAGTTGTCCTTCATGTTCCCGGGCAGGACGTGACTCTTGGGAAGGTATTGGAGCCAGAGGTCGCGGGACTCTTCGTCGGCGGCGAGGCGCTGCTCGTCGCTCCCCTGGAAGTAGGTCGCGTAGAGGCGTTCCGGAGGGATCTCGTAGACGCGTGTGAGCAGCTCCCAGGCCCAGTCGATCGCTTCCTTCTTGAAGTAATCGCCGAACGACCAATTGCCGAGCATCTCGAAGAACGTGTGGTGGTAGGTGTCCTTGCCGACGTCCTCGAGGTCGTTGTGCTTCCCGCCCGCGCGGATGCACTTCTGGCTGTTGGCGGCCCGCCTGAGCTTGCCAAGGTCCGAGCCGGGGTCCACGTTCCCAAGGAAAATCGGCTTGAACTGGTTCATGCCGGCGTTCGTGAACAGCAACGTCGGATCATCGAGAGGCACGACGGGCGACGACGCCACATGGCTATGGGCCTTGGACTTGCAGAAGAAGTCGACAAAGGTCGAACGGACACGCGTGCTGGTCCATGGGGAGGTCATGAAGGGCATTCTCCGGGTCTATGGGCGGGAAGTATACGGGTCTGGGGCCCCGACACTGGACCCCACGGGCGATAACGCCGATGTAGGATGCGAACTCCCGAGAACGGGGCCGGCTAAACGGGCGGCCGGTCGGGGGCGGGTCTCTGCGAGGAGCTTACCGGGGCGATGCGTCAGTTCGATCTATGCGTCATCGGTTCCGGCCCGGCCGGCCAGCGGGCCGCCATCCAGGCCGCCAAGCTCGGCAAGAGCGTCTGCGTGGTTGAACGCGCCGAGGTCGTCGGCGGCGCCGCGATCAACACCGGAACGATCCCCAGCAAGGCCCTTCGCGAGGCGATCCTGCGGCACCTGGGCCATCGGGCCGCCATGCCCACGACCTACGACTTCCAGGGTTCGAGCCTTCGATCGTTCAACCAGTTGATCAACAGCTGCCAGGAGGTCATCAAGTCAGAGATCGACCTGGTCCGCGGTCACTTCGCCAAAAACGATGTCGCCCTGGTGACCGGGCACGCCCAGTTCCGCGACGCCAACACCATCGACATCACGGGCTCGCACGCCAGCGAGTCGATCCGTGCAGAAAAGGTGATCATCGCCGTCGGCACGCGCCCGTCGCGCCCGCCGAACGTCGAGTTCGACGACTCCGATATCTTCACCTCCGACGAGCTGCTGCACCTCAAGACCCTCCCGCACTCCATGATCATCGTGGGCGGCGGGGTGATCGGCACCGAGTACGCGTCCATGCTCACCGCGCTGGGCGTCAAGGTCACCCTGATCGAAGGCCGCCCACGACTGCTCGACTTCGTCGACGCGGAGATCATCGAGGCGCTGCAGTATCACCTGCGTCAGTCCGGCATGACGCTGCGGCTGGGTGAACGGGTCGTGACAATCCGAAAGGTGGATGCACCGCCCGGCTCGCGCACGACCAATCCCTTCATGGCCGAAGCGATGCTCGAGAGCGGCAAGGTGCTCCGCGCCGATTCGCTGCTCTACTGCATCGGGCGTCACGGCGCGACCGAGGATCTGAACCTCCCCGCGGCCGGGCTCGCCGCCGACGACCGCGGACGCGTCAAGGTCAACGAGAGCTTCCAGACCGTCGTGCCGCACATCTACGCCGTCGGCGATGTCATCGGATTCCCCGCCCTCGCGTCGACGAGCATGGAGCAAGGAAGGCTCGCGGCGTGCAATGCGTTCGGCGTGCGCTGCGAGAACGTGGAGAATCTGCTGCCGTACGGCATCTACGCGATCCCCGAGATCTCGATGGTCGGCTGGACCGAAGAGCGCCTGACGGCCGAAGGCATCCCGTATGAAGCGGGCATCGCGCAATACAAAGAGATCGCGCGCGGGCAGCTCCTGGGCGACAACATCGGCATGCTCAAGATGCTCATCCACCAGGAGAGCCACACGATCCTGGGCGTTCACGCGATCGGAACGGGCGCGACGGAACTCATCCACATCGGACAGGCCGCGATCGCGTTCAAGGCGACGGTCGAGTACTTCGTGAACACGGTGTTCAACTACCCGACGCTGGCGGAGTGCTACAAGGTCGCGGCCCTGAACGGGCTCAACAAGCTGCGCGGGATTTGAGGAAGAGGGCTCGGGCACGACGAAATAAGAGCCGCCGGTTGGCAACGTATCCATTGCCCGGCGTAAGGTGTGAAGGCCGCGAGGGCGGGGTGCGGAGCGCGGCATTCGGCATTCGTGATTTGGCATTCGGGAAAGGCGGGCACAGAGCGACCGCAGGATCGGCGCGGCGGTGGTCGCCTATCCTGAGGGCGCACCGAGCAGGTCAGGGCCGGAGTGGCGGAACTGGCAGACGCAACGGATTCAAAATCCGTCGCCCCCTAAAGGCGTGTGGGTTCGACTCCCTCCTCCGGCATTTTCCCTCACGTTTCGGGCCTTGACGGGCTATTTGTCCTTGCCTGGTTTGGCGGGTTCTTTGCGCCAGAGTTGGGCCGATTGCAGGCTTTGTGGCGAGCCGGCGCGGATTGAATGGGCGGCATCGCCGACGGCGTACTGCGCCCCGGGGTCGAAGGTCAGAATCCCGATCTCGATTGCGTCGCGGTCGTCGAGGCTTCGGAACATGTAGCTGGCGACCATCTGGCGGTCGCCGACCGAGAACACGGAATACAACGGGCCCATCAGGTCATGGAGCGGCAATTCGACGCCGCCGCCTTCGTCGATGACGTATTGGCCCTTCATCGGGTCGCGCACAACAACCTGGTACTCGCGCACGTCGGCGGGCTTGGCTTTGTCTCGCCGATCCGTGTACGTGATCTTCCAGGTGTAGCGATCGCCGGGCTTGGGATAGTCGCCCATGGAGGCGTGGCCGGGCGGCATGGAGCCGTCGGGGCGCGCGATGGGCTGGATGTCCAATTCCATGTTGAATGGATTGGTCGTCGATTCGCCGTTCTCGACCGCGCCATACCCCTTCCAATGACCCACCCAATCGGTGGGGAAGACGGGGGCCATCATCCCGCCGACCAGCGCCGGGGACTCGGGCTTCTTGGCCTGATCCGGGGGCTCGGCATTGCGAGCGGGCATCGAACAACCGGCGAGCGAAAGAAGAACCGCGATCGCGAGCGTGCGCTTCATGTTTATTCTCCTTTGGCCGGTGAGTTCCGGCAGGGCAGGTACCGCCGCCCACGGCGTGGGTTGCGGGTTCGTCCCCATTTCGGCAGGTTGAATTCGCGCCAATGATGTTTCGACCCGGGGGCACGCCGATCGAGTGTTGTCCCCAGTGTCGGAAGGAGTCGGCCATGCCTCTCATCGACGTCGGCCAGACCGCCCCGGACTTTGACCTCAAGGACCAGTTCGGCAAGTCGCACCGCCTGAAAGACTATCGCGGGCGGATCGTCGTGCTGTACTTCTATCCCGAGGACGACACGCCGCTCTGCACGCAGCAGGCGTGCCAGTTCCGCGACCACCACGCGGACTTCACGAAGATCAAGGGCGTGATCCTGGGCGTGAGCCCGCAGGGGCAGGCGTCGAAGAAGATGTTCGTGGAGAAGCACGCGCTGCCGTTCACGCTGCTGGCCGACGAGGTGATGACGCCCGCCGGGCCCAAGGTGTGCGCGTCGTACGGCGCGTGGGGCGACAAGAACATGTACGGCAAGGTCGTGCGCTCGATGCTCCGCACGACGTACGTGATCGACGGCACGGGCAAGGTGGCGGCCCGCTTTGACCGCGTGAAGACGCCGGGGCACGCCCTGAAGGTGCTCGCGGTCGTGCGGGCGCT
>JABLTH010005127.1_pt1 | contig 44358 bp, 43 predicted proteins | sample 7875711 | NCBI WGS metagenome assembly JABLTH01 (sample SAMN14941262, study PRJNA633318) | bioreactor metagenome | isolation source: bioreactor | place: China | collected 2019-03-05 | reverse complement strand
GGGGCTTCTGGCCCCCGGGGGGGGGGTGTGTGGGTTGTGTTGTTGTGCGGGGTGTTTTTTTTCGGTGGGTTTTTTGTTTCCGGGGGGGGGGTGGGCTCACATTTTTCCCCCCCCCCCCCCCCACGGCTCTTATTAGTTTCGCAGACTGATGATAGGCCAGCCTTGGCCTTGCGCGTAGGCGGTAAGATTAGGGTCCGCATCCACAGCGACCGGATTGGTCACCAGTTTCATGAGTGGCAAATCGTTGTGTGAATCACTGTAAAAATAACTTTTTTCAAAATCAGCCAGTGATTGGCCACGTGCCGCCAGCCATTCGTTCAGACGGGTCACCTTGCCCTGCTGAAAACTGGGCGTGCCACTGACACCGCCGGTATATTGCCCGTCCACCATCTCAGGGTCGGTGCCGATCAAATACTCAATGCCGTAAGCGGTGGCAATCGGCTTGGTGACAAAACTGTTAGTCGCGGTAATGATCATGCACACATCGCCATTGGCTTTGTGCTGGTTGACCAGGTCTTGTGCTTTTTGCGTCATCATCGGGCGGATAACGTTGGTCATATATTTTTTATGCAGCTCATCCAGAAACGCTTTGGGATGTTGCGACAAAGGCTGCAACTGGAACTTGAGAAAAGCATAAATATCCAGACAGCCGTTTTTATAGTCTTCGTAAAACTGCTCGTTGCGCGCCTTGTGTTGTGCGCCATCCAGCAGGCCCTCACTAATCAAAAACACGCTCCAGTTATAGTCGCTATCCCCTGCCAGCAGGGTGTTGTCCAAGTCAAATAAGGCCAGGTTTTGTTTCATCACGCTTCATTTCTTTAATCAACATTAAACAATCTGTTCATCGGGCACGGCTTCTTTGGTTGCCGTCAGCACTAAAAAGACGCCGACCAGAATCACGGCCAGCGAAATATATTCCATGAGGTATATCTGTTCGTCGGCAAACCAGACGCCGACGACAAAGGCGACCACCGGATTGACAAAGGTGTTGCTACTGGCGACCAGGGGACGCACATGATGTAATAACCAATGGTAGGCAGAAAAAGCAATAATAGACCCAGGCACGATCATAAAGCCCAGCGCCACCCATGCCCGGGGCGACACCTGCGCAGGCATATGCTCGCCAAAGGCGATACTGAATAAAAACGCAATGAGCCCGCCACACAACATCTGGCTAGCGGCACCCATGAGCCCGGAAGGCATAGACAAATGTTTGCCCTAGACCGATCCCAATGACCAACATGCGGCTGCAAACATCAGCAAGCAGGCACTGACCCAGTCGCCTTGCAGGCTGCCACGGGTATTCAGCAACAAAATCCCAATCAGACCAATCGCAATGCCCAACCATTCGCGGCGGCTGATTTTGTGCCCCCACAGGCTGGAGAAAATCGCCATCCAGATGGGCGCAGTCGCAATCGCCAGCGCAGCCACGCTGGAGGACACATGCAGTTGCACATGTGACACCGTCCCATTGCCCAGCACAGGCAACAGCAGGCCAACCAAGGCCGCTCCACGCCACTGCACGCGTGTCGGCGGCGCATGCCCGAGCAAGCGCAAACTGACATATAACAGGCTACCGGCAATGGTAAAACGCAGCCCCACCATCACAAAGGGCGGAAAGCTCTCAATCGCATACTTAATCGCGAGGTAAGTTGAGCCCCAGATAAAGTAGGTACAAGCCAGCGCAATGGTCACCAACAACCAATGATTTCTTTGCGTCATTGCGGCTTGCCTTTCCAGGGTGTCATGGTTGAAAAAAGAAAACGCTTGTTACCCGCAGGCAACAAGCGTTGGTTCAGAGCCTGCTTACACTTGCGGGTTCAATTTTTCTGCTTTTGCATACAGCTTGTTGAGGCCATTCAGATAAGCTTTAGCGGAGGCGACGACAATATCGGTATCGGCGCCCTGACCATTCACTATGCGCCCACCCTTGGATAAACGCACGGTCACCTCCCCTTGCGCATCGGTGCCACTGGTGATGTTGTTGACGGAATACAGAAGCAACTCGGAATCACTTTGCACCACGTTTTCAATCGCCTTGAAGGTCGCATCGACCGGACCACCGCCATTGGCTTCGGTACGCTGCTCGCTACCATCCACACTCAGGGTCAAAATCGCGTGCGGGATCTCGCCGGTTTGCGAGGCCACTTGCAAGTAGCTCAGCTTGAACATTTCACGACTTTCCTGCACCACTTCATCACTGACCAATGCATGCAAATCCTCGTCAAAGATTTCCGATTTTTTGTCAGCCAGCTCTTTAAAGCGCGCAAACGCCGCATTGAGCGCGTCTTCACTTTCGAGCTCGATGCCCAACTCTTTCAACCGGGTTCTAAATGCATTGCGGCCAGACAGTTTGCCTAAGGTCAATTTATTGGCGCCCCAACCCACATCTTCGGCGCGCATGATTTCATAGGTCTCACGATGCTTGAGCACGCCATCCTGATGGATGCCAGACTCATGCGCAAACGCGTTGGCACCGACAATGGCTTTATTCGGCTGCACAGGATAGCCGGTGATGGTAGACACCAACTTGGAAGACGGCACGATTTGCGTGGTATCAATGCGGGTGCTCAGGTTAAAAATATCGCTACGGGTTTTAATTGCCATGACGACTTCTTCTAGACTGGCATTCCCGGCGCGTTCGCCCAGGCCGTTGATAGTACACTCGACCTGACGTGCACCATTCATGACCGCGGACAGCGAGTTGGCGACCGCCATGCCGAGGTCGTTATGGCAATGGGTAGACCAGACCACTTTGTCCGCGCCCTTGACGCGCTGGATCAAGGTGGCAAAGCGCTCGCCCCACACCGCCGGCAGGCTGTAACCCACCGTATCCGGGACGTTAATGGTTTTGGCGCCCGCTTCAATCACGGCCTCAAACACGCGCACCAGAAAATCAATCTCTGAGCGTACCGCATCTTCCGCAGAAAACTCGACATCCTCAGTATACTCACGCGCCCATTTGACGGCTTGCACAGCACGCTCAACCACCTGGTCTTCCGTCATGCGCAGCTTGTTTTCCATATGGATTTTGCTGGTGGCAATAAAGGTATGGATACGGCCACGGACGGCATGCTTGATCGCCTCGCCGGCACGGCGCACATCGTTTTCACTGGCTCGTGCCAGAGAGCAAACGGTAGAGGTTTTAATCACCTTGGCGATCTCGGAAATCGCGTCAAAATCACCGGGGCTGGCCGCAGCAAACCCGGCTTCAATCACATCCACGCCCAATTTCTCCAACTGGCGGGCGATGCGGATTTTTTCTTCTTTAGTCATCGCTGCGCCGGGGCTCTGCTCCCCGTCACGCAACGTGGTATCAAAAATAATAATTTGTTCCATGAATATTCCTAATCTGACAGCCGGATTTTACCCGCTTGTCCTTTAAATGACTATAACCGCGCCCACACCGCAAGCGTCAAATAAAAAAACGCGCTTAGCCAAGCGCGTTTTAGAGAAGACTCTGCACTAGGCAGTATTTTTGGATTGCAGCCGCTCGCGTGCCCACATGTAATAGCCAGACAAGGCATACACGAACACCACGCTAAACAGCACTTCTGGCGGGCTGTATGAAATCAGCACAAAGGCCATCACCACCGCCAGAATGGCTACGAACGGCACCGAATGTCTGAGGTTGATATCCTTGCCGCTGTAGAACTTGAGGTCAGAGACCATAGAGCCTGCAGCAAAAATAGTGATAAACCAGGCAATCCATTTCACCTGCAAGGCGCCAAAGAAAATCTCGCGGCCATCGATATTGTATTCATAAGACACCCAGACAAAGCCGGCAATCAAGGCTGCGGCGGCCGGGCTAGGCAAGCCCTGAAAGTAGCGCTTGTCCTGAAAGGGATCATCCAGCTTGGTATTAAAGCGGGCCAGGCGCAAGGCGGCACAGGCGGCATAAATAAACGCTGCAATCCAGCCCAGCTTGTTCATGGGCTGCAAGGCCCACACATACATGATGAGCGCCGGGGCGACCCCGAACGACACCATGTCCGCTAGGCTGTCATATTCAGCGCCAAAGGCGCTTTGAGTATTGGTCATGCGTGCCACACGGCCATCCAAGCCATCCATCACCATGGCAATAAAAATCGCAATCGCTGACTGCTCAAAGTGCTGGTTCATCGCCTGCACAATCGCGTAAAAACCGCCAAATAGCGAAGCTGAGGTAAACAGGTTGGGTAGCAGGTAAATCCCGCGCTGCCGCAGGGTGGTGTGTTGTTCGCGTCTAGACTGGCGGTTTTGTGATTCAACCATAAGGAACTTTTCAGAATTGCAGAATACCTGCATTGTTGCGGGCAATCACAAAAAATGCAAGCGTGCCCCCTGCATGCAAGCGGGTTTTCTCCGCAAGAAGCAAGTATCCCGGCTGTGCTAAAATAGCGCTTTATTTAAGCCAGTTATCGCGCGTTCATGCAGTTTTCCTTACACAATACCGACGGCCTAGCTCGCCGCGGCACCGTTAGCCTGCCCCATGGTGAAGTCCAAACCCCGGCCTTTATGCCTGTGGGCACCTACGGCACGGTTAAAGCCATGTCTCCACAGGAGCTCGATGAGATTCAAGCCCACATTGTGCTCGGCAATACCTTTCATTTGTGGTTACGGCCAGGCCTGGAAGTAATTGCAGCGCATGATGGCCTGCACAAGTTTATGGGCTGGGAAAAGCCTATCCTCACAGACTCAGGCGGTTTCCAGGTGTGGAGCCTGGGCGAACTGCGCAAAATTACCGAAGAAGGTGTCAAGTTTCAGTCCCCCATCAACGGCGACCGCTGCTTTCTGACACCTGAAGAGTCCATGCGCATCCAGCGTGTACTCAACAGTGACATCGTCATGATTTTTGACGAGTGCACACCCTACCCGGCCAGCCATGATCAGGCGCGCAAGTCGATGGAACTCAGCCTGCGCTGGGCACAACGCAGTCGCGATGCTTTTAATGTTTACCAGACACACACCATCGCGCATACCCTGACCCTGCAGGGTGGCCAGGAACAAATCGCCCAACTAGGCGCAGACAACACACCCAGCAATGGCAACGCACTTTTCGGCATTATTCAGGGTGGCATGTACGAAGACCTGCGCGATATTTCGCGCCAGGGCTTGGAAGCCATTGGCTTCGATGGCTATGCCATTGGCGGCCTCTCGGTCGGCGAACCCAAAGAAGACATGTTACGCATCCTGGCACATACTGCGCCACAAATGCCTAAAGACAAACCTCGCTACCTGATGGGCGTCGGCACCCCTGAAGACCTGGTGGATGCCGTCAGTTATGGCATTGATATGTTTGACTGTGTGATGCCCACCCGTAACGCCCGTAATGGCTGGCTGTTCACGCAATACGGCGATGTGAAGATCAAGAACGCCAGTTACAAAACGGATACACGCCCACTGGATGATGAGTGTGAGTGCTATACCTGTCAGCACTTTAGCCGTGCCTATTTGCATCATTTGCACCGCATCGGCGAGATTCTTGGCGCGCGTTTGAACACCATCCATAACCTGCATTATTACCAGGTGTTGATGCAAGGCATGCGGGCGGCGATCGAAGAAAACCGCTTTGAGGCGTTTAAGGCGGAATTTGCCCGGAAACGGGCAGAGAAGCGTTAAGAACAACTCCATGCTTGTAGAGGTGAATGAAACACTGAGGCATAAAGCTGAATCGATGATCGATTTATTTCGCCTTTAGGCGACCGTTCTTTCTTATGCTTGTCCATCAGAAAGAAGGCAAAGAAAACGACACCCTAGCTTCCGCTTATCCCCTCCGTTGCTCGCCAAAACAAGCGGTCACGAAACTCGACCTGGCAGCTCACAAAATGCGTGAGCCGCTGCGTGACTCGAACAGTCGCTCCCTTTACTAACGCTCATGCTTCAATCATAACCAAGCTAATATTACCCTCGTCTAGATTCCGGCCTCCGCCAGAACGACAACGCTCATAAAACGCATTTCAGCAAATAACGCCCTTTCATCCTCGAATCACACCCCGCCATTTATTCTTCTCTTGCCTGTGCTAGAATCGCGAGTTACTTATTAGATTCATTCAGGAACAAGTATTATGTTTATCAGCAATGCCTATGCCGCTGGCGCGCCAGCCACCGACTTTATGAGCTTTTTGCCTATGGTGGTCATTTTTGTGTTGTTTTATTTCATGCTGATCCGCCCACAAGTCAAGCAGGCCAAGCAGCATAAATCCATGCTCGAAACACTGAAGGCAGGCGATGAAGTGGCGACCAACGGCGGGATTGTCGGCAAAGTGACTAAAGTCAGTGAAAATTTTGTCAGCATCGAAATCGCGGCCAATACCGTGGTGCATGTACAGAAACATACTGTGCAGACCTTGCTGCCTGCTGGCACTTTAAAATCGATTTAACTGTTATCTATTTAGTGCAAGCGCAAAGCGCTTGCCTTTCATTCTGAACAAGAGTTTGTTATGAACCGTTATCCGTTATGGAAATTCGTGCTGATTGGCACCGTGATTGTGATTGGGCTGCTGTACACGATCCCCAACTTTTTTGGGGAGTCGCCTGCGGTACAAATCAGTCCGGCCAAAACTTCGCTCAAGCTGGATGAGGGCTTGCTGCGCAAAGTGGAGGATACGCTCAAGCTAGCGGATATTCCGTTTGATGGCGTGTTTATGGATGCGAGCGGCGTGAAGGTACGTTTTGCCAATACCGATACGCAACTGCTGGCAAAAGACAAATTGGTCGCCAACCTGGGTAAAGACTATACCGTCGCGCTCAATCTGGTGCCACAAACGCCAAACTGGCTGCAAAGCATAGGCGCCAAGCCGATGTATCTGGGTCTGGACTTGCGTGGCGGCGTGCACTTTCTGCTGCAAGTAGACATGAAAGCCGCGCTGGATAAAGCCGCAGAAAGCACCATGGGCGATTTCCGCATGGCCTTGCGTAAAGAAAAAGTCAATTATTTCGGCATTGAGCGCCAGGGCCAAGTGGTGGTAGTGAAATTTGAATCCGAAGCAGAGGCCACCAAAGCGCGCAACCTGCTGGCAAAGGACTATTCTGACCTGACTTATAAAATTACGGGCAGCGACAAGGACTTCAACCTGACAGCCAGCATGAGTGTGATGGCGCAAAAACGCATTCAGGAATTCGCCCTCAAGCAAAACCTGCAAACGCTGCACAACCGGATTAACGAGCTGGGTGTGGCTGAGCCTATCGTGCAACAGCAAGGCATGGACCGCATTGTGGTGCAATTGCCTGGTGTACAAGATACCGCCAAGGCGAAGGAAATCCTGGGCCGGACCGCGACCCTGGAAATCCGCATGGTAGACGAAGAGAAGTCTGACATGGCGACCTTGCAAAAAGCGCAAAGCGGACAGGTGCCGTTTGGCGATGAGATGTTCACTGACCGTGAAGGTCGCCCCGTACTGGTGAAAAAGAATGTGGTGCTGACCGGTGACCGGATTACCGATGCAGGGCCTGGCGTGAATGGCCAAAATGGCGCATCAGTCGTGAATGTTACGCTGGATGGCCGTGGTGCCGGAATCTTTAAAAATGTCACCCGTGAAAACGTTGGCAAACGCATGGCGATTTTGCTGATTGAAAAAGGTAGCACCGAAGTCATTACGGCGCCGGTGATCAATGAAGAAATTGGCGGTGGCCGCGTACAGATTTCCGGCATGGCCAACGCACAGGAAGCCACAGACATTTCATTGCTGTTACGTGCCGGGGCATTGGCCGCACCGATGGAAATCATTGAAGAGCGTACCGTCGGTCCAAGCATGGGTGAAGAAAACATCAAACGTGGTGTGCACTCTACCCTGTGGGGCTTTGCCGCGATTGCGGTCATGATGATTGTGTACTACATGGTGTTTGGGGGCGTCTCGGTGATGGCTTTGGGCGTGAACCTGCTATTGCTGGTCGCCATCCTGTCCATGTTGCAAGCCACACTCACCCTGCCTGGCCTGGCCGCGATTGCACTGGCCCTGGGGATGGCAATTGACGCCAACGTACTGATCAACGAGCGTATCCGTGAAGAGTTGCGTAACGGCAATACGCCGCAAGCCAGTATCCATGCCGGTTACGATCGCGCGTTTGATACGATTCTGGACTCCAACGTGACGACCTTGATTGCAGGTCTGGCACTGTTCATGTTCGGGACCGGCCCGATCAAAGGCTTTGCTGTGGTTCACGTGCTGGGCATTATGACCTCTATGTTTAGTGCCGTGCTGGTTTCTCGTGCACTGGTGAATCTCTTGTATGGCTATCGCCGCAAGATTGAGCACCTGCGGATCGGCTAATCCGTGACCTGCCACGACTAGAAACGCATTTAAGAGAACACATTATGGAATTATTCAGAATTAAAAAAGACATCCCGTTCATGAGTTACGGGCGTCTGACCACTTCAATCTCGCTGATCACGTTTGTGCTGGCAATTTTCTTCCTGTTTCACCGTGGCCTCAATTATGGGGTGGACTTTACCGGCGGGACCGTGATGGAAGTACATTACCCGGCCGCTGCCAATATCGAGCAAATTCGCCAGGTCATGGATGCGGTTGGCTTGAAAGATGTCACGGTGCAGAACTTTGGTTCTAGCCAGGATGTGCTGATCCGCCTGCCCGTCAAAAAAGAATTATCGATTGCCCAGCTCTCTGAAAAAATCTCGACTGCCCTGAAAGGCGCGGATGCAGGTGCTGAAATCCGTCGTGTGGAGTCTGTCGGCTCGCAAGTGGGTGAAGAGTTGTATGAAAATGGGGCGCTGGCCTTGCTGCTGGTCTGCGCAGGCATCATGGGTTACCTGGCCTTGCGTTTTGAATGGCGTTTTGCGGTAGCTGCCATCATCGCCAACATGCACGACGTGATTATTATCTTGGGCTTCTTTGCGTTCTTCCAGTGGGAATTCAACCTGACGGTGCTCGCCGCGATTCTTGCCGTGCTGGGTTATTCGGTGAACGAATCTGTGGTGGTCTTTGACCGTGTGCGTGAAAACTTCAAGAAAATGCGTAAAGCCAGCGCAGTGCAAGTGATTGATAATGCGATTACGCGCACCATGTCACGCACCATCATCACCCACATCATGACGCAAACCATGGTCTGTTCCATGCTGTTTTTTGGTGGCGAAACCTTGCACAACTTCTCCCTGGCCTTGACCATCGGCATTCTGTTCGGCATTTACTCATCCGTATTGGTTGCCTGCCCGATTGCCATGTGGCTGGGCGTCAACCGTGCCAACCTGATTGGTGACAGCGAGAAAAAACCGAAAGAAGACGAAGCCGCCCTCGCCCCCTAAGCCGCGAGCTAGTCCCGGTTTCCCTTGATTTTTAGCCACTGGTGAGTACACTAGTGGCTTCTTGTTTTTATCGTCGCCCCCTTGGACAATATCCCCTTAAGCTGGCAGATTTGCCTGCTACTGCTGTTGCTGGCCTTTACGGCCTTTTTCTCTATTGCCGAAACCAGTTTGATGTCGCTGAACCGTTACCGCATGCGACATATGGCCAAAGAAGGTCACCGCGGGGCTAAACTGGCAAGCCGCTTGATTGCGCAAACCGACAAAACTCTGGGTGCCATCCTGCTGGGCAACACGTTTTGTATTGTGGGCTCCTCGACGCTGGAAGTGATTATTTCCGAGCGCCTGTTTGGTGAGGGCGACTATGTGTTGATGTTTGGCTCGCTGGCCATCACTTTTGCCATTCTAGTGTTCAGTGAGATTTCGCCAAAAGTGATTGCCGCTGCCCATGCCGAAAAACTGGGCTTTGCCAGCAGTTACCTGCTCTACCCGCTATTATGGTTATTCACGCCCGTGGTCTGGTTTGTCAATCTGTTTGTCAAAGCCTTCCTTAAAATACTCAGGGTACGCGTTAACTTTGACGAGCAGGCCCAAGCAGTGACCTCTGAAGAGCTGCGCAGCATTGTCAGCGATGCCGGGCAATATATCCCGTCACAAAGCCGGACCATTTTGCTCAACTTGCTTGATCTGGAAGACATTATTGTCGACGATGCAATGACGGCGCACACCATGGTGGAATTCATCGACCTCGATGATCCGATTGAGCAAATCATGGAACAACTGGTACGTAGCCACCACTCTCGGCTGCCAGTACGCCAGGGCGATCATGAAGACATTGTTGGCATTTTACATGTGCGCAAAGTACTGCCGCTCCTGCGCGATTTCCATACCGGTCAGGCGCCCACCAAAGCGTTGCTGCAGGCAGCCATGAGTCTGCCCTACTACATCCCTTCTGGCACGCCGCTGTATACCCAATTACAGCAGTTCCAGAAGCACCATGAACGCATTGCGCTCGTGGTAGATGAATATGGTGAATTCAAAGGCCTGCTGACACTAGAGGACATTCTGGAAGAAGTGGTCGGTGAGTTCACCACTCAAACGCCAGAACATGAACGCCAGTTTCATCAACATGAAGATGGCAGCTGGCTGGTGGATGGCAGCAGTCTGTTGCGCGATCTCAACCGCAAATTGAAACTCTCGTTGCCTACCGATGGTCCACGTACATTGAATGGACTGATTCTGGAGCACTTTGAGGATATTCCCGAGCAGAATACCAGCTTCAAAATCGGTGATCACCGGCTCGAAATCCTGGAAGCGCAGGACCGTATCGTCCAGCGCGTCAAAATTTATCTTTAAAACACGGCTAACTTCCGTATCCAGCACTTGAATTTTTTAATACAAGGCGCAAAATAAGTCCTAAGACAGGTATACGAAACTATGGCAAGACCCAAGCGTGATAGTGATTTGGCGGTAGCCCCTCAAGTTGCCAAACCCAAACCTCCCGAACTGTTCAAGGTGTTGTTACTCAATGATGACTACACCCCGATGGAGTTTGTGGTGGCAGTGATTGAGCGTTTTTTTAGCAAGACCCGCGAACAAGCGACGCAAATCATGCTCAAAGTACATACCGAGGGTGTGGGCGTATGCGGTGTATACCCACAAGACATAGCCGAAACCAAAATGCACCAGGTGCTGGAGTCTGCCAGAGAAGCGCAACATCCCTTGCAATGCGTCATTGAAGCGGCGTAACACAGGGTTGAAGCCTGAAATAGGCATCGCAAGAATATCGGGCAAATACGCTGACATTCTTGCGCTTCAAAGCATCAGCAGCAGTGGTAGCATGTGAATACATGGTTTCATTCAGTTTGACTCATTTAAACTTGAGCAAATAGTACGATTGGGGCATTGAATTTTTTTGAAAAAAGCACGATAACAAGAAAACAAATCGTTTTTGCCAGTTAGCGAAGGGTTGCTGTTGTGAATCCGGCGTTTTTTGTAGTGTAGTGTATTAAGGAAAGTCATCATGATTGCTCAAGAACTTGAAGTTAGCCTGCACATGGCTTTTATGGACGCGAGACAAAAGCGTCACGAATTGATTACGGTTGAGCATCTGTTATTGGCTATGTTAGATAACCCGACAGCCGCTGAAGTCCTGCGTGCTTGCGGTGCCAAATTTGATACCCTGCGTAGCGAACTCAGCCAATATATTGAAGAACACACGCCGACAGTGGCTGGCAGCGATGAGGTTGACACGCAGCCGACGCTTGGCTTTCAACGCGTCATCCAGCGCGCCATGCTGCATGTGCAGTCCTCCGGCAAAAAAGAAGTGACGGGCGCCAATGTGCTGGTCGCAATCTATGGCGAAAAAGATTCGCATGCCGTGTTCTTCCTGCATCAGCAAGGCGTGACTCGCTTGGATGTGGTCAACTTCATTTCACATGGCGTGGCCAAAATCCAGGAAAACGAGCAAAAATCCAGCAGCAGCGAACAGGAAACTGAAGGTGAAAGTGTCAGCACCGGCGCACTCGAAAACTTCACCCTGAACCTCAATGCGCAAGTTGTTGCGGGCAAAATTGACCCGCTGATTGGGCGTGGCCTGGAACTTGAGCGCGTGATTCAGACACTGTGCCGTCGCCGCAAAAACAACCCGCTGCTGGTGGGTGAGGCAGGCGTAGGTAAAACTGCGATTGCAGAAGGCCTGGCTTCACGCATCGTCCACAAAGAAATTCCAGAAGTGCTGGAAAATGCCACCGTCTACTCGCTCGACATGGGCGCGTTGTTGGCAGGCACCAAATACCGTGGTGATTTCGAGCAACGCTTGAAAGCCGTCATGAAACAATTGTCCGAGAAACCGGATGCGATTTTGTTTATTGATGAGATCCACACACTGATTGGCGCCGGCTCTGCCAGTGGCGGCACGCTGGATGCCAGCAACCTGCTCAAGCCAGCGCTCTCCAACGGTTCACTCAAGTGCATAGGTGCGACCACTTATCAGGAATACCGCGGCATCTTCGAGAAAGACCATGCCCTGTCTCGTCGCTTCCAGAAAATCGACGTGCAAGAGCCTAGCGTGGCTGAGACCATTGAAATTCTCAAAGGCCTCAAGACCCGCTTCGAAGAGCATCACAGCGTGAAATATAGTGCCAGCGCCTTGACCGTGGCCGCTGAATTGTCTGCCAAATACATCAATGACCGTCATTTGCCAGACAAGGCAATTGACGTGATTGACGAAGCAGGAGCAGCCCAGCGCATTCTGCCCAAGAGCAAGCAGAAAAAAATTATTGGTAATAAAGAGATTGAAGAGATTATTGCCAAGATTGCGCGCATTCCGCCCAAAAATATTTCCAGTGATGACCGCAATGCGCTCAAAACGCTGGAACGCGATCTCAAAGCAGTGGTGTTTGGTCAGGACAAGGCAATCGAAGTATTGTCTTCTGCCGTCAAAATGGCTCGCAGCGGTTTGGGCAATGGCAACAAGCCGATTGGCAGCTTCCTGTTTGCGGGTCCCACCGGGGTCGGTAAAACCGAGGTGGCCAAACAATTGGCTTACATCCTGGGCATTGAGTTGCTGCGCTTTGATATGTCCGAGTATATGGAGCGTCACGCCGTCTCCCGCCTGATTGGTGCGCCTCCGGGCTATGTCGGCTTTGACCAGGGCGGTTTGTTGACTGAGGCGGTCACCAAGCAACCATACTGCGTATTGCTGTTGGATGAAATTGAAAAAGCTCATCCTGACATCTTCAACATTCTGTTGCAGGTGATGGATCATGGCACGCTAACAGATAACAATGGCCGCAAGGCAGATTTCCGCAACGTCACCATTATCATGACGACTAACGCGGGTGCAGAAAGCATGTCAAAAGCCAGCATAGGCTTTACCAACAGCAAGGACAGCACTGATGAAGCCGCTGACCTCAAGCGTTTGTTCAGCCCTGAGTTCCGTAACCGTCTCGATGCGACCGTGTCGTTCAGCGCCCTGAACCAGGAAGTCATACTGCGCGTGGTAGACAAGTTCTTGATGCAGCTTGAAGATCAGTTGCATGAGAAAAAAGTGGATGTCACCTTTAGTGATGAGCTTAAGGCTTATCTGGGCAGAAAAGGCTTCGATCCACTCATGGGTGCGCGACCGATGGCACGCCTCATCCAGGATACGATCCGCAAAGCCCTGGCCGATGAATTGCTGTTTGGCAGGCTAAATGATGGTGGTCAGGTCCATATTGATATTGATGAACATGACCAGATTCAGTTGAATTTTAAAGAGGAAACTGTTTCAGCCTGATTTGGATTGAACTTTCATCGCACAAAGGCCACTCTAAACGGTGGCTTTTGTGTTTCTTGCACTGCTTTAGTGCAAAAAACCATGGACACGAGTCATGCGATTGCTGCCTGGCCCCCGTGTTTTGTTTCAGCCAGGCCTAAAATCAATACGTTAGGGATATGCAAATTGCTGGTATAGTTATTGCTATCAATGAATTGCCTGACAGAACTGATTTTGTACATGCAAAAGATTTTTTATTTTCTACATGTGTTGTGTTTGCTGTTTGCACTGCAAACAACGGCCGCCGAACCGGCGGCCACCACTACCCTGCTCGAGACCGGCTTGCTTGACAACGCCGTCACTACAGTCGCGAGCCTGGCTAATGCATCCGATGACGCGTTGTCTGCGGACTTTGGAGAGGTGAGCAACTCGGTAGACATGCTTGAGATTGCCGAAATCGACATTGATAAAATCCTGCTCCCCGGATTCAGTTACCCATTACATAAAACCCAGTTCCATCCTCCCGAACATCAATCCTCTTCCTATCACTTGCTCTTATCCTTCTGGCTAGACCGGCCTCCGCAATCCGTTTAAAGACGTCGTGCCTGCGCGCATCCTCAGGATGTGACGCAGGTGTCATATGTATTCACAGAGTGCTGTCAACAGCACGCTGTCATGAGGATCATTATGTTGTCTTGTATTCGTTGGCGAACCTTATACTGGCTGGGATGGCTGTGTAGCCTGCCCGCCCTCGCACTGGCCGAAGGCCAAACTTTTGACTTGCAAATGCTGCTGGACAAAGCAGTGGCTGAGAATCCCACCATTGCAGTGAGTAAAGCTCAAACGGCAGCTGCTGCCGCTGGCGTTACCGTGTCGCGTTCTTACTATAATCCGGACCTGGAAATCATGGCGGGACCTGCCCGATATCGTAATGCCCCAGGTACGACCAACCAGAACTATGGCGTGACCATTTCCCAGCCACTGGACTTTCTTAGCACACGTGCCTCCCGTCGTGAATATGCTGAGCAGCAGTTTAATTACGCCGAGAAAGGTATCCACACTACCAGCTTTGACTTGCGTAACCAGATTAAAGCGGCTTATTTGAATGTGTTACTCCGCCAGCAGATTATGGAAATGCTGGGCGCAAACCTGGCGTTACTGCAGCAAGTACAAAGCCGCGTCAAACGCAAAGTTGAAATAGGCGAAGCGGCCAGATATGAATTGATCAAGGCGGATACTGAATTACTGGCCACTGAACGTGACTATGCCAGTGCACAAACCAGAATTGACGAAGCCAAAGCCATGTTGCATGGCATGATCGGCAATATGCCTGACGCGTTTGAGATCAAGCGGCAGTTACCTACCATCTCGAACCTACCCGACATCACCGAATTGCGACGTTCGGCTGAGAACAATCCTTACCTGCAACAGCTGCAGAGTGCCAGGGACAGTGCTGAAGCCAAACTCAAGCTGGAGCAGGCGCTCCGCTTCCCTGGGGTGACCGTGAAGTCAGACTTCACGCAAGACCCGGACCTGAATACCTTAAGAGTAGGCGTGGTGGTGCCTTTACCGGTCTGGAACCGGCGCGAAGGCCAGATTGCACAAGCAGTGGCGGGGATTGAGGAAGCCAATGCCAACATCAAGCAGCAGCAACTGTTGCTGCGTAAGGAGATAGACAGCGCCTATCAACGGACCGTGATTGCCAGCAACCAGCTAAAAGCGTTTGAAAACGGCTTGTTGCAACAATCGCAGGCAACCTTGAGTCGCGCTGAAGCGGCTTATAAATTCGGAGAACGCGGCATTCTGGAGTATCTGGATGCACAACGCGTCAATCGTGAAGTCAAACGGGACTACCTGATTGCCAAATTCGATTATTTTTTCAGTGTCTTGCAAATCGAACGTTTCATCGGTTCCGATTTGGTACAACCTTAAGGGGATGGTCATGTCTCGTGTGTTATTTTCAACTTTACTGGTCGTCGCGCTGGCTGTGATGTCTACCGCGTGCTCAGAAAAACCTGCCCCGGTTGCAGAAAAAAAAGAAGTCGTCGACCCTAGCCTGGTTACCTTGACCAAAGAATTACAAGCCAACGTCAAGGCCGGTCCGGTCACCGAAGTACAGTTCGTCGATACTTTGCGCATCCCTGGCCGTATCCAGGTGGATGAACAATATGAATCGCGTGCAGGGGCGTCGATTACCGGTCGTATCAGTACACTCGATGTCAATCTGGGCGACGAAGTTAAAGCAGGCCAGCGTCTGGCCACCATCAAAAGTACAGAGCTGGCGCAGTATCAACTAAGTTATATTAAAGCCAGCCAGCAGATGCAATTGCATAGAAAGGCCGTTGACCGCGCCAAGCAATTGCTTGAAGCCGACGTGATCAGCCCGGCCGAATTGCAGCGCCGTGAAGGTGAGCTCAATGCCGCCAATGCAGAGGTCAATGCTGCCCGCGACCAGTTACTGGTCCTTGGCATGGCGCCTAATGCCATCGCGCAACTGGGTCTGGCCAATAGCGGCATGTCTACCAGCCAGGTCAATTCAAAAATCACCGGCACGGTCATCGCGCGCAATGCCAGACTGGGGCAAGTCGTCGCCCCGGCCGAAGAGCTGTTTGTGATTGCAGACTTATCGCATGTCTGGGAGGTCGCCGAGATCCCTGAACAGCAAATTGCACATATCAGCGAAGGACAGACCATCAATATTGAGGTACCGGCACTGGACGATGCCGAATTGACCGGCAAGCTGGCATTTGTGGGCGATATTGTTAATCCGGCCACGCGAACTGTGATGGCGCGTGCCAATATCGATAATAGCAAAATGCTGTTAAAGCCAGACATGCTGATCACCATCCTGCTCGAGGCTAAACCGGAAAAAGTTGTGGCTGTACCCGCGACTGCTGTGGTGCGTGAAAACAATGCAGACCATGTTTTTGTGCAAACCATGAAACCAACGCAATACAAACTGATGCCTGTCACCCTCGGTAGAACCTATCAGGGTTACCGGGAAGTATTACAGGGCTTGCAAGCTGGTGACCAAATCGTGCTGGATGGCGCTTTTCACGTCAATAACGAGCGTAAGCGCAAAGAAATGGAGTAAGGCATGATTGAGTCTTTAATTCGCAGCGCGCTCAAGCAGCGCCTGATTGTGTTGGTGCTTGCCATCGCCCTGATTGGCGCTGGTTTATTTGCCGTTAAAAAACTGTCTGTCGACGCATTTCCTGATGTGACCAACGTTCAGGTCATGATTGCGACACAGGCCACCGGGAAATCTCCGGAAGAAGTTGAGCGTTTTATCACCGTACCGCTGGAAATCGCCATGACCGGCCTGCCCGGCCTCACTGAAATGCGATCGGTGAATAAAAACGCCCTGTCGCTGATTACGCTGGTTTTCACTGACAGCACCGATGTGTATTTCGCCCGACAATTGGTGATGGAACGCCTGATGGAAGTCATGGAGCGTATGCCTCAAGGCGTGACGCCTATTCTTGGGCCTGTCTCCACTGGCTTGGGGGAGGTGTATCAATTCACGCTGGACAAACCCAGCGATGGCAAAAAAGAACTGACGCGTGAAGACCTGACCGAAAGACGCGCCATCCAGGATTGGGTGGTGCGCCCATTGCTGCGCGGTATCCCCGGCGTGGCCGAGATTAACTCTCAAGGCGGTTACGTTAAACAATATCAGGTCCTGGTCAATCCTGACCGCATGACGCATTTCTCGATCAAGCTCAAAGATGTGTATGAAGCGTTAGCGCGTAATAATGCCAACAGTGGCGGCGGCATTCTGCCCCACTATGCCGAGCAATACCTGATCCGCGGTGTGGGCCTGGTGCAAAACCTGGACGATATCCGCAACATGGTGCTCAAGGAAGAAAATGGCATCCCGGTCTACATCCGTGATGTCGCAGAAGTCACCATAGGCCATGAAGTGCGCGTCGGCGTAGTGCTGAAAAATGGTGATACCGAATCCGTGGGTGGCATTGTCATCATGATGCGTGGCGGCAACGCCAAGGAAGTGGTCAGCCGCATCAAGGCGCGGGTAGAAGAAATCAACAGCAAAGGCATGCTGCCGCATGGCTTGCAGATCGTGCCTTATTATGATCGTAGCGAACTGGTGGATGCGGCACTACACACTGTTACCAAAGTGCTGATTGAAGGCATTATTCTGGTGATTGTGATTCTGTTCCTGTTCCTGGGCGACGTGCGTTCCAGCCTGATTGTGGTCGGCACGCTGGTGCTGACGCCCCTGATTACCTTTATGGTGATGAACCATTACGGGATTTCTGCCAACCTGATGTCATTGGGCGGACTGGCGATTGCCATTGGCTTGATGGTCGATGGATCAGTCGTGGTGGTTGAAAATACGTTTCACCACCTGGGGCACCGTAAAGACGAAAGCCGGATTCGCGTGGCACTGGAAGCTGCCACGGAAGTGGCGACACCCGTCTTGTTTGGCGTAGGCATTATTATCCTGGTGTTCTTGCCATTGATGACACTGGAAGGCATGGAAGGCAAAATGTTCGCGCCTCTGGCCTACACCATTGCCATTGCCCTGTTTGTGTCGCTGATCTTGTCGCTGACCCTGACGCCAGCGCTGTGCTCCTATGTGTTAAAAGGCGGGAGCGGTGAAGATACCAAGCTGATACAGACGATCAAGCAACCCTATTTGTCCGCTCTGAACTGGGTACTCAATAACGAGAAAAAAACCATTACTTTCTCGGCGCTTTTATTTATTGGCACCATTGCGCTGTTCCCGTTTTTGGGGACTTCTTTTATCCCAGAAATGAAAGAAGGCTCGATTGTGCCGGGCATTAACCGTGTCCCTAATATTTCGCTCGAAGAATCCATGAAAATGGAAAACAAGGCGATGAAGCTGATCATGGAGCAAGTGCCGGGCGTCAAGTCTGCCATCTCCGGCCTCGGCCGTGGTGAAAGTCCGGCCGACGCGCAGGCACAAAACGAGTCCACCCCCATTATCAGCCTGAAACCGCGTGATGAATGGCCGGAAGGCTGGACACAGGATGATATTGCGGAAAAAATGCGTCAAGTGCTTGAGAAGTACATCCCGGGCGTGCAAATCATCATGGCGCAGCCTATTTCTGACCGCGTGGATGAGTTGCTGACTGGGGTGCGGGCCGATGTCGCCGTCAAGATCTTCGGTGAAGATCTGGATATGCTGAAACAAAAAGCGGACGAAATTGCCAAGATTGCCGGCACGGTCAAAGGCGCGACAGAAATCAAGGTAGAAAAAGTCTCCGGGCAACAATACCTGAATATTACGATTGACCGTCAGGCGATTGCCCGTCATGGCATCAACACTGCCGATGTGCATGACATCGTTGAAACAGCCATAGGCGGCAAAATCGCCACCGAGATTTTTGAGGGACAACGCAGATTTTCAGCCGCCGTGCGCTATCCAGAATCTTTCCGTAATAACGAAGAAGCCATCCGCAACATTATGTTGACCTCCCCTAACGGCTCGCGTGTGGCGCTGGACGATGTGGCAGATATTGAAGTGAAGGATGGGCCGGCGCAGATCAGCCGCGAGCTAGCCAAACGCCGCATTGTCATCGGTGTTAACGTGAAAGACCGCGACTTGGGTGGTTTTGTAGCCGAGCTGCAACAAGTGCTGGATCAGCGCCTGCAATTGCCCGATGGTTACTACCTTGAGTATGGTGGCCAGTTCCAGAACATGGAGCGGGCCATGGGTCACCTGATGATTATTATCCCAGTCACCATTGCGGCGATTTTCTTCTTGCTTTTCTTGCTGTTCCAGTCGATACGCTTTGCCACCATGATTATTCTGGTGCTGCCATTTGCTTCGATTGGCGGCGTGATTGCCTTGTTTGTCACCGGCGAATATTTATCAGTCCCGGCCTCTGTCGGCTTTATTGCCCTGTGGGGGATTGCAGTGCTCAATGCCGTGGTGCTGGTGTCTTATATCCGCACCTTGCGTGATGAAGGCCTGAGTCAACTGGAGGCGATTCGCAAGGGCTGCGCGCAGCGGTTCCGACCAGTCATGATGACGGCCACGGTGGCCATGCTAGGCTTGGTGCCGTTTCTGTTTGCCACCGGCCCAGGCTCAGAAGTACAGCGGCCATTGGCGATCGTGGTCATTGGTGGCTTGATCACTTCAACCTTGTTGACACTGATTGTGGTGCCAACCTTGTACCGTAAGTTTGAAGAAAGCAAAATAGAGGCATAATCCATGCCGAAACAAGCGACGTAAAAATATTCAGGGTGACTGTTTATGAAAGAAATCAAAGCGGTTGTACAACCAGCGAGATTACCTAAAATCCGCTCGGCCTTGCGCAATATCAAAGGCTTCCCCGGCATGTCCGTCCACAAAATGGAAGGCTGCGGTCCACACCTGCAAAAACCAAGTGCAGGGGTACGTGAGGAGCTCACCGATTACAGCCCTAAAGTCTATCTGTATATGGTGGTGCCGGATGACCTGGTAGAGGGTATCTTGCAAACCATCGTCGAGGTGGCCCATACCGGCAATGTGGGAGATGGCATTGTCTGGGTGACGCCCGTGGAACGCATGATCAGGCTCTCAGAGCAAATCATGGTGCTAGACTAGTGGTCGTGTGGCACTAAGTTAGGCGGACTGGACTGGCGCGCCTTACAAGTCGCGCCAGTCCAGTCCCTCAGCCTGATGGGCAATGCCTATCCAGTCACTGGCACAATGCAAGACTTCACTCAACGCCTGCCTGGCCAAGGCAGGCGTATTATTTTTCTCGCTTAAATGCGCAGCAACCAGATGCTTGAGGCGGCGGTTGTCCAGCTGACTCAGTAGTTGGGCACTGGATTGATTGTCCAGATGCCCTAACCAGCCACCTACCCGCTTTTTCAGCGAGTGTGCATAAGGCCCGGTGCGCAACATCTCCAGATCATGATTGCACTCAAGCAGCAAGCCATCACACGCCTGTAGCATGGCCACGATATGCGGGGTCACACTGCCGACATCTGTGAGCACCCCCAGCTTGTGCGCGCCATCCGTAAACACAAATTGTGCGGGTTCGCGGGCATCATGTGGCACAGGATAGGGATGGACTTCTATGTCTTGCAGGGCAAATGGCGTATGGGCATCAATCAGCTGTATCTTCACCGCCTGGCTAGGCAAATAGCGCTCGCACATGCGGTAGGTGCCATGCGTGAGCCAGACGGGGATCTGGTAGCGTGCAGCCAGTTTAAACGCGCCTCGCGCATGATCGTCGTGCTCATGCGTCACCAAGATGCCTGTCAGTTGCTCAGGGGCCAACTGCAAACGCGCCAGACGCTGCACGGTTTCCTTGACACTAAAGCCGCAGTCAAGCAAAAGCCGGGTTTCCCCGGCTTCTACCAGCGTGGCATTGCCTGCGCTGCCACTGCCCAATGATGCAAATCGCACGCGCTGACCCGCTTATTTCAATTGATCATACAACAGCGAAATAATGCGGTTTGCCGTAGTGGAGGTATTGCGTTTGTTGTCAGGCGTCAGCACATACACATCAGTGGTGTCATCGGCATTTTCCAGCACCTGGATATGGTATTGCTTGCTCGACTTGTCACCATCGGACGTGCCTTTCCAGAATTTGCTTTTATCGCCGGATTTAACCTCGGCCGGTGCATTACTCTTCTCATCATCGTCACTGCTCCAGAATTTCAAGCGCTCCAGCAAGCCTTTTTTCTGCTTGATCGGGTCCTCAGCATCCGTATCCGCATAACGCACATAGAAAATACCTTCAGAGCGGTTTTTATCCTCGGTCACAAAACCAATACGGTCCAGCGCCAGGCCCACACGGCGCCATGCACGGTCAAACGGCTCATTAAGTTTGAGCGTCACGCTCTGGTCCGGCTCTTTTACCACATCGGCGCGCGTGTCCGAAACCGCCTGCGTCATGACCTGATCGGCTTTCTGCTCATCCAGACCAAGCTTGACCATCATCCGGCGCAACAACTCCGCATCCAGATCAGCATCAAACTCTTTCCCTGCATTATTTTTGTTATCCGCCGCATTCGGACGATAGCCGGTATCAATCACCCCTAACTGAGTGGTGACGTAGTTTTTGCCATCATCTGGCGCACCGGCAACGGTACGGTGCGTCATATAAATTTCAGTGGTACCCTCTTTTTCGCCGCGCTCCAAACGGGTACGGAACTTACGTCTGTCAGCAAAGCCGGAGAGCTTATCCAGCCAGGCATCAAACTTTTCGCCATACCCACGGTTGTCTTCTTTGGGCTTGATGGCATCCGACTGCAACCACTCTGTCTCGATCACCCCAAGTTCAGGATTCTCGACACGGACGGCAAAGCCTTGATCAAGCCAGAAATCACGCACCAGCGGCCAGATTTTTTCCGGTGGCGCATTCACCACCAGCCAGCGCTGGGAACCCGCTTTGACCATACGCACATTTTTCATGTCAGCCAGCACGGGCTGCGGACCATTCTGCTCTTGCGCTTCCTGGTTTTGGCTATAAGCCGAATAGCTGGTGGCGCCTGGCACATTGTAGGTGCTACTGGTGCGGACCGACGTCAGGTCAGGCGGCACTTCAAGTGGCTTGGAACGACTGGCCCCCTTGTAGTCCGAACTGTTGTTCATAAACGGGATAGAATCGCAGGCGGCCAACACAGTCACCAGACTGAACAGCACTGCGCGTTGTAACCATACATGACTCATGTGTTTCACTAGCCTTATCCTAAATTAGTCTTTGCACGCTCAAACAGCGGCGATTTCTGCCTGCTGCATGGCGTGACGCAATACTTCATGATACTGGCCCGACAAATTGACCAGCGGCAGACGGATCCCGGTACCGATCAAGCCCATTTGTTGCAATACCCATTTCACGGGGATGGGGTTGGCCTCAACAAACAGTTTCTGGTGCAGGGCAAACAGTTTGGCATTGGCCGCCTTGGCGGCAACCAGGTTGCCACTCAAGGCCTGCACGCACATTTCGTGCATTAGTTTCGGTGCCACATTCGCCGTCACGGAAATAACCCCTTTGCCACCCAGCAACATCAGCGCCAGTGCTGAGGCATCATCGCCACTGTAGACCGCAAAATCTGATGGTGCGCGCAGCAGCAAATCAGTGCCCCGCTCAATGCCCCCTGTCGCATCTTTGATGCCGACGATGTTGCGCACCTGCGCCAGGCGCAACACCGTGTCATTGCTCAGGTCGCACCCGGTGCGGCCAGGCACATTGTATAAAATTTGCGGGATATCGACGGCTTCAGCCACTGCTTTAAAGTGCTGATACAAGCCCTCTTGTGAAGGTTTGTTGTAATAAGGCGCGACCAGCAGGCAGGCATCCGCACCCAAACTTTTGGCTTTGGCAGTTAAAGCAATGGCTTCAGCGGTAGAGTTAGCACCAGTACCGGCAATCACCGGCACCCGCTTGGCGACATAATCCACCGTGGTTTTAATCAGCAGGCAATGCTCGTCTACGTCTACGGTGGGGGACTCACCGGTCGTCCCGACAATCACAATGCCGTCCGTACCGGCATCGACATGAAAGTCGATCAGCTTTTTGAGTGCGTCCAGATCCAAACGACCATCTTCAAACATCGGGGTCACAATTGCGACCAAACTGCCCGTCAACATACCTAACGCCATTCAATAATAAAGCCAATATTTTAACTGATTATGCGCATGAACGCCAAAGAACCACTTGCAAGGCCTGTGTAACTCCATAATCCTGCCAGCAGCATAGATTTAAACAGTGGGGATACGGCATAAAATCCTGAGTAACGCACCCTTTCAGTTATAATCAATCCATTCGGATTAACGCTCGTCCAAGCTCTATGCCGCCTTCCGCACAGCCATCAGCAGACCTCACGCAGACAGGCGTAACCGCGCCAGAGAACCCTGCCAGACTAGAGCCATTGATCAGTCAAATTGACGCCCTGCTGCCACAAACCCAGTGCGGCCAATGTGGATATAACGGCTGCCGACCCTACGCTGGCGCCATTGCTCGCGGCGAGGCAAACATCAACCAGTGCCCACCTGGCGGCGACGCTGGCATACATGCACTGGCCGCCTTGCTCAACCAACCCTACCAAGCGCTCAATCCCGCACATGGCGTGACCAAAGGCAAACTGGTGGCCGTGATTGATGAAGACACCTGCATTGGCTGTACGCTGTGTATCAAGGCCTGCCCGGTTGATGCCATCGTCGGCGCCTCCAAGCAAATGCATACGGTGATCGCGCAGGAATGCACCGGCTGTGAATTGTGCCTGCCGCCCTGTCCGGTCGATTGCATCAGACTGCAAGCCGTGCCGGGGCGGCAGATGGCAATGTCTCCCGCAGAATCCGACCTGGCAAGACGCCGCCATCAACAGCGGCAAAAACGCTTGGCGCTTGAAAATCACGCAACAGCCCACACCTATGCCAAAGACCAGACCCGGATGGAGACGAGGCCAGCCAGCGACACCGCGCAGCCAACCCCGACCGCTACCGAGACGCTCAAACAGGCGGCAATTGCAGCCGCGCTGGCGCGTATTAAAGCCAGGCAAGCAGGCTAAGCCACCCCAAATAGATTGAAATCTTGTGATGAATGCTCAAAAAAGACAGGCCATTTTTGAAAGACTGGCGCAGGCCATTCCCAACCCCACCACAGAACTCGAGCATAGCTCTACCTTCGAGTTGCTCATTGCGGTGATTTTGTCTGCACAAGCGACAGACAAAGGCGTGAACATCGCCACGCGCAAGCTGTTCAAGGTCGCCAATACGCCGGCAACCATCCTGGCACTTGGGGTCGAAGGCCTGGAAAGTTATATCAAAACCATAGGCTTGTATCACGCCAAAGCCCAAAACGTGCTCAAATGTTGCGAGCAATTGCTTAACTTGCATGACGGTGAAGTTCCAGATACCCGAGAAGCGCTCGAAGCCCTGGCCGGGGTTGGCCGCAAAACAGCCAATGTGATCCTGAATACCGCCTTTGGCCAACCCACCATTGCGGTCGATACCCATTTATTCCGCGTCGGCAACCGCACCAAACTGGCCCAGGGTAAGAATGTACTCGAGGTCGAACAACGTTTTTTGAGCTCGACACCTAAAGCCTTTTTAAAAGATGCGCATCATTTGCTGATTCTGCATGGCCGCTATACCTGCACAGCCCGCAACCCTAAATGTGGTGAATGTTGCATCGCCGATTTATGTGAATTTCACGACAAACAGATACAGCCGGTTGCCCCACCGGCAGGAGTTTAGCCATGGCCTTGTTTAATCCCAGCCGCGATGAAGTGAGGCAGTTTTTCTTTGATGCGTGGGCAAAATTCAAACAGCAACAAGCCTTGACCGCGCTGGAGAAAATGGCCGTGGGCATCATGCATATGCATCCCGAATACCACGACATCCTGGACCAGCCAGCGCATTACCTGCAACAGGCTTACTACCCTGAAATGGGAGAAACCAATCCGTTTTTGCATATGAGTTTGCACCTGTCCATCCAGGAACAAATCAGCATCAACCAGCCGATCGGCATTACGCAAGCCTACGGCAAACTGTGTACACGCTTTCAGGAAGAGCACGCCGCCCAACATGCCTTGCTCGAATGCCTGGCAGAAACCATCTGGCTGGCGCAGCGCAATCAAACCGGTCTCGATGCCGCGCATTATTTGCAATTGATAGAACAACGCGCAGACATGCCCCCCAGTCAATAAGGCCTGGTATGTGCGTATGCTGGAAGATAAGTTGAATCACTTATTAAAGCACAAGGCGATTTATGCGAGCATGACAAGATCACCGACTCCCCTCTCTAGCTTGCTATGAAACTACTTTCAGTCAATGCGGCCATGCCGCAAACCGTTCACATCAACGGCAAACCCGTCCTCACTGGCATTTATAAAACACCCCTGACAGGCCAGGTTGCCGTGCAAGCGCTGGGCCTGGCGGGCGATGGTCAGGCCGATTTGACCGTGCATGGCGGCGAACACCAGGCCTTGTATGCCTACCCGGTTGAGCATTATGCGCATTGGCAAAACCGCTGGCAAAAAAGTACACTCGCGTATGGCACTTTTGGCGAAAACCTCACCGTACAAGGATTGCTCGAAAGTGACGTCTGTGTCGGCGATATCCTGCAAATCGGCGATGTGGTGCAGGTACAAGTGACCATGCCGCGCATTCCGTGCTTTAAATTCGGCCACAAAGTGGGCAAGCCCGACATGCTCGATGAGTTCTTGCGTAGCGGCTACAGCGGTTTTTACTTGCGTGTGCTGCAAGTCGGCCTCATTCAAGCCGGTGACGACATCCAGATTTTGCAGCGCGACGTGCACGGCATCAGCATACGCACCGCATTAGGACTGCAAAAACTCGGGGAAGGAGACCAGAAGCTGCTGCAAAAAGCCTTGCAGGTCAGTACGCTGGCGCCATTGCTACGCAAAGTCTATTCTGAACGACTGTCGCAACTGGGATAGTTTGTGTCACACCCATGGGAGCTTACGTCACTCTCCTGCAAACGCTATTCCACCGCCCTTGAATCTATGATTCAATAGCCGCCATGAAACCGAATCCGCATGACTGGCTCAATGAACATGGCGACTATCTTTACCGTTTTGCCCTCGCCCGCTTGCGCGACAGTCATCAAGCTGAAGATGTCGTGCAGGAAACCTTGCTTGCAGCCATCAAAAATCCAAACTTTGCCGAACACTCCAGCCCACGCACCTGGCTGACCGGCATCCTCAAGCATAAAATCATAGACTGTCTGCGCAAACAACTGCGTGAAGTGCCCGCCTCGGAACTCATGCGCGAAGAAGATGCCAATATGGATGAGTTTTTTGATGAAACAGGGCACTGGGCAGAAAAGCCGCAGGCGTGGGATATGCCACAGCAAGCCTTGCAACAAAGCCAGTTCCTGACCATCTTGCAACAATGCATGGAGCGGCTGCCACAAAAACTGGCGGCGATTTTCACCATGCGCGAAGTCGATGACATGGAGAATGAAGAAATTTGTAAGGTACTCGAGATCAGCGCGACCAATGCTTGGGTCATGTTATACCGCGCCCGCATGGGTCTGCGAAAATGTCTTGAGATGAACTGGTAACCATAGGTAGCACAGAAAATAAATGTTGAGTTGCAAACAAACCAGCCTGCTGGTCTCGCAATCACTGGACCGTCCACTCAACTGGCGTGAGCGGTGGGCGGTGAGAGTGCATTTGCTCATTTGCGTCTATTGCAGGCGTTTTAAACAGCAACTGCTGTGGATGCGCCGTCACCTCGCCAGTTGGCAGCAACAGGCGGCGGATGATCAGTCACTGACACTTTCTGCACCAGCCAAGGAACGAATCACACAACAACTGGACAAGTTTTACTGATGTCCGCTTTTCAATCTGAGCAAGAAGGAAAAAATCATGAAAAAGCAAAATGTGGCATTAATGACAGGTGCAGTGGCCTTGTCAATTGCAGCGGTCAGCGCGCATGCCGCCAGCAACCCGTTTGAAATCAAACCGCTCGCGCAAGGATACCAGGTGGCAGAAGCCACAGACAGCAAAGCCAAGGAAGGCAAATGTGCGAGCGGCCAATGTGGGGCACACAAGAAAAAGATGAAAGAAGGCAGCTGCTCTGCCGAGAAAATGAAAGAGGGTTCTTGCCACCACCATAAAAGCAAAGAGGGCAGCTGTTCAGCAGAAAAAATGAAGGAGGGGGGCTGCTCTGCCGAGAAAATGAAAGAAGGTGCCTGTCACGCCAGCAAATCCTGAGGGACCCTAGCGCATGGCGTTACGCTCAGAGATTCAGGGTGCGGGCTTGGGGCTCAAGCGTGAGCTGATTCCCCAACTGATGCGGCAGCATGGGGAGCCACAGCTCAGCGCGCTGCAGTTTTTAGAGATTGCCCCGGAAAACTGGTTACAGGCTGGCGGCAAATACGCGGCTGAGCTGGACTGGTTTGTTCAACGCTATCCCATGGTGTGTCACTGCTTGTGTTTATCGTTGGGCGGTCCAGACCCGCTCAACATAGCTTTTCTCAAACAGCTTAAGCAGTTTCTGAAAGACTTCGAGATTCCACTCTATACCGAGCACCTGAGTTATTGCAGCGACCTGAGCAATGGTTATATTTATGATTTACTGCCTATCCCCTTCACGCATGAAGCGGTGAAATATGTGGCGCAACGCATCCGGCAAACGCAGGATATTCTGGAGCAGCGCATCGCCGTTGAAAATACCTCGTTTTACGTGGCGGCACCAATGTCAGACATGGATGAAATCAGCTTTATCAATGCCGTATTGACCGAGGCGAATTGCGACCTGCATCTGGATATCAACAATCTGTATGTCAACAGCGTCAACTTTCAGTTTGATCCTTATGCCTTTTTGGACCAGATCCCAGCCGAGCGTGTGGTGTACGGGCACTTGGCCGGCCATTGGCAAGCGCAACCTGACTTACTGGTAGACACCCATGGCGAAGCGGTCATTGAACCGGTGTGGCAATTACTCACCCATGCCTATCGCAACTTGAAGATCTTCCCAACGCTGCTGGAGCGAGATAGCAATATTCCGGCACTCAACGAAGTCATGCTTGAAGTGAAGCGGATTGCGCAATCACAGCAATCGCAATTGCTGACCGACGCAAACATGCTGCCAGAAGTGGCCTGATGCCTGCCTTTCAGGATTACCAGGCCGACTTTACCGCCCATTTGCGTCAGCCAGCGCAGCATGCCCCTCCGCATGGGGTAGACCGCAAACGCATGCGCATTTACACGGAGATCGTCTTTAACCAGTTTTTGACTAGCCTGCAAGCCTGTTTTCCTGTGCTCAGGTCCATCCTGGGCAAGCGCACCTTTCAACGCCTGGCGCGGCAGTGCTTCTCCGGGCAAACATTTGCCAATCCCTTGTTTCAGGATATTCCCGCCAGATTTGTCGATTTTTTAAGCACCCATCAATCCGCTGACCTGCCCCCATACACGACTGAATTGGCCCATTATGAATGGATAGAACTGGCGCTTAGTCGCGAGCTGGCAGAAGCACCATTGCCAGCGGCCGAGCAAACAGCGTTGGTACCTGGACTCACCCATCGCGTCAGCCTGACCGCCGTGCATCGCCTGCTGCATTATGCTTTTCCGGTGCATCAACTGTCGCGCAAGCAACGACATCTCCCTGCCGCTGACACTTACCTGCTCGTGTATCGTACGCCAGATTTTCAGATACGCTTTATCCAACTCAACGTGATCACCTACCAATTGTTACAACAGATACATCTGCATCCAGCCACTGCAGAACAACATTTGCTAGAATTGTCCCAACATCTGCCAGATCTGCCGCGCGAGACTTTGCTTCAATTTGGAATAGAGACCTTGCAGACCCTGGCCGCGGCGCAAGCGATCGACGTTACCCCAGCGCAGGACTAATACGCACCGGGCTCATTAATCCACGTAAACAATTACCCTTAAAGTATAAATATCATTAATATTTATCGCGAAAAGGACTTTTTTGTCTAAAATAAACCCAGTTCGGGATTTTTTCCCGACATTCGCCACCTCATAACAGGTGGACATTCAGGGAAGCTGATACAATAAAAAAATAAATATTTACATTAAATTAACCATGCAAAATACTCTTGCCAAAGAAGCTTTAAAACAATTTCGAATTATTTTTGGAACCGTGAGGCAACACTTCAGGGAGATTGAAGTGTCATGTGGCATTTCAGGCTCGCAATTGTGGTTATTACACGAAATCGCCACGCACCCAGAATTAGGTGTTTCTCGTCTGGCTGAAAATCTGGCCATCCATCAATCCACCTGTAGCTTGCTGGTCGAAAAACTGGTCAAAAAACAATTGGTGCAAAAACAGCGTCAAAGCGAAGACCAACGCAAAGTCGGCCTGATTGTGACTGATGCTGGGCACGCGGTGCTCGCCAAGGCACCGAAACCAGTAGATGGCATTCTGCCGCAAGTCTTGCACACACTGGATATCGAAGCTTTAAAAGAGTTAAATGCCTCGTTGAACATGGTCATTACCAAGTTGGACGCACAATCCAAAGCGCTCGCAGATCAGCCACTGGGTGATATGTAAAATAATCACTTTATTTGAGATTGAGAATGACTGTTTGCGTCACAAATCATTCACCAGGCTTCAGCTAAATCAGCCCTCAATCAGCTCAAAACAACGCACACAAATAAAAAAGTCGGCAACTGCCGACTTTTTTATTTGTGTCTTGAATCCTGCAAAAGTGAGTTATTCGCCAAATACTGCCGCCTCACGTGCCGCTGCCGTTTTGATGACTTCGGCTTTGGCCGCATTATCCAGATCCCACCATTGGCGGATTTCCTCTAGCGTTCTAAAGCAGCCCTGGCAAAAACCACTCACTTCGTCCATGCTGCACACCCCGACACATGGTGAGGCAACTTCCTGTTCTGACATGCTGATTTCCTTTCAAACTTACCCTAGCTCAAAGCACCGTGGCAATTTTTATATTTTTTACCAGAGCCACATGGGCAAGGGTCATTACGCCCGACACGTACGCCTTCAGGCACATTCAAAGATTCTGCGGCGCTTGCATCTGTAGTCGCTAATGCAGAGTCGTAATCCGTGTGTTGATACTGCACATTTGCCACCTCGGCGGCACGCATGGCTTCTTCTGCGCGGCGCTCTTCGGCTTCAAGCTCTTCGCGGGAACGAATCTGCACCTGCATGGTGATCTTGGTAACTTCACTTTTCACCGTATTCAACAGCGACTCAAACAGCTCAAACGCTTCACGCTTGTATTCCTGTTTGGGGTTCTTTTGCGCATAAGAACGCAAATGAATGCCTTGGCGCAGATGATCCAGTGCCGCCAAATGCTCGCGCCAGTGGTTATCCAGGCTTTGCAACATGACTGATCGATCGAAATTACGCATGTTGTCATTGCCTGCGAGTGCCTCCTTGGCACCATACAGTTCGTTGGCAGCATTGAGGATACGCTCACGCAAGGTTTCCTCATGCAGGTCAGGGTTGGTTTCCAGCCATTCCGCCACTGGCAAGGTCAAGCCAAGCTCAGCCTGCAAAGCCTGCTCGAGCGCTGGGACTTCCCATTGCTCTTCCACGCTGCCTGGAGGAACGTAAGTATTAAACAAGCTGTTGATGAAGTCTTCGCGCATGGCATAAATCGTTTGACCGACATCAATAGACTCTAGCAACTCATTGCGCTGTTCGTATATCACCTTGCGCTGGTCATTGGAGACATCATCGTATTCCAGCAATTGCTTGCGGATGTCAAAGTTACGACCTTCAACCTTGCGTTGCGCGTTTTCAATGGCGCGCGTCACCATGGCATGTTCAATCGCTTCACCTTCCGGCATGTTGAGGCGGGTCATAATCGCTGCCACGCGCTCACCGGAGAAAATACGCAACAATGGATCTTCAAGCGACAGATAGAAGCGGCTGGAGCCTGGATCGCCCTGACGGCCTGCTCGTCCACGCAGCTGGTTATCTACACGGCGAGATTCGTGACGCTCGGTACCGATGATATGCAAACCACCCGCTGCCAGCACGGCATCATGGCGCTGCTGCCACTCGGCTTTGAGCTGGGCAATTTTGCCAGCTTTTTCTGCCTCAGACAGTTTTTCATCCTGCTGGATAGCATGAATTTCATTTTCGGAATTACCGCCGAGCACAATATCGGTACCGCGGCCAGCCATGTTAGTGGCAATGGTAATCACGCCTGGACGACCGGCCTCTGCCACGATGCTTGCTTCGCGCTCATGCTGTTTGGCATTCAATACCTGATGTTCAAGCTTGGCCTGAGTCAGGAGCTTGGAAATCAGTTCGGAGTTTTCAATCGAAGTGGTCCCGACCAGCACAGGCTGACCTTTGGCCTGACACTGTTTGATATCCTCAATGACGGCTTTATATTTTTCCATCGCCGTGCGGTAGACCTTATCCATCGCGTCCAGGCGCTGTACCGGTCTGTGGGTTGGAATCACCACGGTTTCCAAGCCATAAATCTGGTTAAACTCATAGGCCTCGGTATCAGCCGTCCCGGTCATGCCGCTCAGCTTTTGATACATGCGGAAATAGTTCTGGAACGTGATCGAAGCCAGGGTCTGGTTTTCTTTCTGGATGGTCACGCCTTCTTTGGCTTCGACTGCCTGATGCAGGCCATCAGACCAGCGGCGGCCCGGCATCATGCGGCCAGAAAACTCATCGACGATGACGATCTCGCCGTTACGCACGACATAATGCTGATCCCGATGATAGAGATTTTGTGCGCGCAAAGAGGCATACAAATGATGCACCAGCGTAATATTCGCCGGTTCATACAGGCTTGAACCCGCCGCCAGCAAGCCGGTTTGTTCCAGCAATTGCTCGGCATGCTCATGCCCGGCTTCACTCATGGTCACACTCTGGGCTTTTTCATCTACCCAGAAGTCGCCTTCACCCTCTTCGGCTTGCTGACGCAGCAATTGCTTGGCCACTTCATTGATGGCACCATACAAATCCACGCTGTGTTCAGCCTGGCCGGAAATAATCAATGGCGTACGCGCTTCATCGATCAGGATAGAGTCCACCTCATCCACCAGCGCATAATGCAAAGGACGCTGTACGCGCTCCTCTTTGCTAAACACCATGTTGTCGCGCAGGTAATCAAAGCCGAACTCGTTATTGGTCCCGTAGGTAATGTCTGCCGCATAGGCCAGCTGCTTGGCATCATGCGTCATTTGAGACAGGTTAATGCCTACGCTCAGACCCAGGAAGTTATACAGTTTGCCCATCCATTCGGCGTCACGCTTGGCCAGATAGTCGTTGACCGTCACCACATGTACGCCTTTACCGGTCAAGGCATTCAAATAAGTCGGCAAGGTCGCCACCAGGGTTTTACCTTCACCGGTACGCATTTCGGCAATTTTGCCTGCGTTGAGCACCATGCCACCGATCAGCTGTACGTCGAAGTGACGCATCCCCAACACGCGCTTGCCGCCCTCACGCACAACTGCAAAAGCTTCTGGCAACAGATTTTCCAGGCTCTCGCCGCCAGCATAACGCTGCTTGAACTCCTCAGTTTTGGCCCGCAACTGCTCATCCGAGAGTGCGGCAATTTCTGACTCTAATGCATTGATTTGTTTGACGATTTGCTGGTATTGCTTGACGAGCCGATCATTGCGGCTACCAAATACTTTTTTAAACAACGAGGCTAACATGAGTCACACCGATTTCCGCTGACGCGGTGTTAATTGAAATAAACAGAGATTGTATAAGATATAGAGGGCGATTGTCTCAATTATTGTATTGCCTGACTGGGTCAGGAATGATTTTTGAGATACTCACGCGGGTCCAGCGGGTTGCCATTGAGACGAATTTCATAATGCAAATGCGGCCCGGTTGAGCGTCCGGTACTGCCAATTAAGGCAATCTTTTGACCCTTGGTAACACGGTCTCCCGGGTTCACCAATAACTTCGAATTGTGGGCATAGCGCGTTTCAAGACCCGCGCCATGGTCAATCTTGAGCAAATTGCCATAGTCTGCGGTTTGTACCGCGGTGGTCACAATACCGTCTGCGGCAGCATAAACCGGCGTCCCCACCGAGGCTGGGAAATCCAGGCCTTCGTGGAAAGCGCGATGGCCACTCATGGGATCAATCCGCCAGCCATAACTGGACGAACTATACGCAGCTTCCACCGGACTACTATTAGGCAGCATTTCGCGCAATACGCTCTTTTGCAACAACTTGGCCTCAAGCTTGCCCTGATACTCATCACGCAAATCGAGGTCTGCAGACATTTGCTCGATGGTTGCTTTCAGGTCTTCCTCACTCAGCGGAGAATCTTTTACCAGCGGCCCCCCGCGGCCCATCATGTCGTTGACCGGCGTTCTTTCATTAATCGGCTCGGCAGTCGATTTGACGCCTGCCAATTTGGACAAGCGCTGATTTTGCGCATCCAGCCGCAAAATACGCGCCTGCAATTCGCCAATTTGCTTGGCATAAGCATCGAGGTGATTTTGGGTAGACAACATGGCACCACGCAAGTGAGGCGGCAGCATAGCTTTAACGCCTTGTGATTTAATGACCTGCTGCGGTGTGATAAACAACAGCGTCAACACGATAGGCACCAAAATCAGCGCCAGCACCAAGCCGACACTTTCAAACACGCCCAATGTTTTGGGCTTGGCCATTTTTTCTGAAACAATAATGATATTAATCATGCTACGAACTCTCGCGATGCACCCGCCGCATACCGACTAAACATGCATGACAGCGATGTGGTGTACAATATTCAAGCATTCTGTGGACAACCGGCCATGTTCAAAATCAACCAGATTTTCAAACATCATCAAGCGCTCAAACCGCTACTACAAGAAGCGGATGACCGTCAGCAATTACAACAATGCTGGTCTGCAGTTGCCCCGGAATTTTCCAGGCTTTCGCATGTGCTAGCCCTACAAGAGGGGGCGCTAACGATTGCAGTGCAATCAGGCGCTGTGGCCAGCAGAATCAGGCTAATGGAAGCCCAATTACTGCGAAAAATCCAGGAATTTAGTCAAAACTCCCGGAAAATCAAGGCTTTAAACCTTAACGCAATTAAGGTCAAAGTGCAAGTAAAATCTCGCCCGCCTAGCAAAACCAAACGCATCAAATCCCCGTCCAAGCACGCCTTAACGGCACTCGAACGTTGCGCCAAACAAATCGACAATCCTGCGCTGGAAGCGGCCCTGCTTGAGTTTGTCGATCACCAGCGTCAAGACTGAGCCATCCTCACCTGCCAGCCGGGAACCCGGCCATCTCTGCAATCATAGTACGTATGCTCCGCTATTACACGCTATTGTAGGTGCACACTAATAGTGCAATAATGCCCCAACCTGTTACATTCCATTAACAAATCTGGCAACAGGGTGGTGAGCAGTCATTATCTTCAACGCAGTTTCATCAGGAACAGGAGAAGTCATGTCAGTTGCACTAATGTTAGCGCTTGGTGCCGCCGTTCTGGCGGTAGTGTATGGCGTCGTAATGAGTCAATGGATTTCAGGGTTGCCCGCGGGGAACGCCCGCATGCAAGAAATTGCCGGCGCCATTCAACAAGGGGCGGCTGCCTATCTCTCCCGACAATACAAAACGATTGCCCTGGTTGGGGTTGTTTTGACGATCTTGATCGGTATTTTTCTAAACCCGCAAACTGCCATCGGTTTTGTGATTGGCGCGGTTCTCTCCGGGGCCTGCGGATTTATAGGCATGAACGTCTCGGTGAAAGCAAACGTACGGACCGCCCAAGCCGCGACGCATGGCATAGGGGCGGCTCTGGATGTCGCGTTTAAAGGCGGCGCAATCACTGGCATGCTCGTCGTTGGCCTGGGACTGTTAGGGGTGGCAGGGTTTTATATCTACCTGGGTGCTGAGCAGGCGACTGATCTGAACCCACTGATTGGTCTGGCCTTTGGTTCCTCGTTAATCTCTATCTTTGCGCGCGTGGGCGGTGGCATTTTCACCAAGGGCGCCGATGTCGGGGCCGACCTGGTAGGTAAGGTAGAAGCTGGTATTCCTGAAGATGACCCCCGCAACCCGGCTGTGATTGCGGACAATGTCGGCGACAATGTGGGTGACTGCGCAGGCATGGCGGCTGACCTGTTTGAAACTTATGCGGTGACCCTGATTGCCACCATGGTACTGGGGGGACTGATGGCAACAGAAGCAGGTGCCAATGGCATCATTTACCCCTTGCTGCTAGGTGCGGTTTCCATCGTCGCCTCAATTATTGGCTGCTTTTTTGTCAAAGCCTCGCCCGGTATGAAGAATGTGATGCCCGCCCTATATAAAGGCCTGGCGGTCGCTGGCGTCCTCTCGCTAATTGCGTTTTACTTTGTGACGCAATATGTATTTCCGCAAGGCTATACCCATGGTGAAGTCACGGTGTCCAGCCTGGCCCTGTTTGGCGCCTGTGCGGTAGGGCTGGGACTGACCGCGGCACTGGTATGGATTACCGAATACTACACTGGGACCGATTACGCGCCGGTCAAACACGTGGCGCAAGCCTCTACCACCGGCCATGCCACCAATATTATTGCCGGGATAGGCGTCTCGATGAAGTCCACCGCCCTGCCTGTACTCTCGGTGTGTCTTGCGATTTATGTCGCTTTTCACCTGGCAGGACTGTATGGGGTAGCCATTGCCGCCATGGCCATGCTCAGTATGGCAGGCATTGTCGTGGCTTTGGATGCTTACGGCCCGATCACCGATAACGCAGGCGGGATTGCCGAAATGGCTGAATTACCTAGCAGTGTCCGCGAGGTGACTGACCCGCTGGATGCTGTAGGCAACACCACCAAAGCGGTCACCAAAGGCTATGCCATTGGCTCCGCAGGCCTGGCAGCGTTGGTCCTGTTTGCAGACTACACACACAAGCTTGAAAGCGCCGGTATCACTGCCAGCTTTGATTTGAGCGACCCCAAAGTCATCATAGGCTTGTTTATCGGCGGCTTGATTCCATATCTGTTTGCCGCCATGGCCATGGAAGCGGTAGGTCGTGCCGCAGGCAGTGTGGTTGAAGAAGTCCGCCGCCAGTTTCGCGAAATCAAAGGCATTATGGAGGGCACAGCCAAACCTGAATACGGCAAAGCCGTGGATATGCTGACCAGCGCAGCCATCAAGGAAATGATGTTGCCCTCTCTGCTGCCGGTGGCCGCACCGATTGTGGTCGGACTGGTTCTGGGGCCGGTCGCACTGGGTGGTTTGTTGATGGGCACCATCGTGACCGGCTTATTTGTCGCTATCTCGATGTGTACTGGTGGTGGCGCCTGGGATAACGCCAAGAAATACATTGAGGATGGCCATTATGGCGGCAAAGGGTCTGATGCGCACAAGGCGGCCGTGACAGGCGATACCGTTGGCGACCCTTACAAGGATACGGCGGGCCCAGCTGTGAACCCACTGATCAAGATCATCAATATTGTGGCGCTACTAATCGTGCCCTTATTACATTGACCTTGGATTTCAAGCGTCCATAAAGCAAAAAGCCGGGCGAACGACCCGGCTTTGTTGTGCGCGTTGCAACAAATTAGAACGCTGGCTTCACTTCGGCCTTGTTGTAACGGGCAACCCCATCCACGATTTCCTTGTGGGCATCTTCAATCCCCACCCAACCTTCAATTTTCACCCACTTACCCTTGTCCAGATCTTTGTAGTGCTCAAAGAAGTGCGCAATCATATCCAGGCGCCAAGGCGATACATCGGTCAATGTTTTTTGATAAGCATAGAGGCCGCAGACTTTCTCAACCGGCACCGCCAGCACTTTGGCATCACCACCCGCTTCGTCCGTCATTTTCAACATGCCCAATGCACGGCAACGCACGACCACACCTGGCAACAAAGGCACTGGCGTAATCACCAGCACATCCACCGGGTCTCCATCATCGCCCAGGGTATGTGGAATGTAACCATAGTTACATGGATACTGCATGGAGGTGCCCATAAAGCGATCGACGAACAACGCGCCGCTTTCTTTATCTACTTCATATTTCACTGGATCACCATTGGCTGGGATCTCGATAATGACGTTAAAGTCGTGGGGCAAATCTTTGCCGCTAGGCACCAAATTCAAAGACATGTTTTTAAACCTATCCCTATAAAAAAATCGCCATTATAGGCGATTAATATGAACATTTGCTGGCAAACAACACTATTTTTGATCCTGCTCAGCCGCGACCGCATTGCGGCATGCCTGCCTGATCGTCACAGGAATCAGCTTGAGCGCGAGATACAGCAACAGCGGAATAATCACCAATTCATCAAGCTGGCCAATCAGCGGAATAAAGTCGGGAATCAGATCAAACGGCAACACCAGATACGCCAAGGCTAGCCATAATAACGCTTTGGCTAACCAGGGCGTTTGCGGATGTGCAAGCAATGCGCGATAAAACAAGACCTCTTGTTTAAAGCGTTGGCCCAGCGTCACCAGTTGTGCACGAAACCCCATCGCCCTTGACCGATTCAGCGGTCAATCCACCTGCAGGGTGCGGCCGGTGAGTTTGGCAAATGCCTCCATGTATTTGTCCGAGGTGCGTTGAGCCACGTCAGCTGGTAATTCCGGGCCGGGTGGCGTCTTGTCCCAACCACAACTTTCAAGCCAGTCACGCACATACTGTTTATCGTAGCTGGGCGGGTTGCTGCCCACCTGATACTGGTCTGCAGGCCAGAAGCGTGAAGAATCAGGCGTCAATACCTCGTCCATCACATGCAATACCCCTTGCGCATCCACACCAAATTCAAACTTGGTATCGGCAATGATGATGCCTTTGGTACGCGCATACTCGGCCGCACGCGTATACAGCGCAATTGCCGCCTGCTCGACCTGGGCCGTGAGCGCTTTACCAATCAGAGCTTCCACCTGGGCAATGCTGATATTTTCATCATGCTCGCCTACCGCCGCCTTGCTCGAAGGGGTAAACAAAGGTTGTGGCAACTGCTGCGCCAGTTGCAGGCCTGCTGGCAGGGGAATATCGCACACAGTGCCTTTGGCCTGATACTCTTTCCAGCCGCTTCCCACCAGATACCCGCGCACAATCGCTTCCAATGGCAAAGCTTTGAGTTTTTTGACCACCACGGCACGGCCTTTGACCTGAGCCACTTCATCCGGCGCGACTACAGATTCCGGCGCGATCCCGGTCAAGTGGTTAGGCACCACATTCTGCAATTGCTCAAACCAGAAGTTAGCCATTTGCGTCAACATCGCGCCCTTGTGTCGAATCCCCGTGGGCAAAATCACATCAAAAGCACTCAAGCGATCCGTACTGACCAGCAGCATGGTCTGCGCGTCGATATCGTAGATATCACGCACCTTCCCCTGGTGCAGTTTTTTCAGACTCTTGATAGAAGTTTCGAGCAATGGCGCTGACATAATCGTGATCACAAAAGTAAAAACCGCATTATAAATGCGCCACGCCCTTGCAGGCGAATAAATTGTCCGGTAACGACATCAGCCCGCAAATGGAGGCCGTCTCGCTAAGCAGCCACCTCTTCAATCTCGACTGGATCAGGTAAGTTGGTCATGCACAGCTTGGCATAGCCCACATAGCGCGTCAGACGCAGCAAATTGCAGGTATAACCATACTCATTGTCGTACCAGGCTACCAGCTTCACAAAAGAGGGGTCCAGCATAATGCCAGCCGATGCATCAAACACGCTGGCAGCTGGGTAGCCTCTGAAATCACTGGAAACCACGGCCTCATCGGTATACCCCAGCACCCCCTTCAAATCTCGCTCTGCAGCGTACTTCATCACGGCGCAGATGTCTTCATAAGTGGTTTTTTGCTGCAACTCGACCGTCAGGTCAACCACCGACACATCTGCCGACGGAATACGCATGGCCATGCCGGTTAACTTCTTGTTGAGGGCCGGAATCACTTTACCAACAGCCTTGGCCGCCCCGGTACTTGAAGGAATAATGTTATCAAAGACGCCGCGACCTCCCCGCCAATCTTTGTTCGACGTCCCATCCACCGTTTTTTGAGTCGCCGTGGCCGCATGAATAGTGGTCATCAATCCACGTTTGATGCCAAAATGGTCATGCAACACCTTGGCCATAGGCGCCAGGCCATTGGTGGTGCAAGAGGCGGCAGAGACAATTTCTTCACCGCGATAATGGTAATGATTGACGCCATAGACATACATAGGCGTGTCATCCTTCCCTGGCGCGGATTGGACGACAATGCGCGCGCCCCCATTGATGTGTGCAGCACAGGTTTCCTTGGTCAGAAAGACACCAGTACACTCCACCACCACATCCACGTTTGCACTGGCCCAGTCAATCTGCGCCGGATCACGATGTGCCGTCAACCGGATGGGCTTGCCATTCACCACCAGCGATTCGCCCTCTAACTGTGCATCGTATGCGAGACGACCGTGCACCGAATCGTACTTGAGCATATACAACATCTGCTCGGGCGCCTCGATGCCGTTGATCGCCACCACCTCCACATCTTTGAACTCTGCCTGATTTAAAGCGGCTCTGAGCACCATGCGCCCAATTCTGCCAAACCCGTTTATGCCGATCCGAACAGTCATTTTTTGGACTCCTTTTGTCGTGGATATCCTAAAACAAGCAATTTTGATGCTCATTTTGAGCAGTTAGCGTTAGACAGTCATCGTGGCCTTGAATAGAATAGAGTTGAAAACTAAAAACTTTAAATCATTCAAGCCCCCCGCCCATCGGATATTTTGTGAACGTTGCAGAGCAATTACTGAGTGGTATTCTGGATACATTATCATTGCAAGTGGCAGTGATTGATGAAGCAAGCAGCATTCTCTATGTGAATCAGGCTTGGCGCAGCTTTGGCCTGTTTTACGGCCTGCAACTTGATACAGACTGGTTTGGCATCGCCTATCTCGATATTTGCAAGGCCAATGAAGACACCAATCAGCCAGCCTTGCTGGAGGGCGTTCAACAGGTATTAAGTGGGGTACGTGAGCATTTCAGTATTGATTACCTCTGCCACACCCCAACCCAGGAGCCGACCTGGCTGACCTTGAATTTGCAGCCGATGCAAAGCAGCATCGCGGAGCAGGGCCCGTGCTTTTTGCTGACCCTCACCAATATCACGCATCACAAGCAGGTCGAAGACCGGATTTCTGCCCTCACACTGACAGACCCGCTCACCGGCCTCGCCAACCGCCGTCGACTGGAGCAATTCATGCGGGATGAGTGGTCACGCGCGATCCGCCATCAATCCAGCCTAAGTGTGATGATGGTCGATGCGGATCACTTCAAGCAACTCAATGACAGCATGGGGCATGCCGCTGGCGATGACTGTTTGCGCCAAGTCGCCACCATTCTGCAAGGCTTTAGTAACCGGCCAGGAGATCTGGCTGCACGCTACGGTGGAGAAGAGTTTGTGTTGGTACTGGGCCAGACCACGCAGGCGGAAGCCGTCAAAATTGCCGAGCGCATCCGGCAAAAAATCATGGCGCTGGATATCCGTTTTGCCGGACACCGCTTGATGACAGTGAGCATAGGCATTGCCTCACTGGGCGCCCATCATGCGCAATCCCCAAAGGAGCAACCCGCACGCACCCAGTGGCTCAATTTTAGTGAAGACGGTAATTTGCTGCTGGAACAAGCGGACAAGGCCCTGTATGTGGCAAAAAAACAGGGCCGCAACCGCGTTGAAGTGTACGACAAACATCACAGGTTGACGGTGCCACTCTCGGTGTAACCTGTATACAGGCCAAGTCCACGAGCGGCTCACCGTCGTGAACAAACGCTAGGCAGCGCGCTCTTCCAGCATGGCTACCGCAGGTAAGGTTTTACCTTCCAAAAACTCTAGAAATGCCCCACCGGCAGTTGAGATGTAAGAGACTTTGTCGTAGATGCCGTATTTTTGAATGGCGGCAATGGTGTCACCGCCCCCAGCCAGCGTAAACGCCTTGGTTTCGGCAATCGCCTTGGCAATGGTTTTGGTGCCTTCGCCAAACTGGTCAAACTCAAACACACCAACCGGGCCATTCCAGACCACGGTACCGGCTTTCATGATGATATCGACCAACTCAGCCGCGGATTGCGCGCCGATATCAAAAATCATGTCATCGGCAGCGACCTCAGTTGCGGCTTTTTTCACGGCAGGCTCATTCGCATCAAACTGCTTACCCACCACCACATCTTTGGCAATCGGCACACAAGCGCCACGGGCAGCCATTTTCCCCATCAGGCCTTTGGCCGTTTCCACCAGGTCGTCTTCGCACAGAGATTTGCCTATTTCATGACCCGTCGCCTTGAGGAAGGTATTGGCAATGCCGCCGCCTACCACCAGTTGATCCACTTTGTCAGACAAACTTTCCAGCACGGTGAGCTTGGTAGAGACTTTAGACCCGCCAACAATCGCCACCAGCGGACGTGCCGGGGCCAGCAAGGCCTGGCTCAAGGCATCCAGCTCTTCGGTCAGCAAAATACCGGCAGAGGCGACAGGCGCAAATTTGGCAATGCCGTGGGTGGAGGCTTCAGCGCGGTGCGCTGTGCCAAAGGCATCCATGACAAAAATATCGCAGAGCGCGGCGTACTTTTTGGCCAGCTCATCATTGTTTTTTTTCTCACCCACATTAAAGCGGCAGTTTTCGAGCAAAATCAACTGACCGTCCTCGGTGGTCAAACTGTCTTCAGACGCATTCGGTGCCAGCCAGTTTTTCACCAGACGGACCGGCTGACCCAATAGCTTGCTCATGACATCGGCCACGGGCTTCAGGGAGTTTTCTTCGGTATACACGCCCTCTTCAGGACGGCCCAGGTGTGAGGTCACCATCACTTTGGCGCCGGCTTTCAATGCATATTCTATGGTGGGCATGCTGGCCACAATTCTGGCATCACTGGTCACTACGCCATCTTTTACCGGCACATTGAGATCCGCACGGATGAAAACGCGCTTGCCACGTAAATCGAGGTCGGTCATTTTGATGAATTTCATGAAGGTCTCCCTTGAGCGGTCGGCGCCGCTTGAATATAAACTGGTAAGGATAAAAAGCTGTTTGGCAAAAGCAAACGGGGCATAAAGCCCCGTGCATGATTAAGCAATGTGTTGAACCAGACGCAGCAGGTTACAGGTATATCCGTATTCATTGTCATACCAGCCGACCACTTTAACAAAGGTAGGATCCAGCATAATGCCGGCATCGGCATCAAACACACTGGCGGCTTGGCTGCTACGGAAGTCACTGGAAACCACCTTCTCGTTAGTGTATTCCAGTACGCCTTTCAGCGCGCCGTCAGCAGCTTGTTGCATGGCTGCACAAATGGCCTCATAAGTCGTTTCGCTATTGAGCTCCACGGTCAGGTCAACGACAGACACATCGGCAGAAGGCACGCGCATGGACATGCCGGTGAGTTTTTTGTTGAGGGAAGGAATCACCTTGCCCACCGCCTTGGCCGCGCCTGTACTCGAAGGAATAATGTTTTCAAACACACTGCGACCGCCGCGCCAGTCTTTTTTGGAGGTGCCATCAACCGTGAGTTGTGATGCAGTGGCGGCATGAATGGTGGTCATCAGGCCACGCTTGATACCAAAGCTATCGTGCAAGACTTTGGCTAAAGGCGCCAAGCCGTTGGTGGTACACGAAGCCGCTGAAATAATGGCCTGACCAGCATACTCATGGTGATTCACGCCAAATACAAACATGGGAGTATCATCTTTACCCGGCGCAGATTGCACCACTTTTTTGGCACCGCCTTGAATATGCGGCTGGCAAGTTTCCTGAGTCAAAAAGGCGCCGGTGGATTCCACCACAATCTCTGCACCGCCTTTGCGCCAGTCAATATTGTTCGGGTCACGCTCAGCCGTCAAATGGATACGCTTACCATTCACCACCAACGCGCCATTGTCAGCTTCTACTTTGGCATTAAACCGACCATGGACTGAGTCATACTTGAGCAAATACATCATGTATTCAACATCATATGAGCTGTTAATCGCCACCACTTCAATATTGCTGAACTCTGGCTGCTCAATTGCCGCACGCAACGCCATGCGACCTATCCGTCCAAACCCGTTAATGCCTACCTTGACTGACATATGCTCCCCAACATTGTTAGAACTAAAATGAAGTATTTTAACCTAAACACACTATACTGGACAGACAGTAAGTGTTTGATTTGATACACGACTCAAGCATTCCCATATTTCAAACCCGGTCATTTTGACCACGCAGGGCTGCTTGTGATGAAAGAGGAAGGTTATGCAAGACAACATTATTCTGGCGGGTGGCTGCTTTTGGGGCATGCAAGATTTAATCAGAAGACTACCCGGCGTGCTCAGCACACGGGTGGGCTATACCGGCGGAGAGGTGCCCCATGCCACTTACAAAAATCATGGCAACCATGCCGAGGCGATTGAGATTGTATTTGATCCCGCGCAGATCAGCCTGCGGCAATTACTGGTGTTTTTCTTTCAGATTCACGACCCGACCACGCCTAACCGCCAGGGGAACGATTTGGGGCCCTCTTACAGATCAGCCATTTTTTATGCCTCAGCAGAACAGAAAGCCGTTGCCGAACAATTGATTGCTGAAATGAACGCCTCAGGCATCTGGCCCGGCAAAGTTGTCACCGAACTCACACCGGCGACAGACTTCTGGCTGGCAGAACCGGAGCATCAGGATTATCTGCTGCGTTACCCAAACGGCTACACCTGCCACGGCCTGAGACCGCAGTGGATATTACCGCAAGATCGCGCAACAGCAAGCTGGTTATAAACCAGGCATGAACATTACTCTGGCGTTACGGTGGGCGGCTGCTTGGTCACGGCCGAAGGTTTGCGCGCTTTAGGATAATGGCGCCTGGCAGGATGATGCAGAAAAGTCGCCAACTCATTCAAGGCCAATTGATAGACCTCGCGCTTGAATTCGATCACATCCTCCAGCGGCACCCAATACTCACTCCAGCGCCAGGCATCAAACTCGGGATGCTCGGTCGCGCGCAATGACACATCACTGTCACGCCCGATCAGGCGCAACAAAAACCAGATCTGTTTTTGTCCTTTGTAGCTTCCGCGCCACTCGCGCTTGACCCAGCTGGTAGGCACGTCATAGCGCAGCCAGTCACGTGTACGGCCCAGAATTTTAACGTGCTCAGGCTTGAGGCCAACCTCTTCCATCAATTCACGATACATGGCTTGCTCAGGCGTTTCACCATATTTGATGCCGCCTTGCGGAAACTGCCATGCATGTTCCCTGATACGCTTGCCCCAAAACACCTGATTGTGCGTATTGCAAAGCACAATTCCGACGTTTGGACGGTATCCATCACGATCTAACATAAAAAACTGCCTTCAATATTTCATGCAATTTTTTCACACTTTAGCCTTTAATGAAAGGACAACCGTCAAAAGCATGCGCAAGCCCGGCAAGGTGTATAAAATTGAAAAGCAGACTCGCCAATTTATTTAAAATCCATCATGCGCCCCACGAAAACACTGTCAACCAGAGACAAGACCATGCGTTGTTTGCCCAT